>Ga0194044_10000561_pt1 | contig 18527 bp, 19 predicted proteins | sample JunL4417m_MetaG_FD_155460 | JGI IMG/M metagenome (GOLD analysis project Ga0194044, IMG submission 155460) | Anoxic zone freshwater microbial communities from boreal shield lake in IISD Experimental Lakes Area, Ontario, Canada - Jun2016-L442-17m | ecosystem: Environmental > Aquatic > Freshwater...
GACAGCGACATCCCCGCCGGTACGCTGAACAGCATCAAGAAGCAGGCGGGTTGGAAATAGGAGAAGATCATGCGTTTTCCCGTGGTATTGCATTCTGATGATGGCATCCGCTTCGGCGTGACGGTGACCGATCTTCCCGGCTGCTTCTCGTCGGGCGACACCTTCGATGCGGCGCTGGATTCCGTGCTGGAGGCCATTGACCTGCATCTGGAAGGGATGGTCGAGGATGGCGGCGATGTGCCAGTTCCCAAGGCCATTGCCGAGCATCGGGAGAATCCCGACTTTGCCGATGGTGTGTGGGCGGCGGTTGAGGTGGATGTGTTCCGCTTCGATGGGCGCGCCGAGAAGATCAACATCACCCTGCCGCGCCGCTTACTGGCGAAGATCGACACCTATGCCAAAGCTCATGGCGAGTCGCGCTCCGGTTTTCTGGCCGAGGCCGCACGATCGGCTATGCGGTAGGTTGCTTGCGCTCATCTTCATTTACAGGCGATTGCGTAAGTGCCTGGTGGTGGTTTTATGCTGACATCATCTTGTCTGACCCATCCTGCGAGAGAAACACATGATAGATAAACTGCAATTCAAGTGGTTCAAATCCATCGAAACCGTTGAATTTGAACCTGGCAGCGTCAATGTTCTGATTGGCGCCAATGGAAGCGGCAAAAGCAATCTGTTGGAAGCTATCGGGGTTCTGTCCGCCGCTGTTTCTGGTCGTGTGGATGATGAAGCCCTGTTAAGGCGCGGAGTCCGTCCCGGGGTTCCGGCATTGTTCAAGTGTTCATTTCCGGATATTAAAGGTCCTTTGAACATCCATTTTGGGGCATGGCGACAATCCGCTTCCTATGAAGTGTCATTGTTCAATCCCATCAAGGATTCGGCTCAGGCATGGCGGTATCACACGGAAAATTTACAGAAAGATTCCTATAGGATTTTGGGTCGCTCTCATCGGAGAAAAGAGAAGCACAACCCGGAGGCAGGCCTTGCAGCATTAAAAATGGTTGAAATGACTGACCAGGATGATGCGCTTCTGGTTTCAGATCAATCGAATGCCTTTATTTCGAATATCCAGAAAAAAAGACGGTGGATTTATGTTGATATCGTCAAAAGAAAAGGGGTGAATTTCCAGACACAAATCGATCGCTCGGCGGTATTTGCTGATTTTTTTAACATCATAATAGGGAATCCCGGAAAATTCTTTGGATACAACAGCCACATCGATATCGCTATCATCATCAGATTTATTTAAAATGGCGGAACCGAAGACGTATGCTTCAGACACATTGATGCCATTTGTTTTCAACAGTGCGACAAATCGTCTGGCTGTAAAGATGGCGTTATCTTTTTCATAAGCCATTTCTGTATCTCCTTTATTTGCCGAAAGTTTTCCGTGGCGAATTCATGCGTGCAAAGTTTGTAAAACTGCATTTTTTCATCCGGGTAACGCGTTGATATATTGAATGTATTGACCGAATCAAGAAACTCTGAAGTATCTTCATCCAATTCAATATCAGCCAGTTTCGCCAGACGAACCAGATCATGGATACGGGGAGGAAACGACTCCTTGTTTTGCACGTAAAGGGATTTCAACGTCTTTTCAAGAACCAAATGGGCAATGAACAGACACCAGTCATATTTCCCAGTATTGAAAAGTGTTTCGGCAACTTCTAAATCATGGCTTGCTGAGTTTATCCAATAGAGAATTTGTCTGTTCTTATCCATTTTCAGTCGAAGCTCACATCAGGATGTTTCCAAGAAAGTATACTCAGTCGAGTAGGCATAATATGGTTCCAATCATTTGCTTTACTTTGTATTCCCAGTTTCTCCACCCTTTCGGTATGCGTAGTGTCACAGTATTCGAACCATGTGAGGAACTTCAACAGGAGTTACAAAAAGGAAAAGCCGGAAACCGCCATTCCTGGCCTTTACAATGAACTTTTCGGTGTGAGTCCAGAAGCTCAGGTGCAATGTTTTTCATTTTACCGCGTCCTCCGGCTGATTACAAGGGGTAAGGTCCCATATTCACAGGTTTTCGTAGAATTTATCAGCGGCTAAGACTTCTTTCTCTATCGCTGCATTCAGTCGAGGGTCTTTCATGATGCTGAAATTTCTGTTCGAACAATAAGCATCCATGCGTGATCATTCTCCTTGCGTACTTTCTTTCCAGCAGTTTATTACAGCATTTTTCGTGGATCGGTTGAAAGGGTTTCTCTTTTTTTCAGCTATTACTCTACTTTTTTTCGTCGGATATGCAATCCCCAGATTTGAATCATTACCGGCCCTGTGTAACGAATGATCAACACCAGGCCCAGACAGCCGGCAATAAGCAGAATTGCGTTTCCCGAAGCCGGATTATTGATAATCTTCTCTGCGGTACGCCCCATGAAGCCGGGCTTGGAGATTACGGATAAGCGCAATCATCTTTTCCCAATGCATTTGCCATACTTATTGCCCAGGGTGCCATATCGCTATAGATTTTAGCTATCTTTCCATCGCTTACTCTGAACATTAGAAACGGATCGGCATCTGGCGCCGAGTTGTCATAAAAATAGGCGCGATCAATCCATGGCGAGGCTTCTATACAGTTTGCGATCGAGCGGTAGTAACGGCTGATAATTTTGGGAATCGGTACATCGTGGCCGCCTTCCATAACACGCAAAGCAACCCGCTGAGCATTGATCGATGGATCATTTGTACAAACAAAAAACAGCCGGATGAAAAATCCGGCAAGTCTGGCCCGCCTGACGAATTCCACTTTCTCATGGGTTGAAAACACCGTCTCAAACGCCATGCTGGTTTTACTGGATAAACAGTTTTCACGCATTTCTTTGGCAAGGTTTACAGCCTTAATCACGGCCTCCGGCGAATTCCAATCACCAAACTCCTGCTGTGCAATGAAATCGGGATTGATGTAAACGCAACCTTCCATCCATTCATGCCTCAGGAGTTTTTCGGTGATGGTTGTTTTGCCCGATCCGTTTGGACCTGCCACGACGATCAGTTTCGGCATTAGTGGTTCCGTCATTTGATTAAAGTCCATTCCTGCCGTGATTTTGCTTCGATGATTACGGATCGAATCTTTTCGAAATGGCGGGACATGGCTTCCTGCTTATGTAATCTGGCATCATTGCCGGCCTGTTTTATCAGTATGGACAGTTGTTCTTCGCCGGCTTCTTGATTGCTGTCATTCGGATCAGGTCTTCGTTCCATGATATCTGTCTCCAAAATCTATCGTGTTTGGGTTATCACTCCTGTGAGTTCATCACTTTTTACCCGCTATCTGGATGTTTTCGAATAGTGTAACGCCCTTAACGTCTCTTCAAGCCCCGTCCTGCATAGGTTTGCAATAAATATAGCGGGATAGCTGGGTAAACCTTAAATAATTGCGGGCGAGATATTTTTACCGAAAAACAATATAAACATAAAGATTAATTGAGTTTTATAAGGCGTTACACTATTTCGTCACAAAACAGATTTTAGGCGTTACACTATTCGCAACTTAACATGTGTTGCTCCCACTAATGCTTTAGCAACAATCACATGCAACTAAACATACAACCACCAAAACAAAACGCCGCACCATATAGGATCCGGGATGCCCAGCAAAACGTTATAAGATATGGCGTTTTGATGAGAGCAAGAGCAGAGACCGTGATCGGGCCAATCGTGAGATAAATGGCTGCATGAAAGTTCCGAAGAAGAGTGGTTTTGCCGTCAAGGAGAAAAGAAAGCCTCTCTTGTTCTACGATAGAGCCAACCGTCTTCTGGTACTATGTTGGTACTCTTGCTATGTTGAGGAGTTGGCGATACTGGCCTCGCCTGTGGAGAGAAATAGCGTTTATATCCGCAGGTTGCACGGACATTTGCTCACTCACGTTCTCGACCCATTTCGCAAGGACTTCACTATTATTGTTAATCTCTGCATTCAAGAGTTGAAGCCGGTAGAGAACAAATGCAGCCAAAAGTGCTATAACCCCGGCAAGAGTTTGAGCGATGGTGCTAAACGTATAGAATAATGTACTCCTCCATCATGTCTCCAATTGGTGATCCATGCCGGATTTTCCATAACTGTATCGGATTCGGTCGTGGCTACAGTCTCTAAGATTGAATCCTTTCGGTGGTACTTGTATTGGTTTAGCTCACTCAAAATACAACTCCCCCAGTTGAGTGAGCTTTCTTTCCCAAACTTCGATAACATCTTTTAGGACATGGATATGTCTTCTCCCCCTGCTATATTGGACGATCCATTGGATTTTTCACCCAGATCATATTTGAATGGTCGCGGGCATATAAATTTACCAGGTGCAATTTTGTCAAATAGCTCTGAATTGCCACCAGGATTTCCACGACGGTGCTTGTATAGGAAAGCATTGTAAGTTCCATTGCCTAATCCGGGACAGGATTTTTGGAAATCAAGAGCGGTAAACGGTTCGGACAGTTCTCCGGCTCTTATTGCCTTTACTATTGTATGGTATACCTCGTGCTTCATATTTCAATTCCTTTTGGAGATAACAGACGCAAGGTGAGTGGCAGCCATAGGGCGCTTGACGGATGCGTTTTGCTGAATCCAAGTTGCCAATCTGGAAACCGACAAGTTGTGTAGCCTTGGCAAAAAGGACACTGCCTTCCCATAGAAATTAAGTATCTGCACCACCACCACCACCACCACCATCATCATCATCATCATACCTGAAATCAATATTAAAATTGCCATCCACGTTAAGGATGAAAACAGCTTCGTTCCAGCAATCCATACCATCTTCCTTTGTTATCGCCTGTAATTCCCTAAAAAGATCATCAAGAGTCAGTGACTGTTGGTCGGATAATACAAAGAAATCAACATCTCCATCACGGGTTGATGTCACCGTAAACCGGGTATAATTATTGGTAATTTCAGCGACAAGTTCAAGAGACTCCCATTCGTCCCGACACGCATCAGTCAGTACATCGCCGACTTTTTGAATAATATCATTGAAAGAATCAGTTGCCATGCTTTTCTCCACGTTATGATTCCTGGACAGCCTGTTTCAGGCCTTCCTGACTTCCCTTGACCGCAGCAAGCGTGGTGATGGTATCACGGGGAATTTCATTGATAAACGTCTTTCGATACATCTTTCCGTCAACTTCATACCGCACGACAAACGTGCTTGGACGCACAGAATCCCCCGTATATCTTGGTCGGATATCAACATTGATGGTTTTACCATCCTGAACATGACGTTTCCAGTCCATTTCCATAGATTTCCATTCTCCTCGGTTCAAGTTGGCATTTTGTGGCACTACGTTTATGGTATCTTTTGGGCCATTAAATTGCACACCTATAAGATGCCCGCCATCATCCCCAGGTTGACCCATTTTACCGGCTTTCATCTGATTTTTAATATCACGCTGCCCTGGAATAAGGTCAAGTTTTCCTTTTACAGATTTCGTACGGCCATACCCATCCGTGGTATAGTGATATCCGTTGATTGTGTATTGTGTGTTTGGCATTGAGCCAGTTATGGTGGATACGCTAACCTCTCCCGCGCCTTTTTTTACCGCAACTCTGCCGGATCGGGAACCAACAGATTTCTTTCCCAACATGGTGCTAACTGTTTTGTTCCAAAGCGTACCAACAAATTCCGCAGCATCCAACACCTGCTCCCGGGTTTTAAGAATTACACTTTTGCCAGCCTGTTCAGCTTCCCTTGCGATAACCTTGCCTGTTTTTCGAAACTCCTCTTTTGCTATATTTTCAACGTTTTTTTCACCTGCTCTACTAATCTGTAAAAATTCCTTGCCGCGTTGGGCCATTTCATGTCCCATCACTTCTGCGCCTTTCTGTCCACCTTTGACAATGGCCTTACCCATTGTTTCCAGGTTCCCCTTCATCACACCTTTGGCAATGCCTCTTCCGGCGGTTCGGAGTGCAGCAGATGCCGCTGCACCGGCCCCAAAAGTTGCAACCGTTCCCACACTGTCGACCGCAGCCCAGAAATAGTCGCTGCCCGAAAGTTCGATGCCGTAGGATGACTTCATTCCTGCCGATACCACGGACCCCATCGGCAGATATTGGGTCCAACCTTCTTTGAATTCGATATTGCCACCCTGATCGATAAGCTGAGATTGTCTCAGGGTTTCTCCACTTTCTTCAGAAACCAGACGGGCACCAATTTCGTTTATTTCTGTTTGGGATAATTTCCCATCTGCGATGGCAGCAATCACTTTCTCATCCCGTACTTCATAAACCCTTTGTGTTGGCGTTCCAGTGATATATTGGTATGTCTGGCCTTTTTCCTCTGTTTTCCCTAAAAAGCCCCCCACATCTTTTCCAAAAACAGTCGATGTCGTGCGATCACTTCGGCTTTCAGTCGTTACTGTGGAATCCGCTTCATTGACCACTATGACTGCAAGGCTTTCCTTTGTTGCGACAATCTCCTTGGCTGCGCCTTCAGAAAGCGGCCCGAATTGATGGATTGTTTCGGTATAATTCACCTGGGTTGCCTGAATATCCGTTTGCAGCTTATGTTCAGATTTGGTGTTAACCAGACTCTCCACCCTCTGATCCGGCAGCCATGGTCTTTCCACATCTCTCACACCAGTGACTTTGCTTTTTTCTTCCGTGCTGCTATCAACATGGGATCGCCTCATGCTGTCATCACGGGATGAATCGATTACCCCTGACATGGCGAGATGATTGTCGTGTATCGCGCCAATAGCTTGCCCTGCTTCAAATCCGTTTTCCATCGTCAGAGTCTGTCCGGTTTTTACCTGAGCGGTAAGGTTTTCCAACACCTGAAAGGTGTTGGCCTGTGTATCATTTCCTAAAGCCACCGGCTGGACGGCCATCGTATGGTTGGCAACGACAGGATACCTGGTGTCCTGTGAATCGGGTGGCAAATACTCCGATTTTCCAGGTTCCCGATACATGGCGACAGTTGTCGGGTTTGACCGGTCTGCTACGAGACATGCATTTAAGGATTCCAGTTCTTCTCGGGACAATATGCCATCTTTCACTGCAAAACTGACATCTCTATCAGTTGTATATATACGCCCACCACTTCTTTCTTCATTTTTTATCTGCACTGGTCCGTAAAGTGTGTAACGACCAGATCGTTCAACATCAGCCGTTGCTGTTACGCCTTCTGACACCCGACGAGTTTCAACCGTTTCCTCAAAAATGGTCGCTTCTGTATCTGTCTCAGTCACTCTGCCAGATTCAGAAATCCCAACTGCACCACCAAAACGGGCTTCATGATGTTCAAAAGTGATCTGGTATGCTTGAATATTGGAACGGCATTCATCCTGCACAGATATATGCTGACGGATATCGAGGTTAACATCAGTACCGGGTTTTTCAATTTTCCACTCATGTGCATCGCTGTATGTGGATTCCGGGATTGTCTCCTTGTGATTCGAACGGATGTCACGCAATGTGACGTTGACATCCTTAATCCCCTTGTGAGACTCCACTTTCCAGCGAAGCAACTGCGGCCTGATCATCTCCAGGGTAACCGCATCCAGAACATCCACCATTGCCAAGATGATTTCATCAACCGTAGGAATTTCACCTGTCCGTAATGTGGCTGCCACATCAAGCAGGTTACCGTATTCGATATACCTGGCATCAACCACTTCCTGTCGGACAACGAGAATATCTCGTTTTTCACCATCGATAATTTCGGTATGTTCAGACATGACCCTGGCATCGAGTATCGCCAAATCAGTATCGGCAGCCAATTGTTCTCCCAGTGACGGAGTCAGCTTTTTGACAGCATACTCCCGAGCCTGATCTGGTGTAACTGGCTGAGAACCCGTTTCCGGCCCGATTTCCAATAATGATTTATCTTTGTTACCATTGATGATTGGAAGCACATCGGGTGGTGTTGCCACAGGGTTTATTGCTCCAGTCGGAGTCAATCCATCATTTGCGGCAGGCGCTGCGCCATCATTTGAGTCTGGAGCCGTATCCACATATTCATCCTGTTTCAGATCGGAATCAGGTTTAAGCTGTCCCAGCGCCCCGATTCCACTGACCAAAAAAAACGCATCCTGCAGGCTGGGATCATCCCCATTCACGACTTTTGCAGCAGTTCTAATAACAGATGCTACTGGAAACGAAGCGATATCAACCATGATTTTTTCCTGTTTGAAAATGATCAACGTCACCGAAAAAGTTTTTTAGTATTCCAAAAGCTTCTCCAGCAAGTTGTTGGATGTCAGTTTTATCCGTTTGAAATTGAAGCAGGTGACGCAGCATAAGATGACATCTGGTTTTGTGTGGAACATCATGAGACATAACCAGTGCCACGGCGTGTTGCAGCAAGGAATCCACCAGAGGTTCAAACTTCCGGGTTGCCTGCATCGCCAAAAGCGCGTGCTCAATTTCCTGCTGAAAAGAAGCGCGCACACTCGTCAACCGGATACCGATCAGCAGATCCAACAGGTCTAATGGTTTTTGATATTCCGCAACCGACAAAAGGCCAAACCCGATGTTTTCGCCTTTCAGTTGCGCCAAAGGTTTTGTAATCGGTTCATTCATCAGCCAACCACGGATTACAGATGCAAAGATGCAGGTCAGGTATGTGGCCATGTCCTGACGCACACCTTGCCTGGACAAACATGATGGCATCTGGTGAAGCCCAGTGGATAGAGCGGGCCATACCCATTCTGGCCCACCAAGACACAACAGTTTCTGTGCTGCCTGAATTGCCTGTCCGCGAACCGACTGCAAATATTCGCTTCCAGTACACAGACTGACACTCAAATATCCAACTGTAATTGCGAGCGCCACATCAGGACGGCACAAAGCCATTTTTGAGACAAGCTCCTTGTCCATTCTCCCGAAAGCGGTTGTCTTGCGGTAAGCCACCATTCGGGGGGCATCAGAAATGACTGTGATTTCCGGTAGCTTGGATTCTGTCACCTGAACCCTCAGCGGTTTTCGCAGACCGCTGAAATAAATGCTGGCCTGACCCGGTTTGGTGCGCGCCAGGTCCTGCAACTGTTCCTCGTCAAGATTCATGGTTGCGCCCAGTATCTGCCGGTCTTCCCTGTCCACAAGCCGGTGGGCGATTTTTACGTCTGTGTTGCGCAATACATCCGGGATCAACTTGGATGGAATTTGATCGACAATCACGATACCCTGACCGTATGACCTGATTTCGGCAAGAATATCCGCGAAGACTTCCACGCCTTTTTGCCTGCTTTGGGCAGAATGCTCTCCGGATGCGGGCGGTTTGGAAAGAAGTCTGTGCGCCTCTTCTATAACCAGTAAATGTTTCAGGTCATCTGTTGTGGTTATTTGCGATCTGATTTCATGGCTTTGTCTGAATTCATATAACCGCATGAGAAGCAACGCCATGACAAAGGCTTTTTCATCGTTGTCTGTAAATGGCCAGAGTTCAAGCACACAGGGTTTAGAAAGCAATTCATCAAAAGAGATGGATTGCCGGCGATTCAGTAGGTTCCCCTTTGACCCGCGTGTCATGCTTGATAGCCTTGCCCGCAAAGCACCCATAAGACTTCCGCCATAATCGGTGATTGAGGGAAAGAATTTGTTTATGGATTCCTCCACCAATGGCATCATATCGCTGAGACAAGGAAGAAACATATCCCTTAAACCTTCGGATGGCTCAATCCCCAGTGTTTTTGCAGCGCGTTCCAACAGGGGATTCTCGCCGGTCTCCAGTTGCCAACCGAGCAACTGATAGACGCGATAGATCATATCTTCCAGGATAAACGGCATGCTGGAATACATGCCAAGGGATGCGTTGAATGCTGCTTTAAGCAGATCAATATGCGGAACCAGCCCGGTTTCCGGTTCAAAATCAAAAGGATTGAGACTGAAATCGGTATTTCCGCCTCCGAGCGTAAAAACCCGTAGATCATTGCCCAGTCGATCCTTGAGAAGGCGGTATTCGCGCTTGACCGGTTCAATTACCAAAAACGGAATTGGCGGATCACGTTGCCAAAGGTTCGTCACTATATGCCGCATCGTATTGCTCTTGCCAGATCCGGTAGCCCCTGATACAAAACAATGCCGCTGCAACTGTGCCATGCTGATACACACCTGACGATCTGTTACCCTTTCCCGGTCTATCAGCAATCCAAGGGGAATATCTGTCTGGATGTCCGGTACAGGTTGTGACCGACCATACTCCGTCAGCTTTTCAACGATGATTCCGGGCAGTTCGTGGACAGGCAGCCTAGTGATCAGGGACAGCTCCTGTGATGTGAGCAGTGTGGATACACCGCCATAATCACTGCCAAGCGGATGGCCTGGTAAAAGTGTAACATCTATGGCATTGAAAGGATTGGTGTCAGCATTGACGTTGACGATTCGAATCGAATCAAGACTGCCAGCTTCGCCAGAAAGGATTCCTGCCAGCACATTTGCTGCCTGATCTGCATGAGGTGACTTGTCTGAAAATATTTCTGTGACTGTCCGCCACATACCGAGTCCAATGCCTGCATCCATACGCTTGTGAAGACGTCCCAGAAGTTCTTCGAGGTAATGCGCCCGCTTATTGGTACGCTCCACGGTAATGGCGCGAGAATCAGTCTGGCCGCTCTGCCAGTTAAAGGTAGTGCTGTCTGTGGAGGATGTACCGAATGATTCCTGTTCAGAGACTTGCGAGGTAGCTTGTTTTAGAGGCCGCTCACCACCTTTCCTAAAAACTTGAAAACCCTGTTTCCAGCGGTTCAACATCCCCGGTTGTGTGGTAGTCGTTTCTCCATCAACGGAACCCGTGGAATAAGTGCGTTGCTCCCCCGTGGTTTTACCTTGGGAAAAACTGTCGCTTGTCTGAAATGATAGAGATAGCTGTTCAGCAACTTTTACATATTGATGCACCAGATCATGCCATTCAGACACACGATCGACGATCTGCCTGATACCGTGACCGGCTACAGGTTGAGCATAGGTGATCAGTGCAAAGTTTTCCGGAAGCGAATCGGCCAGTTGTTCGATACCCTGAACCTGGCTTTCTTTAGATGGTTGATTTTTCTGGATTTCCTGATATGAGGGAATACCTGTTATGATGCGCCTATGCTGCAGATTAGAGATCATTCCAAAAAGCTGCCGTTTTCCCTCTTTGATACGAATGATTTCTGAACCAGGCAAAAAACCTGGAAGCGCAACCAGGAGTGTCTGAAAGGCATCTTCAAGGGCATCATCCGATATGTCATCCACACCGTATAGCCCCAAATACAGATCAATTCCCTGGAAACTGGACAACAGTATGTACACTAAAGGCACCTGAAGATGAAATGCCGTGGCAATAAAAGATGTCATGGCTTTCAGAATATCTTCCGGTTTCCGGTATCGCACACATCTGATTTTAATCAGTCTGAAACGGTGTTCGGAGATATTATCTTTGTTCAACGCCGGAAACGTAGAGGTGTCCAAATAGTTACGAACAAGGATGCTATACATTGTTTCCAGCAAATTTCTGATCTTTAAAGTGGTATCTTCATCTGATGGTTCAGAAATTGAGTATGCATTGAAAGGCAATTCATTCATACGAATACCCTATCTATATGATACATAGCACATTGTGCCATGTGGATAAACATCCTTCGGGCGGAAACTCAAGGCTGCAACCATGGATCGTGGGAATATGTTTCTGCATCAGCGGAGATCCGAACCACCCGCTTAAATGAATAACAGATTTGCATTCTCTGAACTTATGAAAAATATGATTATAATAGGCTGCAAGCGGTTCCGATAGATCGTCAGGGTCCAGCTTTAGACTGGACGCTTCCTCAAAATGGTGCCGGCCTCGCAACAAAACCGACTTAATGGTTTCATCCTGCAGTTGGTGCAGTCGATTATTATTCATAAAGCGATTTTTCAACCAATGTCTAAGTCCCAAAGACGGCAGACTACGGTGCAAGAACCCATCACGGAGCGGCAGAAAAATGTTAAATGTATTCCACGACAGATCCATATAAACTGCCCCCTGGTTGGAAGAATTATAAGGAATGGCTGAAGGCAAATCGATATGATTGGATACATGCCTGAAAATATCCGGGTAGTTGCTGTAAAAATGTCCATTTGTACACATGTAATCTGTGCTGAGATCAAGCTGGCTCCCGAGTACTTCCAGAATATCCCGGACGTACGAAAGATTGAAAGTCGATTCTCTGTCAATTTTTCGAGTCTCCCAAGTTGTATGGCCTTCAGGAGATACAAAAATCGAAGCGTAACCGTCTCTTATTTCACATACGATGGTAAGATACTTGGAATTCGTTTCGACAACAGCATGAGAATTAGATTTACTGCATCCATTGCTTACGGGAAGCCAGTGCTGAGAGCAGCATCCATCTGCCATGATTTCATCAAGTACAGAGCCTGCTGATTGGGCACATTCAACCACAGATGATGATATCCCGCAGCGGTAGGTAAAAGCTTCGCCGGTTTTCATCTTTGATTTCCAAAGAGAGATTGATCGTTTGATGAAACCAGATATGTTGTCAGGATTTACAGGCATGACGGAATATAATTGGTCCTGGTAAGCAGAAAGCTCATCTGTAATACGCTGGAGCAGTTTGAACAAGCCTTGGCTATCTATCATTATCCCTATCCTTCATCCTCAACCTTCCGCCAGCCCAGAAATCAGTTTTCATGTTTATTTAGTGTCTGAACGGAAACCCCTAACCATTTAACAATAAATGACATAGTGCTTGATTTTACAACGTAGAGAAAAAATCTACGATGCAAAAAAGGTAAATACCGCACATATTATCATGTGCATTAAAGGATTTTCGTTCAGGCTATATTTAGTTGTTCAACCAGTTTGTAAACATTTCCCTTGTTATCCGAAAACATCCCCCACTCTGACAGGCATAATTCCCCCATATTGCGTGCGAGCGCAATGACATTGATCAGATTTTCAATTCTACGACTGGTACTATACATGTCTGACTGACACTTACACAAGCTTTTATAATGATTTGTAGAAGTTACTTCCAGATTTGCTATGAGTTCATCTCGTTCTGACAGAGTTTCAACCAGTCTGCAAGCTTCTTCTAACTGCGTTTTTAAATCAGCCTTACATTTTTTCAAATTTTGTTCCAAATCCATTATAACTGTTTTTTGATCAGTTATAATATGCTCATTTTCACTCAAAAGGGTTTTAGCCAGTCTTCCAACATCATCCAACTGCGTCTTCATTGCCTGCAGGGATGCGCCATATCCTTCAATGAGAGAGTTAATTTGTCGGTCTAATACCTCAAGTCCGTGAGATATTTCCGCAGAACCCTTATCGATAATGTTGTTTAGAAGAGCCAGCTTCGATGCCTGATCCAGTTCATCTGGCAACCCCTTCCAAATCGTTTCCAGTCCAGCAAAAAAAGCAACGAGTTCTCTGCGCAGTTCCCGTTTTTCGCGGAGGACCATCGTTAATGCATTACAATTTTCTGTAATAGCGGATAGTGTGGGCATCACTCGTCCATATCTATATTTAAGGATGAAAATTATTCCTGATTTAAGCGACAAGGGGTAATGAGGTCATAAGAACGTTGCCACTGCACAATAAAATGCCTTTCCACTGCTTCCAGCGCATTTGAAGCAAAACCATCGGCTCCATCAGATCCAAGACCGCTCAAAGAAGACTGAATTTCTTTCAAATCCTTTTTGTAAAAGGCCATAAGTTCAGATCTCAGTTCAGCATGGCGTTCCAAAATCCAGCTAATGGCTTCTTTCGTCTCGGTAATTGCCTTAAAATGTTCGATGTTCGCATTGTCCATTTATTTATCTCCTGATTATTTTGTTTGTTTTAAAAATATAAAACTCGATTATCAAGTTTTTTGCGTCGAAAAAAAATAAGTATTTGATTTAATAAGATATATAAAACATTCTTGTTTTTTAATAAACTCAATAATATCAGCGTGTTACTGAAAAACTTGATCATCGAGTAAAAGAATCTCTCATGCATAGTCACTCCTAAAACCCAGCCTTAAATTCCATCCGGTATTCCTGAATGGCTGAAAATATTTCCCGTTTAAATTCTTCCCGGTTTAAAGATTCCTCAAGCATCAATAGCATTTTATCAACCGTTACACCTGCAGCCAGTCCACCAATGAGGCCGCCAATGGTGGCTCCTATAACTGTACCCGGCCCAGGAATTACTGACCCAATCGTTGCACCTACAGTAGCTCCGGCCGTTGCGCCTCCGACAGCTCCTGCAGTCTTGCTGGCCACAACCTTGGTTAATGCTTTTGCCGCCAGCTTGACAACACCTTTGCCTACGATTTTCCCCATGATCTTTGTGGTGACAACGGTGGTAACGACACCCGCAACCGCTCCTCCGCCGCCTGCGACCAATAGTCTATTTTTGAAGCTGATAATGTCATGGGTGATAGGCGGGTTCAGCACGTCTTTCAGAGATATGTGTTTTGTAACCACCGGATTGCCTGCAGGGAGAACACGGTTCTGTTCCATGATTTTTCTGGCGGCATTCTGATATTCCAGCATGGATGTCTCATGTGCAGCAAGTGCATTGTCGAGCGCCGTCTGAACATCATTGAAGGAGTCTCCTTGTTGCAGGTATTCATGAAGTTTTTTATTCATGTAGTCCTCAAGATCGCCTACCAGCAGCTTGGCGATTCGTGAATATTCGCCAGTCAGACTGTAATACCAGTTAAGATACCCGTCCACATTGGTTTCCATCCGGTCAAATGCCCGATCAATCTGTCCCAACAGGTGCGCACGGGATATCTCGACCTTATGCAAGACTTCGACTTTGGCATCCTGAATTTTTGCTAAAGTACCTTCATTGAAAAATTCATTGTCGATCTTCTCAAGCTTCGGAGTGAGCCATGATTCTGCACTTTGTCTGGCCATACGCATTTCCGGCGTTTTCTGAAGCCATGCTTCAAGATACGAAAACAACGGCAGATAAACAAAAAATGCGATAAAAGTAGTGACAGCTACCATAATAGCAACACGGGATGGTGCAATGGGCTGAAGCTTGTCAGTGTTGGAAAGAGGACCGAACACACGTTGGTATTCCACACCAGGAATCAGAAAGCAGGATAGAATGGCGCAGGCATTGTAGAAAACAACAAAACCACCAATTCCCAGAAGCGCCAGGGCCAACATCGCATCCTGTACTCCAAATCGCCCCAACGCATATGCTTTTGCTCCGTCATAATATGCTAAATATTGAGATACTTCCCACACCAGAGCGCTGCCGGTCATGTCAGCCACCGCACCTTGCTGGGCATTGATGGCATTCTGAAGGCTGGGGTATGACGGCGTTTCTCCAAATTTTGCGATCAAAGCCACATAAACCGCCAGCATAATCAAAGGACACACTCGCCGTGACCATACCAGCGCCATGTCTGTGACAAGATAAGTCTTCAGTTCGCTGGCCACAAATCTGCGGCTGACGGAGAAGATGATATAGAAAACCGGAACAACCAGGAAAAAGGCAATCCATTCCAGATAGCTATATGTGTGAAACTGAATCAGCATGAAAAATGACGTTCCTAATGCCCAACACACACAGAGAAAAACCTTCAAAGGGCGGCTGGAAATCAATCTGAAAAGCCGGCCTCCCGGAACGAAAGAAGACAACCGGCGGATTTGGCGAATGGTGGTGCTGTAAAAACCGCACAGGGCGATGGGAATACTGAACAGAAAAACACTGAGAACGACAACCCAAAAATGATTGACAGCAAATTCATTGGCAACAAAATAGGTTATGACGCACCAGATCAGCGCTTTGAACAGGAATGATGACGAGCCAACAACGTTTCTTTTGTCAACTGGACCACCATTTTTCTTGAACTCATCTCTGGTCTTCTGGGTATCCAAATCACAATTGGATAACTCTGAATCACTGTTTTGAATCATGATTCACTCCATGATGTCAATTGTGAATTTTGAAGTTGCGGTGGGCTGCAAGGGTGAACACCTGTATCAAATTAAATTTTCAATAATGCCCTTATCAGAAAAATACCGGATATCTGATAACATCAAAAGGTTTGTTATGGAACGGGCAAGAAACAACAAACGTCTTTTGACCATCGTACAAAAAACACAGGCTGTCAAGCGAAAAATCTTTATATAGAAATGACGAAAATATTAAAAAAATAAGTGATTATATAATTTCAGAAAAATATCCAATCCAGCATCCTTGCCGACAGTTACCGAATTTACACAGATACGCCTGCGGAATTATCCGGCCCAGCCAAATCTTCCATCACCTACCCCTCATTTGTCTAACGATCCGTCAGAGACAGCATATTCTTGTTGATAGCAATGTTATAGCCCGGATGAAGCCATTCGTGCTGTCCGCTTCGAAAGGGAACATATACCAGAACAAACCTAAGCGCCTTGATGTGAATCTGCGGTAGTTTTGCAAATCCGGTTTCAACTGGTTTCATCATGCCCGCCAAGCTGGTTTTCAGGGTATCAACAGCTTCGGCAACCGATAGCGTAGTTGGATAAAACGGTCCCGGAGGATTCCCTAATTTTGGTTCCTCTTGAGGCTGAGTCAGGTTCATTCGGATGGAGAGAGACAAAAATGCTTTTGGGCTAAGCTTGAACGCAAGAGACCAGAAACGAAACTCAACCTGATCCCATCCCTTCTGTATCACCCGTGGCAGATTAGCCAGATGAACCAGGTCTGCATAGGAAGACAGCGGAATCCCGGAAACATCGGCTTTGATTCGCCAGAACGGCAGGAAAATATCCGCGTTGTCATCCAACAGAAAACCGACAGGAACCGGCTTCAGACTGCCGCCAACAGGTTGCCAGGCTGAGCTGCAGTTGGTACATGTCAGTACGATCGCATTGCGCTCTCCGGACAAATCCCAACCGCAGGAAGGGCAAAGGGCTGAGAGGAACTGAATCCTCCAGTCTGGCGGACAGGACTTGGGCAGTGTGTTCATAAAAGAATCCGGAATCGGACCTGAAACCGAACGGTTCAAAATGGCGTCAACTACCTTTGCTTCGATATAAAAAGGGGAATAGATCAAACTGAGGACTTCGCCAACGTGAGAATGGTGATACTCTCTCTGGCTGGCCGTTGCTGTTTTAGAACGGAGCTCCTGTGCTCTGAGGATATCCTTGAGGGATAAAGTCGGCGCAAGAAACCGTCCCTGAGTATTTGGCGGAATAAACGCCAGTCTCATGGCCTGCGCCCTTAAACCCATCGAAGCTGGAAAATACGGGGACTCAACGGCCTGATGGGTTACATCGACAAACTGATGCCGGATCTCGTTTTCAATGCAGGAGAACCGTGTTCCCCTGTAACGCCAATAAGGGAAAAACACAACTTCCCTTCCGGGAGCGGCGACATGCGGAAGCACATATCGAAAAAACCCCTTGGGAAGCAAACAGGATTTAACCCGGCAATACGTGCAGGTAAAGAGCCTGTCGGTTTCCTCCAGCAAAGCCGGTGCGCCGCACTGAGGGCATTGATAGTCGATTAAAAGGTTGATGGGTTGCCCCTTCTATTTTTTCCCGGTCGTTGAATGGCCGCATTCAGGGCAGAACCTGTCTTTGGCAGTGAGCGTTTTTCCGCACTGAATGCAGGGAATATGGGTTTGCAGCGGGTGGCCGCATTGAGGACAAAATCTGGCATCCGTGGGCGCGGCGTTCTGACAATTTGGACACGCAGCCCCTGCATCTGCTGGAGCGCTTTGTTGCGGCGAGTGCATTGCTCCTGCGATGTAAGGCGCCATCATCCCTGGCATCATGAATCCGAGTCCGGTCCCCATGCCTGCGCCGGTTGTGCTTTCGTTTTCTGCTGCTTTTTCAATGGCCATGGCGGTTTTCATCTGCATCAGTTTGTTCATATCCTGTATGACCCCCATTCGGCTTCTGTCGTCAATGGCCTGCTGGACTTCCTGCGGCGGGGTGATGGCGTTGATGAAAAGCTGTTCAAGCGATAGGCCGAAACGGGAAAAATCATTTTTAAGGCGCACGGCCAGAGCTTCAGACATCTCGTCATATCTGGCGGGAAGATTCAAAAGGGTATCCAGTGTTTCACCGAGATAATCGTTAAGACGGGATACAATCACCTGATTAAGATAGTCTTCGATTTCTTCCGTGCCAAGAATCCCCTGGGTACCGACTAAGGAATTGATAAAAAGACCGGGTTTTATGACTTGCAGGTTAAAAATCCCAAATGCCCGCAGCCGAATTAGTCCGAGTTCAGAATCCTTGAAAGCCACAGGGTCCCGTGTTCCCCATTTGAGATTGGTGAACGTTTTCAGATTGACAAAATACACCTCGGCCCGAAGGGGGCTGGTCATTGCCCATGGTGTACTCAGGATTTTGGTCAATATCGGAATGTTCAGGGTTTTTAAGGAATGGCGGCCCGGCCCAAAAGCAGCAACGGCCTTGCCCTGATAGAAAAAAACAGCAGACTGGTTTTCGCGAACCGTCAATTGTGCGCCGAACTTGATTTCACCCGAACCGGTTTCCGGAATGCGGTGGACCAGTTCCCTGCCGGTTTCATCGAACCATTCAATGACTTCCAGAAAAACAGCATTATTCATACCCATATTGACCCTCCCAATTACCCATATTTATC
>Ga0194044_10000564_pt1 | contig 18490 bp, 14 predicted proteins | sample JunL4417m_MetaG_FD_155460 | JGI IMG/M metagenome (GOLD analysis project Ga0194044, IMG submission 155460) | Anoxic zone freshwater microbial communities from boreal shield lake in IISD Experimental Lakes Area, Ontario, Canada - Jun2016-L442-17m | ecosystem: Environmental > Aquatic > Freshwater...
AGCGAAGACAATGCTACTGCCCTCATCATCAGTGCGAGGCAAGGGCACGCCGAGATAGTCAAACTACTTTTATCCCGAGGCGCTGAAATCGATGCCACTGACAATTCTCGCTCCACGGCTTTATTGGCCGCGGGTGAAAGTGGCCACGTAGAAGTGGTCGGCCTGCTTGTGCATGGTGGTGCAAGAATCGACGCGAAGAATGCGGAGGGTGAGACGCCCTTGTCTGTGGCTGCCGGAAATGGCCATGTCAAGATCTTGGAATTGCTCTTGGATCAAGGGGCGGATGTTAAGTCGAGGACCAACGGGGGCGATACCGCGTTGACTCTGGCCTGCGCCGGCGGACATTTGAAAGCCGTCCAACTTCTCCTCAACAGGGGAGCTGATGTGAATGCTGCTGACCTGGAGGGTGTCTCCGGCCTGATCAAAGCATGTCGCGGGGGCCATGCACCTGTGGTGAAGCTGCTTCTGGAAAAAGGGGCGGAGATAAAGACTAACACGGGTGGAGACCTGGAACGTCAACTTGTGATTGCTTCCGTGCGTGGGGATGATCGCGAGGTTAAGAGGATATTGGAGCAGCGAGTAAGGGTGGATGCAGTGACAACCTCGGGCGACACTGCCTTAACCCTGGCTTCCGGATTGGAGAATTTGGAGGTGATCAAGCTGCTTGTACAACGAGGGGCAAATCCTAATTTCAGACCTCCAAACGGGGTTACTCCCTTGCCGGCCGCTGCCGGTCGTGGTCGTACCGGTGTAGTAAGGAGTCTGTCGGCCTTAGGGGCGGACGTCCATGCCGTGGACAATAGGGGCAACACAGCACTAATCCAGGCGTCACGGGGCGGTCACACCGATACCGCCAAACTCCTGCTAAACACAAATGCCGTTATCAACGCGACGAACAAGAACTGGCGCACAGCACTTATAATAGCTGCGGAGAATGGTCATGCCGACGTGGTGAGATTGCTGACCACCAGGGGAGCGGATGTGCAAGCCAAGGACAAAGACGGCAGCACAGCCTTGATTCAGGCTTCACAGAACGGTCATGCGGATGTGGTTAAGATTCTCCTGGGCAAGAACGCAGAGGTCAATGCCGGAAACAATGAGGGTAGCACAGCTCTGATTGTGGCCGCCAGGAACGGTCAAAATCCCGTAGTGAAAATCCTTATGGCCGCAGGAGCCAATGTTGGTGCCCGGGACTGGGAAGGCAAGACCGCCTTGACTGTAGCGTCAGAGAGAGGCCGCTCAGAAGTGGTGGACACCCTCAAGGGGCAGCAGTGAAAACACGCGATCCGCCCGTCAATGAGTCCTTCGCTCTCTTTTCACGAACCAGCAGTCAGGCTACGTGGCGTTTGGCAGGTGAGGCGTGGTAGTCAGGCTACGTGATAAAGAAGTCACTCGGAAAGCGCATCTCTGCTCTTCGGAGGAGCAAGAAACTCTCCCAGGAGGATTTGGCCGAGAAGTCTAGGTACTCGGTCGAGTTCATCAGTTTGGTCGAACGCGGTGTCAACGCGCCGTCCGTCGCCGGCCTTGCTAAGATTGCGAAGGCTCTTGGCGTCGAGATCAAGGACCTATTCGATTTCCGAGAGGTGACGGAATGATCAGGAAGTCGAAAGCGGGTCCACGCCTCCCATCTCTTCCGACTCTCTTGCATCGTAAAATCTACAAGACCGGGCAAACACGCGGCGCTGATGATGGTGTAATCTATCAGAATCGCGTGTCACGGTCGAGCACTGTACTGATTCCTTATGCGTGTTGGGAGGCGTGTGCCAAACTGCAAGACGGCGAGGCGGAGTACGAAAACGGATTCATTGTTCTGATTTCGCCTTCCGAGTATTTTGGTAACCTGAACATCAGTGCGGTTTTGGCAGAGAAGGGGTTGGCAATCGGTTCAAACGCAGTTGTGTTCTATGAGACACGGGAGCAATGGAATGCGCACAATCCAGATGAATTGGACTGGATACGCGCTAAAGAGAGAACCGAACCGCTAGGTGGTCAGTACGTGGCTCGGATACCTGCGACGACGGCAATGGAAGACAACAGGAAGATCGTCCGGGGGTTCGACGCGACCAAGAAGAAAGGTGCCGGCATCCGAGTGTACGAATACGCGAGCACTTTGACAAATGCGCAGTGCCGCTATCAGTTGGAGGCGTTGTTCTGGCAATGCGCCGATTCGGTGACGGTGGCCCTCTCCAATGGAATGACTGAGGAAGATACTGCAACGCGCAAAGGCGCCATTCTGGAAGTGTGCAGGGGAGCAGGGCTGCTTGAAAAGGAGAGACTGACGCAAGCACGCATACTGAGTGCCGAAGGAAAGACAATCTGCCCCTTGTGTCTCGAAGAGTTGTCCGGCCAGGGGTTCTTCAGTCGAATGGATCAGGCAGAAGGCCGCGAGGTCCCCGACCTGACGGTGACACAACTAAATCTGTTTCATGTAGCCGAACTGCGAGTGGGCGTACTGAATCACCGACCGTACAATGTGGGTTGGGGGCACCACCACTGCAATGTTGTGGTAAAGGACTCTGGTATCACCAAGACACTTGAATGGATGCGGGATGTTCTGAACCGAAACAGTGCACGGGGTCATTTTGCGACAGGGAATAGGGCCATCTGAGCGGACTTGTATTTCAACATCCGTGGCAATGATTCATCGTCTCTTGATTCTGGATGGAGGATAGCTTCCATCGCAGAGGATTCTTCGACACGCGTAGCGATCTTGGCTGCCCAGGCAGGATCGATCTCAATACTGGCCGTGCGGCGTTTCAGTTTCAATGCCGCCAGCGCAGTGCTTCCACTTCCGCCAAAACAGTCAAGCACAATATCGCCCGGGTACGTAGTCGCGGAGATGGCATGTTCAAGCAGAGCAGCCGGTTTCTCGGCCGGGTGCTTGCCTTTGTATGGCCGCACGGATGGGAAAGTCCACACGTCAGTAAACTCCTTGGAGGCATCCATGTTGAAAACCCGGATGACATCTTCGTAAGGCGGCATGGTCTTAAGTCTCCCGGTCTCAAGTAGGGCCTTACAGATCTTGTCGTATTGCTCACGGCTAGGGGTATTGCGGCCATCTTCCCAGTTGGACACTGCCCCACCGTGGTTCACTTTGCCGTGTGCGCCAATTCTTGCGGTCAGTTGGTGCATGGTCAGGCCAGCATCCTCTCTTGCCTGGCGTAGGAACTGCCCGAACGGGGAACGATGAAGGTTCCCCTCGGCGGATGCTTCAGCAAAGAGTATGCGTTCTGAATGAGGATACCACTGACGCAGGGCTTCTTTCTTCATCTTACCCTTCCATCCGTCAAAGCCCGGATCGTTCGGCTTCGTCCAGACGATATGTGAGAGAATATTGAAGTTCTTGGAAAAGAGAACCTCAAGTCGGCCTGCCATTGAGGAATCACAGAAAAGAAAGAGAGAACCGTTAGGCCGCAGCACTCTGCGCCATTCAAGGAAGTAGTCTGCCATCCAGTCAAGATAATGCTGATCTTCGGCAAATGCTGTATCGCCGTAGATATTCTTCTTTTTCGTGGCATGGTATGGAGGGTCAGTCAGAATGAGAGAAACGGAATGGTCTGGCAACTCCCTTAGCAGAACAAGTGAATCCCCCTCGGCAACCAGCGCAGCAGAAGCTGAAAGCACAAGATACGGTTCAATTGCCGCCGCAATGTAATTGAAATCCCTCTGTCGAGAGATCATGACCGGACTGACCGCCCCACTCTCACACACAAGCCCTTCATGGTGTGTGTGTTCCGCCGATGTATTCGCAATCAGACCATCGTATCGCAATTGCTTTCTCTGCTTCCTCATGCGGCAACTATGCCGGATTGCAGGTCCAAGGACAAACCCCAGCAGTCACTTCCCGATTGCCCTAGAGATTATTCCTCTCTCCTGCCGAATACTGATTATACAGTTTGTATAAAACGGGAAACACAGACTGTTTCCTTCTGCATAAGAAGTTCCAGCTTATTCTTGTATTCAGGCGTAATATCATTCAATCAACGACATGCCAGATTCTTCCCGATCAACCTTTCCCAGTTTATGCAGACTGTATAAGCCACGGTCAAAGCGCTTCAGCCCGGCTGCGGACGCATCCAGGAGTTAGAACAACGAATGCCTGAATTTGTGCCAACCTACTCGTTTTGTCAATCCTGCCTTGGGTCAGCATCTGCGACACCCGTCAGCGGTGATGAATTAAGAAACAGCCCGCCGTGATTGGTTGATCTCTGACACAAAATAGCTGCACCCTATGGCATTCAACTCCTTCGCCTTTTCGCGCCACCCATCGGGCAAAAAACTAACCAAAACGGACCAATCGTCATCAAGAACCGCGATCTCATTTTTCATGGCCGCTCCTCCCGGGAACGTGCTATATAACAACGCCGTACAGAACTCGAGAATAAAGTTAATGCCTATGGGATCAAGTCCGGCATGACAAGAGGCCCCAACTGGATGCCGGATCAAGCCCGGCATGACGGGATGCCCTTACCGGAAGCCTCATCTTTTCCTGTAATTCCCACACCCCTCGTTGTCATTCCGGCCCCGGTTTTCGCCGGGGTAAACTTGTCCCGATGAAAATCGGGAGCCGGAATCCAGGTAGATTGGCGGCGTCCAACTCGAGAAAAGCATGACTTGTTCCTCGCGTGTCCTCCTCCTCTCAAACTAATCGGCCCAGAACAGCTCATTCTAGATCTTCAATCAGCATCCAGGACCTCACGAACCGTTTGGAGCAGTTCTCGCATGTTGTACGGTTTCTCTACTAAACCCCTGACTCCAAATACTGTGGCCTCTTCAGCCGTTCTATCGGATAGGAAACCGCTGGATAGAATGACCTTGACCTTGGGATCTATGTTCACAAGCTCCTTAAAACACTCCTTCCCACCCATCTCCGGCATTATGAGGTCCAGAATCACCAGTGAAATGTCACCCCTCTGATTCCTGTAGAGGTCGAGAGCATCTCCTCCATTAGTTGCCGTCAATACGGTGTAGCCTGCTCGTGTGAGAAGCTGGGAACCCGTATCGCAGAGAAACTCTTCGTCATCCACCAAGAGAACAGTCTCGGAGCCACCTGGAGGGACTGCACTATCCTGTTCTATATCTTCTTCCAGTTCCGTTGGGACCACGGGGAAATAGATACGAAACGTGGTCCCATGGCTAGGCTCACTGTAACAACTGATGAACCCTTCATACTGTTTCACTATGCCGTAAACCATGGCCAGTCCCAGACCTGTACCCCTGCCCGCACCCTTGGTAGTGAAAAACGGCTCAAAAATGTGCTGCATAGTCTCTTGACTCATACCATGACCGGTGTCTTCAACGGAAAGCATTACATATTGCCCGGGTTTGGATTCGATATTTGCCCTGCAGTACTCTTCGTCCAGCGTAACTTTTCTCGTTTCAATGGTCAGTTTGCCGCCAGATTCCGGCATGGCATCTTTAGCATTGATGGCAAGGTTCAAAAGAATCTGTTCCACATGGACAGGGTCTGCATTGATGACCGGCAACCAACTTTCCAAACTCAGCTCGATGGCAATCATCTTGGGGATTGTGCGCTCCAAAAGTTTTTTCACCTCGGTAACTTCATGGTTGAGACTCAAGGGACGTGGTTTGGGATCGCCCTTTCTACTAAAGACCATGAGCCTCTGAACCAGATCTGCACCTCGTTTGGCTGCGGCATTGATCTTGTGCAACTTATCGTAGTCCTTGTGTTCAGGATGCTTGTCACCGAGAAGCAATTCGGAATAACCTCCAAAAATCTGAAGCAAGTTGTTGAAGTCATGAGCAACGCCACTGGCGAGGGTTCCAATGGCTTCCATCTTTTGGGCCTGAAGAAGCTGAGCCATCAAACTCTCCTTCTCTTTTTCCGCCCGAACCCGATCGCTAATGTCCCTTGCAATATTAAGAATATGCTCTACTCCATTCAGCTCGATAATGGCCGCTGAATAAAGTCCATACCGAATATCCCCGTCCTTAGTACGAAAATGTGCCTCGAAATTGTCAACTCTCCCTTCAGCTTTCAGCCCCTCGATTACTCTATTCCTGTCTTCAGGGTTATCCCATACATTTAGCTCCAGCGAAGTTTTACCGATAAGTTCCTCTTCCGCATAACCAAGGGCCTGCCTGCATCCTTCATTGACTGACACATACACGCCGGCATCGAGCCGGGTAATTGCTATAGCGTCTGGGCTTAAGAAAAATGCTTTGCTAAATTTATCCTCACTTTCCCTCAGCGTTTCCTCAGCCTGATTGCGGCTACGGATATCGTGCTGAGCGGTCACATAGAGGACAACAACTGCTCCCCCAACAAGAACACAGAGGATGAGAGCAACGTAGCCGGTCTTCCCCGCCAAAGGATCGACAAACTTCCCAGAGATCTCTTTAACGCTGTATAAAGAAACACTCCTCCATCCCGGGCAGTTTTCAAGGCTCATCTCGTGGATTAGGTAACCTTCTCCGGAGCTGTCCATGGCGTGGTTGTCCGCCTTTTTCTCCATACCGGTCCAATTCCACGGTCCTTTACCGAATTGCTGTGTTTGTGCGATTTGGCACAATTCTTCGGGTAAAACCCTCCACAAGAAGTTCAAAGTCCATTTATCTCGGCTGGAAACAAATATCATCCCACTGCTGTGTACCAGCATCGCAATTCCCGTTCTTGCGTGTGAGAGTTCTGCTTCCAAACCGTGGATTGAAACTTTAATGACTGCCACTCCTACAGGTCTGCTGCGGTCTGTAGAGTACACCGGTTGGCTCACATAAATCCCTCTTATCTCTGAGGTCACTCCAACAGCAAAAAAAATGCTCGGTCTGCCTTGAATGGCATCGAGGAAGTACGGACGAAAGGAATAGTTCTGCCCCACGAAGCTGTCCAACTGATTACGGTTGCTGGAAGCTATAGTGTTCCCGGAGCTGTCCATCAGATAACCGACATCGTAGGCAAGATCTGCAGCGAAATGGTCGAGGATCCGGTTAGCTTGTAAAAGGGACTCCTGGTTTTGATTCAGCAGCGCTTCTTGAATCTGTTCAAACCGAGCCAAAATCCTGACATGGCTCTGATTAAGGTAGATAAGGTCAAGAACATTGTTCTTGAGTGATTTACTTACGTCGAAAAGTTCCCTTTCAGCCTGTTTCAATGCGGATTCCTGTGCGGTGTGATATTGGAGATATCCCCCCGTTGCGGTGGAGAGCAGGGTAAATATCGCTAATACGAAAACAATTGTTCGCACGTTCATTTCGGATTCCTCTGCGAAAGGGGGGTACTATGGGTCACTTCATCGGCAACTCTTCATGAACTGAATTTTGTGGTGACTAGCAGGTTACCTGAAAAACCGCAGCCTGTCCTTAAAAATTCTACAACTTGTCATGTCATGGGTGTATGTACCTTTCTCCTGATGCCTTGGGTGTGCAGTCCTCAAATCCAGGTCTCGTCAATCCCCGTCCAGGCAACAGTCAAATTGTTTTTCATGAGCCGAAGCCCGAGGCATCACAAAATATGGTACAACTGAGGTGGACCATGTGTGTCAGGATAAGAAATGGGAATTCAGTATCACACTGATACAGGTGGGTATGGCATGGAGACTCGTTCCATTCCCCAATGTTACGAGAACCTCCTAAGTTTCATCAGCATTCCGCGGGCTCATTCTTTCCCTTATGGTCTGCTCGAATCCCCTGTCGGTCGGATGATAGAAACGCTTTCCCAGGAGAGGTTCCGGGAGATGTTCCTGCTCCACCGTGGCTCCTGGGTAATCATGAGCATAGCGATATCCTTTGCCGTATCCCAATTCCTGCATCAGACGTGTCGGGGCATTACGCAGATGCAGCGGCACCGGCAGGTGACCTGAGCGACCAATCTCTTCCTTGACCGAAAGGTAAGCAGCGTCCAGGGAGTTCGACTTGGGCGAGACGGCGAGAAACACAACAGCTTGCGCAAGCGCAAGGACACATTCCGGCAGCCCGATAAGATGGCAGGCTTGAAAAGCTGCGAGCGCTTGTTCAAGAGCCCGTGGTGAGGCTAGTCCAACGTCTTCGCTTGCAAACCTTACAAGGCGGCGAGCTATGTACAATGGATCTTCCCCTGACTCGATCATGCGTCCCATCCAGTACAGACCCGCGTCGGGATCGCTGTCTCGGAGCGATTTGTGGAGAGCGCTAATCAGATTGAAATGCTCTTCACCCGACTTGTCGTAGAGGAGGTTGCGTTTCTGCGCGGCCTCTTTGACCACTTGAAATTCAATTACGCTGTCTCCACGTCGGTGGGTTTCAGATGCTGCAAGCTCAAGGATGTTCAGTGCGGACCTGGCATCTCCGCCGGCAAGCGACACGGTGAGATCACAGGCATCCTCGCCAAGATCCAGGTTCAACGCGCCCAGACCATGTTCTGAATCCTTAACGGCTCTGTCCAAAATGATCTTGATATGGTGGAATTCCAAGGGTTGAATGACGAACACCCGAAGTCTCGAAAGAAGTGCCGAATTCACCTCAAAACTTGGATTCTCAGTTGTGGCGCCAATGAGCACCAACGTTCCGTTCTCAACGTGCGGCAGTAAATAATCCTGCTGTGACTTGTTGAACCGATGAATTTCATCGAGAAAAAAAATAGTTCGTCTACCGGAATACTTGAGATCTTCGAGAGCGCGTTTAGCCACATCCCTGACTTCTTTTACACCCGCTGTTACAGCGGAAAAAGAAACAAAATTTGAGCGGGATCGCCGTGCTATTATCTGGGCCAGCGATGTTTTGCCTGTTCCAGGGGGACCCCAAAAAAGCATGGAAAAAATCTTGTCGGCTTCAATGGCGCGACGGAGGATCTTGCCCGGTCCAAGAAGGTCCTCCTGCCCAACAAAGCTGTCGAGATCCAGAGGTCGCATCCTGTCGGCAAGTGGCCTGTCCTTAGATGCTGTCATAGAGTTTTCGAATAAATCCATGAAAGTGGTTTCTGAATCAAGCTCAGCTCGTTTTTCAAGCAATCCTGTGGATAAATATTGGGTGGCCGGCGCTCATGATCAAGCTTTGATTCCTGCGTTGCCAGTCTCTCAAGGAACAGCGACACGTTAACCCTACAGCAATATATGTAGTCAAGCAAGTCACATTCTTATGGTTTTCGAGACGTTGCAGGCATTTTCCTGGATTTTCTTTCGTATTCATGGTACTTACTAAACGGTCCAGACACGCTTACACAACTGAGGCTTGAATGCAACGCATCGGACTGGTGTTGAAACGATCCGAAGAACAGGCCCTGATACTTGGCGAACAAATCAACCGCTTTCTGAAAGACTGCGGCCGGGAAGTGTTGATAGAGAAAACCTTCCAAGGTTCATCACCAAATTGGAATGCAACCTTCACTGATCATATTGCGGACGAGTCTGATCTTCTGGTGGTCCTTGGGGGCGACGGCACCATTTTAAGGGCTGCTTCTCTCTTGAACAACAAGCCCACCCCTGTTCTCGGGGTAAATCTGGGTCGCGTGGGTTTTATGACCGAGATCTCCCCTGAGGAGGCCATTTCAGAACTAAAGTCCGCCCTCGAAGGCACTGCACTACTCGCAAAGCGAATGTTGCTCGAGATTACTTTACCTGGCGGCAAAACGGCCCGGGTTCTCAATGACGTGGTGATTCACTGGGGAGGGATAGCACGCCTCATAGATCTCGAAATAAAGATTGGAAAAGCCAGGGAAATTGAGTTGCGAGCGGACGGTCTTATTGTGTCCACTCCCACAGGGTCAAGCGCCTATTCCTATGCAGCGAACGGCCCACTGGTCCACCCTGAGATTGAAGGAATCCTGTTGACGCCCATTTGTCCCTATGCCGGTCTCAAACGGCCCTTGCTGGTGCCGCCGTATATGGACACCGAGCTGTTTTTGAGAAAAGGTAAAACATTTACTTTGACTCTTGATGGGCATACTACGGTAAACCTTGAACCTGGTGTGTCCATACGGATCGTTCGTGCATCGTTGCCTTTCATTATGGTCCAGTCCAGGACCCGAGATTATATTGACGTGTTAAGAGAAAAACTGGACCTGATGTGAGTGAGGTAGGCCTACATCTTGTTGCGTTCGAGGGGTAGTTTCATACGTGGCGCACTACAGAGAATCGGACAATGCTTTTGACGCTTGCGATAAATTGCCCTACCGTGCTGCTTGCAACTTATGAGATCGAACCGTATCCTATCGGACCGGGGAACCTCGCAGGGTTCAACACGTAACTCCACGATTTGCCCAAGCCTTATGTTGCGGTATCTAAAAATAGCTAATCTTGCCATTGTTGATCAAGTTGAAGTGGAATTTCGAGAAGGCTTTAATGTCCTGACAGGCGAAACCGGAACGGGTAAGTCCATTCTGATAGGCGCTCTAGATCTGGCCCTGGGCGGTAAGTGTTCGGGGGACATGGTACGCAGTGGAGCGGATGAAGCCCAAGTCGAAGCACTCTTCGAAATTCCCGAAGGAATAGCGTTGCCCGAGGCCATTAAACTTGATATAGCGCTCAGGGACGAAATGGTCTTGACCAGGAAAATACTTCCTTCCGGCAGGTCCAGATGCTTTATTGACGGTAATCTAGTGTCTTCTGAGGCGCTCCGAAAAACAGGGCAGATTCTTGTGAGCATTTTTGGCCAGCACGAGCATCATGTTCTGACGGATCCCGAGGAACATCTGGATGTCTTGGAACGCTTCGGAGATCTCAAGGAATTGCGCAGGCTCACCTCTGAAGCCTATATGAATTGGAAAAAAGCGGAAAAGGATTTAACCGATGCCGAAAATAAGCTTGCGGCTCTCGAACGAGAGATAACCGAAAACGCTGTAGCGCAACAGGAGCTTGAAAAGGCCTCGCTGAAGCCCGGCGAGGACGAACTGATACACCAAGAGCGGGAAAGGTTAAGAAGTTCCGTACAAATTAGAGAGAGAGCCTTCGAGGCCTACCATGCCATGTACTCAAAGTCCGGGAGCCTGATCGAAGGGTTCGCTGAGGTGAGAAAAGCCGTGGAATTTCTGGCTTCGGCTGATACAAGGCTTTCGGGATTGCGAGAAAACCTGGAGGACGCAGTCTACAGGATTGAAGACGTCGCTTTGGAGTTGAGAGACGTGGCTGAGAGAACCCAGAGCGACCCGGGCCGTTTGGAATTTATTGAAGAACGCCTTGCGCTCATCAGACGCCTCAAGAAAAAATATGGCACTGACTTAAACGGACTGATTAGTCTACAAGACGCCCTTGCTGAAGAATCCGGCCGTACTCTCGAAGCCGCCTCACAGGTCAAGAAACTCAGGACAGGCGTGGACTCCGGCAGGCTTGCCTATCTCGAAGCTGCGGGCGATCTGTCCAGCGCTCGCCGGTCAGTGGCTGAAACCCTTGAGGTATCCATGAAGCAGGAACTCGAAGATCTGGCCATGCCCAACGCTCAATTCATAGTGTCGTTCACGGATATTGGACCTGAAAAAAGCCGGGCCAGTGGACTGGAGAAAGTAGAGTTTTTTTTGGCCTCCAATCCTGGAGAGGCTGCCAGACCGATGGCTCGCATCGCTTCAGGAGGGGAACTGTCAAGGATAATGCTAGCTCTCAAAGCGCTCCAGGTAGAACCACGAGGAGCTTCAACCGTGATTTTTGACGAGGTCGATTCCGGTATAGGTGGTCATACTGCATTTGCAGTGGGCTCCAGGCTCGCTCGTGTGGCCCGTCGGCAACAAGTGCTGTGTGTCACGCATTTACACCAAATAGCGGCTCTCGCTGATCACCATCTTTCTGTTCGAAAGTCTGTGGACCAAGGCAGGACGCATATCGAGGTCACTGCTCTGGACAGGGACAAACGCGTGGGTGAACTGGCCAGGATGCTGGGAGCCTCGCCCGATTCTGAATCCGTAAGAGAGCACGTGACGCGTTTGATGGACCTCGGCTCGGCGGGGGTATCCGGTTGATCCGCAAAGCAAGTGTCAACGAGACCAAAATCATTCACAGGATAATATCTGAACAGGCCCAGTCTGGGCACATACTGCCCCGCGCCATGAGCGAGTTGTATTCACAGGTCAGGGATTTCTCGGTGTGCGTGGGGGCAGAGTCCGGAGATGTTCTCGGCTGCGCCGCCCTGCAAATAGTGTGGGAGGATTTGGCGGAAATACGTTCACTTGCCGTCAGGACCACCTTCGAGAGGCAGGGTATAGGAAGCAGTCTGATCAAGGCGCTCCTCGATGAGTCTGAAATGATGGGGATGAGTAGGGTTTTTGTGCTGACCTACAGACAGAAGCTCTTTGAGCGGATGGGCTTCAGAGTTATGGATAAAAGCCTTCTTCCCCATAAGATCTGGGCTGACTGCATCCGATGCACGAAGTTCCCGGAATGTGACGAGATCGCGCTTGTGATGAATTTTTAGGCGGCTTTGCTTACCCCGCGATGTGCGCCGGATGGAGGTAAGAGATCTGTTGCAGTACGCACTGTTCAGGAAAAACCATTTTCCGGGGATTCGTAACTTGGCTTTTGGGGTGCTGATTATCGCCTTCCTAGCCTGCGTAGGCTGCGGCGTGATCAATCCGGGCAAATGGAAGGGCATCGAAACCACGGCCAAAGATGAAAAATATTACCTGGTTAAGGACGTTTTCTTGACGGCGGGATCGGCATACGTCAGCAAGCAGGCCTTTGATCATAATATGAATGAGAGCATCAATCTTGTCTTCACTCCTGTGAATGAAAAAAACCACTACATCACCGAGACGGTGTGGATTGATCCGTCGGAACAGGAGTTTCGGACCATTCGAATGACCCACGACGTGGGGACCGAGAGCAAGCGTGATCAGGACAGGAAAAAATCCGGGACCCCGCGGGTACATTCCATCTCAACCTTGGAACTTTTCAACCGCAAGCCCGGTCTATGGAAGGTAGCGCTATATGTGGACGGCAACCTAGCGAGACGATTGAGCTTTTCTGTGAGGTAGTTGCGAGGAATATCAACAAAAGGATCTTTCGGGATTCCACTGGCCAATGGCGCCCCAAGTGGACTCAACCGGTTAATGATGAAACATGTTAGGCGTACGTCCGGAGGATTGGTGAAAACTATCCGAAACGGTTCCAGGATTTTGTCGCTTCTCGTGGCTTCATTCTCTCTCCTGGGCCTACTACCAGCGTCGGCAGACCGAATTTTTGCCCCGGACTACCTGTGGGAGGGTCATATAGCCGAGAAGACAGATCCTATCGGAATAGCGGACACCCACCTCGGTATTCCCTATCGCGACGACGGCGCGCTCGACAACAGGGGGTATTTCACCATCTTTTCTCAGCCGGATCGGTTCTTCGATACGCCCGGCCTCAATTGCAGCGGTTTGGTCGTATCAATTAGTCGTTTTCTTTTTGACAAGAACTGGAGCCTGGAAGATGTCACACGGGACCGACAGGGCAATAGCGGGGATAATTCCCCCAATGGAAAGGATTGGGACTTCGGATGGGACCTCGTATTCAATATTTCCGAGGGCAGCCCACGCCGGGTAATAATGCCGGACCAAAGGGATTATCCTATTGAATCTTCCGATGGCATGACATTGAGAGGATTTGACCTCCATGATGCCGGAGCCTGGCAGAAGGTCCTTGCGCAAATGCAACCCGGTCGTGTCTATCTGGGCAGCATTAGTCGACTCACTCGGGGACAGGGGAACCGACTCTTGCACTACCATGTGGTACTTATGCTGCCGGATGAAAAGGGCGGAGTCCAGCTCTATCACGCGACTCGGAGAAGCCAGGTTCATAAGATCAATATTCAGTTGCAACAGGGATTGAACCGCCTCATGAGCCAGTTCAGAGGAGATCGCGGGGATGACAAAAAGATTCTTGTAGTCGAAGCCCTGCCTCCAAGTTTCTCGTCCGGAACAACAACAACAACAACAACAACAACCCCAGACGCGGGGACTGTTTCTCGTGATTCTTCGGGAAAGGCTACCACTGATCCCAACAAAGTTTCAGGGCAGGCGCCCACTGACCCGGCAACTCCCGACAGACGACAGTCCTCGGAATTAAAAGATACTCCTTCTCAAATCACGTCAGGCCATGATTTAGCCGCACAAACTCCTGGGACCATTGAGCCCCTAAGTTTGAAGAAACCATCCGGCCCCGATCTCGTCGTCAACCATCTCTCCGGTAAGGTCTTCAATCCTTTTTCCGAACTGGTTACCCATATACCTTGTTTCTCTGACGACAAGAAAAACAGTCTGAAGTTCTGGTTTCAAAACAGGAGTCGGAATCCACGCAATCTGGAAATATATCTTCGGGGGCCGGGCGGAGAGGCTCACTATAGGGGACAAATTCCCGATAGTAGCCGACATCTCTCGGTCATATATCCACAGGATTTTGTAAAGCAGGGTCTAGCTTCTTTGAACCAGGGTGAATATCTTGTCGACGTGAGAGTTGACGGAGTGCAATGGTGTGCGGATCTTTTTGAGGTGACGGTTCCACGTGAGGCACAGCCCAAGATAGTGACTGTGCGCGCTCCGGCGGTCGTGCAAGCTGGAAAGAGCTTTACGGTCATCGTTGAGGCTCAGAACGCAGGCGCCGAATCCGATTACGGCGGAATCACAGTTTCCTGCCCGGATCCCTCGGGGCTGAAGCTGGTTTCGGCCAAGCCGGGGCGCATTTATCCGCCGGGCAGCACCGTTCTATCTGTGACGAGCGACCGGATCCGTACCAAAGTACCGATGGCGGAACGATGGATTGAAGTTTGGGGCGAGAATAAGTCGTATGATGTGCAGGTGCAGGTACAAGCGGGTCGCCCAGGAACCTACCCTTTGTACGTGCGATGCGCGATAAGAGGCGTTAACGTCAAAAGCAGCGTAATCTTAATGGATCCAAACGATTCTGAAAAGGCGGATCAGCAAGGATTCCCCGTTCATGTACACCAGATAACAGTTCGATAGGGGCCACAAGGTACCGAAATCCGATCCTGATATCGGAGAGAAGAAAATGGGGTTCCGTATTATGAACCCTGTTAGGGAGGCTGTCGGAATGACAGGGATTACAAAACTGCTACCTGCAGCATTGGTCATCATTTGCCTGGTCATTGGAGTCGGCGAAGCTGTGGCCAAAGTGGACGAACCATGGTCTGATATTGAAGCCAGGACCAAGTTCCTCCGTACTAAGCATTATATTGAGCCGGTACGTGTTTATTCGGATGCCTATGCGAGCGCGAAGGCCAAAGGTGGTCAGGATGTTCCAGGGCCTTTTCCCGTTCACGTTATACTTCCGGAAAACTATGAGTTGGATGTGAATCGTCGCTATGGCGTCGTATACCTTCTGGGTGGAAAGTCCGGATGGGACAATGGTCCGGAACTCGGAGGCGCCACCTATTGGTCGGTCTGGTGCAAAACTCCTTTGACCATGGACAACCTCAAATCAGGGCGCTTGACCGTACTGAGCTTCCAGGAAAACATTACCGACCAGGAACTTCAGACGTTCAACAATTGGCTGAAGGAAGACCCTTACGAGGATTTGATAGTAGTTTCGCTATGGAACCCCGGGGGTGGTGAAACGAGTCGTTATGAGAAGTACCTGATCGGGGAGGTAGTCCCCTATATTGACGCACATTACAGAACCGTGCCCGACCGACGTTTCCGAGGCATAGACGGCGCTTGTGCAGGCGCAGCTCAAGCAATCATGATTTCCGCCCGGAGACCGGACATTTTCGCGTATGCAGGCGGCCAGCAGACCGACCTCGGAAGCTATCCCATGACAGGTGAGGTCTGGGGAAGAAATGTTGCCGGAATAAAGAAGGCCGGGGGGATTTCTTATAATATCAATACCAACGTCAAGGATGGATGCAATAGTTACAGCAACCGAGGCCGTCTGTACGATCTGGTCCAAAGCATGAAGGGCGAAGGTTTCCCGGTTGAGATCAATGTTTTTCAAAGCTGTCCTCACGGTTACTGTGCATATCGATATCCTAACGGCCATCAGGCCTTGTACTGGTTCTCCAAACAGTTCAAGAAAAATTTCAGAGCATTGGGGATCAACCAGGATCTGCCCGCGGTAGCGATCGGTGCATCTCCGAATCAAGGACACACTAAACCGGAACAGCCGGAGGCGAGGTCTCAGCAGGCCCAAAGGGACAACAGGCCGCTGCCGGGTCTTTGGTGAAATCACGCCTTTCGTATCGTCTTAGCCACTACGTGACATTGCTGGGGCACATGATGCCCGTCAGAAAAGCCATTGGGGAAGCCCGCCCATGCCCGCTGGAAAAAAGCCGCATCTCATACTGATTCGCTGTCAAAACAATAGCCTTGTGGGAGAAGAAATTGTTCAGTGTGGAGGGCGTCCCTGCCCGCCGACGTTACAAGAGCAAGCGCTACTCAGTAAAAAAGCGATTGCAAACGTGCTCATGATGTTATTGGCGGTAGTCTTGGTAGGATGCTCCAACCCCCCTGAGAACCGGACCGAGAGTTCAGGTAACACCCCAGGACGGAGTTCGGGAGAGCAAGCAAACAAGGCCAGGAACATGCAACCTTTGCAAACCGGTCAATCGAGGGTTCGTCCCGAGGGTCCCGGCAAGCTGTCTGCCGTCTTACCTTCGCAGCCCGGGGAAAGACTCATTGGCGCCACAGGCGGACAGGCTCCTCAAGAACCAATAATCGAGAGAATTTCAGGGTATAAGACAGGCGGCGAATACTTTATATTGCCATCCGGGACTTTTCCCCAGGCAATGGCCGTGGTCACCCTGCCTTACGATTACGAAACTAGTCGTGACAAGAAATATCCTCTCATCATTGTCTTCGGGGGAGCCGGAGAATGCGCAAAGCCTCCAAGGAGTGGAGCGCTTGCGTGGATGCACTATTACAAAACTGATGAGGCCGTGTATACGCTTCAGAATAATCACCTTCAAGCCGAAGATTTCAGGGGGCTGGTCAAACCGTCCGAACTTGACGCATTCAACACGAGGCTGGAAAAGCAGCCATACGCTGGGGTAATCCTGGCCTGTCCATACTCGCCCCTACTCTCGGTAATGGCAAGGCTGGAAACGCCTGAATATGAGTCATATATAATGGACGAACTCATTTTGGCGCTGAAGAACCGCTACAGAGTCGCGGATGGATCTGTGGGTGTGGACGGAGTTTCCATGGGAGGAGCCCGATCCATGTACTACGGTTTCAAGTACCCGGAAGTTTTTTCAAGCATCGGATCGGTTCAGGGGGCATTCGGACCGTACATGGAAACTTACCGCGAACTCGTAAGACGAAATGGAGACATTCTGAAGAAAAGAGCGATCCAACTCGTTACGAGCGACAAAGATCCCATGGCGCCGTCTGTGGAGAAAATGCACCAGCTTCTGGAATTTCACGGCATAAAGCACCGTTATCTCACTCTGACAGGCCCCCACGACTACATCTTTAACCAGGGTCCCGGCGTTCTGGCGCTTCTTGTGTTTCACAACCAGGCATTGGCTCAAAGATCCGGCGGCCCGGTGAAACGCGAATAGAGAACAGAACCGGGGTCAGGTCTTGAAATATAAGCGACTCGCCGGTGTTTCGAATTAATGGCCGGACCCTTGAGACGTGAATGCTGTCGATCCCTGTATCACGTCGCGGGCCCGGGGCCATCTGAGCCTCGCATACAAAAGGCTGATACACGGGGCGGAACAAGACCTGATATTGAACTAGCTTCAGGACCGGGTGTCGGAGTATAATGCATTTGGCCTGAGCGGAAGGCTACGGCCGACCTTTCGCGAGAGTGGCGGAATTTGGCAGACGCACTGGACTTAGGATCCAGCGGGGTAACCCATGGGGGTTCGAGTCCCCCCTCTCGCACCAGGGCCAGGCACGAGTAGAAAACCTATGAAGCAATTGCTTCGTACAATACTGATTGCATTACTGCTAACGGCTGTTGGAATTCAAACCAGTGCCGCTCAGTATTACTATAACTATTACCCCCATAATTACGGATCTGGAACCGTTCATCCGGGGTATGCACCCGCTCGCGGACGAGCGCCGGCCATACCTTTCCGCTACCGTTTGACCCCGAAACCGGGCGTCTACTGGAAATGGAACCAGTACAACAGATTCTCCGAATATCAGAATTTTCTGAGAAGCCCTCTGAATCCGGAAAGCGACCTGGATTACCTGATGAGGACCTTCTGAGTAATCAACGTCCCCAAGCAATTATGGAAGGCAAGACACTCCGATAGCAGCGCAGACGTCGCTGCCTGCTATTGACGGTGGTTGCCGTTCAGAGCGGGTTACTTTTCGCAACTCCACTTGTCCACGCCGGCACGCGACTTATCTTTTGAGTCCTTTCCTCATCTTCCAGTTCTGAAATGTGCCGAACAGCGACGGCCCGAACAATATCGCAACAAATAACAGGATTCCAACCACAATAACAACCGATTCCACGGTGTCAGGAGTTCCCATACTCCATAACTCCCTTCCGACCTTATTGGATTTTTGTTGTATTATAGTCCTCTCGCCATACCAAGGCAATTCCACACGTCCCAAACGTAGAGAGATAGTGTATCATGTCACGATCACTTCTTTGCAGTGGAGCGCAAGATGTCCCTAGAAACA
>Ga0194044_10000565_pt1 | contig 18482 bp, 20 predicted proteins | sample JunL4417m_MetaG_FD_155460 | JGI IMG/M metagenome (GOLD analysis project Ga0194044, IMG submission 155460) | Anoxic zone freshwater microbial communities from boreal shield lake in IISD Experimental Lakes Area, Ontario, Canada - Jun2016-L442-17m | ecosystem: Environmental > Aquatic > Freshwater...
AGTTTGCGATTTCGGAAATTCATTATTTTGAGATTTTAAAACACAAAAGTGTTTTACTCCCTTAGATCTATTGTTAACCCCCCAAATTACCTAATGGCTGCTCTTGGCCGTTAGCAGACCATCGGCGCCAAAAGAAAAGCCACCCCGCAGGATGGCTTTGGTAACGATTCTAGCAATAAGGCAGTCATCTTGCCACAGACCCATTTAAGAACTCTTGCCTTACTATTTGGCAGTATTAATACCTAGCAAGCTATAGACTCCACAATTGCCAAACACTCCAGTTGCTAGAGGAATAATCCCAATCCATGCCCACGGTCCAGTAATCCCAAAGACTGCTAAACCGATGAGAGTAACTCCAATAGTCATGCGAAGAATACGATCAGTGTGACCAATATTGCATTTCATATAAGGCCTTTCAGTAAACTTACTTGGCAGCCTTGTTAGTTGCTTTCGCTAGGCGCTGTCTTAATGCCTCATATAGGCATACGCCACTTGCAACAGAAACATTCAAGCTTTCGACTACACCCTGCATTGGGATGCGTACGAGCTCATCACAGGTTTCTTTTGTGAGGCGTCGCATACCCTCACCCTCTGCTCCCATCACTATAGCAATGGGGCCAGTGAGATCAAGGTCATAGATGGATTTTTCAGCTTCATCATCTGTACCGATTAACCAGACGCCTGCCTCTTGCATCTCCTTCATGCTGCGCACGAGGTTAGTCACAGTAATTACTGGCATCACTTCAGATGCGCCACTAGATACCTTGCTCACCGTTGCATTAATAGATGCAGAGCGATCTTTTGGAATCACTACGGCATCAACTCCTGCGCCATCTGCTACACGTAAGCAGGCACCAAAGTTATGGGGATCAGTAACTCCATCTAAAACGAGAAATAAAGGTTTCTTCTGCTCACTCTCAGCATCCTCAACCACTTCAGTGATAGTGCGAGCAATCGTCATTTTTTCAGCTAAGGCTACAACCCCTTGGTGACGATCATGACCAGTGAGTTTATGTAAGCGTTCAGAATCAGCAGCATGCAAGCGCTCACCCAAAACCTCTTCGGCCTGCTTTAAAAAATCACCCATCCGCCTATCACGACGACCTGGGTCAAAATACACAGCCTTTAGACTCTCTGGGTCAACACGTAAGCGCGCTTGAACCGCATGAAAGCCAACTAATATTTGTTTCATGTGTTTTATTTATTCTTTATTTACGGCGGGCGTTGGTGCTGCGTACTGGCGGCTTAGTGCCAGCAGGCTTACCAACAGACCTGCCAGGCTTTGATTTACCATTCTTGCGGCTAGCTTTGCTCTTGGATTGATTGGCACTTAAATTACCTGCAGACTTAGCGGCATTTACATTAACACCACCAGGTTTTTGTGGAACCTTGCTTTCTGGCCTACTCTTCTTAGATGCGGCTTTCTTATTAGGTCTTCCAGTATCAGTGGCTAGTATTAACTGACGACGGCTAGACGAGCCGCCCACTTCTGCACCGATCGACTTCACTAGACTAAATTCAATCTTGCGGGCATCCAAATCAACGCGACTCACTAAAACATGTAAACGATCACCTAAACGATAACGAATACCAGTTCTCTCTCCGCGCAACTCTTGACGAGCCTCGTCAAACTGGAAGTAATCACCACCGAGTTCAGTGACGTGAACCATCCCTTCTACAAAGAGGTTCTCGAGCTGAATAAATAATCCAAAGTTAGCGACACTCGTTACTGTGCCAGCATATTCCTGACCTAAATGGTCACGCATGTAATAACACTTAAGCCAAGCCTCGACATCACGTGAGGCTTCATCAGCACGGCGCTCATTGGATGAGCAATGCACGCCCAGCTGACCCCAAATAGGCAAGGCAGCATTAGCGCCTTTTGGTGGTCTAGCTCCTTTGGCCGTATTCGCCTTAGCGTCACTATGAGACTTCTTGGCATTAACTGCGTTCTCACGACCCTTACCTTTGCGAGGTAGAGTCAAATTGAGTGGAACAGTTGGTGACAATGCCGGAACATATGCTTTCTTCTGCAAGATAGACTTAATCACACGGTGCGTAAGCAAGTCAGGATAGCGGCGAATTGGGCTTGTGAAATGAGAGTACGCGGGGTAAGCCAAGCCAAAGTGACCTTCGTTGTCCGGCTGGTACATCGCTTGCTGCATAGAGCGCAAGACTACTGACTGCAACATATTGACATCAGGACGGTCTTTGATCTCGCGCATCAATTTTGCAAAATCACGTGGTTTTGGTTTTTCACCACCACCCAGAGAAAGGCTTGAGGTTCGTAATACTTGGCGCAGAGTCATTAACTTCTCTTCAGAAGGCTCTCCATGAACGCGATACAGACTTAAGTGTTTATTTTTATCAATGAAGTCAGCAGCACAAACGTTTGCTGTCAACATGCACTCTTCAATTAAGCGGTGCGCTTCATTACGTAGGCGTGGTTCAATCCGCAAAATCTTGCCTAGCTCATTACTGATGATCTGAGTCTCAGTAGTTTCAAATTCGATAGCGCCGCGCTTTTCGCGAGCAGATAACAAAATCTTATATAAGGAGTAAAGATTTCCTAGTAGTGGACTGAACTCAGAAAAACGCGCAGCCTCAGGCCCCTTGCTATTAGATAGAATCTCCCAAACAGTGTCATAAGTGAAGCGCTGGGCAGAATGCATTACTGCAGGATAAAACTGATAGGCCAACACAATGCCGTTGTTATCCACTACAGCATCACAGACCATACACAGACGATCTACATTGGGATTTAGCGAGCAAAGACCGTTGGAGATTTTCTCGGGAAGCATCGGAATAACACGCCTTGGAAAATAGACCGAAGTAGCGCGCAACAAACCCTCATCATCCAAGGGGTGTCCAGGCTTTACATAGTGGGAGACGTCGGCAATACCGACAATCAAGCGCCAGGCTTTGGTTTTACCATGCATGATCGGCTCGCAATACACCGCATCATCGAAGTCTCTGGCATCAGCACCATCAATGGTGACTAAAGGGATATCTCGTAAATCAACACGGCCCTCTAAGTCTTCTTGCTGCACAGAATCTGGCAGTGCAGCAGCCTCTTTCATGGCAGCAGCTGAGAACTCATGTGGCACGCCATACTTGCGGACAGCGATTTCGATCTCCATACCAGGATCGTCAATCTCACCCAAGACTTCAACTACACGACCAAGGGCTTGGCGATAGCTATCCGGGTAGTCAATGATCTCCACACTCACTACTTGACCTAGTTTGGCCTGACCTTGCCCTTTAGGAGGAATCAAGATGTCATGGCCAATCCGGTTATCTTCAGGCGCGACAATGAGTACGCCGTTTTCATTGAGAAGTCGACCAATCACGACTTTGTTTGCATGCAGTATTACTTCGACAATCTGTCCTTCTGGGCGACCACGTCGGTCTGTTCCTAATACTTTGACATTAACTCTATCACCGTGCATGACGCGAGACATCTCTCGCTCAGAGAGAAAAACGTCTTCACCACCATCATCGGGAATTACAAATCCAAATCCATCTCGGTGGCCTTGGACTGTCCCTAAACGGTCAGCCTCACGCGGCACCAAGTCTTTTGCTTTACGCATTTAATTCCTTCGGCAATACATGCCCTTGCTATATCTATTGATATCTATTTTTGTTATGAATAAGCCTACTGTATCAAACCATTGAGTCTGTAGGGAAAAAGCCAAATTAGCTCAGAAATGCCTCTGAAACAGCCATCCCTCTATAATAGAGGCATGCCCAGGTGGCGAAATTGGTAGACGCACCAGCTTCAGGTGCTGGCGATCGTAAGGTTGTGGGGGTTCGAGTCCCTTCCTGGGCACCAAACAAGGTTTAACGGCGCTCTACGCCAGTTACTACGTACTTATTGTATCGAAATCCAACCGTTTCTACATAAAAATACATAAGTGACATGGGGGCGTCTTCACAATGATCAACCCCAAAATTCAGGTACCACACCCCCATGACGGTGGCCCCAACCAAGAAAGCAAGTTAATCAATTTCCTGTGGGAGTTTGGGTCTTTTGCTGGGGTAGAAGCTTAATATTAATACCCTAAAAACTTAAATTCCTATTTTATTTTTTGCAATTTTTACAGAATTATCTTGCAGCTATATTCATTCAATATGCCGTCATCAAAAAAGACTCTAATCCTCAATCGTGTGACTGCTTACGCCCTAAGAGACAGTTGCAGATAACAAAATCAGCTGAAGATGGTTTAAATGTTTCTTGGTCAACTCATTAAAAATTAAACCTGGGACTAAAGGATTATGAGAGCAGACACCCAAGGTAGACCCCTATAAACAGGGGATCTGTGGGTGGTCAGCGTCGGTGTGTAAGCAAATGTGTAAGCAAATTCATGGATTTAAAGGAAGTGGTCTCTCGGTCTTTGGTTTTCGAAACCACAGGAATTTTGGAGCAACCATCTAACACCTCGTTGCTCTAAATCGTTTTTGCATGGAATTGACAGGCGTCACTTTAAGTAACGCTTGAATTACTGATTTTAATTAAGGATTGAATCTAGACTTTAGCGGACACTGTCTCCGTTAGCACGATTCGAACGTGCTACCTGGGCCTTAGAAGCTGGAAAAATGAGCCCGAACAACAACAGAAACAATGGTTTTAAGGTGTTTACGTTTGGTGTGGCATAGGCGCTGAGATCTGTGGTTTAACGTGGAATGGGTTAGATACGACTTGGCATTGGAAGGCCGTTGAAAGGACAGAGATGGAATTTATCGGGTTAACCGACAAATTAGAAAGCAAACATCCCTTGCCTTACTATCTACCAAATAATCCTCCGAATCAAAATTCAGAGGATTATCTTTTCTATCGATCTAGCTGCTGTAAGAGTTAGGCTTTTCACCTAAATCTAAGCGTTTATTAATTTCATCGATCACGGGCAATAAATCTGCAACGGAATCAATCACAAAATCAGGCTGCATTTCTTGCATATTCGCTCTCACAACATTTTTCAGGCGATCAGCTTCACCAACTGGCAATACCTCTAACTCATCAAGAGAAAGCCCAAGGGTATTTCCACTAACTGCGACGCCAACAGTCCAGCAGCCGAATGACTTACCCTCTTCAATCCCTGGCTGCGTATCATCTACCTTAATGAATGAAAGCGGGTTATCCAAACCTAGTTGTCTGGCGCATTTAATCATCATTTGAGCTGATGGTCGACCCAACGGAGTATCTCCTGAATAAGAGAAGACATCAACTTCATACCCTTGTTCTTTAGCTATTGGCAACAATAAATCTAAGAGCTCTCTGGTATATCCAGTTGTTGAACCAATTTTAATGCCACGCCTACGCAATACTTTGGCTAGTGTGGCTACTCCTGGAATTAATTGACCACACTCCAGAATGTTTACCTTATTCATCGGTACAAAAACATCTAACAGCCGATCAACATCAGCATCAGTATGAGATATTTCATGAATCTCAAGCCATTGACTTTGAATTTCAGGAAGATTCAACAAGAAATTGATATGCTCCCATTTGCTTATTCCCATTGGAATGCGGGCTTGAGCAATAGTCATCTCAATGCCCTCAGACTCGAATAATTTGACGAAAGCACCCATAGGAGCTCTGCTGCCATAATCGACCGTCGTGCCGGCCCAATCAAAAATAACTGCTTTCACTGAAGTTTTCATTGCTACCCTAACCATTCATCAAAATTATCTTTTGCAAGCCCAAAAGCTGTGCTTGCCCCTGTTCCACTACTTACTATTGCAACCCTCATTGCTGAAGATACTTTTTCAATTAATGCATCGTCTGTGTTGGAAGATGGATAGACCCCTGTCCAACGCTCAATCACTGTGTGCTCAGTGATACTTAAAACCCGATACATCAATTTGATAATCAGTTGCTCAATTTTGTCACTTGCAAATACTTCTTCAGAAGACCCATAGCGATGGGAATCTCCAACTACCAAGCTACCATCAGCACTTTGCACAACGACCAAATGAATGCCCTCTTTGACATATTCAGGCATCTCTAATGCAATGCGCTCTTTGAGAGCCTTGGCTTCAGGTAACTCTGACCATCCTAAATATCTAGCTAAGCTGTTATCGGTCATCACACTTCCAGGCAGAATGAAGCCTTCCTGCACTTTGATTCTTAGCATTTGGAGCGTGCAAAGCTTCAAATCATGTTTCTCAATGTAAGGTTTAGCTATCCCCGTTAAATCAGCGCCGGGACAGATCACAATTCTTTGAGCATCGAATCGATTATTTGAGGTTTGAACAGATGATCTATCAATCGATAAGACCTCGGTCTCCCAATAAAAATCTACGCCCATTGTGTTTTGCAAATAATTTGCTAACTGAGGGATGGCCTCTCTAGATTCGACCCTAAATTCATGGGGGCTGTAAAGAAGCCCTAGAGAATTTTTTAAATTCAGGCTATGAATGTTTTTAAAGCCTAGAGTCTCTAAGTTTGGATAACTTACCTGAGGGAAGTATTGGCAATCAGTACCCATAGGGGTTTGAAGAAAGGCTTTTGCAACCTCAACTGCCTCTGGGCGTTCACATAAAATCCAAGTACCCTGATGTAATATTTTAATCTCCGCTACACAAGCCAATTCTCTCCAGACTTGCGCTGAATAAACCGCCCTTCGCCAGGTGTCTTGAGCACCTTGTCCCGATACGGTGATAAAACCAAAATTACGAATAGAGGCACCAGTACAGCGCGTGTTTTGCTCAACAATGGCTACTGATAAACCTCTTTTTGTTGCCTCATAAGCGTGAGCTAGACCCACGATGCCAGAGCCTACTATGAGTAGGTCATAATTTTTATTCGCCATGGATCCTAAATCCTGCAAAGTTTTTTCCTCGAGCAGAAAGTCTAACTGTACCTACCTGCTCTTCCACCGTTTTATCACACTCAAGTGGTGGATGTACTGAAAATCCTAAAGCAAGCAACCATTGATACATCTCTATCGGGGCTGAAAAATACTGGCCTATCGCGCGATCTAAGTTGTTTAATATAGCAGGATCACAATCACTTTCAATTAACAATTGCCATACATAAGGCAACCAGTAAGCACAAGATTGACCATGACTTTTTTGACTTCGGGCCGTTTCAGAATAAGACAGAGCATGGACCAGCGCTGTTTGTGTTTTAGCCATTGCTAAACCAGCAGATAAGGCAGCATCTGAAAGCTGTGCACGTAATTTTAGATTGTATAAATTATCTTGAATGAGTGGCAAATAATGGCAGATTTTTTTTGCTGCATAAATGGCAAGATTAGTTGTTTCTTCGGATCTATTTCTATTCCAAATTGCCTCTAATGCGTGTGAAAGAGCATCAATTCCAGAATCACGCGAAATGACCCAGGGAGCCCCAAGACATAGACAAGGATCGACAATCGCTACATTAGCAAAAACTTCAGGGCCAAAAAATGAATGCTTACGCTGTTTTGCAAAGTCCCAGATGGTTGCAGTTGGTGTGACCTCACTGCCCGTTCCAGCGGTTGTTGCAGCCAATAATAAAGGTATTTTGGGCAAGGATTCATCTTCTATTGATATGTCTAGATGTTTACTCAACCAAGCCACTCCATCGGGTTTATAGCGCAACACTTTGGCTGCATCCATGACGCTGCCACCACCAATTCCTAGCATTGCAGACTTTTCTAAATCAGCCCGACACCAAAAATCGTCCTGAAGTTCTTGAATGCTCGCAATATCTGGCATCCCTTTTTCGTAGATAGTTTCAGAAAGGATCCTGCCTTGCAAAGAAGATCGTATTTTTTTTAACTCTACGCTAGAAATTTCTGGAATTCGTAGAATATGAAATCCACGGTCTGGATATAAATTACCCAGTTCTAGAATTGATCCGGCACCGAAATAAATACTGGGCTTAGACATTATTTAACTTGCAAGCTTCCTTAGGTAGGAAGAAATCAAATCGATGATGGTTACAGTTGCAATCAAAATGATGAGTACTGCACAAGTTTGAGAGTATTGGAAGCCGCGAATGACTTCATATAAAATGACTCCAATACCGCCCGCACCTACCATACCAACAACGGACGCCGAGCGGACATTTGACTCAAAGCGATATAAGGAATAAGAGACCCATAAGGGCATGACTTGAGGCAAAATTCCATACACAATTTCAGCCATCGGATGGGCACCAGTTGCCCTAATACCTTCGATCGGCCTAGGATCTACCGCTTCTACAGCTTCTGAAAATAATTTAGCTAATGTTCCAGTCGTATGGACAAATAGTGCAAGCACCCCCGCAAAAGGTCCTAAACCGACAGCCACAATAAACAACATTGCAAATACCATCTCATTGATAGCACGCAATGCATCCATGAGGCGGCGAACGGGTTGATATACCCATGGGCTAACCACATTAGATGCGCTTAATAAGCCCAGAGGTATGGCAGCCACAATTGCTAATAACGTTCCCCAAATTGCGATTTGAACTGTTATCAGCATCTCGCTTACATACAGTTTCCAATCTTTAAAATTGGGTGGGAAAAAATCAGCAGCATATTTACTCATATTTCCTGAATCTTTAATCAGATCCAGGGGGCGCATTTCTGCGCCCTGCCAAGCCCAAGTCAGCACTAAAAAGAACAAGGCCCACCCTAGGTAATAGGATAGGCCATGCCTCTCTTCAAACGCGCGTACCTTAGCTCGATTTAATGAGAGCTCTGAAACAGACTCGCTCATTTGATCTTAGCTAAAGCCTCATTTAGTTCTGCAACTTTTTTAGCTTTCTCTGCATCGCTAATAGTGGTGTCAGACTCAACTTTACGCAAGTCTTTAAACAACTCCAATTGGCGAATTGGATTTAATTGAGCATTCGTAGAAGGTCTAAATCCACCATAGTTATAAATATTTTTGAGTACAGCTTTTTCTTCCGGATTTGATTTGGCATAGTTATATACAAACTTTTTTAATTTCTCTTTTGTATCTTTATCTAAATCGATACGCCATACAAATGGATCACTAGGAATTAAAGGACTTTTCCAAATGATCTTGATATCCTGAGCCGCTTCAGGCTTCGTTGCTGTCAAGCGATCGATCTCTTCAGAGTTATTTGTAGCAACATCAAGCTGTTTAGCAAGAATTGCTTGAAGATTTGCACCGTGACTTGCGTTTCTGACTGTTTTGAAGGTTTCTCTTGCCTCTATATTTCGTTTAGCAAAGATGTAATAGGTTGGCACAAGGAAACCAGATGTGGAGTTCGGATCACCAATACCAAAATTAATACTCTTTCCGTTTTTAATCACATCATCAACGTTATTGTAGGGTGAGTCTTTTTGAGTAATTAAATAGGATGTATATCCTACAGCGCCATCAGCAAAAACAACTTGCGCGAACACTTCACCGCTAGCGCGATCAACTGCTTCCATAGCAGCTTTATTTCCAAACCAAGCTACTTGCACCTTATTAAAGCGCATTGCCTCAATCACTCCAGCATAGTCTGGCGCATAGAATGATTTGACTGTTAGACCAGTTTGCTTCTCCATGTCTCTGAAGAAAGGCTCCCAACGATCTCTCTGCGCAGACGCAGAATCTGTTGAAATTACCCCAAAACTAATTTCTTTGGCCTGCACTAAGCAAACCGATAAGGCCATAAAGCCTGCCAAGAGTATTTTGCTTAACTTCATTTTAATCTCCTAATAAAAAATGAATACCTAATGAACTAATGTGAGTTTTGGCTCGGAAATAGCAGCCTCTTTAAGAGCAGAAAAATCCTCGTCTATCACCAAATCTTCCAAATTTGATCCGTATAACTCTGCCAATATGGCGGCAGTTAATTCTTTGGTGGGGTCATCAAAAACTACAACCCCTTTATTTAAAGCAATCGTTCTCTCGCAATACTTCCTGGCAACGGGGATCTGATGCAAGCTAGTCATGAATGTCAGATTTAATTTTTGAGATAAATTAACAATCGTTTCCATAACCTTTCTTGCAGACTCAGGGTCTAATGACGCTACTGGCTCATCTGCCAATAAAATTTTTGCGCCTTTAATCAATGCCCTAGCAATCGCCACTCGCTGTTGCTGACCACCGGATAGAGTTGAAGATCTTTGATAGGCAATATCAGCTAAGCCGACCTTATCTAGAGCATCCAATGCCCTAGCCTTTTCTTCTAAGGAAAATTTTCTACATATCGTCTCAAAAATACTCTTTTGAGGACAAATACCAATTAAGACATTGGTAATGACATCTAATTGATTTACTAAGTTAAATTGCTGGAAAATGATGCCAATTTCATTTCTAATTTGGCGCACTTGATTGGACAGCTCCCCACGGGACTGAATTTCGCGACCGTTAACGGATAATTCACCGCTACTTTTGTCTAAGGTCTCTAAGCCTGATATGGCTCTAATCAGAGTAGATTTTCCAGATCCTGAAGCGCCAATTAATGCCACCCTCTCACCAGCAACAATATCTATGGTGACATTGCTCAAGGCCTGATTCTTTTTTCCACTTGAAATGAATGTCTTACTTGCCGCTTTTATTCTTAACACGCTGCTCATTGGCACTCCTTAACCAAATTGAGCAACTCGGCTATCACATCTGCTTTTGTAGGTGTTTTCAAATCAGAATTTTTAGCGCAATCATCCCAAGTACGTAATGACACGGCATCTTTAGCATAAGGGAGTGCCATAAATTGAGAGCACTCATTTTCAGACATCGCGCCACCCTGAAGCTCCAGGCTTCTAATTGAATCGGCAGACAAAGATTTGCGATAGTCTGGATAAGAAGTCACGAGGTACCGTTTAGCCAAAACATGCATTAACACAGGCTGGCCCACTTCTTCAGAAAAAATACTCAGGAGATAATTTCCGCCCACATGCTCATGACGATCATCGTGACCATAAATCGTTGGAGTGCCTTCTTTTTTGGATAAAAGATGGCCGATATCATGTAGCCATGCTGCTAACTGCAATTGAGGGCTAGCGCCTTGTGCCTTAGCAAGTTGCCCGCACTGCCAAGCATGAGTCAATTGAGTGACCCCTTCACCTTCATAGTGAAGGTCGTCTTTTTCTTGGTATAGGTTCGCTAAATAGGTGGCAGATAATTGCATTCTGTCAATATGACAAGGAAATATTACGAATTCATGTCACTTACAAATCGGTTAGAAAACAATATCTAGAAAGATACTTACAGCCCCTTAAAACACGTTTCCCATTTTTAATGAGATTATTGGATAAGAACTGCTAATTTTTATTGGCTTAGACGACAAACGAGCACCAAAACTAATCTGGCTAACAAATTAGTTGCAAGCGAATGATTCAGCAGACTTTGACTGTGCTGCTTTTTGTGCCATCACCTCAAATCGACCGCGAACACTATTTCTCATAAAATACTCAATCACAAACGATGGAATGCTAGAGTTGGGCTCAAAAATGGCATCATACTTAAAGAGGGTCTTATCCCCTGCCTCAAACAACCTCCAAGACCCTCTATATTCTTTGCTATCTCCGCTAAGTTGATTAAAAATAAGGAGTTTATTCGGGGCCTCGGTATATTCCATAAGGGACTTCATCTCAATAGGAATAAAGAGTATTTGCTCTCTAATGAGTCTTTGAACTCTTACTTTATTTCGAGTCCTCGATATGATTTTTGACTCAAGAATTCCCGGCATATTCTTGGCCCCTTCATAATCAGTAATAAAAGCGTATGCATTGCAGATATCAATCGCTACCTCATAGCTCGCTTGAATTCTAAAGTGTTCATTCTCCGCAATTACACTTGCATGGACATGCATACGGATTCGTATTTTCATATGCATAGCTTTTGATTGCGCTTAAAGATAGCAATAGACAAGCAAACCATTTCATCATTCAATCGCATTTCCAGATAGTAAAAGCAGCTTCGGGGCTATCTGGACTTACCAGCACAAGATATTTCCCTTCCAGCGCCTTAGCCACTAAAACACCATAATCATTTAGTCCTTTGGTTTTAGCAACTTTATCGGCAACCAACCAAACATCCTCTAAGGTATCTACATAAACGGGTGCGTATTGCTCAAAACGAGTCCTGGCATTTTGATCTAATTTCAGTACATGTAGATGCAATTGATTTTGAGAGCGCTGGGACTTAGGATTAACAACCAATGCAAGTGATTCAGTCTCGATTCGCTCTATTCCAACATCCCAAGCAAATTGCCAAATACCTTCTTCGCGATTAAGATCCTCAACTCCAGTGATTATTTGTCTGGGTAAAGCAAGGCCATGGATAAATTCTACAGGGCAACCGCACATCTTAATATCTCTTATGGCCACATATTGTGTATTGAGCGTCCAGACCTCATTGGTTTTCTTACACTCACTAATGCCACCACAATTGGCTTCACGCCTAGGTAGCATGCAATTACTACAATAATTCTCTTTTAAAGGATCTACACACTGAGAAACAATGTGTAACAAAATATCACTCCTAGCAACAGGAAGAGCTATGGCTTGTGTTTGCACACATATGAAAGCTGTTATTACTAATACTGCCCTAAACCACAAGCCTTTAATCCTAAACGTCAACTTTATCCCTCTAGTTCAAGCTCAAGGTGCATAAAAGATTCAGCATCCGCTAATTCCGCATACTCAGTAGCTAGCATCTGATCATCAAATGAGAGCTGTGCAAAACGCTCTGCAGCTTCAAAGTTTTTTTGCCTGTAGTTATCTAACGCCAATAATTGGTTCCAAGCTGCCTTTTGATAATACTCAGCAGACATTCTTCTTAAGTCAATAATTTTGTCGCTTAGGTTTTGATCTGGCATTTTCTATCTCCTTCAATTTGCCATTGAACTTAATAGTGATCCTCTACTTTTCTTATGACACCTCTGTGAATTTTTAAATCTCTTTGTCATATTTGAAGCCCTTATATCAAGCCCATTTATGACAATTTCACTTCTTAAAACTTAAGCAAAAATATTTCAGTTAGCGATAGATTTGTCATATTTATTCATTAAGAATGATTACTACTTATGGGATATGAAGAGCAATTCTGCTCCTTTCCGGTCTCCTCAGTTTGCTCTAACAGCCCATAGGTAACCACTTCTAATTAATTTAGGGAGAGCTCTAATGACTACCTTTACTACTGAAGATCGCGAGCTTGCTGAAAAAGAACCCATACCCTTTTACGGCTTTTACCACTTAACTGATTTATCTCCTAAAGACAAGAATGATCTTTTACATCCGGTCTTGAGGAAAATTAAAGTGGAATATCGGGTGGATGACGGCAGCGAGGATTTGGGGGATTGAGCTTTAATGCTCTTTATGTTTCTTGCCTAATTTTTCAGGCTTGCCATTTCCGTAAAGACACCATTGCTTTATTTCCTCGGTGAGGACTTCAACATCTTTCATCTTCAGACTTCTAAAGTCTTCCAGCCCAATAGACCCAGTCTCTCTTAATTTCTCAACAGTCTCTTTTAAAGCATTCATCTTGATCATCCTCTCCTCAATATTAGTGGGCTTAAAAGCCTACCTTATGCGCTTTTCAAAACACATAAGCTGTTATTTGAACTACATTGGTGCAATTTTAATTTCTTTTGAAATCATAACTAAACCTAGAACTTTTCTGTCTGAATTTACAGCGGTTTTAGATGCTATTAAATATTTTGCTGTCATGCAGCATTCACAAACAAGGTACATACTAACTAAGTAGTAACCCTAATATTTTAACCATAGGAGCCTTAAATGACACAATTATTGAGTCTCTTAAATCAAGTTTTTGGAAACCAAACCAAAAGTAATGATTTAGAGCAATCCATGCCTTTAAAAGATTTACAAGCCGTCAAATCAATTAAAAATGCGTTCTTAGATATTTACGATGCTTGGAACGAGGCTAGATTAGCGCAGGCAAAGTACTACAAAAAAAGTAGTCACATTGAGTAAAGCTATGCTGACTACTGAATTTCTTAGCAGGAATCAGTTCTCAGAATATGGATCTTGGTTAAAAGGCCAAGATCCGCAGACTCTACATGACTACTTTGGTTATGCTCTGAACAATGAGGCGATTGACTCATTAACTAAAGAGTTTTCACTAAATCCAAAATTCCATCGTTTTTTAATTGCTAAGGTAGATGGTCAATGGGCCGGCATAATACATATTGCTACTCGTGGACAAGAGGTTGAATTGAGCGTCATCGTGGCCCTACAATACCGCAAGCAAGGTATTGCCAATGCCTTGATGGATGAAGCGATTACTTGGGCTCGTAATCGCTATTACAAAGACCTCTTTATGCATTGCATTAGTTGGAATCGCCCGATAAAACGTCTGTGCAATAAGCATGGCTTAGTGCCACGCAATATGATGGGTGATTCAGAGGCCAATTTGATACTTCAGCCACCAACACCAGCAACCTTTTTTCAAGAGCAGATGAGTGTTGGTAAGCGAAATTGGTTAGCATTAATCCAACTGCAAAGATTTAATTGGACCTAATAATCAACGGAGCTTAATTTAGCAGCTTCATTTTGACTAATGTTGCATTATCTAGATCCTTCCAATCTTTAAATTCGAAGGAAAGTTCTATCAATGCACAGGTCTGCATTGAAACTGATTCGCCGGCAATCAAAGTAACGAAATCCTCTAATGCTGGGTTGTGGCCCACAAGCATGACACTTTTGATTTTCTTATGTAGTTTGCCCGCTATTGTCAACAATGTAGTGCAATCTGCTTGATATAACTTTTTATCAACCACTAAAAATCTTTGCTTGTGATCAAGTTGATTCGATATTATTTGAGCAGTTGTGATGGCTCGAATTGCAGGACTTGTGAGAATAAGATCAAATCTAATTTCTTTTTTAAATAGTTTTGTAGCCAATTTTTTAGCATCATCAATGCCTCTAGTGGTTAGGGTTCGATCCTCATCTAGAGACTGAAGAGTTGCACTTTCAGCTTTAGCATGTCGTAAAAGGTACAAAGATCTTGTATGCATCATGACCCTCATCAGCAATTCAAACCAATCTACCACTTAAATGTAATCCTAATTACCCCTTACAGAGAATGATGAGGAAGAATTTGAGATGTGATTTTTAATATCACAATGAAGCAAATTTCTCACAACTCCCACTCAAAGTATTTTTTTGTAGCAGCACACGCTCAGCCATAATTTCAAAGCGCCTGGTAGCACTATTTTCTATAAAGAATCTAATTAAAAAGAATGGAATAGATGTATCTAGCTCAAATGTTGCATTATGTGTAAAACGCGTACCATTTTTATCTGGTTCAATAGTCCAGTTACCTTTATAGGACTTAGCATCACCTTCTATCTGGATAAATTCTTGGCGTTTATCCGAAACTTCCGAAAACTCCAAAACTGAGCGCAGCAAAATTGGGTAAAACAAAACCCGCTCTTCTGCAATCCTTTCAACCTGAATTTTATTTCCAGTCCTAAAAAGTACTTTGGAATCTCTAATGCCGGGGATATTTTTAGCACCTTCGTAATCAGTTAAAAAAGCATAAGCTTGACACTCATTAACTGGTGCTACGTAAGTAGCTTGCACTTGAAAACCAGAGCCAGATCTTCCTACGAATACCTTTAAATCAAAAGGCGACCCATCATTGGCCCCAAAGCAGGCTAGGGGCATTAACAAAAGCTGCAAACATAAAATCCTTGCTAAGTAAATGCCCATACCACCCTCATATTTAGAATTAGCTCTCATTCTTATTTTAATTTATGACCGTTTGATGGCAATTTGACGATCTTTTTTAATAAAAATGTAGTCAATTTGTCAGTACTTTGTCTTAGTTATTCATTAAATAACTAAAATTGAAATTTATGAATAATACTTTTAGGCTTCCTGAATCAAATATTACGCGACCCGAAAAATACCGCTATCGATTAAAACTATGCACAGGTTGTCCCTGTAATATAAGCGGCCTATATGCCTGACAGTGTGTAAGTCTAGGCAATTTGATTTTCTATTGGATCTATAGCTTGTTTATTTAATCGAAAATATTGATACATGATCAATAGTGTCAACACAGTAACCGATCCACCAAAGCCTAAGATGATCAGAGGAAGGCTTACATCAAACCATAAGAGTGCCGAGTAAATTAACAACATCAACAAAACAGCAATATTTTCACAAAACCCTTGAGCAGCAATTGACTGGCCAGTAGACATTAATGCATAACCCCGAGATTGCAGTAAGGCATTCATGGGAACAACAAAGTAACCAGATAAATAGCCTAAAAGCATGAGCAAGATATAGGCGGGCAGATGATTGAGAGTAAATGCTATCGAAGATAGATTAAAAATCACAGATGGAGGCAGAAGCCCATCATGGTAGATCGCCATTACACAGACTACAAATCCCATCATGGCACCATAGGGCAAAACCTTGGTAGATTTTTTAAGTGAAACGCTACACGCAGCATAAACTGCACCAGCGGCTACACCAATTGCTGAAACAGCTTGAAGTGCAGCACTCTCAGCAAGATTCATGTGCAGAGCATATTGAGCCCACTTGAGCATAATAAATTGCAGTGTTGCCCCCGCACCCCAAAATAAAGTAGTCACCATTAAAGACAGTCTTCCAAGATGATCTCTGGATAATGTAATTAAACAGACGGCAAACTCCTTCATGAGGAATTGGTAATCAAGCTTTAGCTTATTAAATGTCAATCCGACATTAAATATCGGTAGGTTTAAAAGTGCCGCGAGTAAATATAAACAGGCAATAAAACAGATGGCAATCTCGGTAAGGCTGTATGAACCCATTTGCAAAACTTCAGGCATGAATTTGACTAGCAATTGATTCAGGGTATCGCTAATCAGAAATCCACCCAATAAAGTGCCAAAAATAATGGAGGCAATAATTAAACCCTCCATCCAGCCGTTGGCAGCCACCAATTTATCCGAAGGAAGTAGTTCAACTAAGATTCCATATTTTGCGGGAGCGTAGAGTGCCGCACCAATTCCAACGATTCCATAACCCAACAATGGATGCAAACCAAAAATGATCAATATACAACCACCTGTTTTAAGAATATTAGAGACCAGCATGACTTGACCCTTAGGTCTTGAGTCTGCAAATGCACCAACGAAAGGCGCAAAAATCACATAGGGAATAACAAAGAAAATTTTCAGTGCCGGAGAAAACCAACTAGGCTCACTCATTTGAACTAACAAGGCAATGGATGCTATTAGTAAAGCGTTGTCTGCTAGAGAAGATAGAAATTGTGAAGAAGCAACGACGTAGAAAATACGATTCATTGTTTAATGCAAGCCTCGCTTAAAGCAAGGGCATTCATCTTTTTTTCTTCTGGAGGATAGCTGTGTAAGAGCTCGTAATAATTTTGATTTAATTTAGCTGTGACAGATTCCCAGGAGATATTCAAGGTAGTTTGTCGAGCATTTTTTCTTAAAATATCTAACTCAGGGCCTTTCTTGAATAATTCAAGACTTTGATTGATGAAACTATCGGGATGGTTGTAGTTAGCTAACATTCCATTTACCCCGCTCTGAATGACTTGACCAGCAGCTGCGTAGTCATATGCCAATACCGCTAAACCACTGGCCATTGCCTCTAAAGTAACATTTCCAAATGTTTCACTTAAGCTTGAGAAAAGAAATATATCGCCACTGGCATAGTACTGAGCAAGACTTTCACCGGACTGAATACCTGCAAAAATACTGTTGGGGCATGTTAGCTCTAAAAAACTTTTTTGTGGCCCATCACCAACCCACACTATCTTCAGATTTGGCTTAATGGCTAGCATCGCCTTAAAGGCATTCACAGTCACCAGTAAGTTTTTCTCTGACGCGAGTCTGCCAACATAGACAACGACTTCTTCACCATCTTTAACGCCCCAGCTTTCTCTTAATTCTCTTGAACGCTTGGAGGGATTAAATAAGTTAGTATCAATCCCTCTAGCTAATACTCTAAGTCTCTCAAAACCAGCATTTTGAAGCTGATTTTTAAGCCCTTGGGTCGGCACCATGGTGAAGTTTGTTCTGTTGTGAAAATACCTCATGTATTTCTGTATAGGGCTTTTTAGCCAACTCAATCCGTAATGAGATGAGTAAGCGTCAAAATTAGTTCGGAAATCTGAGCAAATAGGGATGCCCAGTTTCCGAGCAGCCTCTAGTGCTGACCAGCCAAGAGGACCTTCTGTCACGATATGAACTAAATCAGGGCGATTGACTGACCATTGCTGGAGGAGCATCCCTCGCCTTGGCAGGCCAACCTTTAAGGGACTATAGCCAGGGATAGGAATTCCCTGAGTCAGTATTTCCTGAAAATGACCTTGGGTTACGGGGCTATCACACCTTCCTTGACGCGGCCTTACGAGCGTGATGTGGTGGCCTAGATCCCTTAAGCCACGGATGAAGCGGGCTAATGTGCTTGCAACTCCATTGACCTCCGGAGGGTAGGTTTCTGTGACGATGGAGATATTTAAGGGCTCCACCAAAAGAGCACTATTTTCTAGATGGTCATCTACACAAGTCATCCGAATGAGTATTCGTTAATTTCATAACAGTTTTATGACAGTCTCAG
>Ga0194044_10000566_pt1 | contig 18465 bp, 25 predicted proteins | sample JunL4417m_MetaG_FD_155460 | JGI IMG/M metagenome (GOLD analysis project Ga0194044, IMG submission 155460) | Anoxic zone freshwater microbial communities from boreal shield lake in IISD Experimental Lakes Area, Ontario, Canada - Jun2016-L442-17m | ecosystem: Environmental > Aquatic > Freshwater...
GTTTTTCAGCAGAATCAATGTCATTAACTGCAGGGCGGATTCAAGAACCTGCAAAAACGTACCCGTCCACGGCAGTCGGCGCACTTTTCCTCGATTATCGGAGTGTTAGCGCCGACTGCCGTCGGCGGCTACGTTTTCTTGAAACCACCCTGCATTAACTGAGCCCTGGGATTATGGTGATTGGGGCCGCCTTTAGCCGCTGATAGACAGCCAATTCCCATGAGAAAGGCTATCTCGTCCGATGCACCTTGATGGCGGTAGCGATATCGCCGGTTTCCAAGTTGCCTTCGGTTCCGAAGATGATACGGTGAATGCCGAAGCCCAGCCGCTCGGCGAGCTGGAGTCGGTGCCGGGCGGTATAAGCTTGAGCATTCTGTATCAGTATTTCGTCCATGATTGCGATGACCAGTAATGGCGGTCACTCCGCCCAAGTAAAGATTCAACTGCTGATTGACGGCGGTGCCATTCCCGTAGCCCAGATGGGACCAGATTTCCTGCTCCTCGATGCCCCATTCGACTATCCGCCCGGCAATGCCCGCTTGTTTTTGCAGGTGGACCAGAGCGAGCGGCGCTGGGAGGTTTGCCTGCCAAATGGAATCTCCGCCTCTTCCAGTCGGGTCTGCGTTGTGAGGCTTTAATCTGAGTTCAGATTCCGCTCTGGTGGCAGGACAGTCGCAATCGCTTGGCACAGTGGAGAAGGCAAGAAGCCGCTGAAACCTGTGAGAGGAGTAACCGTGCGCGACATTATGGGCAATCCTATCGAGGCGAAAGTCTCAGTATTGAGCGAAACACCGATCTACCTGCTCGGGGCCGATGCTGACCTTGTGGAGCAAGCTTTGCCTTGAACCCTGGCATGAAAACCTTCCCGCCCAAACACCACGCTGCAATGCTGGCTGTGCTGCTCGCATTCGCCCCGCTGGTTAGCGCTGCCGGTGAGTCCGACATTGTCCGTGTTCAGTTTCGCGAAGTGGACACGCTCTTTGCCAATCCCGGTCAGGGCTGGATGAGCCAACAGCGGAGCCCGCGTGGCGAGCCGCGGTTTCCTTGTTCGGTGGTGTATATCCGCTTTAATTGGGCCGACGCCGAACCGGAGGAAGGCAACTTCAACTGGAAGATTATCGACGACGTGATCGCCGCCTGGAAACCGCGCGGCGTTGCTGTGGCTATGCGGGTGATGACCTGCAACGCCCACAGCAGTGGCTATTACACTTCGCCCAAGTGGCTTTTCGACGCTGACTGCAAGAGCTTCGAGTATCTCGTCGGCGGTGACGATCCGACCAGCGGCGGCAAACGCGTACCGCGCATTGAGCCGGACTATGCCGACCCGGTCTATCTCGAGAAACACGGCGCGTTTCTCAAGGCGCTGGGCGCACGATACGACGGCCGTTCAGACGTGGAGTTCCTCGACATCGGCTCCTACGGTGTCTGGGGCGAATGGCACACTCAACATCCTGGACATCTGGCGGTGCGGAAAGAGATCGTCGATCTCTACCTGCGTGCTTTCCGAAAAACGCCGCTAGTGTTCATGTCCGACGATGCCGAGGTGCTGAATTACGCGCTCGCCCACGGCACGGGTTTCCGACGCGACGGTGTCGGTTCGCCCTGGCACGAACAGAACTGGATCGGGTCGAAGAAGTACGCCGGCGTTGCCGGCATGGCGGAGACCTGGAAGCACGCTCCAGTGGTGTTTGAGTGGTTCGGCGACCATGCCTACCTCCAATCACGCCAGTGGTCGTTCGACGCCGGAGTGGATTTCATGCTCAGCAACCACGTCACCTTGATCAATGACAATATCGGGCACGTGCCGTCCGAAGCGATGCCGCAACTGGAGAAACTGGCTCGTTTGGCCGGGGCCCGCTTCGTCTTGCGCGAACTGGTGCATGAGAGAACCGTCAAGCGCGGCACGCCGCTGAATCTGCAGATGAAATGGGCCAACGTGGGCGTAGGCAGGCTTCACCACTCCTATGCGCTCCGACTGTACCTGTTTGACGGAACGGGCAAACCTTTCCTCAGCGCTGAGGCCAAAGCTGATCCACGTGACTGGCTCCCAGGGGAATATGATCTCACCGAGTCGGTTCCGATTCCTGTTGCGGTGGAAGCCGGGGACTACTCGGTAGCACTGGCGCTCGTGGATCCGAGCGCCCAGCGTCGCCCATGGCGACTGGCAATCGCCGCGCCTGAGAACGAGGGTCGGTATGAAATCAGCAAGGTCAAGGTGGAATGAAGTGCTGATGCTCACGAAATCCAACGGAAACAAGAATTGAAGTTCGACCCGGTCTGCGACCGCCGGAATTTCACCACGATCAAGGGCCCGGAGTTCTTCAAGCAGCAAATCGAGGAGATGCGGATGAAGAACGCCAGGCGCGGTTGAATGGCTGGGCGGCGCGGTTGCGCAGCATCGAGGCCGAAAAGCCGATTGAAGTAGGCGAATACTAGGTTTCCAAATTGCCGGAACAAAAAGAGGCGACTGCGCCAGAGCCGCACGGACTCGGACGCTGAGGTGGCTTGGAAACCGCTGCGGGCGGGGGGAGCGCACACACGCCCGACTGCGCTGGCAAAGCGATTTGCGCGCTGAGTCCGTGATCGAAGCCGCGGACGAATTGAGCGCCCAATCCGCGCTGGCGTCGAAAGCCGGAAGCGCGGACTTCCTGCATGTGGCCGCCGCGCGGCGCCTGCATCTGCTTTCTGGCCTGAACGAGTTCTGGACCTGTGACGCCGAGCAAGGGGCTTTGGCATCCGCAGCGGGGCTGAGTGTGAGGCGCTTCGAGCTGAAGCAAGGCAAAAGCAGAAAGTAGAATGCTGAAAGCTGAAATGGGGCGGTGGCTGGTAATCAGTAGCCCGTAATCAGTAATCGGTAATCGGTAATCGGTAATCAGAAAGCGGGGTGGCGGGGTGCCGCGAAGTAGCCTTCCTCCGCACCCAGCTCGTCCCGAATGCGCCAGATTTCTTCAATGGGGTTCTCTGGGCTAGCTCAAAAGCTGAAACGCTGAAAAACTGACATGCTGAAATCAGAGATTAGATGTCAGAGGTCAGATGGATGTTCCCAAGTAGGGCAGCGCGTCCCGCCTGCCTGCCAGGGGGACAGTCTGAATATCTGAAAGGCCGACGGTTACTGGGCTTCGGGGAGGAATCCCTTTGGGATTCATCTGACATTTCTGCAAGGCTGGCTCAAATCCTGGCGGCTGACTTGGCCAAGCCCCTCCAGATGTGCGATGCGCTTTCCCGCAATGAGCCCAAGGACTTTCAACCCCTGCTTCCAGCAGTGGATACAGGCACAGATCGCACGCTCACCGCAGCAACACAAACAACTCAGGCTTTTGTTCTCCTCAGTAATTCCGCAGGCCGAATCATTTCAATCCCGAACGGCCTGTCCAAATCCAAGAGGTCTCTGAGAAACACCCGACGTTCGACAACCAACTTCAAACATTTTCGCGCCGAACCGTTCCAGCCAATGCCGGACAGGATCACGTTGCAATCATACACGGCTCGAATCATCGCCGCGCCTTGCGGTGTAATTTCTGGCTCGCCACGATGCGGCCAATGGTTTTGCCGTCAGGTTCACCCGCACGACCGCCGGCAAAAAGTTGTTCGAAGTCCTGCGCTTCCTTGGCTGCCTCCTGCTCTGCGACGGCATTGCTTTGCCGGCGTCAATCGGCAAACAAGAATCGCATAAAGGGGGCAGTTAATGAGAATGTACTATTCCCTACCGCAGTCCAAGACGCTGCGCGTGTTCGGTGGGGTCGGAAGCCGCGGGAGCGGCATGGAAGGCGAAAACCCCTGAGTGGCCGTCGCCGATGGCGGCCTGGGGACGGCTGAGGTGGCCGACAGCAAAGTCTGGCTTTTGGCACGGGCCTGAGCTAAATTGGCCACCATGAACGGAACAAGTGCAAGCGCCACCGCCTACCGCTATATTACCCGCCAGCCGGGAGTCCGCAGCGGCCACGCCATTATTGAAGGCACGCGCATTGGTGTCCACGACGTGATCGGTCTGCTCCAGAACGGTGAGACCGTGGACAGCATCGTCACCCGCTGCTTCCCCAACATCACCCGTGCCCAGGTCTATGAGTGTCTGGCGTACTACGAGGATCACCGTGGGGAGATTGACGTGCTGGTGGCCCGCCAGATGGCTGCACCCACGCTGTGAAGTTCCTGCTGGACCACGACGTGCCGGACGACATTGCCTTCTCGTTGGAGGCGCTGGGCCACACCGCCGTCAAGCTGCGCGAGGTTCTTTCTGTCACCACGCCGGATGACGAAGTGCTGCGGCATGCCGCCGAGCGGGATGGTCTGCTCATTACTTGCAATCGCGATGATTTCCTCGATGGGGCTGGGCGAGTGCCGCACCACGGGATCATTATCTTAATCCGCCGCCGGTCACGCGCCCTGGAGCGAGCGGCACTGGTTCGCCTGTTGGACACCGCCGGGGAGAGGGGACTACGCGATAATATCAATTTCGCGTAGGCACGTGAGCGCCGCATGCAGCGCGGCCTTGGTACCCCGGGCAGCACGCGGCGTGAAAATGATTTCGCGCTGCTGCGCCCCGATCAGTTCCGCGACCTGCGCCCGCGCCATCTCGATCACTCCATTGAGCTTTGACCCGTAAAGGGGTCAGTTAATGAGAATTAACTATGGGCTTCCTCTGCTGGGAGCGTTCATCACCCGCGCAGCGCTCAGTAGAGGCGGGGGCGCAGAAAGCAAATTCTTATCAGTTTGGGCAGCGTTGGCACGCACGCTCGGGGTTGTTGCCTGCGTGTAAGAAGTAGCGGTCACGCCAGGCGAGTTGCTGGCTGACTTTTGATGTCCCTTGTTACCATGATTACGGATATCACCTCGAAGACACTGCACGAGAAGACGGGACAGGTGCTGGATCGGCTTCGTCGTGGGGAGCGGTTCCGGGTATTACGCGATGGTGAGCCGGAAGCATTGATGGTGCCGGTGGAAGCAGCCATTGACCCGGTGGAACACCAGAGCCTTGAGAGTGTTACGGCGAAACGCTGAAATGCTGAAAGCTGAAATGGGGCGGTGGCTGGTAATCAGTAGCCCGTGATCAGTAATCGGTAATCAGAAAGCGGGGTGGCGGGGTGCCGCGAAGTAGCCTTCCTCCGCACCCAGTTCGTCCCGGATGCGCCAGATTTCTTCAATGGGGTTCTCGTGTTTCATATCACGGTCTATTTTATCATCAACTCACGGGGCGTGCAAAGCACCGGCAGGGTGAAACCCAGCGCAGCGCAGACTCCCGACAGCCGCCTGGAAATCATGGCATTGTGAATGTGCCGGCAGTTCCAGGTGAGCAGGAAATCCATCCCATGCACGCTGGCGAAGGCGATGTGGGCGGCGTCGCGCGTCGCACGCGGCGGAATCAGACCAGTTGCGAGAATCCGACGAGTTAACGCCTCGACGTCGTCGGTCACCGCCAGGACTGGAAGGTTGGAAATGGCCGCAAGACGCAGGCGGGCTGCCTCGGCATCTCCCTGCGCGGCCTCGTCCAGCACATCCGGAGAGACATACAATTCAAAACTCCCGCGGCACGTCTCCCACCAATCACGTGTCGCCACTTGCTGCGCCGCGATTTGCAGGTCGCCGCTCGGCCACGCTGTCAGCAGGCTGGGAATCGTCGTCTCGATATAAACGGTTGCCTTCATCAGTTCAGTCCGCTGTCCATGAGGTGCTTGGACAGAGCATTGATGCTCTCAAAGCCGTGCGCGCGTGTAAAGCTCCGCGCCTGAGCAGGACCATCGCTGTTTCCGTGGCCCTGGGCGGCGGGTGGGGGAGGCAATTTCACTCCCAGAAAGGGCTCAAACCGTAGATTTGCCCCAAGAGGGGCTGAAGCGGATGGGTTGGAGCGAGGCGGACCTAAGAGCCCATCGGAAGGGCGAGCCGAGGAAAGTGGATTTAGCCTGGGAGTTGGGGTCGCAGACGACGATGCCGCTGGCCTGGATTGCGGAGCGGCTGAACATGGGCACCCGAGGTCATCTGGCGTGGTTGCTGCAGCAACGGGGCAAGAGCCAGCCCGCCGCCCCCGCCAGCCAACGACTGCGCAGAATATGAAATCTCATTAACTGACCCCTTTACAGCAGGATTGTCATTGGCCTTCAAACGTCTGCAAAACTTCCTCCGGCAGCGGGGCGTTGAAGTCATCGGGCACGGTGAACTGCCCTCGGGCCAGACCGATGGGGCGCAGTTGCGCCAGCGGCGCGGGCGGCAGGATGGTGAGCAGGCCGGATGCTTTTTCGGGTAGGCGCTCCGCGCCTTTCAGCAGAACGTGTCCGTGGTCAATTTCGACTTCAACGGTCAGAAAACTCATGGCCCGAAACTACGCCCTCAGCCGGCTGCCCGCAAGCGGCGATATGCAGCAAGGGGAGAATGGAAATTCTTTGTTCCAGCCGTACTGAGGGAAAACTCGCCGTAGGGAATGAATAGAGGGGGCGGAGGAAACGAAGTGGATGTCCTGATGACCGTTTGCCTCGATGCTCGAAAGGGCAGAACCATCGGAAGCCATTGGCCTAATCATGTTCGCGCCTCCGGTCCGCTACGGCGTAAAGCGGCCTCATCGGCACTGAGCCAATCCCTGACGCATTCGTTCTCGCACGCGTTCTTGGAGTTGGCGCGGGGCCAACACTCTGACGTGCAGCATCCATGACAGAATCCAACGGGTGAGTTCTTTCCGGCTTGAGGTCTGGATGCGGAGTTCGAGGGTACCGTCGCGGCGCTGTCGCAGTTGCTGGCTGGGGTGCCACTTCTTGATCTCACACTTTGGGGCGCCGAAGTTTATCAGCAGGCCGTGCTCAACGCGGGACGCGCGCAGATAGCCAAGGATTTGGGCCACGTGTTCGTCCGCCAGGGCCTTGGCAGCCTTGAGGTAGAGATGTTTTCTCCACCTGTGCCGTTAGATGGCACAGGTCTTCCTTATGCTGGCGGGTGGACCAATGCAAGTCTATCGCGCCAGAAATCCGAAAAAGTCGCTGCTGTGGCAGATTGCCCACCGCCACCTGCTCAAACGCCTCTGCACCCTCGCCCACGAAGGCCTCACGGAATACCTCCGCACCGCCCTGGGCTGCCCCGAGGGCGTTCCCGGCATCATCATGACGCTGCACACCTTTGGCGAATACTCAATTCTGCTCAATTCTGCGGTTGACACCCGCGAGCAGGTTCGCTAAGCACAGGGAAAATCGGTGAAGAACCAGCGCAACCATGAAAAAGCAATTCTCCCTCACCCGCGCAGCGCTCAGTACAGGCGGGTGCGCAGAAAGCAAATTCTTATCAGTATCGTTGTTGGCGTGGCTCATCCTGGTGCTCCTGCCAGGTCTTGTCGTTCATGCCGCTGGTCCGCCTCTGCTGACCAGCATAGTCGTCATACCAACGAACGTCAGTCTGACGGTGGGCCAGACCCGGTTGTTCGTCGCTATCGGCAAGGATCAGTACAACAACGACTATCCCATATCCAACGCGCTCTGGACGACCTCCGGTGGCGGGACGCTTGCGCCCGGCGGGATCTCCTGCGCGTACCTGCCAACAGAAACCGGAAAACACCTGATCCAGTGCGAGGAAGACGGCACGTCGGTAAAAGGCGCGGCGACGATCACCACGCGGGCCACAAAAATTACGGCAATCACACTCGACCCGCCGACCGTGAGCTTTCAGGGTCACACGACCACGGTCTATTCGCTTCAATATTGTGACAACCTCAGGATGGCGGCATGGTCCAATGTGCCGGAATCCAATTCTAAGCGGGGCTCAAACAGGCCAATGTCGTTAAGCGCTTCTAATACTCCGCCGGTCCAAGCTCGCTTCTTTCGGTTGATTTCATGCAGTGACTCGTCGTCATCATCAAAATGGACGTTGTTCGTCAATGGGACGATTTACATAGATGCCGACAGGAGCGTGAGCAATCTGCTGGTCAGGGACGGAGTTGTTGTGGGCATCGATGTAAATCCGGACAACTATCGGCATGCGGAGCTTGTTGATCTGAATGGCGCTGTGGCATATCCCGGCTTTAACGATAGCCATGTGCATCTTATCAGTATGGCTGTTGCGGGAAGCATCCTCGTTCCAACAGGCGGAGAGACGAATCCGACCAAGATAGCGGCTATTGTCGGCGCTCGTTGTCAGGAAGTCGCCAAGGGCACTCCGGTAATGGCGCATGGATTTGTGCTGCAAGATTACGATAAGGACTGGGGTATCGAAGATCTGGAGAGTCTAGATGCGGCCACCGGACCGGACTGTCCTGTGATGATTGCCGATCAGTTGGGTCACAGCTATATTGTCAACTCTGCGGCTATGCGCCTCAGCAAACTCGACGCTTCAACTCCGGATCCGCCTGGCGGAAAGATCGTTAAACATAATGGCCAGCCGACCGGAATGCTCAGGGAGACCGCGGGCGCAATAGTCGGGAATATTGCCATATTCCCACGGGTTCAAGACATTGCGGTTAAACCATGGGCCACCGCCCTCATGAAGAAATGGGCGAGTATGGGCTACACATCCATCGTCGAGCTGATGGGCGGGCCAATGGGGCGAACCATGAGGACAGAGCTTTGCAGGGAACTGGAATACGAAGACTCGCTCGCCCTTAGAATCTACTATGCATATACCTTCTTTAGTCTGGACGACATAGAGGGTTACCGCTCCGCAGGCATGGATACAGAACTTGTGCATTTTTCCGGTCTCAAGCTTTTTGTTGACGGCGCGGCAGGGCAGGGCGGCGCATGGACCAGTTGGACAAACACACAGGGCAATCAAGGCCTTAATGCTGTTACCACTGACGACGCTTATGGCGAAAAATACAATATCTTCAGGATTCTTGAAAAGTCCGAGGAACTCGACCTCGACATGCACTATCATGTGGGAGGGGATAAGGCCATCGAGGCGGTGTTGAGCGCCATCGAAGCGGTGAAGGCGACAAATGGCCATTTGAGAGGCAGACACACGCTCTACCACCTGGGGCTGATTACGGACGATCAAATTGCGAGAATGAAAGAGCTGGGCTCCAGCGTCATTGCAGGGGTACAGCCTTCGCTACATTGGGAATTCCAAAGACAGCAAACTGAATACTAAAGAACAGAACTTATTGGATCGCCTAGAAGGCTACGATGGATGCATTCTGGCATTCCTGTGGAACTTCACATTGCCCTTTACCAATAACCAAGCCGAGCGAGACTTCCGCAACATCAAAACCCGGGTGAAGATCTCAGGCTGTTTTCGCACCCTCGCAGGCGCCCGTCGCCACGCTCGCATTCGCAAAATGTCCGCGCTCCATTCTTCGATGGTATCTCTGCTTGAAAAGATGCGCGCCAGTCCAGCGGTAATCAGGAACCAATTGACTGGGGCGGCTTGATTCAATAGCTTCCCGTCGGTTCGGACGAGCTAACTTTGTGGTCTGATATGCAATTATTTATGAAAAAGATTCAATTCCTTTTGGTTGGTTTGTGCCTGGTGGCATTCGGCAGGGTGGCTCGCGCAGCCGAGCCAGCCCCAGGTCTCGTGGGCGAGTATTTCGCCCTGGACAGTTCGGTGGAGGATTTCCCGAAAATCGCAGCGGATAAGAAACCGACGCTCAAGCGGGTGGATAAGATGGTCAATTTTCGGAGCACCGGGCCGACCTTTCCGGGCACGAAGCTGGATAATCACTTTGCAATTCGCTGGACGGGGACCATCAAAATCCCGCAGGACGGCAAATACACGTTTTTCCTGGAATCGGATGATGGCTCGCGGCTGTTGATTGACGGCAAGACCGTGGTGGACAACGGCGGGTTGCACGATATGCAGGAGCAGTCCGGGAGTGTGGAGTTGAAGGCGGGTGAGCGCGAGATTCGGATTGATTACTTCGAAAACGAGAATGACGGCGGCGCGGGTTGCGTGCTTTACTGGAAAGCGAAGGATGTGGCGAGAGAGGTTGTGCCCGCGACCGCGCTATTCCACAAAGCCGACTAAGAGTTGAGCTTCCGGCACTGTGGCTGGCAAACCCAGCTTCAAAGGGTCCAATAGTTGCTTCTGACGCGGGCTGAGATCGGACACCTGGCGGGCCACTACGTCGCCGCTCTGGGGATGAACGAGTTCCATGACGCAGAGTTTTTCCAGTTTGCGCAAGCCGTCTTTGATCGTGATCTCCAACGAGCACCACACCCGTTCCAATGTGCGGCGCTGTGTTTGGGCCTTGGCCCGAGGGTGTTCTTTGCTGGCCTTGTCTTCGAACAACTCCATCTGGAGAACCTGGTCGGTCAGCAGTTTCTGTATCTGTGGTTTGGTCAGAGCGGTGATGAAATGAAAATCTGCGGCCTGGGCCGCTGCCTTTTGATCCGTGCGAATCATGCCCCGGTCGCCCACCATCGTTACCCCCTCACTGTGAACGGCACGAACTCTGAAAGACCTGTTCGTTGCTGACGAGGCGCCATACGTGCCGGGATTTGCCGCCGTCCAGGGCGGGCGGCCGGCTCCCATCTGTTTCCACTCGCCGCGTCAACCAGATTGTGCACCAGATTGTGCAGTGTTAGGATGCGTCCCCATTATCTTCAATGCCCAGAATCACAAGCGGAACTGACGGAATGCCCCGGCCTTGTCGGACAACATTGTAGAACTCGCCTTCGCCTTCTTTCGACACCTTCGTCTTGCACATCGCGGCATCCACTGTCACGATAACCTTCTGAATCTCCTTCCACAGTTGCTTCCGCGAGGGGAGAGGCAACGGACGCATTCCCGAATCACCACGGCCTGCTGGGCGAGGTAGGTATCGAGCTTCAACCTCTTCTCATACTCCTTCCCGATGTTGTACGGGGGTGACGTCACGACGAGTTGGAGCGTTCCGTCCGGGCAATCCCGTAGCAAATCGAGACAGTCGCCCGAAAACACGACGGCACGCTCGGATGGTCCGAACCGCTCGGCGATTCTCTGGTTCTTCTCAAACATGGCTGAACGATAGCGCGGCAGGCTGGTGTGGTCAATCCCGCCATGGCAGCAGGTTGCAAATCTGCGCTACTTCCTCGATGCGCAGGCCGCCTGGAGCATGGCGGGGGTTCAAAAGTGGGCTGTTCGGGGCAGCCGAAGATGCTGGGGATGGGCGTTTTGTTGACATGGAAACCGCTTTGAACGAACCCCCGCCACGGCGTCTGCGATGTTACAGGGGCTGACCCGGCAGCGGCGGCGATGGGAAGCGGTAAGCCGGCTTGGAAGCCATCGCTCCGCTCACAGGGAGCCGATTTTGCCAATGACCCTGGCTGGTGAGGCTGCAATTCCAATGAACTTAAGGTCGGGCGCGACCTGGCCAAGCGCCGACCTTCTCCGCCAGCGCCAGCGCGCTCGGGTCGTGGTGGATCATGCCGAAATAGCAGAGTGCCAGTGCGACCTCGTGGTAGTTGACCTCTTTGGCATGGCCCATAAAGACCTCTTTCCCCACGCCAGTGCGGGTGTTGTCCTTGACCTCGACTTCGCCCGTCGGCAGGATGCGCGTGCGCTCCCAGGCCATCGCCCGGACGAGCGCGGCCTCCAACACCGGGTCGGGTTGATAAAGAACCAGCACTTGGGCCATGAGAATGGACACTGCGTTGTAACTGGAATCGCGACCGCGGTTTTCGATAAACACCCCGTCCGCATCGCGCCGTGCCATCGCGACGGCGACCAGTTTCCGCGACGATGCTTTGAGTTCGTCATCGTTGAGAATCGCGCCGCACAGGCCGAAGGCCTTGGCGGCGATGAACATGCGGTTGGCCGTGTGGCCCGCTTTGGTGATGATGCCGTCGTAGCCGGACTGAATGAAGGCACATGCGCGGCGCATCCGTGGTTTGAGGGCGACAATGCGGTCATGGAAATGACTTTCCATGGGTGACGCCTGGACGACGAGGATTGCGTGGCCGAGTTCCTGGAGATAGAAGAAGGCGGTCTCGACCCGCTCGGGCCGGGTTGGCTCATGCGAGGCGTCAGGTTTCCGGGAGGAGAGAAAGCCGCCGTCCTCGATTTGGTGGGCGAACGTTGTGTCGATCGACCTCCAGGCTTCGTCGGCACGCTTTTCGTCACCGGCGACTACTGCGCCGATCAACATCCAGCAACCGCCGCGTTGCATGCCGGCTTCAAACCATTTCCCGTGCTGCTGATGGAAGCCGATAAAGCCTTGGGCGTCCGGCAGGCCGGTGTTGGTGATGATGCCTGACACCGCAGCGGTCGGCAAATGGCGGAGCAGTTCGTATTCGGATGCAAAATCAGCAGCGGCCACGGGCAGCCCAGGACCGGCGACAAAGAGCGCAGCGAACAGGGATAGGAGTGTTTTCATGATTGAAAAGAGTGTGTGAGGCGGTTAGTGGTCAAGTTTCAAAGGCATGCTCTGGCTGCGAAGATGAGGAGCCGAATCAGTCAGAAGCAAACAAACTGGTGGACCGCAATTGCTTAGGCGGCTGGTTGGTTGTGGTTATGGCGTGCGCTGCGATTAAGCGGGTGCGTTTTATCAATCATTGACGGACGGTCGCCACGCTGGACATCCATTGGACGTCAGCCGTCGAATCGCCAGCAGCCACATTGAGCGGCATGGTGCCCGTGTACAAAGTCGGGGCCTTGATCTTTGATCCACGCCACTTGTGAATTTCAGAGTGGCCATCGACAAACGAGAAGCCACAAGCGCCGTTGTGGTAGCTGGCCGGGAAATCGACAATATTCGCGGATGAGGAAAAACCACCGGGTTCCGACATGGTTATGGCAAAAGCGGCGTCGTTAATGCTGTCCGGGTGTTCATCCACGAACACAAAGGTTTTGACGGGATTGACTATCTGGGAAGTCTTCCTATAGACCCGGTATGGCGGTGCGGGCAGCCAGCTTCCGATGTCAAACACTTGACTCATCGAGTTGCTGCGCACGCGAGGCAGTTTCCCTTTGCCCGGCACATCCACGGTTGCCATGTCAGCGGGACATTTCCAAATGCTGTAACCTTTTTTGCCGATATACGGCATGAGGGGGCTCTTGGCGAGGTCCTGATTTACATCCCAATTGCTGAGATTACCGCCGTTAAAGTCCAAACTACCCGTGACCCATCTCACGCGTTTTTGATCGGCAGAAACGTCCAATGAAGCGAGCAACAAGTCGCTGTAATCATCGGGATACATTCGCCACCCGAGATTCATTTGTCGCAGGTTATTCATACAACTGATGCCTTGGGTCTTTAACTTGGCCTTGGACAAGGCGGGCAGCAACAGGGCCGCCAAAATGGCGATGATGGCGATCACCACCAGCAACTCAATCAAAGTAAATCCAGAGGGGATGGCCCGGCTTTTGGCGGCGGGTTTTCTGAAGGCATTTTGAGTCATGGTTTTGTGCATCCTAATTGGTTGTTAACTCTTCGATGTTCTGGCCTGGAGCCATGTCTATATACTTTTGACAAGCGCAGACGGGGAGTGCCGACGGATGGCACTCCCCGCCACAGTTTTACCGCAAACCCTGCGGTTTTCGGCTGGAGGTTCGTATTCCTTCCACGCGCATCATTTCGGCGACAACTTGAAGAATACGGACTGAACGGCATGAGAAAGCGGCACGGTCACCGGGCCGCTGCCGCCGCCGGGATAATCGAACCAAATGCCGGTCATCACCGAGTTGGTCTGGGCTTGCAGCTTATAAGTTGGATACGGCCACGTAAAAACGAGACTGCTTCCTGTATTGGTATAAGTTAGCGGGGGTTGGAAGTCATGTACCTGGAGAACGTCACCCCCGGGAGTAGCGCCATTGCTGATGACAGCAACCTCACGCGCACCTGCAGTGTTGCCTATTGCTCCATAGAGGCCATTGGTTTGCGGCACCCCATCAATATAAAGTGCCGGGATAGAAATGACTGCGTCCTGGCTGAGCGTGTAAAGTCCCAGGAAAGAGTTGCCGCCGTTGCTGTAAAGATAGACCGGGCCGTTGAGGGCGGGAGTTGCTCCGGTGCCCATACCTGGAACGAGATTCAAGAAACCATTGCTGACCACCAGCGGGCCGCTGATGTTCCAGGTCCCGGTGAACTGTGCGACATTGGTTCCGACTTTGGTCACGCCCAGCGTTCCGCCCGTGCCGGTATTGTCTAAAATGGCACCTGCGAAGGTGCTTCCACCGCCCGGCGTATAGGTATTGGTACCGTCCGTAACAGGACCCAGGGCATTCAAGCCGAGGTCCGCTGAGCCAATGGTAAGGATTGAGAGAGTGCCCGGCTTGTTGTTGCAAACGACTGCGTTCGGCTGGCCACTGTTGCCAATGCTGGTTCCATTGCCGCAAAGACCGCCAGTCGTTTGCGAGGTTCCGTTGAGATTAAGAGTGGCAGCGGGGTTCCCGCCGTTCATCCGAAAGGTATTGGGTGTTGTGAAAGGTTTGATGGGGATGCCCATACCGCCCGCTCCATCAAATATCAAGATTTGACTGCCGGAGAGGCGCCAGCTTCCAATAGAGGGATTGGCACCGGTGAAAATCCAGGTCGTGTTTCCCGAGTTTCCGAGGTCAATATTAATTTCATGCCCGATTTTACCCGAAATGGGACTGATGACCAAGGGACTTGGATCCCTGATGATGCAGGCATTCGTAATCGTCTGACCGCCAATACCATCCGGTGCGCTCATCTTGTACACGCTACGGGCGACGGCTGAGCTGTTGACCATATAACCGGTGCCGAATATGGCCGGGTAGTTTTGCAGGTTGTCCTCGCCGTTACCGTCAAACGTGCCGCCATTCATGATAACGTGGGTGTTTTCTTGAATTTGTCCTCTCGGCACCTGGTAATTCACCTGGCCTCCGGCATAATAATTGCCCAATTTCAGGGTCGCTCCAGCGTCAATCGCCCCCACCTTGCTAACCGCCCACTCAGTTCCATGGTTGAGCAAATTATTGCCATTTACGGCCGACGTGCGGTTGGTTACCGAGAGAATCAGCGTGCCACTCCTGATGTAAGTTTCGCCGGTGTACGTGTTGCCAGAGCCTGCTGTTGGGCCTTGTCCACCGGTGGTGTTGCCCCGGAGGGTCAGGTCGCCTGTCCCATGATATATCAGGCCGACAGTGCCGCCGATGCTCGCGGCGATCGAAGTATTCGTCGCATTGTTGGTGATGTTAGCGTTGCCGGTCAACGTGAGGTTGGTGCCGTCGGTGGCGGAGTCAATATAATAGTCACTTGTGTTGAACGTTAAACTCCCGGCCTGGACGTTTATGTCACCAAGTTGGACCAAGGTGCCGCCGCCTGAACCGAAGATGGCATCGCCGCCATTGAGCCAGGGAACCGCCGGAGACCAATTTGCGGGCACGGTTGTGGTTGTGTCCCAGGATGCCCCGGAGGCGCCGATCCAGGTCTCCGCAGCGCGGATTTGCAACGGCGAGAGGGCCGCCAGCAACAGGCCGGCAGCGATTAGGTATCTGTATGTTTTCATCAGGGTGTTAGCTTGTTCATTCTATGGTTACTGCACCACCACCGTTGAGACTGCACGGCTTTCTGCCCCCGAAACGGAAGCGAATCCGAGAGGGTGCAGACGAGAAGCCGTGCGCAAGCACAAGCCAGAACCCTGATGGCCGTTGAGTTCTTGGCATGTCGTCTTCATGGCAGCAGTGTTATTCTTGCCTTCCCGGCCCGCGTCATCGTTGCTCGAACACGCAATCGACGTTGGCGATGGCTCACTGAAAGCATTGCGATAAAGTAACCACGGTGTGAGGGCTCCGCAATACCTCAATTGAGGTATGTCCGGGGAGCCAGGGTGGTTTCAAGAAATCGTAGCCGCCGACGGCAGCCGGCGCTGATCTCAGTAATTGAAGAAAAGTGCGCCGACTGCCGTCGGCGGCTACGATTTTGCAGGTTCTTGAATCCGCCCTGCCCGGGAGCCACCCAAAACTCTGGGTGCCAAAGTTCCGGCGGGAGAATTGCCAGCGAGTTCCACAGGGTCTCACCCATCCATTCCTGCAATCAGGCTCCAAACACCGGGGCCATCACGCGGGATTTGCTTCTCGCCCACCTCGCGAAAACCCTGGCTCTTGTAAAAAGGCAGGTTGCGGGGATTGACGGTTTCGAGGTAGCAGGGCGAACGTGCCGCCTGAACGCGCGCCAGACCATGACGGAGCAGCGCCGAGCCAAACCCCTGGCCCTGATGGTCCGGGTGAACGCCGATGCAAAACAGATACCAGTGGGGAATGGCCAGATGTCGGTGACGGCATGTTTCAATGAACCGCTCGAATTCGAGCAGTCGGCGGGTCGTATTCCAACCCACGGTGAAGGGCATTTGCAGGATTCCGATTTGCAGCAGGTGAAACCACTTCACGTGAGTGTATTCCGGTCGAATCCAAACCGCCACCGCACCAGCATCTCCGATCACATCGACTTCGCCATGGAGCAGACCGTAACCCAACCCCATGCGGAAGATTTGCGCCATGCCAGCCGAGCGACGTGAGACGTCAGGGAAGAAATGCGTGGCGACGGGATCGTCGGCAAAAGCCCGGACTAATGTTTCCAAGGCTTGGGGCCAAAGTGCTTTGGTGAAAGGCACCGCATCGAGCGCTTTTTTCATGGTTCCGTGTTGGGGCAGAGAGAATTAGCAGGGCGACATGTGTATCTCCAATACCTCAATTGAGATATGCGGAAGGACAAGGAGACGCCAAACTTCTTTCTGGCCGATTTCTTCAGCTCGGGTAGAATGCTATGCGATTATTGATTTTGTTCAAAGTAAAATCGGAAGAGAAACCAATGGTGCTTTGATCGCACCAGAGTTGCAGGATTCAACACCCTCCGCTCAGAGGCTGGAGGGGTATCGTATGGAATCTATCATGAAATTATCCTTTCTCGGTCCATTGGCCGCCCTGCTGCTGGCACTGCGTCCGCTCCCGGTCATCGCCCAGAAATACGAACCCAACTGGGAAGCGCTGGATGCGCGCCCCATCCCCGCCTGGTTTGACGAAGCCAAGTTTGGCATTTTCATCCACTGGGGTGTCTATTCCGTGCCGGCGTGGGGGCCCAAGGGGAGCTATGCTGAGTGGTATTGGGATGCCTTGCAGAACACGAATAGCGCGACGTGGAAGTTTCACGTCAAGAACTACGGCGAGAATTTCAAGTATCAGGACTTCGCCCCTCGATTCACCGCCGAATTGTTCGAGCCGGATCAGTGGGCGGATATCTTCGTGCGGTCGGGCGCTCGCTACGTGGTCCTGACCTCGAAGCATCACGAGGGGTTTTGCCTCTGGCCCAATGCCGACAGTTGGAACTGGAACAGCGCGGATGCGGGGCCGCACCGGGACCTGTGCGGCGACCTAACCAAGGCGGTGCGCGCGCGCGGCCTCAAGATGGGTTTTTACTATTCACTCTACGAGTGGTTTCACCCGGTCTATCAGACGGACTTCCCACGGTTCGTGCGCGAGCACTTCCATCCGCAGTTCAAGGATCTGGTCATGCGCTACCAGCCGTCGATTATTTTCGCCGATGGCGAATGGTCCCACACGAGCGCGGAGTGGAAAAGCGAGGAGTTGCTGGCGTGGCTGTTCAACGAGTCTCCCTGCCGCGAGGAGGTGGTAATTGACGACCGCTGGGGCAAGGACACCCGCAGTCGGCACGGGGGTTACTTCACGACCGAATACGGCGAAGTCGGTGGTGACACCAAACTCAACAAGAGCCGCAAGTTCGAGGAATGCCGCGGCATCGGTGCCAGCTTTGGCTACAATCGCAACGAGACGATTGATGACTACCAGTCCGCCTACGGCCTGGTCTGCGTGCTGGTCAACCTGGTTTCCAAGGGGGGCAACCTGCTGCTCGACATCGGCCCGACTGCGGATGGGCGTATTCCGGTCATCATGCAGCAGCGGCTTGTCGAGATCGGCGATTGGCTTAAGGTAAACGGCGAAGCCATCTACGGCACCCAACCGTGGAAAGTGCCTGGCGAAGGGCCGACCCAACCGGCCAAAGGCACCGACGCCGAGCGCAAGCAAGTCTTCCAGCCATCCGATGTCCGGTTCACGACCAAAGCCGGCGCGGTTTACGCCATTTGCCTCGCGTTGCCGACGGGAGAAATCCGCATTACCTCCCTTGGCCGATCCGCCGTCCCAGCCGCCGGGCTCGTCCGCTCCGTCGAGCTACTCGGAAGCGACACGAAGTTGACATGGTCGCAGGAATCCGACGCCCTGGTGGTCCAGTGTCCACGCAGTCTGCCCTGCCAACATGCCATCACACTTAAGGTTGGGGTGAATCCATAATTCCTTTCGCAGGCGTGTCTGGATTCACTTCTGAACGGTACCTTAAATTCGGCAGTTGAGTTAACCGCAAAGAACGCAAAGAGCGCAGAGAAAGGAACGGGTGATGATTCCGAGCCAAAGAACTGATTCACTGGCCGGGTGAATGGAAGATTTATGCAATCCATTCATAACTATCTTTCTTTGCGATCTTTGTGTTCTTTGCGGTTAAATCAACTGCTTGCGATCAACCGCAAAGAACGCAAAGATCGCTGAGAAAGGAACCTGCACGGCAGCAAAGATGCGTGATGCGTGATGCGTGATGCGTGATGCGTG
>Ga0194044_10000567_pt1 | contig 18463 bp, 11 predicted proteins | sample JunL4417m_MetaG_FD_155460 | JGI IMG/M metagenome (GOLD analysis project Ga0194044, IMG submission 155460) | Anoxic zone freshwater microbial communities from boreal shield lake in IISD Experimental Lakes Area, Ontario, Canada - Jun2016-L442-17m | ecosystem: Environmental > Aquatic > Freshwater...
CCCGCCAGAGGCGGGCAAGCCCTCCAGAGGCGGGCAAGCCCTCCAGAGGCGGGCAAGCCCTCCAGAGGCGGGCAAGCCCTCCAGAGGCGGGCAAGTATCGCGGCATATACTGTCAATGTCACTTCTTGTAGTCATTGGATATTTTTTTTCAAGTCGGAATGTAGGAAGGAAAGTAAGTAATCAATTTCTAATTTTCAATTCTCTATTCTCTATGCTCAATCTTCTTATATTTATTATTATATCATAATTTCTATAAAATGGCATACTAAATATACAGAAAAATCTTGGACATTAGCTAATTATCTCTTTTCTGAGTACTATTAAAGGATACATTTTTACTTAATCAATATCTACGATCATGGGTTGATCCGGACGAGAAAAAATATCCAATACAGAGAGCGCAGGACATCCTGAATCTTTGGATATCAAAAATATCACCAAGGAAGATCTCAAGAGATTGAAGGCGGATGTCAAACCTGAGGATGAGGTCGATCTGGACAAAAAATTGGCCAAAATCAATGACCATGTCGAAGATCATTTCGATGGATTTATCAGTAACAATCGAGATAAAAATATCACGCTGACTATCGGCGGCACTCAGATCATCGATACTGTGAAAAATATTATCAATGCATGAAACCAAGCAAAACTTGATGCGCTTGCAAATCATATCATCGACGATTCATGATATGAACATGATATAGCAGAAATTAAAAATGCAGAAATCCAAACACTCCTTAAGGAGTATTCCTTCGAACTTGATGCCTCTAAAGCTAAAATCATGGGGGTATCAGCTATGAAATCATGAGGCGACGTGTATAGTATGGGACAATCCTGATCTCTCACTGTATCTACGGCTACAGGCACAGAGCACCAGAAATCTACGGTTACAGGCGCAAATAATGCAGAATCTCCAGCCGCATGAGCAAACAAAAAAGAGACCATCACCGTCAAGGAGGATTATGTCGATCCATTTGCTCAAACAGACTATGTCCAGGTCGGCAAAGACAGGGATATAGTAGATATCGCCAAAGATAACAAACTCTACAAGTATATGGAAAACATATTCGATGATGAAAGCGTGGGTGAATTGCATAAATGAACATTCAGAGTTAATCTCAGCTCCAAGGACGGACTTGCCGGTATCATCATCGCTCTCCGCGAAGCGGTTGCCAACAAAGCGAATCCTGATACTAACAATCCTCGCAAACGTCTCTATGATGTGCTTGCTGAGAAATGAATACTCAAAGAAGATGCCGTACAAAATACACTCACCTTAGATTTCACCAAACAAGATCTCAAGCCACTCATCAAAGATGGTCTACTCATCTATACCCATGAGCAGTGATCTGATAACGAACTTAAAAAAATCTCAAAAATCCTTACGAGAGCTAAACGGCAAGATCTCGATACTTTCGCATCGCTCGTCCAATCAAAGACCGACATTACCAAGTCCGTCAAGGAGCTCTCTAATGCTCAAGAGATGACAGGAAATAGCAAAGAGGATAAAGAAAGAACGGAAAAAATAGCAAGTCTCATAGATACAAATAATGTTCTCAAGTTCCTCTGTGACTTCAATAGTGATGGACAAATCTCTGCAGAATATAAAAGAAAACAGAATAAAGAACAAAAGAATCAATGAGATGTCGGAACGCTCTTTGGACAACAGGTGATGTTTACTATCGATCAAGCAATAGCGGTAAAAAATATAGAGCTCGGCGGAGATAAAGGCGAACATTTGGTCATCTCAAATATCATCAAAAATATGACGATAGATGATCGCAGAAATATGAAGTATACACATCTGGTCGCTATGCAAAAAGATCCCACTACATGCACCAAAGATAATCTTGCAAAACTCATCAATGGTAATCTATCGGAAGGTATCTATCCTATGCCGGAGATGAAAATTTTCTTTCTCGATGCCATCAATAAAATCAACGGCGGAAGCAATGCCGTGCAGCCAGATCTCTATGATACCCTCGTAGGTAAGGATGCTGAAAATATCATGAATCTCTATGAAACCGAGGCTGATCTCAAAGCTACGCTTGACAATATCCTCAACGCTGCACAAGACCCGGAGATTAAATTACAAATACGCACGCAATGACTGGTACGTGTCAGAGAGACAGTTTTCACCAATATTATGAGAGCTCTCGATCATATCGAAATCATCGGCAATGATGGTGCTAGGACCCAGCTCCAAGCGGCAGGCGTGGAAAAATGATGGGAAACACATGCGCTCAAGAAAGAACTTCTGGAACAAACTATACAATCACTTATTCTTTCCGGCATCCATTATAGCGAAACAGGGGGATTAAGATTATCTCTCGGATACGGCAAGGAATGAACAAGTGAATCAGGAAAAACCAAGCGAGCACGATGAGCATGAGGATGAGTGATCCTATGAGATGGAAATATCGGACTTGCATTCAATCTCTCGTGAGAGATAGCAGAACAATATAATCATCAACGTGTCATAAATGCCGATCTCGCACAGGTGAAAAATGCAAAATATGTCGGCGTCGAATGATGAGCGCTCGCTGCTATCAGCCCCGCTGATCGATGAGTTGATATAGGTGCATATGCTGGCGTCAATCGACAACAGGATCCCGTCGCTGGCATCAACCAGATAGACAAGCAATATAGAAATGTCTCTGATGAACTCTTCGATATCAGCTGAGCATCTGTAGACCAATTATCCGACAAGCAATCATTCAATGCTTATCTTCAGGCTAGGATCGATGCACTCCAGACTGATACTACCTTCGGAAAATTCGTCACGAAAAATGCCTGACACCTCAAGAACAATCTCGACTTCATGGTTAGCTATATGGAAGCGAATACATTTTTTGGTGAAAATGGAATCATCAAAAAATTTCCCAAAGACAAAATCACTCCCTCGCTCAATGCTTTGCTTGATATCATCCAATCTGGAAATATCGAATCACGGAGATCTGATATTATTTCGGCACTTCATGGCAAGGTAGAACTCACCAAACTCTCCTTCGGACTTTCTGTCGGGACACTTATGGGTTCATGACTCGTTACTCCTTCGTCTCCACTATCTACGGGAGTGGATGGATCACCTACCGGAACTCCTCACGATGCTATTCCTTCCAAAAATACTGATAGATTCTGAATCACTGGTTTTTATATCGGTGCGAGAATCTCTACGCGGAGAAATAGCTATGTGCCGAATGAAGCGCAATATCTTTTCACGCAGCATGATATAGGGCAAGGCATAGGAGCAGAAATTATCAATAATCCTGCCGTAGATCTGAATATCTATGGAAACTATCTACTAGCACTCTTCAACGACCCACAGAAAAGATTATCCTACACCGTCGATGCCGGCAAATTAATCTTAACTTTCGATCCTAAATGATCCGACCTCACGCTCACTAAATTTCTCAATCTCCACACGACTGATAAAGCTGCATTATGATTTTCTCTCAGAGGCAATACCCTTATCATAGGAGATGTTCCCGAAATAGCTGCGTATACGGTCACCGAAGGTAAAGGTGTCAGTAGGATTCTCTGCTTGGGCACCAAGAAACGCGATGAAGCCTATCGTGTCACTGGCGATACCTGACCAGCAATTATAGAGCCTATGAAGCGCAAAGAACTCTGAAATAAGCCATGGACCAAAGAGAAACTCGAAAAAGATATCATCACCACCATGACGGGTGAAGGGGGAAATCTCGCTATTGCCAAAACTGAAACTGCCACATTCTTTGATGCGGAAGGTAAACTCCAAAAGCCTAAGGATGCTATCGTTACCTTCGATCCTACGACATTAGCATGAACATCATTGAAAGATAATTGAACCTTAACCATAGAAAAACTTGCAGACAAAACATATAAGATCTCTTTTGATTCCACAAGTTCTCCCGACGCTTTGACCATCACCTATCTGGATCAAATTATCTACACAAAATCATTATCTGAATCTGAACTCAAAGATGCAAATCGGGTACTCGAACCAGATATCTCTGAGGAAAATATTAAAAAAGCGTTCGACATCCCTGCTCCGATCAAAAATACTTTCACTAGCCAAGTAGAAGAAGCATTATCCGTGTTTGATGAGTATAATAAGACCCTTTATAAGCAATTTATGGAAAGTATCGTCGAAGTCTGAGTGGATAAATTCATTAGCGCAAATAATTATACTGCCGCATTTGATATACTCACCACGGAACTCCTAGAGAGAAATCCTCAGTATGACTCCTTGCCTGAGCTTAAGAAGCTCATGAATGATCCGGCTATGACAGCCGAACAGAAGAGATATATCGTGGATGCATTCAAACCGATCTTTTCGTACATCATAAATCTCACGGATGGAAAACAAGACGGGAAAAATCTCAATCTACTCATCAACCAGAGAAAAAATATCTACAAGACCATGATATGACCAGATGGAGAAAGCTATCCACTGAGCACTGATTATAGGGGAACTCTTGTAAAAAATCTCACATGAGAGACCGAACTCAAACGTACTCTTGTAGAAAATCTCATAGGATTCACAGCTTTCTATAAATTAAATGACAAAGGAAGAAAATATGCGATGACACCGATTGGTGGGACAAATGTGCTTTCATGAACTTCACTTGAAGATGCTATGATTCGCTTGGACGAAACAGATACTCCCAAAGCTCAGGAATGGTTTTTCAATAATCTTGATATTAATCCTGAAAATAAGAAACACGTACTCGAGAGGATTGAAAAGCTCCTAAGTGATAGCAATATTAAGCTCCCTGATGCGAATAAGGAGGAAAATATTATGAAAATGCTCAGATGAAAGGAACATATTATTCAAGATATTAGTATTGACTCTTTTAAGAAAATAAATATAAACGTCGACTGGGTATTCTATCTCTTAGGTGAATGCGGCAACGAATCCCTAGGTATGAATATCAAAAATATTTCCATAAAGAAATTCACACCTGAGAAGCCAGTCTGAGGAAAATATTCTTGAAAAGGTATTCCAGAAACTTCTTATGAAGGGGTAGATATGACGATTAGGAGTCATTCCTTCGCAAATAAAGTCCTTATCGAGGAAGAAAAAGTCAGTGGAAAATTCTTCAGTGGAAAATTATTTGGACGCAAAGGAAAAGACAAAGATAACGTTCCCTCAGATCCAGAAGATCCTACGATTCCAGATTCTACACTACCTACTCACCCTGAAAAACCTACCGTTCCTAACTAATCTATACTTTCATTAATCATACTATTTTATACTTTCTTATCATGACTATGAAAAAAAACATCCTCTGATTGCTCTGACTCTCTACTCTCCTAGGTCTAGGATACGGAACTGTATTTGCGCAAACACTTCCTACCCTGGGAAGCGCTATGACAACTTCTGTCATATCACAGCCGTATACACAATCACAATGTCTAGAACCCGATGGTTCCCTAGTCTATGTAGATAGGCAATTCTATCTCTGAGACACCTATACTACCACTGATCTGGTTCCGAGATGGGGAAATGGCTATGATACGCTGATCTTGAATGCAAGCAATGTGAAGATATATAATCCTTCGCTATTCAATTTCACTACACCCATCACCTATAAGAGTAATGGAATACCCGATAGTGCAACTGTCACTTCCATGCTTCTCGCTGAAGGAGTATTTAAAGTCAGTTCTACCGCTCCAGGACAATTGATCTATAATATCCATAGGACTGCTTTGGAAAATGCATGATCCACTTCCTATGCACTCTCCTATGTCGGCCGGCCTAATCTCACAAATTATACTACACAACTCACCAATAAAACCTTTCATAATCTTGCATGACGAGTCGTTAATGGATTCGAATGTGTCAATTATACCGTCCACTATTGTGGTGACGGTGTCGTAGATACCAAAGCCAGCATCACTAGTTTAGCATGAGGATACGCCAATACGATTGCGAATGAGCAATGCGATGGAAGCGCTGGGGTCCCTGCGTGATATACCTGTACCTCAAGTTGTACGCTTGAAACTTTAGTCGTCAAGCCTACGTGTACACTTTCCCTTTCCTCAGCATCTCTCCAATTCTGAGCATCTGCTGATGTTATTTGGGCGATTAGTGGTAGTTATACCAATAGTCCTCAAATCACGTATACACCTACTAGCTCAGCCATAACTTGACTCCCTTATTGAGTCACTTCTGCAAATGGGCAACGTACTATCACCCCTCAAAATGTCGGAACATATATAGTAAGCATGACGGTCAGCAACAGTGCTGGACAATCTACCTGTTCTGCTCCATTACTTACGGTAATCGCAAATCCTGCTCCTACGTGCTCATTGACTACCAACACGGCAACTATCTCTTCATGAGATACAGCGATTCTCCAAGCATCTTATACCAATGCAACTCTTACTACTTTCAATCCTATTATAGCTGGTCTTTGATTTACTTATCCCAACCGATCAAATTCCAATATCTCCGTAACTCCAGCAATCACTACTATTTATACTATGACCGTAACATGAGCAGCTGGTACTACTCCTGCTGTCTGTTCCACTACTATCACCGTCAAACCTAAGGTTGTTAACCCTACGTGTTCATTGACCGCAGCAGCTTCTACTATAACTGCTGGTGATTCTACTTCGCTTAGCGCTGCATATACCAATGCAACTGCTACTACTTTCAATCCTATTATAGCTGGTCTTTGATTTACTTATCCCAACCGATCAAATTCCAATATCTCCGTAACTCCAGCAATCACTACTATTTATACTATGACCGTAACATGAACAGCTGGTACTACTCCTGCTGTCTGTTCCACTACTATCACCGTCAAACCTAAGGTTGTTAACCCTACCTGTTCATTGACTACCAACACGGCAACTATCTCTTCATGAGATACAGCGATTCTCCAAGCATCTTATACCAATGCAACTCTTACTACTTTCAATCACACTATAGCTGGTCTTTCGCTTACCTATCCTAACCGATCCAACAATTACCTCGCAGTGAAACCTACTACGACTACTACCTATACTATGACGGTGACTTGAGCAGTTGGTACTACCCCTGCTGTTTGTTCCGTCATCATCACGGTCAAACCTAAGGTCACTATTCCGACCTGTACGCTTACGACAAGCACCCCAAACATTGCTTCAGGCGACACGGCAATTCTCAATGCTGGATATACTAATGCATCTGGAGCGACTATGAATGTCCCTTGATTGAACTTCATCCTTCCTAATCGGAGCGATAGCAATATTATCGTACACCCCACCACGACTACCACATATGAATTGAAAGTTCAATGACTAGATGGATCCTGCATCATCTGTTCTGTAAAGGTCTATGTTGTATGAGTTTGATTGACCCTCACCAAGACTTTGGATAATGATCTCCCATATCAGTCCTGAGACCTTGTGAGTTTCACGATTAATTTTTCCAATAATTCATCCGTGACAGGAAAAAATATTGTCCTCACTGATTATCTCCCTGACTCCCTTAGCTATGTCAGCAGCCAGCTCTATGGCGTCACTAGTTCAACCTTCAGTACCTGAACCAGTGGCTGAATGATTTTCGCCCAATATTCATGATTTGATTTAACACCCGGTCAGCAAGGCTATCTCAAGATTGTAGGAAGATATAGATGAACAGGTAATTCCAAAATCAATAGTGTCTTCTTGGAATCCAGCAACGCTGCAACCTTAAAGGATTTCGCTTTGTTTCATACTATCTATATCCCTACTGCCAATGCCATCATCACCAAGACTGCTGATAAGACGAATTATATGCTTGGCGAAGCCGTACACTATACCATCACGGTCACCAACAACGGTCCTGATACTATCAATACCGTCAAAATCATAGATACGTGGCCAAATACTTGATGTATCGTTGCAGATTTGCCTTGATCATCAAATGTCTCTACCATGCTCCTTACCAAAGCCAGCAATCCGTTTGCATGGGATCTGACTCCATCACTCAGTATCTGACAGAGCGTGAATGTCTATCTCGTCTGACATATCTCAACAAATCAAAGCTGCATCGGAAGTCATATCAATAAAGTAGACCTCACCTATATGGTGAATGGGCAAACCAAAACAGGAAGTGCAAACGTAACTATCATAGTCACAGGTCCGGCTCCTACATGTACAAACATGGTAGGATCTACTCCTATCGCTACTGCAAATGGATATGATGTAAACCTTACTTGTAACTGAGCAAATACGCTCTCTACCACGCCGATCTCTATCAGTTGCGGCAATGGAACAACATTACCTCCATGACAATGATCAACTATCAATGGCGTATGTCACTATACCTCGTCATTCGGAGGCGGCTATGCGCAGTGTAGTGTAGGAAATGATACGACAAATACCGCCTGCAAAGTACCTATCAATCCTTCCGTAGGAAAATGTGATACCCTGACTAGCATCAACGGTAGCGTAGCTATCTATCAAAACGGTGTAGCGGAAAGTACCTTCAGATGTCAAACGAAAGCATGAACGGTAGCAAAATCAATCACTATGGTCTGCAACGATGGAATAACACATATCGGATACGATACTTCATCATATACCGCGACCTGCAGATATACGAACATAGCAGTCCCTCAGAGCTATACCATCAAATGTATCGTGGATGGCGAGACTCCTCCTACTGCATGTCAAGCACCGCTCATCGTGGATAAATGAAGACTTGGCTATTGTGGCGACGGTATAGCTGAATGATATGAAAAATGCGATGATGGAATAACCCGTAATGGAACAGCTTCTTCCAACTGTACAAAATGATGCGATCTGAAATGATCATCTATGGTAGGATGCTTCAATATCGGAAATACTGATATCTCCATCCAGAAATGAGAAGTACTTCCTTTCCGATGGACCTTGGAAGATACTAGCAATATCATCCCTTGAAATTCTTGCGATGGTAAACCGGATGGAAAAATCCCTGAAGATAGTATTAAATGTACATTCAAAATCTATAATGGAACCCATCTCGAATCAGATGCTAATCCATTGATGACGTTCACAAAGAACTGCAATGATGATAATCGGAATAATTATCTTGTCTTCAAATATTTCTTGGATAAACAGAATGAACGGCGATCGCTCAAACATGCGTTCGGAAAATACTATATAGGTACGACAACCTTCGGCAATATATTCTGAGAGTACAAGATAACATTAGATAAGGTAGCATACAATTACTGTCGTAGTGATAATCTTGCCGAATGAACAGAGATAGACAGAGTATGTAGTGTCAATTTCACGTTGACCCAACCGTATCTCGCACAAAAGAGCTCCTTCGGACTCACGCCTAAAGCCACTGATATCTCCTTGAATGGATACAAAATGATTGACGGAAGCGAACTTCTCAAGAGCACCGATCTGTCCGACATCATGGTCATCGATGAATCCATATATGCAGGAGGCAGCACCATCACTACCAAGATGGCTAATTTCATCACAAAATACAGCAAACTCGCCGTCAAATATGGCACTATCCGTTCTATAGAGAATAATGTCATCACCACCTATAAAGTACCTGGACAGGATATCGTGGTATTTAAAGGTGCTGGAACTATTCTCTACCAGGAATGAGCCAGCAAGACACAACCGTTTACGGTCATCCTCGACGGACCTAGCGTACAAATTAGCTGATCCATCGAACATGCCAATGCGATGTTCCTCCTCAACAAAGGAAATATTACTTTTGCATGAGCAGATCTGTGTTCTAAACCTCAAGTAGTGAAAGGTATCTTCGTGACTAATAATGGATTCTTTAAAGCCGGCCCTGATCTCAGAAACGATAATCTCAATAAGAAACGATGTCTCTACGGATGATTGAAAGTACAGTGAATACTTATCGGAAACGGTATCCAGGATCTTGTCCAATCAAGAAGATCACAGCTCAATGACCGGTTCCATGTAGGATGATCATCACTCGCTTCTATCAAAGCAGAGAGAAGAAATGAAATCTTCAATGGCGCAGCCCTCCTCATCGAATACAGTCCTAGCCTACGGAGCGCATTACCTCCAGGAGCTAGCGAATTTACTAAAGCATTGGATATCTACAAACAATAATATTACGAATTACGGATTGAACATATATATAGAGTAGTCATGAAGAAGACAGGTAGTGAACATCCGCTCCTGTCTTTTTTATTCTCTATATCCTTATCGTTCCTACTTTATTCAAGCATTTTTTCTCCGCCAAAGATATATTCTATAAAATTAGTGTTGATTTTGTCCCTTTTTTTACTATAGTCGTGGACATGTAAATTTTTTGTTTACTCTCGAATTCCTGAAACGTCTCTTTTGACCGAGTAAATCTAAAATTTTAAATTTACTATTTAAAAATTTTTTTTCTATGCCTACAATTAACCAGCTCATCAAATCTTGAAGAAAACCTAAATCTTACAAATCCAAAGCGCCAGCTCTCCAATTCGGCATCAATAAGCTGGATAGCAATAAGAGAGTCGATAGACCATCTCCGTTCAAGAGATGAGTATGTCTCAAGGTCTCTGTGATGGGTCCTAAGAAACCTAATTCCGCTCAGAGGAAATTCGCTAAAGTGAGATTATCCAACGGAGCTGAAGTACTCGCGTACATACCTGGAGAATCCCACACACTCCAAGAACATAGTGTCGTACTCGTAAGAGGAGGTAGGGTAAAAGATCTTCCAGGAGTAAGATATCATATCGTTAGAGGAAAATACGATGCAAATCCTGTAGACAAGAGAAGACAATCCAGATCTCTCTATGGAGCAAAAAGACCAAAAGCTGCTAAAAAATAGTAGTATAGACTAGTACTTTATCACACCACTTAGGCATTTTACTATTTCAACATCATATTCATGTCAAAATTAATCCCAGGTTCATTATCCAACCCGAAAATCAATAAGATTATCAACTATATCATGAAAGACGGGAAAAAGAGCGTAGCAAAAAGAATCTATCACGATATGCTCAAAGAGATCAAATCCAATGGACACATGAACCCAGAAATAGTCTTGGAAACTGCTATAGATAATGCATCTCCTAGTGTTATGATCAAATCCAAAAGAATGGGAGGATCCGTCTATCAAGTTCCTGTAGAAGTAAAGCAAGATAAGAAATTATTCTTCGCGTTCAAATGGATACTTGCTGGTACCGATTCCAAATCAGGGAAACCGATGTACAAAAAACTCGCTGAAGAAATTTTGGCTGCTTACGGAAATCAATGATATGCTGTCAAGAAAAAGGAAGAAACTCATAAAATGGCGGAAGCAAATAAAGCATTCGCATATATGGCAAAATACGTTAACTAGACATAACTACATAATCGTTTACATGATTTATCCTCTTTATTACTAAGAAAATGGGAAATACCAGTGGTGCGAAATATAAGCATATGATGTACAACGTCTCTCGGGTAAGCCAAAAATCAGGCAGGAAACTTGAGAAAGCGATAAATCGATATGTAAATCTTATGAAGAAAGAGGCTGATCAAGGCGAAACCAAATGGATCTATAAGACCAAGGAAAGAGCTCAGGCAAGACTCAAAAAGTACGGAGTTACCCAGAAAATGATCGATGCGGCTTTGGAAAAGAAAGGAGTCAAGAAATAATATTTGCAGAAAGCATATACTCTTTGCACCTACATATCATTTATCATTATTTACTATTCATACATGACCAGATTAAAAACCAACGCAAAAAGAAAACTCAATAAGGCGTTATTTAGAGTAGAAAAAGTAGTAATTATGGATGTCAGAAAAAACCTCGAACAACAGAAGAAACGAAAGGCCAAAGTCATGAACAAAAAAGCTAAATAACTCATTTCACTAATGATTAATTTATTAAGAAATTGTAAATTTCGAATTAAAAAAATCCGTAATCAAGTAATCATTTAATTTATATTTAAAAAAATAAGATGAATTTCGAAAGACTCAAACATTTCTATGACAATAATGGAGCGAAGATTCTTGATATCAAAGCAGGAATGTCGGTAGAAATCCATGAAAAGGATGTAGAGACCAGCAGAATCCGAAGATTTAAATGTCTCGTGATCAAGGTCAAGAAACCTAGTCATGCTGATTGATCTTTCACGGTAAGAGGTATGGTCGCTGGAGTGGAAGTAGAAAAAATCTACCCACTATCATTCAATCAGTTTGATAAAATTATCCTTTTGGATGAATATCAGGTTAGAAGAGCTAAACTCTACTATATCAGAGATAAAGTAGGAAAGGATGCTAGATTCAAATCCAAGATTACTGCTGAAAAGAGAGACATCAACCTCCTTGATAAGGAAGCAGGTAAGGTCAAAGAAAATAAAGGTAAGAAAAAGGGCAAGAAATAAACTATTTAACCAAATCTCCAATCCGTAATCACATAATCATTTAATTTATATTTAAAGAACTAATGAAACTCACGGTAACCGTCCGCCAAGATAAGAAAGCAAAAGATCTCAGGAAAGAGTGATTAATTCCTGGTATCGTCTATGGAAAGCATCTCAAAGCTCCTATCAAGGTAGCGTCTCCTAGAAACGATCTTCTCAAGAAATATAGGGAAGCATGATATTCTACTCCGATCACTCTTGAAGGTGATGGTGTTGATCAACTTGTCCTTATCCAAGATATCCAATTGGATCCTGTAACTGATTCACTCATCCATATAGATTTTTTGGCAGTAAACAAAGATGAGAAAGTAACTACAGAAATACCTGTCCTATTGATCTGAGAATCTCCGATAGAGAAATTAGGAGAAGGAAAAATACAGCTTATCAAGGACTTTATCGAAGTCGAAGCGTTCCCTCAAGATTTGCCGCATGATATTACTATAGATATCTCCGTTATCCAAAATATTAATGATGTTATTACCGTCAAAGATCTTAGCTTCTCTGATAAAGTGAAAGTACTTGATGACCCTGAACAGGCTGTCGTTACAGTCCTTATCATAACTGAAGAAGTAGAAGAAGCTCCTGTAGCTGCTGTCGAAGCGACCCCTGCTACTGGTACTGCAACTGCGGCTGGTACTGCTGCTCCAGCAAAAGATGACAAAAAAGAACAGAAAAAATAATTCGTATACTCATTCACAACATCTTTTAATCTGTTAGGAATTATAATGGCAAGAGTATGTGACTTCACGTGAAGATGAACCCAATCCGGAAATATGAGATCTCACTCTATGAGAGCGACCAAGAGAACATTCAAGGTCAATCTTATCAATAAGAAAGTAAAACTTGAAGATGGTTCTCAATTGAAATTGAAAATCAGTTCCAAGGTGTATAAGAAACTCAAGGGATTCGTATAGAATACTAATGAAACGACCAAGCGTTTAATCGTTTTGTCGTTGGTATGGGGTGGTAGCTCAGTCGGTAGAGCAATGGCCTTTTAAGCCAGTGGTCCAGGGTTCGATCCCCTGCCACCCTAACAAATGCGTTTTGTTAGTCCCCAAAATACCCAAGAGATAATTGAGAAGTCAGGTATCGTTAGTTCGGTAACCTGATTTTTTGTTATAGTATAATTTTCATCCAAACCGAACAGCCAAAAGGAGTTGTTTTATTTCTGCATTCCCCAAAGTCCAAAAGGCTAATGGATTTGTAATGATTCATAATGTCTTTTCGTAAAGCTCCATATACTCTTGTTCAGTATAGGCATCATTGCTTAGGTCATCTTCCAGTACTAACTTCTCACTATTCAATTCTGCCCATTCCTTTTCCAAATTTGCGTATAAATCAACGTTCTTGGTTTTCATCATAGCATCCCAAATGTCTTTCATTTTGTTCTCAGTATTTACTTTCATTCCCATCTTCTTATCTCTCAGTGAATGCTCATTTTGTTTACTAGCTTCCCGCTCCTCTTTGAGGATAATTTTGAAAGCAGGAAGGAAATCATCTGGAAGCTTATACTTATTCAATAGGTCTCTGAAGTCGTTTTCTAACATTTCTTTTGGGATATTTTCCCTTGCCGTACAGTCTTTATAACTACAGCCATAATAAGCAAATTTATTGCCTGTTCAGGATTTTGAATACCAGGAAGTCAGCTTTCTATGGCAAGCTGGACAGTAAATCACTCATCTCAGAGGAAATTCGGCAGACATTTCAACTCTGCGTGGATTCCTCTTCAAAAGACTACCCTTTTGCAGTTTTTCAATGATTTTATAAATCACATCCAAAGAAGTAATGGCAGGTTGTCTTCATTCTATAGGTTCATTGATGTCCCAGTCAGGATAGAAGATATATCCCGCATAAAAGAATAGTCTATGTAGTAAAAAGGTTTTTTCTATAAAGGAACTCCAAAGCTTCCCCTTGTAGTTCTTTTCATTGGTAGTTAGTCATTTATCTCTGAAAAATTCCAATAAATCTGCCCTTGTTATGAGGACATTACGGGCAAAAAGCTCCAATCCTTCTTTTATAATTCCTGCCTTAAAATCATCTTTTACGACAATTGCCGTCTGTCCTTGTCCTTCCTTTTTATAGCCGACAGGCAAAGTTGGAAAGGGTCGGTATCCTTGTAATGCCCTAGATATTCTTCAATTCCTTGCTCTCTTCATAATTTTCTTTCTTTCATATGTCCCTATAGAAAGTTTTATCTCATCCATAAGTTTCCCTTCATCGGTTGAGGTATCTCTATGCTCTAAGGTTGTAACAATTTTTGCTCCTGTAGCTTCAATTCTTGCAATCAAAGCCGTCCCTTCTTCACGGTCTTCTGGTCTTGCTATACGTCATACTTCTGTACATACAAAGTGAGTTATTTTCGTATATTTTTTGTTCTCTTTTTCCAAATATTCCATAGCTTCTCTTATTCATTGACGATCAATCAATGCCCCAGTAATAGCCTTATCTGCAAATACCTTAATCACTTCAATGTTGCCATTCAATTTACACCAGTTTCTACAGGATTCTTCTTGTCCTTCCAATCAATGTCATTCTCTAATTTGGCGGTCTCAGGATACTCTAACATAAATAATAGCCCTTAGTTTTTGTGGCTGTTCAGTCTTTGTTGTGGGTTTCACGACTTTTGACAATCATAAATCAAAGTCCATAAGAGGGTTTTTAGGTGCTTTGCGTTTTTTTGAATAATCTTTCATTGGCATTTATTAGTAAATAAAATGTTATTTATACCGAACTTATATTATAGCGTTTATATTACTTATTATAACTACTTTTTATATGTTTTCTTACTGGTTCGGTATATATAATAAATAAACAGTTCACAAAAGCAAGAGATTTTTTCACAACAAGAAAACCGTAGCTTTGTGGGCTACGGCTCTACCGCTATTTGTTGCGGATTTTGTCAGCTCTGGCTTTTTTCTTTTCAGCTATATGCTTACTTATTGCAAGTTTCGCATACATTCTGAAGAGGTCTATGATACCTTGCAGAGTTGAATCTGGCAAAGCATCATATTTTGAGCCTAGAACTTTTCTTAGTTCTTCAATTTTCATTGGCTTTTGGGTTCGTTTCTCTTCCTTTTTCTATAAAAGGACTTTGTGAAAAACACCCATTAAAATCTCTTCGCCAAGAAGAGCTTATTTTCTTTCTATTCTTTTCTTACAGTTTTTCAAATCATCTTTTATGACAAATTTTACTTTCTTATTGTTCCCACTATGTCTTGTATATCCAACAACATCAGCATTTGGTAGCTTTTCGTTTATTTCGTGCATTCTATTTGTATCATTTACTTTCCCCTCAATGACCAATGAAACATCATCGGGACAAATACTAGAAAGTTGGTTTAGAACACCATCAAACATATTCTTTATAATTTCTTGATTGTTTTCTATATTCTTTCCGTTTTTTAACTTCTTTCTTGTTTCTCCTACCATCTTTTCCAAACAATGTTCACAAAACACGCTTTTAATAATATTGTTAAAATTCATAACTATATAAGTATTGTCATATTCAAATTTTAGATTGTCTTTATCACAAATTCACATTTCATATAGGTATGGGTTATAATACAAAAAGAGTTCAATATCAAAATAAACCGCAGTAATGACTGCAATCAACAAACCAATATTAAATTTGAAGTGTCTTTTTATACGAATTTGTCTAAATCCTTTTATGATATTTTCATCAAAATCAAATTCTTTAATAAAATCTATTCACTCTTTAGAAAACTTATAAAAATTATTTGGTTGTATACATAATTTATCAATATCTTCAATCGTTTTTTTAGTTAATTTTTTGTCTGTTAGATAAACGTATTTTCTAACTTCTTCAAAAGCCTTGGCTTGTAGATTCATTAGTTCTAAATTTTCTCCTCTTGGTTCTATTTCTTCTGTATAAAATGGAACTAATTTATTTCGTGCCTCTAAAACTTTTCAATATTTGGCTTCAGCCTCTTTGTCTAGTATATCCATTAAATCTTCCCCTTCTTTCCCTATAGTATGGTATTCGTGTATCATTCCTCATTTCAAAAGTCATATAATCACACTATAATCATCAAAATTAAAAGTATTATTTGGTAGTCTTGATATGAAAAGGTCTCATATTTTTCTTAAAATAAGAAAAAGAGGACTTACATATATTCAATCATCTTTTATAGAAGTTCAAAGTCATATTTTTGATTGAGTGATTGTTTCCATATACATTGTCTTTGGGTTCTCAGAGTATATACGGTGGTTTGGTTTTATTCGTGAATCTGTAATTTCCTCAATAGTTTTAATGTTTTTTTTATCTTCAAAAAAATCCCAAAATGGACTTTGAAAGTGTTCGTGTAATGGATAAGGATAATAGGTTTGATATTTCATTCACATTGTATGCCAATATAAAAATAAACCATTCACAATATATCCAAAACAGCGAAAAAATAAAGCAGTTATTTGCCTCATTTTCATAGGATAAAAGAACTATATTAGGAATATATATTCTATAATTTTTCCAAATGCATCCAAAGGATATCTTTGAGTGTCTGAGCTAAATCCTGTACTTGTGTACATACCTGCCCATATCCTAAAGATTGATTTGTAGACTGAAAAAGGTCTACCATAGGACTTCCAGAAGAAGTGATACCTACTCCATATACCAACACTCACATATCTCTTAATGTTTTGATTTTTTCTTTCATTTTTGTCTCATCATCTGATCATCAGTCTGACATGACTATAATAATTTTTTTTACTTTTCATGATTGTATTTCCTGTAGATGTTCATGAGAATATCACTTCATATGATCAATTACTTTTTGGAGACCATCATAGTCGTTTGTTCATCAGTTAGCATGATCAAGAGAACTATAGGTATACAACCTTTCTTGATCAGAAAAATCTGGTCACAAATCTTTACAATCCAAAACTCATTTTAGTTTCTCCAGGAACATAATAGCCTGAGTTGTAAACTCTACTCCTTCTGTGAGGTTATATTTTTCTTCCGATAGCTTATCATGCAAACGTTTGAGAGATTCTAAGATAAGCAGTACAGCTATCTTTTGTTGTCTATTTTTATCGTTTTGTGTCATAGATCAGCTTCCATCTGCTATAAGTGTTAATTCAAACCTGCCTGTCAATTGTTCGGGCTTTTCATGTTTAATATCCATTTCAAACATCTCTGGATTGAAATTACCTCACTTCACTTCTGCGATACCTCAGGCGATAGCTCCAGGATGTAACCTATAGCCATGGTCTATATCTACTGGTCCTTTGGCTTTGTAGCGTGGTTTAGTTCTATGCGACCTGATTTGCTGAAATATGTTTTCTATCTCTTGCATAACCGCGTTACCAGTATGTTTGTCTATAATCTGTTCCAACTGAGCAAGGAATTTATCATAGTCCTTTAGCTTACGGACTGTCTCTTGAAATGCATCTTTGTCGCTAGGATTGATTCACATATTCTTTGCTCTCTTTTCCAATTCTAATTCTTCACGGGTCTTTTCTCTATTTTTTTCATCATAAATATCCTGTAAAACTTGTCTAAGTTTTTGCTTATCTTCATCCGAAAGTTCCTGTTCCAGGAGATGAGGTATCTTGGGCATATTCTGATAGAGACCATCAAAAGGATTTTTGCCTTCATTAGAAATAGCATCCGATGGATTGATTTGATTGTTTTTAGGTGGCTGTGAATCTCATCATTTATTTTTTTCTCATCAAAGTATTTGCATAAGTTGTTTGATTGCTCATTTATTATTTTTTCATTTAGGAGTTTGAGCTATTTGAGAATTTGGACTCTCTCAAGATTTCTGACCAGGATTATTTTGATTTCAACCGCTTTGATTATTGTTTTGTGATGGATTCCCTTTTCATTTATTCTGATTACCTTTTTTATCCTTCTTTTCTTTCTCCTGATTCTTGTTTTCATCCTCCTGCTTTTTTATGTCATCCTGCAAAAGTTTTTGATAAACAGGTTCTACATACTGCCGTATATTTTGAAGTCTGGATTGTAGTGTTCATACAGTAGTTTTCGATAAAACATCACTTCTTTTTAATCTTGAAATAATCTTTCTAATATTAGGATCGATAGTACATTGCTGATCAGAAACCATGGCTTCTCTGATGATAGTATTATTAAACTGCATATG
>Ga0194044_10000568_pt1 | contig 18445 bp, 13 predicted proteins | sample JunL4417m_MetaG_FD_155460 | JGI IMG/M metagenome (GOLD analysis project Ga0194044, IMG submission 155460) | Anoxic zone freshwater microbial communities from boreal shield lake in IISD Experimental Lakes Area, Ontario, Canada - Jun2016-L442-17m | ecosystem: Environmental > Aquatic > Freshwater...
CTCCTCCTGGACCGCCTCCGGTAGCCGCCCCCCCAAGCCCTCGAGTAGCTCCTTCCAGGTCTCAGCGTTCGGCAACTAGCCCCCAAGCGGGTGTGTCCAGACCCACCACCCAGGGTCGAGCCCAGCGTCCCGGCCAGTACACTGCTGAACAGACAGGCAGGTTCGGGGATGCGCTTCCACCTGGAGCCGCGAGAATTACTACCACAACACCTGAGGGTACCTCAGTGCAGTACTACCCTCCTGGAGGACAGCCCGAATCTGATGATCAAGCCGTACGAGAACAGCCACGGCAAGCTCGGCCTCGTTCCGCTGCATCGAGAACACCCAGGGCACCGCAAACAACTCCACAGGAGCAGACGGTCACCAGCCCGTCTTCCATAGCCATGCCGAAGCCCGTAACTATTCCTCAGGGACAAGATCCCAGATCGGGCTGGGGTGCTACCGTCAAACCATGAAAACCTTTTGCTACGGTTAACGCCGGGGGTTACCGAATGAAGTCAGGTCTTGCCGTCCGCAGCGGAGGGGATCCACCGGTAACAATAGCGTAATTAAGATACTTCTTTGAAGGCACCTTTGGACAGAGACTCTTCTCTCGTATCTTCCCTTTTTCCGTCCCGACCTTACGGTTGATCCCTTGACCGTACAAGGGATGGGGGATAATTTACCAGGAATCTGTACAGTACAAGAATTTCTTGTAGCAGGAGATCCTCCTATGATTGATTCGCCCTCCAAGAAAGAGGCCTGTGGAATATTCGCTATTTATGGAGCGGAGGATCCGGCCCATCTCATATATTTGGGCCTTTATGCACTCCAACACCGAGGCCAAGAGTCCGCGGGAATAGTAATCAGCGATGGTACGGAAGTCAGGGCACACAAGGGTATGGGCCTCATCTCGGATGTTTTCAAGGACGGGGCATTCCAGGGGTTCAAAGGCACCATGGGGATAGGACATGTCCGATATTCTACCACGGGAAGTTCTATGTTAAGAAACGCTCAACCTTTCCTGGTCGAGCAAATCGATCGCATTTTTGCCCTGGGACATAACGGTAACATAGTGAACATAGCCAATCTCAGAAGGCATCTCGAATCCCGCGGGGCCATATTCCAAACTTCTACCGATTCCGAGCTTATTGCCCATCTTGTGCTTCACAAAAAAGGTTCGCTGGAAGAGCGACTGATAAAGGTTTTCGAGGAGTTAAGAGGGGCCTGGTCAATAGTATTTTTGACACCCGGAGGCATCCTTGCCGCACGCGATCCTTACGGATTCAGGCCACTTTGCATTGGACGAAAAGGCGACGCGATCATTTTTACTTCCGAGACCTGCGCTCTGGACATCATCGAGGCTGAATATGTTCGTGACGTGGAACCGGGGGAGATTGTTATAGCTGATCACAACGGCCTCAGATCGATTCAGGGTTCCCGCAAGACCAACTCTGCAATGTGTATATTTGAGTATATATATTTTGCCCGCCCTGATTCGATGATCTTTGGACATGGTGTGTACAACGTACGGAAACAACTGGGATTTCAGGCAGCAATTGAAAACCCCGTAGACGGCGCCGATCTCGTAGTTCCGATGCCCGCATCGGGAAATTATGCAGCACTTGGTTATTCTCAGGGGAGTGGGCTTCCCTTTGAATACGGTGTGATAAGAAACCATTATGTGGGTCGAACGTTTATCCAGCCCTCTGCCTCGGTACGAAATCTCGGAGTCAGGCTGAAGCTCAATCCAGTCCGTGAGATACTTGAAGGCAAGAAAGTTGTCGTTGTGGATGATTCCATTGTAAGGGGTACCACGAGTAAGCTGAGGACCAGGGCACTCAGGGAAGCCGGGGCCCGAGAAATACACATGAGGATAAGTTGTCCGCCGATCCGTTTCCCCTGTTATTACGGAATAGATTTTTCAAGCAAAGGCGAGCTGATCGCCTGCAACAACTCGGTTCAAGATATATGTGATTTTATAGAGGCCGATTCGCTGGCTTATCTCAGCCTTCAAGGGATGTTCAAAGCGATGCCGCTTCCTGCGAAACACTTCTGTGCCGCATGTTTCACGGGGAAATACCCCATCAAGATCACGGACGACTCCACCAAAAGCTGCTTGGAATGCCGGCCGCTGGACGCGCTGCAATGGCCCTGACTCATAAGATCTCGCCTTATAGCCAGTGCCGAAATTAAGGCGCATTCGGTCTCCAAATCCCCCCCTTGCCTATCTAAACCACGGAAGTTTGTACGAGTAACTTCGCATTAGGCATTTGTGTGCGAACGCACCATATCGTTCCTCCGCAGCAGCATCGAGGCAAAATCCAAATCCTCGGGTGTGGTGATTTTGATGTTCTCCTGGGAATCCTCAACTACCGTTACAGGTTTGCCCATGCGTTCTACCAACGCTGCGTCATCGGTTCCAGTGAAACCTTCATCCAACGCTTTCTTGTGAGCCTGGATGATCAATGCGGTTCGAAAGGTCTGGGGGGTGTGGGCGAGCCATAGGTCCGACCGAGAAATGGTTTCGAGATATGGACCGTTTTTTTTCTTGACCGTCTCTCGCACCGGCACGCACGCCAGTGCGGCTCCAGAGGACCTGGCCGCTCTTATTGTGTTCGTGATTATTTCGGATGTCACGAGAGGGCGTACCCCATCGTGTATGACCACAATGCCGGTGTCCGCCAACTTTTGGAGACCGTTGTAAACCGATGCCTGGCGGTTCAAGCCTCCTGCTACTATTTCAACAGCCATATCAAGTTTAAATGGATGTAAAATTCTTTCCCGGCAGTAGTCTTCATCCCCTGGCGGCACGGTCAAAACTATCCGAGCTATCTGGGAATGCCCAATGAATGCGAACAGAGTACGGACTATCACTGGGATGCCTTCAAGATCAAGATATTGCTTGGGAATACTCGATCCCATTCTCTCTCCGTACCCTCCCGCTGTTACGAGAGCTGCACATGTCATATGAGGATCTCCAAGGAGGTCCGGTTTATAGACCGCACTGCCTCCTTGTGGCTATGGGCAGTGAATTAAGAAACAAACGGTTTTTGGCTTAGCCCTGAACCACGAGCTTAGTCACAATGATATCCAACGCTCAAGAGCCTATTAGTTCGACTATAGCCTTTCTCGCCAGGGCATCCACCATTTCGTTTTCTTCGTGGCTGTTATGTCCCCGGACCCAATACCATTTCACCTGATGGCGTCCAGACGCCGCATCAAGTCGACGCCAGAGGTCCTCGTTTTTTACCGGTGTATTCTGCGCGGTCCGCCAGTCACGTTTTTTCCAATTATTGAGCCACTCTGTCATGCCTTTCATCAAATATTGGGAATCTGTGGAAATCCGGACTTTGCAGGGTCTTCTCAGGACCTCTAAAGCCATAATAGCGGCAGTCATCTCCATGCGGTTGTTGGTTGTCATGGGAGTCGCCCCACTCATTACCTTCTTGGTTCCCTTGAACCGCAAGAGAGCAGCCCATCCTCCGGGTCCGGGATTACCCCTGCAAGCACCATCGGTAAAAATTTCTACGGCATCTTCCACAATGCGCCCTTTCACACACCAGGGGCAATCACACCCTTGCTCGTGCAATTTCGTATGTTATCCTTCAATAACCTTAATCAAAACCTTGCGCTGTCTGGGTCCATCAAACTCACAGAAGAAGATCCCCTGCCATGTCCCCAGGACCGGCGAGCCTCCGGAAATAATTAGGTGGACTGAGCTTCCCATAAGTGAAGCCTTGATATGTGCGTCGGAATTTCCCTCGGTATGACGGTAAGCGTCCTGGTGTGGAATTAATTGGGAAAGTTTGAAAGTTATGTCCATGACCACGGATGGATCGGCGGCTTCGTTGATTGTCACGCCAGCAGTAGTGTGAGAGACATAAACTATCCCAATGCCATCCCTGACACCACTCTGGGCTATGGCCTCTTTCACTCGGGACGTTATGTCGATGAACTGTATCCTCGATCCTGTCTTCACCTGTATCGTTTGCATAGTGTGTCTCCGATCACTATCGATGGGGTTTCTCATCTGCGAACAGTGCTTCCACGAAATCTCCTGCATTGAAATCTCGAAGGTCGTCCATTTTCTCCCCGATTCCAATGAACCGGATGGGGATCTTTAGTTCATTCGAAATTCCGAGAATAACACCACCCTTTGAAGTACCGTCAAGCTTGGTAAGACAAACTCCGGTTACAGGGACTGCCTCGTTGAACGTTCTGGCCTGAAGAATTGCGTTCTGTCCCATGGAGGCATCGATGACCAGAAGTATCTCGTGAGGGGCCTGGGGCAATTTCTTACCCATGGTGCGGTGTACCTTTTTCAACTCTTCCATGAGTGGGACCCTTGTGTGCAGCCTGCCCGCCGTGTCCACCAGCACGAGTTCGAAGTCTTCTCTGATTGCTCTTTGAATTGCTTCGAACACCACAGAGGAAGGATCCGCCTTGTCCTTGCCACGCACGACCTGGCATCCGATCCGTTCGGCCCAAATTTCTACCTGCTCGACAGCGCCGGCTCTGAACGTATCGCCCGCGACAATCATTACCTTTCTTCCCGCTGCCTTGTGCCTGGCTGCTATCTTGGCTATGGTCGTGGTCTTTCCCGAACCGTTGACTCCCAAAACCATCACAACGAAAGGTTCTGAGCCATACCCCACTCTCAGAGGAGCCTCAACCCCTGAGAGCATGTCCTTGATCAGAACCTTCAGGTGTTTCATCACCATCTCAGGGTCATCCAGCTCACGCCTTTTCACCCGCTCCGTAACACTTTCGAGCAGTTCATAAGCAGTCTGGACACCTATGTCTGCTGTGATGAGCACCTCTTCCAGGCGCTGAACTACCTTATCGTCGAGCTGCTTGTTTCCAAGAAAAACCTCGTCCAGATTCCTGATGAAACCATTACGTGTCTTGTCAAGGCCAGACCTCAATCTAAATAGTCCTGTAGCCTGGTCCGGTGGTTCACTGGAAACGTGAGCCTTTTCCGTACTCGCATCTTCAACCGGCTCCAGGGACGCTCTCTTCGGAGGCTCTTCGGACTCGACCCCGGTTTCAGAAGTTTCACGATCCGACTCTATGTCCTCAGTTTTTCCTCTTCTGAAGATGCGACGAAAAAAACCGCCTCTTTTCTCTTGGTCTTCACTCATTTCTCTCTCTTACCGACCGACGTTTGAATTGACACAAAGAGTCTAACAACGGCAGTGGTAGCGGTCAAAGGAAATTAGTTAATGTGACTTCTTGAGATTCACTTGAATTTACTGATAATATTTGATATATAAAATAATTAAAAATGCAAAAGGAGGCGGTCGTGTTCTGGAAATTCCGCAAAACAAGTATAACCATTCCTATTGAACTCCATGAAAAAATCGCCCGCTCCTGCGAGCCCATAGACCAGGTCCCCAGCGAGGTGATCTCTCTACGATCAAGCAGGAAGAAGCCCTTTGATAAGAAGGATCAGGAGGCGATGTACCGTCACGTTCTCGCACATGGAGTTTAGGCAGAGGTTAGCCTCATCGAAGCTAGGGTTGATCGGAGAGAAAGATTCCGCAGGCATTGGTTTGCCGAAGAGGGGGCATTACTATCGTTTACATGAAAAAAATTGAATTCGTAATACACATTGCGCTGTGGGCTCTTTTTGCCGGTCACATACTGACGTTTGAAGTGCGCGCTTCCCAGACTCGAGAGATCCCTTCTTTTGCCAAGACCTTCAGCGCATTCGAGAAATTATGCAAGAATTCTCTGGGCACAAGAGACGAGTGGCAGCGAGTCATAACCTCTTTTCTGGCCATATACAAGGCGAAAAAAGACAGTTCAGCATCCAGAAGCCTTTTTTTTGCTGGCAGAGCATCTCTGGCTCTCTATCGGCGTAGTGAGAAAATTGAGGACCTGGATAACGCCATCAAATATCTGAATGATTTCAACTGGATCAGCCGTAAAAGCCCTGATATGGCTATCGGCATGGGGGAATTGAAAAAGGCACAAAATCTTAAGCTAAGAATTTCCAAGGCTTCACAAGAACGGACAGATGGACCGGTATCAGAAAAATCCACTGTACCGACCGGGGCATCTGTCAACCCCATGACATCGGCCGGTCAAGCTTACAGCAGTGAGTCCCCAAAGAATATCTTCGTTTCAAAGACATCGCGTGCGGCGAATGGGAGCAGCCGTTCCTCCGGATCAAGACCGACTCTGAATCGCCCGGGAAACCCCTATTTCTCGGCATTGAACCGGCCTGCCGTCTCGTCTCAAGCCCGGTTGAAAAGTGCATCCATACCTCCTGTGACCATGACTGACGGTTTGCCGGCGAAACGTGTGGTGGAGAAGAAATCAAAGGATTTTGTAGTGGTCATAGATCCGGGCCATGGAGGAAAAGATCCGGGAGCGGTTTCGCAAGACGGTAGGTTCAGAGAGAAAGACCTGACCCTCGAGATGGCAAAACGGCTCAAGGATCGTCTCCAGGGTCAAGTGCCGGGAATCAAGGTTATGCTTACAAGAAATGATGACAGTTTCATGACACTTCCCGAGCGGACTTCTTTTGCGAACTCACTGAACGCAGACCTGTTCCTCTCTATTCACGGTAACGGAGCCGGCGATTCCCGTGCAAAGGGCATTGAAACCTATTATTTGAGCAAGTCCAGTTCGCGGGGGGCCATGAGGGTGGCAGCAAGGGAGAATGGTATATCACCCGCCAGGATGTCCGACCTTGAGGCCACACTGGTGGATCTTATGGTGACCTCCAAGAAGAGTGAGTCGGAAACCTTGGCCAATACCGTGCATGGTTCTCTTATGAGTAGTCTATTGCAAAGAGATCCATCGGCCAGGGATCGAGGAGTAAAGCGAGCCCCCTTCTATGTGTTGTTAGGAGCCAAAATGCCCGCGATTCTTGTCGAATGTGCTTTCATCAGCAATGGACGCGACCGCGATCGGCTGTCGAGTAACAATCACTTGGATTTGATTGCAGACGGGATTGTTGACGGAGCCGCCAAGTATTTGAGAAGCCTTGGCGATAAAAGCTGAAGGCGCGTCGTCATCAGCCGTGCTTCATCATCAAAGGGGACCCCCACCTCATGCGATTTATATTTTCCGACCACGACCGTTCAGCCCAGATCCAAAGGATCCGAGAGGGAATAGAGACGCATCGATCCGAAGGAGAGTCGGATTTCAAAAATTTCCAGATGCATCAGGTTTACGACAACGTGCTCGGACAGCTTGCGGATAACTTTCTCGGACATTGGAAGGACAGCATCGCGATACTAGGATTGGGCGGGTACGGCAGAAAGGAGATGAGCCCTTATTCAGACATAGATATACTCTTTCTGAGACCTGAGAATGCTCCGGAGGGAATTTACAGAGGCATTCGCAGCATCCTCTATCTGCTGTGGGACTCCAAGGTGGAGCTTGGCCATTCGGTGCGAACAGTGCAAGAGTGCCGAGAGGAAGCGGACAAGGATCTGGCGGTCCTTACGTCTCTTATGGATATAAGGCCGGTATGGGGTACGGAGAGTCTCTGCCGTGAACTCGTCATACAGAGAAAGCGTCTGATTCGGGAAACAGACCCCCTGGATCTTTATTTACGAATCGAGGCTGAAATACTCAAGTCTTCCGAAAAGTTCGGGCATACGATCTACTTCCTTGAGCCGCATCTTAAAGAGGGGCCGGGTTCATTGCGGTACATTCAATTGACAGCTTGGCTGGTTCGTATAATTTTTGGCTGTCAGAGCCTTGATGATCTACCCATAACAGGAGCTTGCGGCAGTACAGCGGTGGCTGAAGTCCGGGAGGCAATGAAATTTCTTGCTGATGTCCGTGCAGGGCTTCATTTTCTTGCCGGCCGACGTGATGACCGGTTGAAATTTGACGCGCAGTTGATTCTGGCTGAACAAATGGGTTTTCGAGATACTTCGCAACGTCGTGGGGTAGAAAGTTTTATGAGAGAATATTACCGCCACGCTTCTATCCTGGACTTTTTTGGTCGGCGAATACGGGCGAAGGCCCGGCTGTTCCTTAGGCCAAAGATTGCTACAGAAATCAAAAGGCTTATGCTGGACCAATCCTTTTATATAGGATCCGGAGGAATCAACCATTTTAATCCCCAAACATTCGCTCTAGATGCCAAAGATATGCTCCATGCATTCCAAAAAATCGCCGAGACGGGATGCGATTTGGACATCAGGTTGGTGGATCTGATCCGAATTCGACTGGATCTTATCGATGAACGTTTTCTGAATGATGCTGAGCCTAATAGACTGTTTCTCAACATTTTCAAGACAAAGGGCTCAATTGCGCAAACCTTGAACGCAATGATGAAGATTGGATTTTTGGAACGTTTTATCACGGAATTTGCTTTGATCCGTTTTTTGCCGCAGCACGACGTATACCATCAGTACACGGTTGATCTCCATACTATAGCCGTACTGGAAAATATCGACTCTTTCGCACGCTCCGACGGTGACCCTGACGATATACTGCTGAAAACGATTTTTTTACGGCTCAAAAATCCGGAAGTTCTTTATCTGGCCGGTCTTTTTCACGACATAGCCAAAGGGCGGGGAGCAGGCCACGAAGTTCGTGGAGAACAGATGGCTCTCCCCATTTTGCAGCGACTCGGGTTGCCTCCTGAAAGCATAGATGAGGTCTGTTTCTTGATTCGTAATCACCTGGCGATGACTCATCTGGCTTTCAAGAAGGATCTTCATGATCAGGCAATGCTCAATCGATTTGCCGAAAACGTCATGCACAAGCATCGATTGGACTTGCTGATGCTGCTTACCCATGCGGATCTCAGGGCGGTAGGAACCACAGCTTTTAGCTCCTGGAGAAGAATGCTCCTGGAAGAGCTTTATTACAGAACGCTTGACATCATCGAGGGCGAAGGACTCGAAGGTGAGGATCTTGCCGAATGGCTAAACCAGATCAAGGTTGTAGTGATGGAGCTTGTGCCCCTGGAACATCGGGGACTCGAGTTGGAACGATATCTCTCTGCAGCAGGATCAAGGTATTTCATGGACTTCTACCCTGGAGTCATTGCCGAGCATTACACCGATTTACGGTCCTATCTTAAAGACCACGGGCAGACTCATCTTGAGTTTGGAGACGTGATATCCAGAAAAGTTGACCACCGGCGGCCGGGTTATAGCTCGATTACGCTGATCACTCGCGATAGACCCGGGCTTTTCTTCAGAATCGCAGGCAGTCTTTCGGCCAATAGAATCAACATTCTGAGCGCCTGGAGCCACACGATCGGGGATGACGCCGTGGGAACTTTTCACGTCAATGACATACCTGAGGGACCTCTTGATGATCCGAACCGTTGGGAGCATTTCATTCAAGATTTTCAAGCAGTTATAAAAGGTGAGGCTGACGTTGATGAACTCATAGCTGCCAGGAGGCAATTCAGGGGATTCATTGGAGGTACATTCAAGCCTCGCTTCCCATTGAAGATCGAGATAGATAATGCTGCTTCGGATAGGGCAACCATCATAGAGGTTTACGCCCATGATAGGACCGGCCTGTTATACGACATCACCCGCCGTCTCTTCTCGCTCGGGTTGGATATAATCTTGACCAAGATAACTACTGAAATAGACCAGGTCGCAGATATTTTTTATGTCCATGACGAACACGGAAGCAAAATTACTGATTTCAACCGCCTGAGCAGCATTAAAGTCAGTCTTCACGATCATCTGGCTGCTATGGAGGACGCCCATTTCAGCCAGCGCAAAGAGGCTGCTCAATGATCAGGAAAAAGACCCCTCAACAGTGGCCGTGAGGGATTTCGTTGAAAAATATGAATCAACCCTCGCTCACCGAAATTGATCTGGCAATAGCGGGCTATCTGGACCACCTCATCATTGACAGGGGTCTTGCTCGCCTAACAGTGGAATCCTACGCATCGGACATGAGAGGATTTTCACGATTTGCTTCAGGCCGGAAAGTTAGAACGGTGGGACAGTTGGGACGCGAAGACATACTCGTTTTCCTGGCACTTCTGGCCCGTCAGGGATTGAGCCCCAGAACCAGAGCCCGTAAGATCTCTTGCATTAAGAGTTTTTTCCGCTTCCTTATAGAACGTAGCGAGGTCCGCGAAAATCCCTCTGACCAAATTGATTCGCCACGTTTCCCGAAACGCATTCCGGAATATTTGCAGCCCGAGGAGGTGGAGCGACTCCTGGCTTCAACTGATCCAGCCTCACTTGAGGGTCGACGAGACAACGCCATGTTGGAGTTGTGCTATGCCACCGGAGTGAGAGTCACGGAACTTGTCGGCCTGGATTTGTATCGAGTTGACCTCGAGATTGGATGTGTCACAGTTATGGGGAAAGGCTCTAAGGAAAGGGTCGTGCCCATTGGCATTCCTTGCTCAAGGGCGCTGATGAGCTATCTGGAAAAGGTACGTCCACGGCTATTAGGTTCAAGGCGCTGTGAAGCCCTTTTCGTGACTCGTTTAGGCAAGCCCATGACCCGTCAAGCTTTCTGGAAAATCGTCAAAAAAACCGCCAGGCGTGCCGCTATAAGCAAGGAGATCTCTCCTCACACGCTTAGGCACTCCTTTGCAACTCATTTGGTCCAAAACAGTGCCGATCTTCGCTCGGTCCAGATTATGCTCGGTCATGCAGATATAGCGACCACTGAAATTTACACCCATGTCGCTCAGCACCGCCTGAAGAAATTGCACGCTTCTTGTCATCCGAGAGGATAGATCTATTGGGCCGAGGAATTTAAACGTGAAAACTGAGAGTAACTTCCGAGGCATCCGGAACTTGCCGCCCAAAGTGTCGAGGAAAAGATTATTCTTTCACTGCCTCAAGCCTGCCTTTTCTCCGGAGCCCAGGGGAAGCCGTGCCTCCGGGGTGTTAGAACCGCCGCCGGAAAGCATACTGCGCCTGTCAGCCCTTTTGATGACCGTTCCTGGAGGAGCGGCGTACGAAGGGTGCGCAAGATCCATCCCGGAACATTTCCATATATAGACAAATGCGTCGAGAATATCATTGATCATCGCGTTGTAGATCATGTTGATGTCTGCGTCGGTCAACTGCATGTTTGTCTTTAGCTTCGCAGGAGCGCGGAACATCGCATAGACATCATCTCTCATAATCGCAATATAGTCTTCATCAACAGAATCCTCAGGGGCAAGCTTTTCCGCAGGTTTCAATTTATCAGGAGTGCGTCTCGTCTGTACGTTGGAACGAACATGCTTAAATGTTGGAGTGAATTCGGGCCTGAACCTCTCCATTAGTTCGCCCAGCGAATTGAAATCTCCATATCCATCATAGAATAAACGAATCTCAACTCCATTTTCCGCCACAAGTTCGTCGAGAATCATGCTGAACTTTTGGAGATATGTTTGGTCCGGGAAATCCGGCATCTTAAGAAGAATGATCGAATAAGCAATCATACCAAGTCGTCCGGCAAGGTTGGACGCGGAAGTATCCAACTTTATTTCCCCGCCTTTAAAGGCTTCCACGCAATAGGGAATGTCGCGCATCAATCGCTCGTAGGCTTCTCTTCGGATTTCTTCAAGGTCTTTGAGCTTGCGCGGGCTGAATTGGATGTTTCGTGTCATAAAAGTCATGCCGCGCATGAAGTCGTAACGACTCTGAAAAATATAGGAGCCCATGGCCCTGGGCATAAGTTTCAGAATATCTTTGGTCACTGTCTGCAAGAAGTTAACATGCGTCTCGTAGGCCACATAACCAGCTCCTGGAAGACTTGCGATCACAGTGATAAGACCCGCCGCTATGAAAGGTGACAGCCGTCGAATCATGTAGGGCTCTCCTTCGGACAGCCTGACATTATCAGTTTTGTTGTAACTAATCAATATAAATGTCAATACTATAGGTGTAATATATAATAAGTTAGGTTATATCTATCCTCCGGAATAGCTGCGTTTCCATTCCACCAGCAAATTAAGAGCCTCCAGTGGTGTGAGCGTGTTGGGATCCGTTTGATCTAGATTTTTGAATAGCTCATCGGCTGGATATCCAAAAAGTTCGGCTTGATGTGGATTATCGGTAGCCTTTTTCTTCTTCGGGTTGCGAGGCCGGGAAATTCGTGGCTCTCCGGCAGGATCGATCTCTTTCTTTTCAAGGTTGCCAAGTATCTCTCGTGCCCTGGCAACTACAGGATCGGGAATCCCGGCCAGGCGTGCAACCTGGATGCCGTATGAACGGCTGGAACCACCGGGGACTATCTTTCTAAGAAAAACAATTCCATCTTTCCATTCTCTCACGGCGATACTGAAGTTTCTGACCCTTTCTTTGATCAAAGCGATGTCCACCAGCTCGTGGTAGTGTGTTGCGAAAAGGGTCCTTGGACCCCCGTCAGGCCTGTCGTGCAGGTATTCGGTGACAGCCCAAGCGATTGACAGCCCGTCGAAAGTGCTGGTTCCTCGTCCTATTTCATCTAGTAATACCAGCGACCTGTTTGAAGCATTGTGGAGAATGTCAGCCGTCTCGTTCATCTCCACCATAAAGGTTGATTGGCCGAAAGCCAGGTAATCTGCTGCGCCTATCCTTGTGAATATCCGGTCGACAATACCCACATAGGCTTCTTTGGCGGGCACGAAACTTCCCATCTGAGCCATAAGCACAATAAGTGCGGTCTGGCGCATGTACGTGGACTTTCCCGCCATGTTGGGTCCAGTGATAATGAGGATTTGATCGGATGTTAGATTCAGTAAAACATTGTTCGGCACGTACGTTTCCCGCTGCTCAAATTCTTCCACAACAGGATGGCGCCCCTCTCCTATGCGGATTTCATCTCCATCGTGAATTTCTGGACGAATATAACCTCGGGACACCGCTACCTCAGCCAGTGACAGTGACACATCCAAGGTTGCGATCGACGAAGCGGTATCCTGAATGCGAGCGATGACCTCGAGCAGTTTCATTCTAAGGAGGTTGAAAATTTGCTCCTCCAGTTCCAAAATCCTATCCTGTGCGTTAAGAACCTTGAGTTCGTATTCCTTGAGATCTTCTGTTATGTAGCGTTCAGCGTTCACCAATGTTTGCTTGCGAACATAGTTGGGGGGAATCTTGGCCTGGTGGCTTTTCGTGACCTCTATGAAGTAACCGAATACCTTGTTATAGCCGACTCTAAGATTTGGGATACCTGTTTTTACCCTCTCATCAGCTTCGATCCCGGCAATCCATTCTTTGCCATGCCGGCTTATTGAGCGGAGTTCATCCAGTTCTTCGCTGTACCCTTCCCTGATAATTCCTCCGTCTCTGGGGTTTGCCGGTGGCGAATCTACCAGCACAGTGGCAATGGCATGGGCTACGTACGACAGGTCGTCCATTTCTCTCATCTTGACAGCCATTGCTGTATCCAGGCTATTCAGAAGATCTATGAGTTGCGGTATTTTTTCGGCCGATTCTCTAAGTTGGACCAGATCCCGAGGGTTAGCGCTCTTGAGGGATATCTTTCCCGCAATCCTTTCCATATCCCCGATATCTCGCAGGATATCTCCCATATCCTCCCTTAGTATGGTGTTTCGGAAAAGCCCTTCTACGGTCTCGCTCCGATACCGAATTTCCTGGGGGTCGAGAAGTGGATAAGCAATCCATTGCCTGATCAAGCGTGCGCCCATAGGAGTTCTCGTCCTATCCATAAGACGGATAAGAGTTCCCACGGAAGTGCCGTCCCTGATGTTCTTGAAAATTTCGAGATTTCTGAGAGTGGAGTGATCGAGGACCATGTAGTTGCCGAGGTGGTAGACACGAAGAGGCTTGATGTGCACAGGAGTATCGGGCCTGGTTTGCCTGATATAACCTACTATGATCCCAGCGGCCGCGGTGAGGATGGAATTGTCCGTGAGCCCGAATCCTTCGAGGTTTTGCACTCCGTATAATTCTTTTAACACCTCGGAACAACTACGGAGATCGGACATCCAATCTTCCACAGGATGAACATAGAATGAGGGATCCAGAATGCTTCGGAGTTCGTGCCCCCCAGAAACGTGCTCAGGTACCAATACCTCCTTCGGGTCGACACGGCGCAATTCCTGTGAAGCCAAAGAAGTCTGCGATGTTTCGGTAACCTGAAAATAACCGGTAGAAAGGTCGAACGAAGCTATCCCTATCTGGTTTCCCTTCATGGCAAGTGCTGCCACAAAATGATTTTCGTCTACTTTTAGTGTGCCTGATTCTTCAGTGAGACCAGGTGTAAGTACTCGTGTGACTTCCCGGCGCACAATTCCCTTGGCTTCTCGAGGATCTTCGATCTGGTCGCAAACAGCTACCCGTTCGCCCGCTGAAAGTAACCGGGAGATGTACCCGGCAGACGCATGGTGAGGAAAGCCGCACATGGGAACACTATTATCCTTATTCTTGTCTCTTGTGGTCAGTGCGATGTCCAGAATCCGAGATGCTTTCACCGCATCCTCGAAAAACATCTCGTAAAAGTCGCCCATTCGGAAGAGGAGGATTGCGTCAGGGTGACGCTCTTTGTTCTCACGATACTGGCGCATCATGGGGGTAAGATTTCTGAAATCGTTTGTCGTTTCTCCAAGTGATCGCATTGCCGTCATTGTCTCTGGAACAGCACGAGTTCCTTCTCTAGCGACATTAATTTTGGCACTGGCTATAAACGGTCAGCTTTTTCCAGCCAACAATTCTTCAGCGGCCCAGCAGTTCAGCGAGAATATTCAGTCCAGTCGCAGTTTAGCGGCATTTCAAAATGATGCCTGTCGGCAGGATTGGTCAAGAGCCTCATCTTCTATTTCAATGCTTTCTTGTCTACCTTGCCCACGGCGGTCAAAGGAATCTTCTCTACGAATTCGATTATCTTAGGGACTTTGTATGGAGCAAAATTCTCACGGGCAAAAGCCAAAATCTCAGCTTTCAATAGCTCTTGATTAACATTCTTGAAATATGGGCTTGGTTGTACCACCAGTTTCACTAAATCGCTTCCGGGCCGTTTTGGGTTGGGAACACCTATAATTGCACAGAATTCTATTGCAGGGTTTTCGTAGAGCTTATCCTCGATTTCACGCGAGAATACCTTGTACCCTCCCACGTTGAGCATGTCCTTGGTACGGTCCACGATGGTAAGAAACCCGTCTGAATCCATACGTCCTATGTCTCCAGTATGAAGCCAAGTTTCGCCGTGGCGCTCTTTCAGGGACAACGCGGTCTCATCAGGTTTGTTCAGGTAGCCCATCATAACTTGAGGTCCAGAAACCACGATCTCGCCTTCCTCGCCGAAGGGAACGTCTATTGTCCCGGTTCCTAGATCCACCAATCTTATCATAGTATTGGGAAGAGGAACTCCCACCGTGCCTACCTTTCGTGTACCACGCCGAGGATTCATGGTGGCAAGGCTGCTTACTTCGGTCAGTCCGTAGCACTCCAGCATTTTTCCTTCTCCAACGGCGTCTTCCAACTGCCCAATCGATTCAACAGGAAACGGCGAAGCTGCAGACAGGCAAAAGCTTAACCTGGAAAAGTCCAACTTTCGGAAACCCGGTTCCTCGAGAAGCATCATATACAGAGAAGGAACGTTAACCAATATGGTAGGCTTGTACTTTGCCATCTCCTTTACTATGTGCTTGGTGTCTCTGGGATTGGGAATCAAGATCTGGACTGAGCCGATGAAGATTGTGCCCAGAGCCAGCGCCAATCCTGCTATGTGAAAAAGCGGAAAGGCTGAGAGAATAACCTCTTTGCCCAGCTCCATATTGAGCCAGCCGGTTACAATGGCCAGTTCAGTCATCATGTTGCGGTGGGTGATTATCGTCCCTTTAGGTGTCCCCGTAGTCCCGCCCGTATACATGATGAGACAGTGGTCTTCGGGCCTTACTTTGACTCCTGAAGCGCGATCAGGATATGTGGAGAGAATATCCATGAACTTTAAGAGCGTTTTGCCCTCAACAGGCCTTAATCTGCCGTGAGGCACTTTTTTCAGAATCCTGGCCGCCTTTTGCTTGATCCATGAAAGAAAATCCAGGATTCCCGTAGCCACTATCAGTTTCAAATCCGGAAGCTGATCTGATATTGACAGAAAGCGGTGCTCGAATATCGCGTCAAGTGTTACCAGGACTCGTGCTCGACTGTCTCCCAACTGGTAGGCAAGCTCTCTGGGAGTCAGCAGAGGCGACACGCCGGACGCTGCGCAACCTGCTTTGAGAGCGCCTACCTGCGCAATCACATATTGCGGACTGTTGGGCAGGTTGATCCCAACCACGTCTCCGGGGAGAATACCGTTTTGAATCAAGGCTTGAGCAAATCGATTCGAATGTGCCATAAGTTCTTGATAACTTATCGTAACACCCAGGAAATAAATCGCCGGTTCTCTGGGAAACTCTGAAGCTATCCTCTCGATGTGTTCCACCAGAGTAATTTCAGGAAGTGTTATTTTGTGGTCCTGGCCCGGAGGATAGTGATTGAGCCAAGGCCTGTCATCATATTTCATCAGAGATCCTGACTCTTGTCCCAGTATAATCAGACATTGGATGACTATTGCCCTGCGGCATGTTATCTTAACAGAAAGGCATTTTTGCGGCAACGCCAACTGACGCCAACTGACACCATACCCGCATTTGCCTTGGAGGTCAGACTTTGAAAGTGTTACTGATTCACCCGGACAGTCCCAATAATGTGGGCATAGAGGATAAGAGCATAAGATTTATTGGTAAAAAGGCGTATGTACCCCCACTGGGCCTGATCACAGTTGCGGCGCTCTTGCCGGAACACTGGATCGTCAAGCTCGTGGATTTGACCTTTCAGAAAATCACTTCCAAAGATTGGACCGAAAGCGATCTGGTTATGGTTTCGGGAACTATCCTTCAATATGGGGCTATTATAGACATCATTCGAGAAAGCAAGCGTCGGGGCAAGATTGTTGCTGTCGGCGGTCCCGGAGTGTTCCATTTTCATGAGGATGCCCTGAGAGCAGGCGCGGATTTCGTAATAAGAGGAGAAGGAGAAGTTACTGTCCCCCTGCTGCTTGAAAGTCTTGCCAAAAATGACCGCGGAATTGTTATAGAGAGCCAAAAAATGGCAGACATTACTCAAAGTCCAGTTCCGAGGTACGACCTTCTTGATATGAACGCGTATGTCGAAATGTCGATTCAGTTTTCTCGAGGGTGTCCTTTCCGTTGCGAATTCTGCGATGTCACGCTCATTTTCGGCCGTGCCATTCGCACAAAGACATCCCGGCAAGTGCTCACTGAATTGGAGAGGCTTTATCGCGCGGGATGGCGCAGACAAGTCTGGTTCGTAGATGATAATTTCATAGGCAATCCCACGAAGACAAAAACTCTGCTTCGGGACTTGATCTCTTGGAATGAAGCACACCATACCCCTTTTGAATTCTTTACTTTTGCCTCTGTGAATCTGGCGGGTTTTCCAGAGTTGATGGAATTGATGGTCCGTGCCAATTTTACCAGGGTCTATCTAGGAATTGAAACTACCGATAAGGAAACATTGAAGGTAGCCCGAAAGTTTCAGAATGCCGCTACCGATATCGACGAGGCGTGCCGTAAAATCAACCGGGCGGGACTCCAGATTATTGCCTTGACCATGGTGGGGTTTGATACGGAAAAACCCCATAGAGACCAGCGTGTAATCGAATTCGCAATGCGCAACAACATCCCGGAAATAGATGCTACGCTCGTCTATGCTTTTACTGGGACAGCTTTGTGGAATCGTTTGAAAAAGGAACGCAGACTGCTCAATGCTGACAATTATGAAACGACTGACTGGAAAAAACTCAAGATGAATTTCGTTCCGACAAGGCCTGTTGATGAGATAATTCGTGAGTTCGTCAACATATATGAGGTGCTCTACGAGCCCAAGCTTTACTTGGAAAGGTCCTACCGCCATCTCGCTCAAATGGATCCACCTCCAGCCGGAATACCTTTCAAGATGCCGGATCTTTTCGAGTTTATAGTCTTATTGAAAACAACGACGAGATGGGGGGTTTTTTCTCCGAACCGTCTCCAATTCTGGAAAATCATGGTGAAACTGTTACGCAACTTTAATCGTGCGAGATTTGCGCTTTTTATTCGCTCATGCGTAGTTTTGGAGCGCTATCTCTCAATGCGGGAGGACTTATCGAACCAGCTCAAGAATTGCGAGGTCGCAGCACAAGTCGATCATCCTCTGGAACGTTGCTCATAATAACTCTTTGTCTTATCAGGATCGCGTCCGGGCAGTACATTAATTCACCCAAACGAACGATAGCCTAGCGTACCCTGACTCCGTAAGAATCCTGCACCCCATATGCTGGACAGTCTATAATATTTCTCAGGTAAAAAATTACTTCTTGCGTGAGAAGTATTTGTTCAGTATATTGTATTCGCTTCCCGAAGGTCTCTTCGGAGTTGCTTCGGATGTGAGTTGCGTACAGTTTCCGTCAAGTTTCAAACCCTTGGATCGTTCATGCCAAGCTGAATCTCGGAAGCCCGGCCTTCGTGAGAGGTGGGGCGGCTATTGATTTGAAAGTGCTACCCAGGTCATGATGAACGATG
>Ga0194044_10000569_pt1 | contig 18438 bp, 19 predicted proteins | sample JunL4417m_MetaG_FD_155460 | JGI IMG/M metagenome (GOLD analysis project Ga0194044, IMG submission 155460) | Anoxic zone freshwater microbial communities from boreal shield lake in IISD Experimental Lakes Area, Ontario, Canada - Jun2016-L442-17m | ecosystem: Environmental > Aquatic > Freshwater...
GGCATATGGTAAATTCGCAAGAGCAACACCGGCAAATAATGCGCCAACCTCAATAGAAAAACCAAAATGTTCAAAAAGAGCTGCAGCTCCAAAACCCCATCCAATAGCAAATAAAAATAAAAACTCTTGGCTGCCAGCAATGATTTTATTAATTTTTGGTAAGACAAAATTACCAACGAAAAATAGCGGGATTAATATTAGTGCACCTTTTAACCCTAGTGATAGCATAGCCGAAACTGAAAAGCTACCTTCTGATCGAGCCGTAACTAATATCAAAACAACAGCTGCGATAATATCTTGTACTAGCAATACGCCAATAGTAATTTTACCGTACAGCCTAGTTTGCTCTTTTTTATCACTTAGTAATTTTAAGATGATAATCGTACTACTAAACGCCAAGGCAAGACCAACTAGCATACTTTCTGTCTTGCTGTATCCAAACACCCGGCCTGCGGCAAAACCTACTATAGTAGTCAATACTATTTGAGCAAAACCTGTAATGGTGGCTACCTTGCCGACCTCTTTTATGACTCTAGGGTTTAATCCGAGACCGATTATAAATAGAAGCAAGGCAATGCCAATACTAGCAAAAACATTTATTGTTTGGTCATTGCTAACAATATTAAATAGTGAAGGGCCAACCACCAGACCGGTTAATATATAGCCGATTATTAACGGTTGTTTAATAATCCTCATAACCAAAGAGATACCAGCCCCTATGGCTATTACGACACTAAGTTCTACAAATACATTTGACGGCATGTTTATTTACTTAATATTTTTAATTAACAGTTTAATCATACATTATTCTGTACTAGCGGTATATAAGGGTTGTGCTTAATGCTTGACTCCATTGCTTGTTGTTTGTTAATATTTAACTTGTCGCTAAAAAGAGGCAATAACCTCAAGAGACAAAAACGTTAAAAAATAGGTACTTTTTGAGTACTAAAAAAATAGAGTGGGGATTACAGGTGTCAATCAAAATTAAGTCTATCAATACTCCTATCTATCGCATAAACGTAAGGGTGAAACAAGCTTCTTGGCAGGTTTATATAGAGTATTGACTATTTGTTATTTGCCGCTTTTATAGCGGCATCAATTTTAGCTGAAAATAGTTCCACCGTTTGGATCTCTTCTAGTTTCAGTTCTTTACCGTTCAAGAAATATGTCGGTGTACCACTGATTTTTTTGGAATCGCCTTCTTTTTTATCGGCATTTATTGTTGAATTGACCGCTTCGCTAGCATAATCTGATTTAAATTGTTCGATATTTAGATTTAACGCTGTAGCAAATTTAGTAAAAGTAGGTAAAGGGTCACCTAGGCTAAGCCAGCTACTTTGATTTTGGTATAAAAGATCATGCATCTCAAAAAATTTACTCTGCTTACCGGCAGCTTCTGCTGCACGGCTAGCCGCACGAGCATTTTGATGTATTGTATCAAGCGGGAAATGCCTAAACGTAAATGTGATGTCATTAATATATTTATCCACAACTTGCTTTTCTATAGGGAAGAATCTTTCACACGCAGAACACTCAAAATCACCGTATACTATCAACGAAACCTTGCTGGCATTATTGCCTTTGGTATGATTACTAACACTTACGCTAGAGTTGTTTGTGCCAGGAGCAGCTGCTTTGTTGCGAGTAAATAAAAATAGTCCGCCAAGCCCGACTACTAAAATAATCAAAATTACTATAAATCTTTTATCCATTAATTCCTCCAATAGTTGACGCCACAAGTAGTAGCAACAACTAGTATAACAAAAAGACGCTAGCATTTTATTTTTAGGGCTTATAGACTACTACTATGATGTATTTCCAAATCGTGCTGTTAGCGACATCGTTTATATTGTCGCTGTGTGTTATTTTATTAGTTCGTAGTTTCGAGTACATGAGCATTAGTGAATTAAAAAGACAATCAAGGTCAGGCAACCCTGATGCTAAAAAAGTCTATCCAGTAAGAGTCTATGGTGTGCAACTTTGGATTGTGCTATGGGCTACCGCTGGCTTTTTGATATCTAGCATGATACTGCTTTTACACAGTCTAATAGGCCCTTATTGGACACTGCTAATTAGCGTACCAATAATTGTAGTTTTTCACGCTATTTTACCATGGACAAAGAGGCCTAAGCCAAGCCTCCATTTGGCGGCATTGGCTAGCCCTTTTATAGAGAGATTGCTACGTATTTTATATCCAGTTTTAAAGTGGTCTGAAAAAGCAATTGGCCACTGGATACAGCCCGAACCATTGCTATTAATACAAAGCAAAGATGAATTATTAGAAATTTTGCATCATAACGCCGAAGAGTTTGATAACGTTAGTCACGACGAATTAGTAATTGCCGAACATGCTCTAGTATTTGGCGATAAGTTGATTGGTGACTATATGACTCCTTTGGGTGTTGTAAAATTTATTAGTGTCGAAGAAATGTTAACGCCTGTTGTATTGGGTGAACTGCACGATAGTGGGCATTCACGTTTCCCAATTTATCAAGGCAACAACCAAAATATTATCGGAACGTTGTTTTTGAGGGATGCATTAAAGATAAAGGGTAATAAAACAGCCAGAGATATAATGCGCGTAGATGTTTTTTACATTAATGAGTTACAGACACTCGATCATGCTCTGCAGGCGTTTATCAAAACAAAGCATCATCTTTTTGTTGTCGTCAATGAGTTCGAAGACGTGGTTGGGGTCTTGTCTATAAGTGATGTTGTTAAACAAATATTAGGACATCAAATAAGTGATGAATTTGATAAATTTGATGATTTGCGTGAAGTTGCCAAACAAACTGCTATTCAAAAACGTCAAATTCATGCCGACGAACATGTATAAGTACGGTGTTAAGCTGTTATAATAAGCCAGACATGAGAACACTATCAAACGTTGCCTCGTCATGCATTGGGCAAAAGATTACCATCGAAGGCTGGTTGCATAAAAAACGGCTTCTTGGCGGATTAACATTCATTAACATCCGCGATAGAGCGGGAATTTTGCAAGTGTTAGTCGAGGACAAAGACGAAGTTGAAAAACTGCGGGGTATGCAAATTGGTACAGTTTTAAAAATTAAAGGCACCGTCATTAAAGATGACAGAGCACCTGGCGGGGCTGAATTGCACGATGCAAGTATCGAAGTTTTAGTGCCAGTTACAGATACGCCGCCAATAGAAATTGATAAACCATTAGATCATAAAGCCGATAATCTAGAGACTCTTTTTGAGTATCGTGTTATTGGCTTGAGAAACTTACAAGAAACAGCGATTTTTAAAATAAGATCAGATACAAACCGTTATATAAGGGAATTTTTATGGGATCATGACTTCACTGAAATACAAACTCCTAAAATACTAGCCGAAGCCACAGAGGGTGGTGCAGAAGTTTTTAAACTAGACTATTTTGGACAAGAAGCAACTTTAGCACAAAGTCCGCAACTTTATAAGCAAATAATGGTTGGTGTTTTCGAGAGAGTATACGAAATCGGCCCGGCATTTAGGGCTGAGCTATCTGCTACTACTCGTCACGTGTCAGAAGTGACTATGCTTGATATTGAGATGGGATTTATTAAAAATCACGCTGATGTAATTAGCTTAGTGCAAGATTTGGTCTATTCAGTTGCAACAAAAATACAGTCTCAGTATAAGGACGAAGTTACAAAAATGAATGTGCCACCGCTTAAACTGACAAAAGAATTCCCTAAGTTTACGGTTAGTGAAATACATGAACTATATTCAAAACAAACCAGCAATGACACAAGACAAGAAAAGGATTTAACCCCAGACGAAGAGAAGTGGATTTGCCAATATTCCTCAAAAAAATTCGGTTGTGAAGCCGTTTTTGCCACTCACTTTCCGGTGTCGGCTATGAAGTTCTATCACGCCGTTAACCCCGACGATCCTAGTACTGTACTGTGGGCTGATTTGTTGTTTAGGGGTGTCGAAATTGCTACTTGCCCGGTACGTGAATATCACTACGAGGTTTTAGTAAAACAAATGGAGCGAGCAGGTCTTGATCCAAATCATCCAGGCTATAAACACTATTTGCAAGCTTTTAAATATGGTCTACCAATCCATGGCGGTTGCGGGTTTGGCATCGATAGATTTGTCCAAAAATTGCTAAATCTGAACAATATTCGTGAGGCCATACTGTTCCCACGCGATATCAACCGCCTAATACCTTAAAAACTATCTTAAATTATAAGGGTAAAATAGTATAAATTTGCTAAAATAGTAAGCGTAAACTTTAACTCTTATGTTTAATCACAATAAATCCAAACCACAATCAGATGAAGACCAGATAGATCCGGAGATTACAAAGATAATGGGGCCACCTCCAGAAGAAGCAGCACCCCAGCTATCTGATGATGCCCCAAAGCCAGAACTTGACGAGCAGCAAAGAGTAAACCAATTATTGAATACTAATATCAATGAAGGTGAGGTAGGCGATACATCAACTGCTGGTAATGGCATGTCTAGCGACCAATCATTGTCCGAAGAAACAGATTATAACGGCCAGAAAATAATATCTGAATCAAATACAAGCTCAGACGATACAAAGACTGACCAAATTGTAAAAGATATTATTGCAACCGAAGGTGATGACTTGATTGATGCAAAAGACGAAAAAATTGCTAATTTATCCGTAAAAACTAGTCGACCAAAAGGCATCAAAGGTTTAATTTTAGCTTGGTGGGGCCACAAAAAACTTCGCAATTTTACGTTTATTGTGGTATTTGCTAGCTTATTGGCCCTAGCTTTAGTGCCAACAACTCGTTATGCAATTTTGAATACAGCTGGTGTTAAGGCCAGTGTTAGTTTAATGGTTATTGATGCTAAAAGTGGTCGACCAATTAAAAATGTTGAAGTAACTGTAGCTGACGTGACAGCAACTACTAACAATGATGGATACGTTTCTTTAATAAATATAAAATTAGGTCCAACACAGCTGGAATTTGCTAAAAGATCATTTGCACCGTTGAGCCAAAATATTGTGATTGGTTGGGGTAGCAATCCTTTTGCCGACCCGTTTCAGATGAAACCTGTGGGTAGCAAATATAGTTTTGTTATAACAGACTGGTTGAGTAAAAAACCGATTATCAAAGCCGAAGTCACGGACGGTGATAGTATTGGCATTGCTGACGATAGTGGAATAGCAATTTTAACCTTTGAGCCTAAAGATGATAATGTAAAATTAAAAATCAAGGCTGATGGCTATCGAGAAGAATCATTGCAAATTGAATCGAGTGACAAAACCACCAAAGAAGTAAAATTAGTACCTCAAAAACCAGATGTTTTTGTGTCTCGCAGATCAGGTAAATATGATTTGTACAAAAGGGATGTAGACGGTAAAAACGAAGTAGTTCTTTTAGCTGGTACCGGTAACGAGCAAGAAGATATATCCTTACTTGTACACCCAGAAACCCCAACAGCGGCCTTTGTTTCGTCAAGAGACGGCAAACGAAATAAAGATGGTTATCTGCTCAGCAATCTTTACATGGTAGATATTAGTAATAAAACAGTCAGTAAAGTAGAAACTACCGAATCAGAGCGGATACAGCTAATTGATTGGATTGGGGATAAACTTATTTTTGTAAAAATTGTTGCTGGCCCAAGTGGTAACAATAACGGCCGTCAAAGGCTAATTTCTTACGACTTAAAACAAGACAAACAAACCGAACTGGCAAGCTCGAACTATTTTAACGACGTAGAAGTAATTAATAAGCTTGTATATTATGCACCCAGTAGCGGTGGCGTTGCTTCGGCCAATAGTCAGTTGTTTAAAATTAACCCAGACGGTAGTTCAAAAGCAAGCTTAGTGAATAAAGAGGTTTGGGTGCTTTACCGCAGCAGCTATGAAAAAATGCAAGTTAGTGCACTAAATAACACCTGGTACGATCTAAGCATAAGTGATAATAAAGTTACAGCACTTCCGGGCTCTCCGGCAACACCCAATCATCGTATATATGTGAATTCACCAGGAGATAGCAATAGTCTTTATGTGGATATCCGCGACGGCAAGGGTGTTTTATCAATACAAGATTTAAAAAATAACACCGAAAAGGTACTTTATAGCAAGGGTGGACTAGGTTATCCAATCAGATGGTTAAATGACAAAAACATACTATTTAGAATTTCTAACAGCCAAGAAACAGCCGATTATGTTTTAAATATTGATGCCCCAAATCCTATTAAAGTCACAGATGCAACAAACACAAGCAGCACTAGCAGATGGTATTACTACAGGTAAGCTAATAAGCTAGACTGACTTTATATTCTTAAATGTTACAATTATTCAAGATGATAACAAGATTAGTATTGATAACTATTGCTGTCAGTGTAATATTTACACCTTTATATGCTTTTGCAGAAGATAATATATCTACTGCCAACAATCGTGAAGAAAGACTTACCAAAGCAGTTGCTGAACAACAGATAGTTCTAGACGATGCAACTAAATTAACAATACAAAATAGATGCATAACTTCTCAAGACATACTAAAAGGTATACAAGCTAGCTCTGACTTGCTAGTAAGGAAGCGTTTAGATTTATATAGTGATATCCAAAAAGAGTTGCAGGCAATAAAGTTGCGTATGATTAAACAGGGTGCAGATGCCTCCGAGACTGATTTATTAACAGGCAAACTACAACAAGGTTTGGATAATTTTACTATTCAAGCAAACAGTCAGGGCACTGCTTTAGACGATGCAATTGGCACAGATTGTGTTCAAAAACCTGAGCAATTTAGGGTAGCTTTGTTAATTCTAAGAGTTCAGCGAGTAAAATTATTAGATTCGGCTGCAAACCTTAAATCTATTATGAATAATTCGATAAATAGTATTTTTGATCAACTAAAAAAACGGCTAGTAATTTAATAATTATGATAGATTTTGTTCAACAGCCACAATTAAAAAATGGGATTAATTTAATGTATGCAATTGGTCTAGCAGTAGTTGTGGCAATAATCATGGTGTTTGTTACCACTGCGTTATTTTATAAATCTGGCGCTTATACAACTGTCAAGCAGATACAAACCGCCAATCAATATGCAAAGACAATAGATAAAGATTCATTGGATGTTACAAGCTCTATAAACGCTACTGATATTGAAAAATATGCACAAAGCATAAATTCACGCCTAAATTCTATTAACGATAATGCTGACTTTTCACTCGAAGAAATCACTGACAAAAATCTAGGCTTATATTAAGCTAGGGGGATCTTTTGTTTTTCTATTAATCTCCAAATAGCCGTTGCTGCGGCAGAGCGGTTATATACACTTGTAGAAAAAGTAATTGTAACAGTTGTAGATTTCGCCGTTATCTTATCAATACCATTTAACTCAGGCCCTGCTTTGATCAATTTATTGAAAGACTCATCTTTTTTAATTATAAGTGCAATATCCTTTAACTTTTCTTCAAACTGGTCGGTAGTAATTTTGTTCAGAAACTCTACTTGTTCGTTGGCTTTTACTTGGCCCATACTTAAATTAGTCGCAACAATTATCGTCCCATTAGGTACATAGTGCAGACTACCATCATTATCTCTTAATATGGTTGTACGAACAGAAATATTTTCTACTGTTCCACCGATTTTGTCGAATTGCACATAATCATCTATCCGATACTGATTTTCGGCAATAATAAATATTCCACTCATAAAATCTTTAATTAAACTTTGCATTCCAAATGCTAAAGCCGCACCTATGAAACCAGCACTTACTAATACTGCCTGGATATTGACGTTAAATATGTTAAGGATAATAAGCCCTGCAATAAACCAGATGCAAAGCGTGGTTCCGGTACTAAATATGCTAATTAACGTTTTAGCTCTTTTTTCTTGGTCGCGCTTTCTTTTAGGATATAAGTTAGATTCTACGGTGTATTTGAAACCATTTTTAATAACTATGTTTAATATTTTTTGAATAAGTAGACTAAGCAAAATCACTGTTAATGTTTTTATTAACTTACTATCGGTAATTGCTAAAATGTTGTTTATTGTTTGTTGCATTTATTCTCCTAGATTGCTTTATAATATCAGATTGCGTCTTATCCATTCGTCTAAACTATCGCCTCCGCCACCCGCCATGCAAATGACTACATCTCCATTATTAGCATGTGCTTGAATATTGGATTTTAAACTATCATCTTTGGAGGCTTCTTCGGCTAAATTGGAATTATTTAAGCTCGAAATTAATTCTTTGGGAGTGATAACTGGCACATTTGGGTCTTCTCTTGCTAAGTAGCTAGGTAGCCAGTAGATTTTTTTAGCTTTTTTAAAGACATCTTTATACAGCTCTTTCATATAATGTTGCCTTCGGTCGGTAAGTGGTTCATAAACAACCACAATGTTATTAGAAATCTCGCTCGCCAGTTGCATGGTGGCAGCAATTTCTTCAGGGGTGTGGGCATAGTCACTATAAATATTTGGGGCAATATTTTCAAATCTACGAGAAGAACCAGGGAAGCTATTGGCCACACCTATCAATGTATCTTCGTCAAAACTAAATTTGTCGACTAGAGCTTTGATGGCAATTAATGCATTTTGTCGATTATGCAAACCTGGTAATTTTATTTGCTTTAACTGGTTGTTTTGATGCTCAACAACTGTGATATTTCTATTTTTTATTAGCCCTAAGTAATTGTAGTCTCTGTCTAGAATAAAACTATGCTTGCTTTGGTTGATAAATTGCCTAAAAGCTTGTTTGTAATCTTCTGCAGTAAGATATATATCATGATGATCCCAGTCTACAATCGTAATGATGCTTAAATAAGGTCTAAAACTTAAAAAATTTCTATCAAATTCATCACATTCATATACAAAATACTCACTATTTATATCAAATTGGCCCATCTCTTCTTTTTTGCCATTGTTATTAATACCTATTTTTGCGCCCACAGAGTAACTTGTGGGTACGTTGAGCTGTTTAAGCATCCAAATAATTAGAGCAGTAGTTGTGGTTTTGCCGTGTGTACCAGCCACAGCCACTAACTTCAACTTGTTACTTTCTAATATCATATTAAGGCATTCGTCGCGTTTGCTGGTTCTAATGTTTTTTCCTTGAGCGTAAAGTAATTCGGGGTTATTGGGGTTTGTTATAAAGACAGCCGATGAAAACACAATCCAATCAATTGGATGAGCCTCATCTTCTATCTGTATCTGTTCTTTGGTTTGGCCTATGTGAAGGCGAATACCAAGATTAATGAGCCTATCGGTGTATTGGCTGTGTTGGCTATCTGATCCCGAGACCTCGTAGCCAGCTTGATATGCAATTAACGCTAAAGGCCCAATACCAGCCCCGCCGATGCCAGAAAAATAGATATGCATAGTTATATCCTAAACCATAAGTCTGATAGTATAAAAGCATAACTGATAAAAAACTAATATGTTACAAAAAATAATCAACAGAATCTTCAGGTCACGTCATTATTGGCGGAGCATCGATTTTGATGAGCTAAGCGAGATATATGCAAGTATGTTCTTGAGGTCGCTGGCTCTTAGTATTATTGCAGTTTTTGTGCCAATTTATCTATATAAAATTGGTTTTTCGCTTAGTAGTATATTTTTTATGTATATGATTTGGTTTATTGCTCGTGTTATTTTTGATTTTATTATTACTAAAATGATTGGTGCTTTTGGCCCAAAGCATACAATCGCTTTTGCAACAGTACTGCATATTATCTATCTTGCAATGCTTATGACAATCCAAGATCTCAATTGGCCCTTAGTCATATTAGCCTTGGTCGGTTCTTTTGCCACCGCTACGTTTGTGCTAGCTTTTGAAGTAGATTTTTCTAAGGTAAAACATTCCGAGCACGGAGGTAAAGAACTGGGTTATGTGCAAATATTTGAACGCATAGGCGCTATCTCTGGCCCACTAATTGGGGGTTTAATAGCTAGTTTCGTAGAGCCTAGATACACCATTGCTCTGGCAATGATTGTTCTATGTTTGTCTTTGGTGCCGATCTTCATGTCTGCCGAACCAACACATGTCCATAAACGTATTATTTATAGAGGTTTCCCGTATAGGCGTCATATCTATGACTTTATTTCTTCGACAGCTTTGAGTGCCGAAAACACTATCAGCATCATTGCTTGGCCAATTTTTATATCGGTGGTCTTTTTGACTACTAATACATTCGCTAAGCTGGGTATACTAACCTCTGTCAGCACAGCAGTCGCTTTGATGGCAATTTATGCTATAGGTAAGCTAGTAGACGAGCATCGTGGTGGTCTACTGCTTAAAATAGGTGTAATAAGCAACGCCATATTACATATTTTTAGAGTATTTGCTTCTGGAATGGGCTTGGTGCTCGGTATTAATGTCATAAACGAGCCAATTACAGTTGCTTATCGTTTGCCTTATCTTAAGGGCAGGTTTGACGCAGCCGATCAAGTGGTTGGTTACAGAGCGCTCTATTTTATGATAAATGATATTTTTGCCTCGTTGGGTAATGGTGTTTTATGGGGTCTTATGTGGATAGCATCACTTCTAATAAATCCTATTTGGGCGTTTAAGGCTAGTTTTGTTTTAGCCGCAGTATTTAGCTTATTAATTATGTTGCAAAGATTCCCAGCCCTAAAGGATTAATTGGAGGTACAATTTAATTATGAAGAAGACAAAAGTATATGGTATCTGGCATAGAATCAAAGGCCTTTCGTTAGTTACTATTGTTATCTTATTTATTGCTAGCCTATCGATTACCATCTTAAGCCTAAGAACCAACAACTTAAATATGATAAAGCTAAGACAGACGGTTTTTGTTGCAGATAAACAAAATGCTGACATTAATACTGCTCTTAATAATCTTCGCAAATATGTTTATAGTCACATGAACACTAATTTAAGGACAGGCAACGCTACCAGCGAGCCACCCATACAGCTAGTCAACCAGTTCAATAGGGATATAGAAGCCGAAAGGCAGCGAATTGTAGCCATGGGTAGTGCTGATAAAGTTTACGTAGATGCTCAAACTATATGCGAAAAGCAAGGCGTGCCAATAATTGCTAGAGCACAGTGTATACAAGATTATGTAACCAAAAATGGCAAGGGTATACCACAGTTAAATTTACCAGCCAAAGAGGTTTATACTTTTGATTTTGCCAGTCCCTTATGGTCGCCAGATATTGCTGGACTATCGTTGATAATGACTGTTTTTCTGGGGCTTATGTTAGTGTCTAGGCTAATTGCAGGATACACTATTAAAAAGTATTTAAGCATATAAAAAATCCCCCTTATATTCAAAGGGGGATTTAATTTAACCCGTATCTTAGGATTTATTTTTTAACTGTGGGCGTTGGTGACGTGTTTGGAGTTGGTGTAGCTTGTGTTGCACCATTCTTGACGTACTCTGTGATTGCCTTAACTACTTGGCCATCTGCCTTTAGATTTTCCCAGAACATAACTGAATCTTTGTTGATATACATAACATCTTCTGGTCCATGTATTTCATTACCCAGTTTAGCCAAAGATATACTTTGTTGAGTTTGGGTTGTATTCTTGTCTGGCTGTACAGTCTGCACTCTGACGTAGTAAATATCACTTAATTGATAGTAGTTCCTATTCAGCTCTTTTAGCTTGCCAAAATAAACTTGTCCATCTGCACTATTCAAGAAAACTGCCTGATATTGATCTTTATTAACCTTGCTGGTTACAGATACGTCGGTTTTGTAGACGACAATGTAAGCCACCAAAGCAATCAGTAATACCGCAACTGCACCTAGCATTATCACGAAGATAAGCTTTAGGCCGTCTATTCTCCCTTTTATTTTTTTAGAACCACCGCCGGCTGGTTGTTGCACAGGGGCTGGTAAGCCTCCGCTGGCAACTGGTGCGGGTCGTCCCACTCGGTTCAGATAATCGTTCATATATATCCTTTACACCTCTTTTATGTTGCTAATGCTTGTAGCCAAAGTGTAACTCAAACCGGGGATAGTAATCAAGTGTTTTTTACAATTTATACAAAAAAATATTGACAAGGGCAAAAGTTACAGAGTATGGTAAGGGTACTACTAACAGTGTAAGGAGGAGAAAGTGGCATATCAGCATACGAACTCAAAAGGGGTAACGTACTTCTTAAATTCAAAGAACGTTACTTTGCGCGGTGGTAAAGAACAAACCATCTATTACTTCAGCAAAGACAAACGAGCGGAGACTATCGACGCCGTACCAGCAGGTTTTATGGTTAACGAAAACCCACGCAACGGCTTCTTGACCGTTAAGCGCAAAGACAAGAAATAATAAATCTTAGTACATTTATTAAAAAGAGCCGTTTTATAAGCGGCTCTTTTTAGTTTATTATTAATTTTGTAAATTATATGAGCAGCATTGTTGAAGTAAAAAAACTGCAAAAAAGATATAACGGCAACAGGGTTGTTGACGATGTTAGCTTTAGTGTTCAAAAAGGTGAGATTTTTGGGATTTTGGGTCCTAATGGGGCTGGTAAAACAACTACTCTAGAGATGATAGAAGCGATTCGGCCAATAGATAGTGGTGTCGCAATTGTCTCTGGTATAGACGTGGCTGAACACCCGCAGCAGGTTCGCTATATTATTGGAGTTCAACCGCAATCTCCAGCTTTTCAAGACAAATCAAAGGTAAAAGAAATATTAGTATTATTTGCAGCTGCTTACGGTGAAAAAATTAACCCCGATGAGCTATTGGCTGATGTGGGTTTATCCGAAAAAGCAAACTCCTACGTAGAACAATTATCTGGTGGGCAATTACAGCGTCTTAGTATTGCTGCGTCTCTGGTTCACAAACCAAAAGTATTTTTTATGGACGAGCCTACCACGGGGCTTGACCCGCAAGCCAGACGAAATTTATGGAATCTAATCAGATCTATCCAACAAAAAGGAGTTACAGTAATTTTGACCACTCATTATCTCGAAGAAGCCGAGATGTTATGCGATAGGGTGGCTATTATGGATAATGGTAAAATAATCGCCCTAGACACCCCAAAAACGCTTATAAAGCAACTTTTAGCTAGAGGCTTTAAAAAGAAACACTTCGTAGAGCAAGCCAATCTAGAGGACGTATTTATTGACTTAACCGGCAAGCATCTAAGGGAATAAGTAAATGCAAAAGTCTTATCTTACAATCTCTACCTTTACTAGGTTAAGTACCAGACGATTTTTTAGAGACAGATTGGCCATATTTTTTACAATCGGCTTCCCTCTAATATTTTTGTTTATATTTGGCAGTTTGTTCAAGACCAATAACGTATCTTTTAAGGTGGCCTTAATCAATCAATCAAAGAGCTCTTATTCACAAGAGTTTGTTAAACAATCTAATTCAAATAAATTGCTAAAGATTAACAGTAAAGTAAGTACTTTGGACCAGGCCAAAGAAAAGATGAAGCGTGGTGAAATAGATGCAACCATAGTTTTACCTGTAGATTTTGGGGAATTGAACGATAAAAATCCCTCGGGCAAGGCCATGGTTTACTATAACCAAAGCTCATCACAAGCCGGCCAGACGTTGGCATCTGTATTACAACAACAATTTGCTCCAATAAATGCTCAATTCATAAAGCAGCAAGTACCTTTTACTGTAGAGGCCAAATCGACCAACGATAGTGGTTTGACTCAATTTGATTTTACTTTTGCCGGAATGCTAGGTTTTGCGATTATTAGTTTAGGAATATTTGGGCCAGTTAATGTCTTTCCAGAACTTAAAAAGCAAGGCATTTTGCGTCGTTTGCATACCACTCCACTAAGAATATGGGAATACTTTACAGCTAACGTTATCTCACAGAGCCTAATTGGCATGCTAGCAGTTGGCATAATGTTTGTAGTATCTTTAACGGTATTTGATTTACAGGTAAAAGGCAGCTATTTTGCTTTCATTGTATTCACTCTATTCAGCATTTTTACAATATATGGCATAGGTTTGGCTATCGGTGGCTGGGCTAAAAATGAGCGCCAAGCAGCTCCGCTGGCTAATTTAATTACTTTCCCAATGATATTTTTATCTGGCGCATTCTTCCCGCGGTTTTTAATGCCAGAGTGGCTACAGGGCGTATCAAATTACTTGCCATTAACAGCTGTGATAGACGGTATTCGCTTAATAGTAACAGAGGGTAAAACATTAATAGAGATTGCCCCACAAGTTGGGCTTTTAGCCATTTGGGCAGTTATAGTTTATTTTATAGCTTTTAGGATCTTCCGTTGGGAATAGACAAAAATAGATAAAAGTTGTATAGTCTGTTATTACGATGAAAGAAAATATATATCCAAGTCAGGGTAATGAGCCTCCAGAATCACATGCTGAATTTGTAACTAGCAACGAAGAGATTGAAGAAATGAGAGCGGCCATGCTCTCTATTGATTCGCCTACTTCTAACGAAATAATTGTTCAAAGTATTGCCGAAAAAGCATTCCCAGAACTGGCACGTAAAATTAATTCACAATTTGGCAAAGAAGTACTTACCATTTTAACTGTAGAATGTTTAACCCCAGAACTGTTAGAAAAATTACGCCGAGAAATTGCAATTAGTACCAATCGTATTGATAAAAATGGCGAAAGAATTCTCCCCGTAGATGAAGCTGTTGAAATGCTAAAAATCATGAGCTCAATGACCGGCACCTCTGTTTAGTTTAGATTATTAATTTTGCTAATGGTTGGATAGTTGTTTTTGTTGTGCCATAGTATAAAAGATATTTTAAGGAGTTGTTGTATGGCCAATAAAATCCACGAATTTGCATCTTCTGTATATGCCGTACCCTATATTGAGACTGGAGACGACAGGGTAGACAAAAGAGCAAATTATCTCATAGAGTGTTTGGGCTATTATTCGTTGATGAAGTCTGCAAGCAGCCATTTGAAAAAAATAAAAATAGAAAAAAATGAAGAGATAAGATCAGGCAAGATTTCTTTAGATCGACTAGAAAACACTCTAGAACAACACGAGGTGAATTTTAGGGGTTACCAGTCGCTTGCTTGTGAGTATTGCAACCAGATAGATAAAACTTGCACCATGCATTTTAGGCCTTATCCAAATTTTGCTAGGAATTTTAACGATCCAGAAGTGCGTAAAGATTTTGTTCGTAAGCTGCAACATAAACCAAAAACTTCATGTATGACCGTAGATGAAATTATTAGCCAAAGGGATATAGAGTATCAACGTTCACTTTTTACTGGAACAGATGTAGACATATAAGCTAAAGCGTGTTATAATATAGTATCATGTCAAATGGTACATACGAACAACTATCTCTTGCCGATGCCAATAACGGCGATATAAATCCCGTCGATCTTAGTTCAGACATGCCTGTAGCTTCTACTACGGAAACTTCGCACGAAGACATAGAGCTGAATTGGCAAAAAAGAGCACAAAAAGTTCAACAAGAAGCAGCATTAATAAATCCACGGTTATTCGGTTCAAAAGTGATTCTTAGCTCAGAGACGCAAATTGACCTTGACGAAGAATTAAATCGCCTAATAGAAAATCCCGCACATACGCCACAAGATATAAACGCTGTTTACGTAAAATACACTGGTTTTAATGCCGATTTGTATTATAAGTTAGCTAAACTAGGCAAAAAGCCAAAGTACGAAATTGAGTCTAAATCTGCTACAGAGATAGGTGAATGGACCTTACATCTGTTCCAAGAGGTTGCCCAGACACCATATGCTGGTGAAAATATAAAAGACAATTTTAAGAGTGTGATCGGGGTACTTACAAAAGATATAGAAGAAGCAACTTTCCCTGCTGAGTTTGGCAGGACACTCGTGGCTATCGAAGGGCTTGACACCGTATCTAACGAAGAGGCTCAGGGCCTAAATAAGTTACTAGAACAATTGCATGAACAAATAGATGCTATCCCTAGTAGATTTAGCTAACATCTGGCTTCAAAATGATACAATTATTTATACCCATACTATGGGGTTTTTAATCTGAATTAACGGAGAATAATATGGAAAAAGAATACTATAATAATCGTCATGACGATGAAATGTTCATTTCGCCCAAAGCAGAAGAGTTATTAGAGAAAATAATAGAGTCCGATGCAAATGAACTAGGGGTTATATTCGGAGAAATAGTAGCTACCAAAATGAATATTAGTAATGGCCAGGCCGAAATTAGCCATGAAGAAGCAGAATTATTAATCCAGCTAATAGATTTGGTTCGCCCAAGATCCTTTTGAAAGATTAGCAATCAACAATCGTGAATAATATCTTAAAAGATTTGTCTAAACCATTTTTTGCATTGGCACCGATGGACGATGTGACAGATACGGTGTTCCGCCAAATTGTTGCCGGCTGTACGCCACCAAACTTGTTTTTTACCGAATTCGTTAATGTAGATGGTTTACAAAGCGCTGGTAGGCCGCACCTTTTGCATAAATTAAAATACGCAAGCACCGAACAGCCTATTTTTGCCCAAATATGGGGTAAAATCCCCGATAACTACCAAAAAACTGCTAAAGAACTAGTAAAAATGGGCTTTAAGGGCGTTGATATAAATATGGGTTGCCCTGATCAATCTGTGGTTAAAAATGGTTGTTGTTCGGCGTTAATTAATAATCGCCCATTGGCTGCAGAAATTGTAGCTGCTACTAAAGAGGGTGTGAGCGGCAAAATACCTGTTAGCGTAAAACTTCGTACAGGTTTTAACGGAGTAGATTTAAGTTGGCCACAATTTATATTAGAACAGGGTGTTGATTTATTGACTGTACATGGCCGCACCACAAAACAAATGAGCAAGCTACCAGCCAGTTGGCAAGATATTGCTAAAGTAAGAGCTATAAGGGATAAAATCGCGCCACAGACCCTTATAATGGGCAATGGAGACGTTTTGTCGCACCAGCAGGGTAAAAATCTGGCTAAAGAATATAAATTAGACGGAATAATGGTCGGTAGGGGCATTTTTGCTAATCCATATATTTTTGCCAAAACAGATAAGTGGCGGGTTCTAGATTCTAGCCAAAAGATAGCTATTTTTAATAAGCATATAGAGCTATTTAAGGCTACTTGGCAAAATGACGATAAGCAAAACTTTCATGGTTTAAAAAAGTTTGCCCGTATATATTTAAGTGACTTTGACGGTGCCAGCAAATTACGTACAGAATTCGTGCGCAAGCAAACTTTGCCAGAGATGCTAGAAGTTTTAAAAAATTGTAAATAGTTTTTAGCACTTTGAATGGGTACAGGACAGCGCTTTTTTTCGCTTTGTCAGTTGCTTCTTGCCTCGATCTGCAACCGTCAGGTGCTTCATGCTAATCCTCCTAGATCACGTGCTTTATTCTAACGGTTGCGTTTGATGTTGGAACTCGGATCGGAACTTCCAACTTTCCTAGTAGTGTATAATATAAGTACACAGAGAGGAGGTTGTAAGCTGTGAAGTCTATCCTGTAAATGGTCGCTTGGGATAGATGGAGCTAGTAGCGAAACCGGACAATCAAGTCCACTAATCTTGAAAGTAAAATAAATAAGCATCAATAGCCAAATTTAGAAGAGTGATTATAGAACACTAAGAATAAACTCAGGTAAACCTAATAGATAAAAGGATTATTATGAATAATACTCAAGTGGATAACTATCATGCAAAGCCAAGAAAATTAGAATACGATAAAATACACCGCGAGATTAGTGACATATGGGAACAAAAAGCCAAAGACTTACAAGCTCGCCGATGGAAATATATTAAACAAGCTGAAAATAATGAGCACTATAAAATAAAGTTTCTAGTCTATAATTAGTTTAATAAAAAATACCTCTAAAGGAGAGGCTATCATGCTTAATCAGTCGTCCAAGTTCATTCGAATTGGAACTTACTATTAGAAGAGCTAGCTTGATGGCGGGATATAGAGGCAAAAGGCCACTGGTTAATATACAAGTCGAATTTTAGAACAACATTAAGTCAATACTCAATATCTAGTGGTCTTTTACGAAAAATAAAATAGACCATATCAACTTGATGTTCAATAGGTTGCGTTTGGTCTGGCCAGTCTATTATAAGACTTATTTTCTCCACATTTACTCTAGTAATTGGTCGAAAATAGTTTAATAGCACCTCCATTCGTTGGTCTCTTTTTACTTCTTTGTCTTCGCAAAGCTGTAGCTCTATATGCTCTTTAAAATGCTCATTTGAATAGCCGTGGATTAATAACCCATTATCTTTAAGATAATGATAATCATCAAAATAATTTTCGGATTCTGTACCACCAAAACTAGTTATAATGTCAAATTGCCCTGCGGCTGTTAGAACATCAGGCAGATTGATCACATCAACGTCAATATCTCTCTCAGTATTCGTACTGCCGTTATCGACCCCTGTCACTGTCGCGTTTAAATTGTTTTGGGCAGAAAAAAGTTTTATCGAGTTTGTCCCGCAAAACAGGTCCAAGACTTTTTTATTTCTCAATATAGGCATAATCAAAAATAGAAAGGCATAGTTAGCTTCTCTTTTATGTACTCTCTCCGTTCTTCTAGTCTGAAA
>Ga0194044_10000570_pt1 | contig 18437 bp, 17 predicted proteins | sample JunL4417m_MetaG_FD_155460 | JGI IMG/M metagenome (GOLD analysis project Ga0194044, IMG submission 155460) | Anoxic zone freshwater microbial communities from boreal shield lake in IISD Experimental Lakes Area, Ontario, Canada - Jun2016-L442-17m | ecosystem: Environmental > Aquatic > Freshwater...
CCCCAACCCTCCCCCGCTGGGAGAGGGAGTTTATGAAAAGCGCAGATTATGCCAGTTCGCAGTATATCTATCCCACTGCCGTAGTCAACAGATACGTTGGGAGAAGTGAAAACGATTCCCGGAGAAGATGTTTTCAGAGAAATTCGGGAGAAATTGTCGGGAAAAACAAAAGTCAGGAAGTTAAGAAACTTCGGCTTTTCGGCTTTTCCTAACTTCAGCCTGAACACCTGAGTTTTTGGAAATGCTGTTTCTTAGCCGCATTGCCAAATCAAACCGTTGGGTCAAAAATGCGGCGCAGGCCATCAAACAGACCGCTTCTGGCGTCTTTCGAAGGGAGCAGGAGCGCCTGGCATGACACAGCATCAACAGGAAGTCAGAGGCCCGCCAAGCTGCGACAGCTTCTTCCCGATAGGCATCTGCAGCTTCCTCAACATCGGCCAGCATCCCGATGTCGGCCTTGCACCGATGGCATTGACGGTTTCCGGAATATCGCGCATTACAGACAGGGCAGCGTTCCATAAAAAATCCTCAGGCTGTGGGTTTTAGGCTATAGGCTATGGATTCAGGCAATTTTATATAACACCGTTTCCCCATAGTCTATAGCCTATTTTTTTATCCGATATAGAAGAGAATTTCTTCAAGTTCCTTGGCAAGCGTCCTGGCATCATCCAGGCGCTTTTCTTTGACGGCATCCTGAATGTCTTCCATGAGATTAACCATTTCGTCGCGATCCTCGGGAGGCGCTTCATCCAGTTTGCCTGCGGCCTTGCTGAGTATCGTTTCGATATCTGATGGCAGAGGCTCTCCGGAAGCGCCTTTAGCCGAATCAGATTGAAACACATTCTCCGGTTCATGCCACATATTATCGACACGTTGTCTGAATTTAGTGATTTCGGTATTGCTGAACCGACCCATGGCGTTTTCAATGACACCTTCAACTTTTTTACCTGTCGCCTTTTCAACAGCCTGCATCTTGAGGATACCATTCAAATCCAGGTCAAAATTTATGGTAACTATACTCCCCCTGGGCGCAGGAGTCAGCTCAAACTTGAACTTGCCCAACAGGATATTGTCAAGGGCATGGAGCTCCTCCCCCTGATATACTGTTACTTCGACCCCCATCTGATTATCGTAAACGGTGCAAAATGCTTCGCCTCGACTTGTGGGCAGTTTGGTATTGCGCCGAATCAGCGGCACATACAAAAAAGGAGTTGGAATACCGTTGATCTCTCCAAGAGCGGATGTCCCAAAAGAATAGGGAGTGATGTCCAGCAGTACGCTGGATGAATCAAGCCCCATTTCGCGTCCAGCCTGAATGGCGGCCCCCAGCGCCACACAGAGATCCGGATCAATCTCTCCATGAGGCATCTGACCGAATTTTTCTGCAAGCATCAGGGAAATCTGAGGAATTCGGGTGGAGCCGCCAACCAGTATGATCTTGTCAATGGCTGATGACAACATTGCCGCATCATCCAGGGCTTTTGTGACTGAATCCATGGTCCGCGAAAGGTCATCCTCAATCATCTCTATAAAATCCGTGCGGGAAAGCTCGTGGGACAGGTGAATGTTCTTGAATAGTTTTTTGCCTATATGGTCTTCCTCAATCCGCACAAACGGCTCGAAGGAAAGCGCCATCTTAGCTTTTTCCGCAGCCCGTTTCAGCCGGGCCATGATAACCGGGTTTTTGGTGACATCCAGAGACAGATCATTTTGGATATGCGCAGTCAGGCGGTTGACAATCAGTTGATCAAAGTCATCTCCACCCAAGTGGTTATCGCCTGTGCTGGAGAGAACCTCTACAATCCCTTTTTCAATCCGGACAATGGATACATCAAAAGTGCCGCCGCCCAGGTCATAGACCAAAATGGTCTGGGCATTGGGGTTCATGCTTTCATACGCCAGTGACGCTGCGGTAGGCTCGTTGATGATTCGAACTACATTCAGCCCCGCGATTTCGCCGGCTTCCCTGGTGGCCTGCCGCTGCGCATCGGTAAAATAGGCTGGAACCGTGATGACGGCTTTGACAATGGGTTTTTGTATACATTTTTCAGCGCGCTCTTTCAGAGCCTTTAAAATGCACGCGGATATCTCCTGGGGAAGATAGGTGGCATCCCCCATCTGAATACGATCATCACTGCCCATGAGCCGTTTGACCGACTGAACGGTCCGATACGGCTCAATCACAGCCTGATTCAGGGCTTCCCTGCCGACTATGATTTTACCATTGGCGTCTATTCCCACAACCGAAGGAACAATACCGTCATCGTTATCCATCAAAACGGTCGCCAGACCGTCCAAAATAAAAGCAACCTCCGAATTGGTGGTGCCTAAATCAATCCCAACAATGGGTTCCATAGATATCTCCGCTTTAAAATTTAAAACCAGTTCAAAACATTAGTTAAGGGTGACAAGTAACGGGTAACTTGTCACTTGTCACAGTGTTTTTGTTATTCACTGACAACCACCTCGGCCGTACGCAGCACTTCATGACCTCGAACAAATCCGGTCAACAGATCCTCCACGACCATTCCTTTTTCCATTCCGGACCCGATCCGTTTATCCACAGCCTTCATGGTTTTGGGATCAAATCGCTTTCCTACGGTTTCAACGGACAGGACATTTACGGATGTAAGCGACCTGTCCATTCGCCTAAGCGCCATTTCATAGCCTTCCACCACACCTTCAATTCCCTTGGGTGGCGGCCTAAAAAAACTTTTGTTTGCGGCTATGGCTGTACTGGCCCCAAGGCCCCTTACAAGCGCATCCCGGACTTCCAGAAACGGCATGATAGTTCGTTTTTCACTGGATTTGCGGATATTCTCCTCAAGCTCCGACAGCGCCTTTGTCCGATCTTTAAACAGGTTGGATGTCTCCTGGTAGGCTTCAATAAACCCTGTGAGCGTTGAAAGGGTTTTACCCTGTTCCCGGTTCTGTATTCTGATTTCCTGCCTTAATGCCGTAAATTCAGACAAAAGTGTAAATAAATCGCAGGACTCCATTGCCACGGATTCGCCCGACGCAGGTTTTTCCGGAAGCGACGAAAGCCAGGAGGAAAAATCTTCGAAAGCCTTTTCCTTCCAGTCATAGACAAGACTATATTTCCGGATTCTGTTTTCAATTTTTTTTCTTAAATAACCCACAGCCTTTATCATCCAGGGAAGCAGGAATTTTTCATCAAAAAGATTCCAGTTCTGTTTCATCCATGGATATATTCGATTTTGTTTCATCCATGTATATACCCGATTTTGTTTCATCCATGTACATACCCGATTTTGTTTCATCCATGTACATGCCCGATTTGGTTTCATCCATGTATATACCCGACTAAAAAAATTGATGACAGATGACGGAATACGGAAGATGGAAAAAAACATCCGTCCTCTGTCGTCTGTCGCATGTGGTACGTCGTCTGTCTTTTCATTCATTGTCAAACCCCAGTTCCTGAAACAGCCTTATGGCCAGATTCCTGTATTAATTCCCTTAGCCCGACCCGTCTTCTTTTTCTGGGTGCGGCCCTGGCCAGCGCATATAGCGCAGCATCAGTATCAATGTGTCTTTCAGGCGGCAAGTAGCGGGCCTCCATACGTTTGCGAATACCCTTGATGGCTTCGTAAGCAGAAGTAATCTCCCGAAACCGAACTGGATCCTTTTCAGGCGTATGGCATTTGACCTGCTCAAGGTAACGGGCTCGGATTTCTTCATCGGAGGCATCCGGCATTACCCCAAGTAGCATATAATGAATCAACATGATTTTCTTTCTTTCAAGAAATATATAGCTTATTTTTTGGGAATATTTCCAAACAAGATGATTTTCGCTTCTCTGGAAAGCTTTGAAGAATCAACAAATTTCATCATTTCACGTATTGTATCCAACATTTTCCGCATTGGAGGAATGGATCGGATATGATTCCTGATCTCCCGAATCTCTCCTTCAGGCAATCCCCTGACATCCAATTCATCCACTAATTCTTCGACACTGCTTGCTATTGCAAAGCGATCCTTATCGTTCACGCTATGCTCATTGAGTATCTCATTGAGCATATCGAATACATCGTCATCATCTGTATCGTCGTCGTCGAAATCATCCGAATCGAAATCAGAAAAATGTATTCCTGGAAAAGGATCTTCCAGAACTCTAAAATCAAAGTGTTCCAGTGATGATTTTAAATGACCCGAAGCGTGTCTTGAAAGTTTTATGGAAAGCGCTTCCAGTTCATTTTTTATTGGACCATCAGCCATTTTGATTACATCTTTATAGCTCTCCGAACAATGTGGATCACCTGTCATGTACGTCAGCGTTATCAGAAAAAACCGCATCTGCGCCGCTTGGATCTGATTTTTTTTTCTCAGGCGCGTTTTCAGCTCACTCGCCATGAACCCAAGTAAGTCGCGATGGAAAAGCAGCTCAAAGACAGGGATTAAATCCGCATCCTGAAGAACGCCAAAGATGTCAGATCTATTGCTCAGCAAGATAACTGCTATATTTTTTTGCGGAAGGACCTGCTTGCATTCTTTTGGAAAAGGGCCAAGAAGCGCGATGACATCTGTCGGTGTCAAATTGGATAGCCGACTGATTTCGAACTTCATTTTTTTTGTCAATGAGTTAACGTGGTTGGATGTAAAGGGTTTTCCATGGGAAGTCATCTCCTCAATCAGCAGCCCCATCACGCGGATCTGGTCGAACGAACTCAACTGCGGAAAATCATTAAAGTTGATTTTCTCGACCTGGTCCGGATCTGCGAGCAAATCGAACAGAATCTTTTTTTCCACAATCAGGGATTTGATATTTTTACTGTTGAAGCCTTCGGCTTTTTCCAGGTCCGGAAGCACCAAATGGTGTTTTTTACGCTGAAGATTTTTGCAGGCTGAAATCACCAGAGACAGCGCACGTCGATCTATCACCCGGTTGTCGTGCGGCGCTCGCTCAACAGCTTCTCCCAGCACACGTTCAGCCTTCCTGAATGCGTTGTTTTCGTAATACAGCGAGGCCAGCTCCAGGCAGGGAAATGGGTCATCCTGGAATAAATCCGACATTTTCTGCAGAGCGATTTCGACTGCATCTTTGGCAGGTCGGGAGTCGCGTGGAATATCTACCAACAGTTCGTAAGCTTTTCGGTTCAGGGGATCCAGCCCAATGCTTCGGATGACCAGATCCAAAACAGCCTCGTCAGTATTTTTGTCATTCTTGGAAAAACCCATCATCTTGTTGAACGAACTGTGCACATTAATTGATTGGTGTCCAGACTTTTCAGAATGCAGTGCCTTGGCGGCATATATCAGCACCATACCTGAAACCATGTTGCGATAATTCAAATCCGGAATCTCTTTTTCCAGCAAAGACAGGTATTTTTCTGCTGATTGTTGTGGGCCGGATGAATCATCCAGGTCAACCTTGGCCATAACCAACAAAGCATTATGCAAAGGAAGCTGGGATTTAATCATTCTCTGCAACTGTTCGTAGCTATACTTCATGTAATGGGATGAAAACGCCAATGTCTCCAAAACCTGCTGGGTGGCGAAAACCGGACTGTGCGGAAATATGGCCTTTGCAAAACTGGACATATTGAATGCCGCCTGCTTCAATTGCCTGTTTTTCAAACAATTCAGGATGTCTGAAACCATTTTCTGAGGATTTGCCGTACCTTCCCACAGGCAGCTTTGGGAATGAGACTGGAAGGAGTCAGTTGATGAGTCTTTGCCGCCAACGCCCTGTTTCAAACTTTCAACATGAAAGGCCAGAGGGAAATCATCGGGTATTAGTGACAGTATCTGAATCATCTCGCTGTCATTTTCCTGATAAAACAGGACCATCGCCCTGCAAAAAAGCCGAATGGACGCAAACGGAGAAACGCGCGGAATGACTTTGAGCACCTGCAGTGCGCCTTCCCAATTTCCCTGGTTCATGAGGGATACGGCTTCTTTCGCCGACACGGAATCCCTGCGAAGCGGATGGGAAATTTCCAGAACACCCAATGGTTCCCAATCATCTGTCATTATTAAGCGATAGGCTATGTGCTGGTCCATCTTTGCAGATGGAGAATGGCTTTTGGAAAAGCTTAAATACAGTTTTAGAGATTCTGCAACCGAAGCACGCGACACATAATGCAGTACATCCGCCTCAGTCAGTTGATCGGCGGTTGGCATCATTCCAAACGCCAGTTTCTTTACGGCGTCCGCTTCCGGAATCAGTCCCTTGGATCGAAGCTGAGCATCACGCAGCAGGTATGCACGGTAAAGGAGTTGGCGAATGGAAGCTGCGTCACCGTTTTTCTTTTCAGCCAATTTAAGCGAATCAATGGCATCCCTGGCTTTTCCTTTTTCAAGAAAAGCTTTTCCCTGTTCAATGCACTGATCAGCGGATATTTGCTGAAGCCTCTGCTGAATGTCTTTTTGGCCTTTTTGGCTCTTTTTATTTTTTTTGCTCATAATTTGAATTGATTCAGCGTATCTGTTTATTTTTTTACCCAATATTCAGAGCATTGGCTCATGCCATACTGGCTTCATGATCATAAAACGACACCAATCACATCAATTTCAATAACTGGCACCGAACGTCATGTCAGAGGACAGATGTCAGATGACGGAAAAAACATCTGTCCTCTGTCTTTCAGCCTGAACCATCGGGAGAATTGATTAACTTCCTCCCTTATCATCATTTCATTCGTTCGTTCAAGAATAATTATGATGGCTTTGTAAATTTGCAGCCTTCGGTCCGAACCCCCATGCTGGGAGACTACCATTCTGCTGAAGATTTTCTTAAGGTTGGTGTCTTTCAAACATGACGTTATCAACCTCCTAACCTTTAATAACCGCAAGTGGTTCCAGCCTTACGACGATATCCACGAGATACTGCTGTTCTTCCATCACCACATCAATATCTTTATAGGCGCCTGGCGCTTCTTCGAGGTCCTGCTTGCCGCGGATGGCATGGAGAATCCCCTTATCGTCAAGTACCTTTTTTTCCGCTTCAAGATCAAGGGTCCTGATGGCCGCCTGTCTTCCCATTTTACGGCCGGCGCCGTGAGAACAGCTCATGAAACTATCGGGATTTCCTTTTCCTCTTACAATATAGCTGGCCGTTCCCTGGGAGCCGGGGATGATCCCCATCTCTCCATCCCGCGCCGATGTTGCGCCTTTCCGGTGAACGATGACGTTCTTACCGAAATGATGTTCGAATACAGCATAATTATGGTGAATATTAATGGGTTCATCAAATTCCACATCCGGTATTTCCACACGGAAGGCTGCTCGCACCCTGTCTGCCATCAGTTTTCGATTGGCAAGGGCAAATTCAAGACAGTAGCGCATCTCTCGTAAATATGTCTTTGCCTCATCCGTTTCAATAGGCAGGAAGGCCAGCTCCCATTTCTTAGGGACAAGAGAATGCCATCGCTCATTCAAGGCAATGGCAGTCTGGTTGTATCGGCTGGCCACCTTGAGCCCGATATTACGGCTTCCAGAGTGGATCATGAACCAGATGCGTCCGTCAGATCCTTTCTGGATTTCGATGAAGTGGTTGCCACCCCCCAGGGTTCCGATCTGCTTGCACGCGGAGCGGTATTGGCGGTTCACCTCCGGATAAATGTCCGGATTTTCCATCTGCGGCATCAAACTTTCGTCCTGGTTTTTTTTCTGGTGGTCGAAGCCTACAGGAACAGTTTCCCTGATTTTGCTCAGGATTCTCTTGAGTGTCGGTAAATCTATGCCCGTCAGGCTTGATCCGGTCGCCAGCATTCCACAGCCTATATCAACGCCAACAGCATTGGGAATCACAACACCATCTGTGGCAATGACCCCGCCGATGGGCATCCCGTAGCCTTCGTGGGTGTCGGGCATGAGACAGACCTGCCTGAAGATGAACGGCAAGTTTGCCAGATTCTTCGCCTGTGTTAGAGCGTTTTCTTCCAGGTTGTTGCACCAGCTCTTGATGATAACGCCTTCCGTATCGATGTATTTCATCTTTCCGATCCTTTCTCATGCTGCATGATACTATAAATCATGGTTCATCTCGGATTAGTGGGAAAAGTGTGACGGAGGTCAACTTTTCGCGGGACAACTTGTAAAAATTAGAGGAATAGGCGTTAGAAAATTCATCTCCTATTACAAATACGCTCGTTTTAGGTCAAGACCAAGCTAAAAATAATATTAGCGACTGACACCGTTCACTGGCGGGAGTTAAGCCTGTCCAGTACAACGCCTTGGTAAGGGTTTCTTACCGGTTTTATTTGTTGTTGCAATTTTCATAATTCCCGTAAATTCCTCAACCGTCTTCCGTTCCTGAGTTGCGGCAATATATCTTATAAAAACCCTAACATACCGGATACCGCCGCTTTCCGGCAGTTCGGACATCAGAGCGGACAGTGTGTCAAATATCTCCCGTATCTTTCCATGATTAGTCATTGATCATCGTCTCGATCAGGCATTTATCCGTGTCTCACCACCATCAGGCAATAGTAGGGGCGAATCTTGTATTCGCTCCTACGAAATAAACCCGAATGGTCGAAACAAACCCGAATGGTCGAAACAATGATCAATGCCTTCAATTAGGAACAACGCCATATTTCGTAACAACAAAGCAGGTATTTCCATTAACGGAAAGTACCGTACTGGATTCCATATCAACTGATAAACGAGTGATTCCGTTGGCAAGCAGAAGACCGGGAATATGGATTTTAAAATCGTTGGATATTTCAGATGTTTTACATGAATAAGTTGAAGCGGTTATAATGCCTGCATTGGTCATTTTAAAAAGTATCAACGCGGAATATAATCTCTCCTTCTACAACAAGCATGTAAAAATAACAATCAAAATTATCAGCATAAACACAGCTCAGTTTTCCCCGTGTGATACCTTTTTCTTTCCTTCCCTGATACCTTCTTTTTTGCTTTTTTTTATACCAGGCGGTATAAGCTGTTTTACTGTCACTGATTTTTCAAGAATACGAATTGCGATTGAAAAATGTTTTGGAATATCAGGATAAAATCGAAAACTCACCAAAGGAAATTCCCATGTGCAGATTCCATTCCTACGGCCCTGTAAATGCCCGCAGCCACTTTTCCGTACCCCGCACGGTTTTGGTTGACAATTGTCTAAATTCGCTGATTGGCAGTGACAATGAAGGCGGCCATTATTTTACTATCTGGGCGCCACGGCAAACCGGAAAAACCTGGCTGATCCGCCAGGCTGTTCAGGAGGTTAAGGCGCGGTATCCGGATCAGTATGAAATCCTGTCATTTTCACTGGGGGGTTCTTCGGGGCATCTCAATCCCAAAAGGTCAAAATTCAGAATCGGATATCCCGTTCAATTTAAGAGCTAATTGGTGCAGCTATCCAGAAAAGGCACGGAACAGGCGGTTGCCTACGCCCGCAGCCTGAATCTGACATCCGTGACAATAGCCTTATTCGTTCCGATTGATGGCGCATCTGTTCTGGCATCCCTGTCCAAAGAAATCCAATGCGACGGGGTAGTCGTAACTGTTGTGGCCATTGGGTGGACATAAGAAACAGATCAACTCAATAAAAAACGGGCAAAGAAAAACCGATCTGAATTTCATTATCGTGATTTTAAGTTGTTGAAAAACCAATTATCCGCTATATGCCTTCTTATGAAACAATGGAATGTTCTTCAACCAAAGCCCGACGTGGTCAATCGCCTCTGCACTCATCTCAAATGCAGCCATGTGGTCGCATCTCTTCTGGTAAACCGGGGCATCGACTCCCCGGCCCTGGCGGATCGTTTTCTGACCCCGTCTTTCCACCAGCTCTCGGATCCCTCCGCCATGAAGGATATGGATAAGGCCGTCAGCCGCATATATGATGCCATCCTGCGACAGGAACGCATCCTGATTTTTGGGGACTATGATGTGGACGGGGTCACAGCAACGGTCCTGGTCACAGAATTTCTGAATACTGTCGGCGCCAAGGTATCCTTCTATATTCCGCATCGTGAAACCGAAGGATATGGGCTGAAACCCAACCACATAGGCGATCCAGCCATCTCAAACAACATCAATCTTATTGTTACGGTGGATTGCGGATCAAGCAGCCATGAGGCCGTCAGTATGGCGCGCCAGGCCGGAATTGATGTTATCATTACCGATCATCACTCAATCTCAAATCCCATGCCCGAAGCTCTGGCAGTGGTCAATCCAAAAAGAAGCGATTGCCCCTCCGGTGTACGAAATCTGGCAGGTGTCGGCGTTGCATTTTTTCTGGTTGTCAGCCTGCGCAAGTATCTCAGGGAACGGGGGTTCTGGACATCCCGTAATGAACCCAATTTAAAAAACGCCTGCGACCTCGTTGCGCTGGGCACCGTTGCAGACATGGTTCCCCTGACCGGCGACAACCGGATACTTGTCAATGGTGGAATCAATCTTATCAATTCGGGACCGCGCCCCGGCATTCAGTCCCTGATGGAAATCAGCGGGATTCACCGCCCTTTTATGAATTCCGAAGATATCGTTTTTAAACTGGCCCCCAGGTTGAATGCCGCAGGAAGAATGGCTCATGCAAAGACAGCGGCTCACCTGCTGCTGGCGCGCGATAGCCAAAAAGCGCTGAAGCTGGCCGAAACGCTGAATGCGCTGAATTGTGAAAGGCGATCTGTCGAGCAACTCGTCCTGGACGATATCCATCTACGGCTTAAAAATGAACCCGAATACCTTCATGCAGGCGCGCTGGTAATGGCGGATGCGGCCTGGCCGGCCGGAATTCTGGGAATTGTTGCATCCAGGCTGGTTAACCAGTTTTTCCGTCCCGTCGTCCTGATTTCTACTCAAAACGGGACAGGCAAAGGTTCGTCAAGGAGCATCCCAGGATTTAATCTGTACCAGGGGCTGAAGGCATGCTCAGACTGCCTGATCGGTTTCGGAGGCCACGCCGCAGCCGCTGGACTGGAAATCTCAACAGACAGGATTCCGGAATTTCAAAACCGGTTTATCCAGATGGCGGACAGCCAGATATCCCGGGAACTGCTCGTCCAGGAAATGGTCGTTGACGGAATTCTGGATATCCGGGACATCACCCCGAACCTAATTGATGAGATCGAATCTTTGCAACCTTATGGAACCGCAAACCCCGAACCGTTATTTCTATCGAAAAACATTCACATCGTTTCATCCGGAATTGTCGGAAGAAACACTCGTCGGATGGTACTAAAACCCGAAGACAGATCATCCTGCCCAGGCATTGCGGCGGTTCAGTTCAACGTTGATTCACCTCTGCCGATGGCATCGGAGATACAGGAAATGATATATCGGTTGCGCTGGAATTTCTGGAATGGAAATCGCACGCCACAAATTCTTGTTGAAGATGCCATATTTTCCTTGCAATCACATATAAGCGAATCTATTATGCGGATTGATGATGAACTCGTGTCAGTCAAAAACACAATGATTTATCAAAACACCTGATACCGCATCACACAAATACTGTTTAATGTAAGTCATCAAAATGTATCATCGGCCCATATCAGTCAACCATTTATAAAAAAGGCGGCATCCCATGGCTAAAGTATTCCGGCCCAGCACTCGAGAATCCAACATCCTGTCCAAAATTGAGTCCTCAAAAGAGCATGGGCGGAGAAAAGCCATCAGCGGGCTCAACGACTGTATAGAACCGCTTTCCAATGCAATCGCCATGAAATTGATTGAGAACAAACTGATCGAAACCACGAACAAGACAAGCCTTGAACAGCAAATTGGCAAGAGTATAGAGAAAATCATTCATGCGGATGATTTTGACATTGACTTTCAATGTTCCCCCTTCAGGCATGTCGCCGCACAGCCCCATGTGGTCAGCTTGTATCTAACCGCATTCGTCATTGAACAACTGATCAACCACAGGGATGTCGTGGATGTTTACGGTTCGGATGAGGATATTTATGGCTGCATCAACAAACAGGTGTCCAAATTCCTGCCATAACCATGCGCCCTTCGCTCCATCCCCGTCTGATCAATGGGCCGTTTGATGATCCGGGTCTTTATATTGACTTTATCTCTGAAAAATATGCAATTTTGTTTGACCTTGGCGAGATTGATTCTCTTTCCTCCAAAGACATCCTTAAAATCAGCCATATTTTTGTTACCCATACCCATATTGACCATTTTTCCGGATTTGACAGGTTGATTCGACTGTTTCTGGGCCGGAACAAAACTCTTTCGCTTTATGGGCCACAAGGGTTTATCAACAACGTAGCGGGCAAGCTGGCCGGTTATTCCTGGAACCTTGTGGATCGCTATGTCAATTCCTTTTCGCTGAACATTACCGAAATCCACCCGGACAGCCTCATCCGCTGCCGGTTTTCCTGCCGGAATCGATTTCTGCCGGAAACACCTGTGGTTGAACCGTTTAACGCAGTTCTGGCCGAAACGCCCGGATGGCTCGTTTCCACAGTCATCCTGGATCATGAAATTCCCTGCCTGGCATTTTCCATTCAAGAAAAATTTCATGTCAACATCAAAAAAGATCGACTTGAATCCATGGGCCTTGAAGTTGGCCCCTGGATCATGGATTTCAAGCAGGCGCTGTTTGCCGGCAATGATCCATCGTCCATCTTTCAGTTGGTTGATACAAAACACACGGATCGCCATATCTCTTATGAACTTGGGCATCTCAGCAGGGAAATCGCCACCATTACTCCGGGACAGAAAGTCACATATATCACTGATGCGGTTTTCAGCAAGGCCAATATCGATAAAATGGTTGATTTGGCCAGAGGATCAGACCATCTCTTTATCGAGGCTACTTTCCTGGAAGCCCACAGACAAATTGCCGAAGACAAATATCACCTGACCGCATGGCAGGCAGGAACCCTGGTGGCCATGGCGAAAGTCCGACAATTTACGATTTTTCATCATTCTCCCCGCTATACCGGACAGGAATACCTATTAACCGAAGAAGCCATTCGGGCGTATAACCGTGCGGTAAACCCTCATGATCAATAAAGCGGTAAGGGCGACCGGCCGGTCGCCCCTACTTGTTTCGTGTCTTTCATGTGTTTCGTGGTTTAAAAATATTTTATAGCTAAACCACGGGACACAGTGGCTGCATCGATACAGGCATTGATTTTTTGGTTGAAAGAATACCGGGATTTTTTATAGTTTATGCTAACCTACGTCAAACTCATATTGACAGCAGTGTTCTGGGGCGGAACATTTATTGCCGGAAAAATCGTTGCCCAGGATGTGCCGCCCTTTTCCGCCGCGTTTCTGCGGTTTGCCATCGCCTCCGCATTTCTGGTTCTGATTACCTGGAAAGTTGAGGGGAAATTACCAAGAATTGAGAGATCTCTGGTTTTGCCGATCTTTCTACTGGGACTGACCGGAGTTTTTGCCTACAATGTTTTCTTTTTCAAGGGGCTTCAGTCCATTGATGCTGGACGCGCAGCGCTGATTATTGCGCTAAATCCGGTGATGATCTCACTTCTCTCCTCCATCCTTTTTAAGGAAGCACTGACACCCATCAAGATTATCGGAATTCTATTGTCCGTAATTGGCGCGATGACCGTTATATCCAGGGGCAATCCCCTTCACCTATTTCAGGGCCATCTTGGATGGGGAGAGCTGAACATTTTCGGATGTGTGCTAAGCTGGGTTTCTTTTTCGCTGATCGGAAAATCTGTCCTGGGTAAAATTTCTCCGCTGGTCTCAATCTGCTATTCATCCCTTGCAGGTACTGCGGCATTAATTATTCCGGCGATGTTGGAAGGCTTGTGGACTTTTCTTCCGTCATATTCAGGCATCACCTGGCTGGGACTTTTCTATCTGGGATTTTTTGGAACGGTTCTGGGATTTGTCTGGTATTATGAGGGGATAAAAAAAATCGGACCGACAAAAGCCGGATTGTTCATCAATGTCGTACCGCTGTCTGCAGTCGTTCTGGCTTTTTTTCTGCTGAACGAACCATTGACCCTGTCTTTGCTGGTCGGCGCCATTTTGGTCAGCACCGGCATCTATTTAACCAATACAGAATAAGTGATTAAAATACAATGGAAATATTTGACATTTTGGTCTATTCAAGGGGAGACAAACCAGTTGATCTGCTTCTAACCCATGCAAAAATCATCAATGTGTTTTCCGGAGAAATTGTTGAAGGCGACATCGCCATTGCCGGCGGGTGGATCGTCGGTATCGGGGATTATCAAGCTGTGGAAATCAGGGATTTATCAGGACGATTTGTCGCCCCTGGCTTTATTGATCCCCATGTTCATATTGAAAGTTCCATGGCCTGCATGTCTCAGTTCGCCAGAGCTGTTGTTCCGCACGGCACGACCACCGTCGTGGCCGATCCCCATGAGATCGCCAATGTTTTTGGGATATTGGGCATTGAATACATGCTTCAATCCAGCGAGAATCAGCCCATGAACGCCTATTTCACCCTGTCTTCCTGCGTTCCTGCCACCAGCATGGAGACATCTGGCGCCAGATTGGACGCAGTTGATCTTCTTCCCCTGATGAGCCACAATAGAATTGTGGCGCTAGCCGAAATGATGAATTATCCCGGCGTGATTCATGGTGACCCTGACGTTCTTTCCAAAATCAGGCTGGCCAGACAATATCGCAAACCGGTCGATGGTCATAGCCCTGGCCTTACAGGAAAAGAGCTGAATGCCTACATTGCATCTGGTATATCCAGCGATCATGAATGCACCACTGCAGTTGAAGCCCGTGAAAAACTGATGGCTGGCATGCACATCTTTATCCGCCAGGGAACAGGCGCCCGGAACCTTCAGGATCTTTTGCAGATCGTAACCCCACGGACCTTTCATCGGATTATGTGGTGTACGGATGACAGCGACCCCCATGATCTGCTGAGCGTAGGCCACATTGATTCCGTAGTTCGGGAATCCATCGCCTCCGGCGTTGATCCGATTCAGGCCATTCGAATGGCGACCCTCAACCCTGCTGAATATTACAGGCTCCATCACCTCGGCGCCATTGCTCCAGGCAGACAGGCGGATATGGTGGTGTTTTCCGATTTGAACGCTCCGGTGATTGAGCAGGTGTATTGCAATGGTGTAAAAGTTGCCGAAAACGGCGCCATGTCGCCTGACATCCATATTCCGGAGACGCTGGCGCTTCCGCGTTCCATGAGAGTCACCCTCAAAACGCTTGATTTTTCGATTCCCTTGGTCGGAGATCGCATTCGGGTTATCGAAATCGTTCCGAATCAGTTGATCACAGGATCAATAACCGCGGCGCCAACTATCTTCCAGAATGCCGCGATCTCCGACTCCGACCGGGATATTCTGAAGATCGCCGTTGTTGACCGACATAGCGGTTCAGGAAACGTCGGAAAAGGGTTTGTCAAGGGCTTTGGGCTAAAGCAGGGGGCAATTGCTTCCAGCGTTGCCCATGATTCCCACAACATCATCGTGGTGGGAACAACAGATGAAGATATGAAGGCGGCGGTAAAAGCGGTTGTTCTGATGGGAGGCGGTTTATCTGTCGTATCTGGTGGCAGGTCCATTGCCAAGCTTGCCCTGCCCATAGCCGGTCTGATGTCCCCGGAACCGGTTCATATTGTATGGAATCATCTCAATCGCCTGCTGATATGCGCCAGGGAAATCGGCTCAACACTTCAAAACCCATTCATGACGCTCTCTTTTTTGTCTCTGCCGGTAATCCCCGAGCTGAAGATCACCGACAAGGGACTGGTGGATGTCAAACGGTTTCAAATAGTACCTTTGTTTGTATGATGTGATATGATATACCGTGTGCGTATGAACTGCGCTTTTTAATTCCAAAAACTCAGTCATTGACCGCTCAAATCAGTATTTATAAAATCAATTTCACTCAATCAAAACAACGGTACGACCCAAAGGAGAAAGTAGATGTTAATCGTAATGAGTAAACAGGCAACCCCGGAACAGACTGAAGCCGTTGTGGCTGAAATTGAAAGGCGCGGCTATGTGGCCAGACCCATTCCCGGCGGCGAGCGGATCACCATCGGCATACTGCATAACAAGGGGCCTGTTGATGCATCTCCGTTCCTATGCATGTCCGGTGTCTCGGACACCATTCCCGTCACCAAGCCCTATAAACTCGTCAGCAGGGAATGCAAGCCGGAGAATACCATCGTTCAAGTTGGCGATATCGCCATCGGCGATGGAAATCTGGTCATAATGGCCGGTCCCTGCGCCATAGAAAGCGAATTACAGGCATTAACCATTGCCAGACATGTCAAGGCAGCCGGGGCTCATATTTTTCGAGGCGGAGCATTTAAACCCCGCACATCTCCCTATTCTTTTCAGGGACTTGGCAAAGAAGGGCTGGAAATTCTGGCAAAAGTCCGTGAAACCACCGGTATGCCTGTGGTCACCGAAGTCATGGATGAAGACACATTTGATCTGGTTGAATCCTATACTGATATCATTCAGATTGGTACCCGGAACATGCAGAATTTCAGCCTGCTCAAACGGGCCGGAAGGGCATCAAAGCCGGTTCTGCTGAAACGGGGAATGGCGGCAACCATCGAAGAATGGCTGATGGCGGCCGAATACATTCTGGAAGGCGGCAATTCTCAGGTGATTTTATGCGAAAGAGGGGTCCGCACTTTTGCCGACCACAGCCGCAATACACTGGACTTGTCTTCCATACCGGTTGTTCAAAAGCAAAGCCATCTGCCCATCATTGTTGATCCCAGTCATGCTGCCGGCAGAAGAGACCAGGTAATTCCCCTCAGCCGCGCTGCAGTGGCTGCTGAAGCTCATGGCCTGATGGTCGAAGTTCATCACGAACCCGAAAAAGCCATGAGCGATGGCGCACAGTCGCTGTATCCCGATCAATTCGCGCTACTGTGCAAACAAGTGAATGCAATTTTTGATATTTTTCATTCCAAATCAGTTTGAGTCTTGAGTCAGCTTCATGCGTTAATCCATCATCTGCATCGCTGTGGAGAATTAAGAAGCGCAGATTATGGTAATTCAAAGTATAATAAGTAAACGTCTTGTTTTTAACTTGATTTTTTTCAGTCAACCATATAAAAATTTTAAGTGAAATGCTCATGAAAGAACTGGCACGATGGACAATTCTATAAAGAGGAGCTTTGTTTAAATGACTGAACTAGTTGATACAATTAGAAATATTGCGCTTGTAGGCCATGGGAACTCCGGGAAAACTTCTTTGGCTGAAGTCATGCTGTACCAAACAGGCGTAACCAGTCGTCTTGGACGAGTCGAAGACGGCAATACGGCAATGGATTTCGAGCCTGAAGAACTCAAGCGAAATATCAGTATAAGCAGCGGCTTCCATCATTTTAATTGGAAAAAGCATTCAGTTACCCTGGTTGACACGCCTGGAGATCAGAATTTTTTTACGGACACCAAATTTTGCATGCAGGCCGTTGATGGCGCAGTTGTCCTGATTGATGCTGTTGACGGGGTCAAAGTCCAGACCGAGCAGGCATGGAACTTTGCTCAAAGCTTAAAACTGCCATGTGTTATTCTGATCAACAAGCTTGACAGAGAACGGGCGGATTTTTCCAGAGCATTTCAGGATGCCGTAAAATCCTTTGAACCAAAGCCCATCATACTGCATTTGCCCATAGGCGCTGAATCAAATTTTAAGGGTGTTGTTGATTTGGTTGCCATGAAAGCCTATACCTACGATGCCAACGGCAAGGCGACTGCCATTGACATTCCATCGGATATGCAATCCCTTGTTGAGGAAGAACGCGAAAAATTGGTTGAAAATATCGCTGAAGCCGATGATACGCTTCTTGAGCGATATCTTGAAGGGGACCCGATTTCAGACGACGAACTCAAAACAGCCCTGAAGAAAGGAACAATATCGCGTATATTCTCCCCTGTGCTGTGTGCCTCCGCCATTAAAGCCGTTGGCATTGATTTGTTGATGGATTTTATTGTCAACAGCATGCCTTCGCCATTGGATCGCATGCCCAAAGTCGGGAAGGATCCGGTGGTTGGAAATGAAATTGAACGGGTGCCTGATCCGGATGCGCCGTTTTCAGCTTTTGTTTTCAAGACCGTGGCCGATCCATACGCTGGCAGGCTCTCAATATTCCGGGTGGTGTCCGGCAAACTTGGAGCTGACGGCAATTTTTTCAATGTCAACAAGGATGTTAAAGAACGTTTTAATCAGCTCTTGACGATTGCCGGAAAAGAACAAAAACAGGTCAAAAGCGCCGGCCCTGGTTCTATCGTTGCTGTCGCCAAACTCAAGGAAACCTTTACTGGCAACACCCTTTGTGATGAAGCCAATAAGATTAGATTCCCCTTCCCTGCACCCCTTCCCACCCTGATTACGTTTGCAATAACCACCAAGGGCTCCGGGGATGAAGACAAAATCTTCATCTCGCTGACCAAGATGCTGGAAGAAGACTCTGCTCTCAAGCTGGAGAGAACCACCGAGACCAAGGAAATTCTCTTGTCCGGAAGGGGCCAAGTCCATATTGAGGCAGCCATTGAAAAACTAAA
>Ga0194044_10000571_pt1 | contig 18398 bp, 10 predicted proteins | sample JunL4417m_MetaG_FD_155460 | JGI IMG/M metagenome (GOLD analysis project Ga0194044, IMG submission 155460) | Anoxic zone freshwater microbial communities from boreal shield lake in IISD Experimental Lakes Area, Ontario, Canada - Jun2016-L442-17m | ecosystem: Environmental > Aquatic > Freshwater...
CTGGCACTACGCGGCGGGCTACCTCGGCCCCAATGGGCCGGACCCGTTGCGGATGGAAGCGCTCACCGGCATCAAGATCGCCGCCGATGACGGGCCGGCGACCAGCCAAGGCGCAGGCATGCTGGCGGGGGAAAGTCTGGGTTCAATGAATTTCAAACCGCGCTTCGTGGTGGCGGACAAGACCGCCGAACCGCTGGGCCACTACCATGGCGATGGCGCCGTCTCCTCGGCCAGCAAGCAGGTGGGCAAAATGCGCAGCCTGTACCTGGGGGAGGTGGGGGTGTCGGCGGCGGCGCTGGGGCGGCTTTTTAAGAGTGCTGGCGTTAACCTCTGGACCGATGACGGTTCGGTGGTCGTCACCGACGGTCGCTTCCTGATGATCCACTCCGGTCAGGCTGGCCTCAAGCCCATCGCTGTGCCCAAGGGGGTGAGGATCAAGCCCATCACGGGCAAAATTGAACGGCGCGAAGGCGGCACCATTTATGTCAACTTTGAGAAGGGCGACACGTTCTGGTTCAGTCTGAGCTGGTGAAACGCAACGAAGCGCGCCCGGGGGAACTGGCAAATAACCCGACTCCGTTTTTCTCACTCGGGCGCGATGACGTTCGCGCCAATTAGCCCGAGTTCAAAGTCGGCTAGATTGGCTTCAATCCGCAACGACTCCAGCACTCGGGCCGGATCGCATGGAATCCTCAAGATATCGATCGAGGATATCCAAACGTCCTGGTCCACAATTTTAACCTTCAATGGAATCGTCTCTTTGGCGAAATGTCCAATGACAGTATCCACATTTTTGGTCGAGACGAGGGCGATTTCCATCTGATGCCCGTCTTTGTATTTGAGTAGCAAATGCCCCAACCTTTCAAAGGTGTTTCGGCTTTCATGCTCGCAGGCATAGAGTAGGGTCAGCCCCAGTGCTCTCTTTCCGATGGGGATCGTGATGCTCGCGGGCTTGTCGGTTTTCAGCAGCTCTCTGGTCGCCGCGTCGGAAGAGCCACATTCCACCATGGCCATGTAAGGTCCCGTCATGGGAATGTTGAAATCGCCTGCCACGGTCTTGACCAGTCCCCCTTCCTTGGCGTAGGCCGCCCGATCCACCACATACTTCGTCCCATTGTTCCAATGGGATTGGATGCGAATGGTGTCGGTGTTGTAGGCTTTTGAAAGGTCCACTCGCTGCGTGCGTTCGTCGCGCAGTTTTCGCATGGCGATGTCGGCCGCAGCGTCCAGCCCGGCCAGCGTTACGTTATTCGTGTTCTCAAAAACAACGCTCGCGCCATCCATGATTGCGCAGTTGACCGCATACACGCCCTCGGGCAGCAGGGGAATGTTCGTGAACTCGAGTGTCCTGGTCGTTTCGCCCGCGCCCGGCCAATCCAGTTTTACGTTTGCCTCCTGGTTCATGAAAGTCAGCCTCAGCTTGGCCTCCGCAGGAATAGTCCCCGGAGACGCGACGCGAGTCGCAATTTCAAGGGTGCGTTGCCCGGAATCGTACACCGCCCGACTGCAATCCAACTCATAGCGCGGGCGAATCTCGACCTCCACGTTCTTGATCACCGGCCAATCGGCAAGCTCCACGAAGAACTGATGCCAACCGGTTACCATCCCCGCTTCGCCTTTCACAACGTTCCCGTCCACTTTCAGCCCGCTCACAACATGCTGGGGGTCCAGGACGTTCTCTATCTTCGCGCCCAGATCCCAGGCCACGGGAAGGCCCACGCCCGCCACCGACGGCCCCGTGACTTTGATGACGATGGGGGCGGTTCGAATTTCAACCGTGTGCGAAGCCGCAGCCGGTTCCGTAAATTCAAGGAGCATCGTGTCCAGCGCCGGCGTTAGCGTGTAATTCACTGGCCGCCCATTATCCCGCACTTGCAAAACCTTGGCGGGCTTGAGGAAAATCGAAAACTTGAGTCCCTTGGGCGTGGAACTTTTCACCGCGTAACGATCCGTCCGAACCTCCGCTCTGGTCTTGCCTTGATACGTCAGTTCCGCATAGGTAACTTTCAAATGAGCGCTATCCCACGATTCGGGGAAACCCGGCCGCCATGCGATGGCTTTGCCGCCGTCCGTCAGCTCGAGACCAAAAAGGCCATCAATCAACGCCATGAGATAAGCGCCCGTCGGAGGACCAAAAATGTAGTTGGCGTCACCGCGCCCCGCATCGGTCATTCGCTCGGGAAAATTGCCGGGCGCCTCGGTGAATACCGTGCTGGCCAGGGCGACCGATTCAAGCAGTTTCGTCCCGCGATCCTTATCCCCAATTCGGAAGTAGGCGCGGGCGGCCTCCGCCATCTGGAACGGCATGACATTATCATCGCCAAACATGGAGGGCTTCAGGTCCCCAACTCGCATGAGCGGCGGCTCCGTCCCCTTGGGATTCACCCAGAGGGCATGATTCATGGCAAAGAGGCTCTGCCAGCCATACTTGACATCAAGACTGGTATAGAGAGTCGGCCAGACAAAATCGGAATAATAGTGGGTCGTGTGGGGCACGCCCTGCAAATCAACATGATTGTAGAAATAACCCATCGCCGGATTCCACAACTTCGCTTGTAACGCCTCGAACATCGCCGCGGTGCGATCCCTGAGCAATCGGGCGTCGTTTGTTTTCCCCAGGGACGTGGCCAGATCGCCCAACCGCTCAGGCAAGCCCGCCATAATCAGGCTCGGCGATGCGCCCAGGCCCGGCAGGCCCAGGCAATCCGCCTGATACATCAGGCAATTACAGCCCATGTGGAACTTGAGCAGCAAATTGTCGGACCCGGCATACAATTTCCACATTTTTTGAGTGGCCGACATCAGCCGGGGCCAAAACCGCTCCAGCAGGGCGCGATCTCCGGTAAAATCGTAATACTGCATCACATCGCGAAGATGGTAGGGGAAGGCATCATAATCATAAATCCCGCTACCGCTACCGCTGGCTTTGCCGGAAGCGGTGTAAAAGACATAATCCGCCTCCTTAGCCAGCCCGAATGCGGTGAGGGCTTTGCGCGCCCGCTCTTGCTGACCCAGCAGCATCGCAGCATTTATCTGGGAAATGTTGGGAAACGAAGCGGCCCACCAATGCACCCCCTCCAGCCAGGCCGGGGCCGTATATTCATAATCCAGATTCGCGATGCCGGTGAAAAAGCCCGAATCGAGAACAGGGTTTGGAGTTGAGATGGCATAGGGTGTCAACATTATCTCATAATACCTCCGGCTTTCGCTGATCAGTTTCTCAGGTTTGACGTCAACCACCCGGTGGTCAGCCCCATTTTTCGGATCGGAATGACTGGCGACAAGATAGACCGACTTGGCTTTTCCCGGCTTCAGGTTGAGGCTGTGAGAATAAACAACTCTCGATATCGAAAGGACGGGCTGCTTCAGCGGATAGGTGGCCACGGTGGCAAGATAAGGAAGTTGGTCCTTTTGGAGCGTCGCGCTCGTATCGCCCAGCGAAACCCTGTCCCCGGGGGTGTCGTCGCGTTCTGGAGGAAAATATTCCGCATGAAGGGTCCGGGTGATGCGCGCCCCGCCCCCCCAGATCCAGTCGGCTTGGACTTTCAGGGGTTGGGTCGAGGTGTTGATCAGTGAAAGGCGCGCCACCAATCCCCAGTCCTCTGCCTGCGTCACCAGCAAATTCGCCTGAAGCCCCGGAATCGTTGTCGCCGCCCACCGATACTCCGTCGCGCCGGGATAGAAAGTTGTTTTGCACCCCTTCATCGAATCGAGCCAATGCTTCTGCCCTTGATAGGTGATTTGAACCCGCCCATCACCGAATTTCTGAAAATCCGGCATTACAGTATCTTCGGGCAGGATGCGCAGCATGGCGAATCGCGCCCGATCACCCGTGACCAGAACGGTGTCATCGCGTTTGATCCCCCGATTGAATTGCCGCGTGCCATCGCAAGTTGAAAACGACTCTCCCCGGCCCACCAGGTCGTAGAAAGATGAGGACTGCGGAATCTGTTTTTTCCACGCCGAACCCCAGGCGGGGTCTAATGCCTTACCGCCGAGCGCGGGGATAGCGAGACTGAAACACCCCAAAAAAAGAATCGCAGAGTGAAAATGTGGCCGATACAAGTCCATAATTAGAAAACAATTTTCACTAACTTGTTTGCCGGCGCACTACCAGATCCTGACCGCTTTCGCCGGGAACATGACCGCGGTACCGGATAAGTCCATAACACTGAGAGGCGATGCTTCAGGAAAAGTGATGCCGATGCAAGCAGACTTCGTCATCATCCGCAGATTCATTGGTCTCGCTATTGGATGCGCACCAGCTTACTAAGAAGGCGTGAATCAGGAATCCACGGCGCGGGCTGCTGCCACACCGACGTCATGCTCGTTATTCCGGATGCTGATTTATGGGTCGGGCGAGTGCGCGAGTTCATTGGTGATGAACAGCATTTTCGCTTTTGCGATGCTGTACTACACCAAGGCACTGCGATTGGATCCTGCCTGGGCGGGGATCGCCATGTCCGTTTCGGTGTTCTGGGAGGCGATTACCGAACCGGTGATCGGACACCTCAGCGATGAAACCCGCAGCCGCTGGGGGCGGCGGCATCCCTACATGCTTTTTGGCGGACTGCTCATGGCCGCCGGTTCCTACCTGATCTGGGCCGTGCCGGCGAGTGTCGGAGCCGGCCAGTTAGCGCTCTTTTGGTACCTGGTTGTGGTGAACCTGATCCTGCGCACGGGGGTGAGCCTGTTCTACATTCCGTATATGGCGCTGGGGTTTGAAATGTGCGCCGATTATCAGGGGCGCTCCCGACTCCAGAGTATCCGGCAGATTCTAAACATGGCGGCTAATCTGGCCGGCCCGGCCTTGGCTTGGTCGTTTTTTTTCCAAGATCGGGATGGCATCCGCAGCACGACCGTGGCCGCGAATTATCTCCGTATGGGTGGAGTATTCTCGCTGGTCACGACATTCTTTGTAGTACTGGTCGTCGTCGGCACTTTTCGGTGGCGCGAAGATACACGGCCAGCGTTGCGGGCGGTTGTCGGGGGCTGGTTCCGGCAATTTGCTCTCAATATGAAACAGCTTCTGCTCGATCCAAACCTCCGCTGGGTCATTGTTTTTACGCTGGTCACCGGGATTGGCACGCTGTGGGTGAGTTCCTTGCAGGTGTTCGTGTATGACGATTTCATGAAGTTCTCCGCCGATCAAAAAACCACCGCCCACGGCAGCACGATGGTGGGGTGGGCGGTGGGCGCATTTTTCTCGACGGGACTGGCCAAGCGGTTCGACAAGCGAGCCACGGTCGTTCTGGGCGGGTTGGTCAGTTTGGTTGGCAACGGCATGCTGGCACTGCTGTTTCTCACTGGGTTGGTGTCACCGGGCACCGCCTGGGTCGCGGGAGGCATATCCATCCCGCTGGCGTCCTGGCTGTTCGTGGCCTTTCACGCCAGTTACTGGCTGGGTATCGGCATCGCGATGCCCGTCTCCATTGGGATGATTGCGGATGTCTCCGAAGTTCACTTTCTCCAGACGGACATAAAAAAGGATGGCGCTTACTCCTCGATCGCCAGTCTGGCAATCCGGTTGGCCTGTGCGATCGGCATGATTACTTCGGGTTTCTGCTTGAGTTTCATCGGCTACCAAACCACGCCAGGCGTGGAATCGGCAAGCCAGAATCCGCAAGCCATCTGGCGGCTGGGGTTTGTGACCTTCGTAGCCGGCGCGTTCATGAGCCTGCTGGCGATGTTGGCCATCCGAAAATATCCCCTGACGCGCTGCAGTTTGGAGGAGATGCGCGCCACAAAAGACGGATTCCCCTCTCTGCGCTGACGGCTCCGTGGCGAAAGAAATCCGTCAATTAACCGGGGGATGTAGTTTGGAAAGCCCCCTTTGCCGTGGCCTGCGACACCTTCGAGAAACGCTTGCGGTAAGCTGTTGGGGTCAGGCCGAACTCTGCGCGGAATCGGCGCGTGAAGTAATTGGCATCCGGCCAACCCACCAAACTGCCGACCTCACTCATCGAATACTCAGAGCGGGTTAGTAACGAAGTTGCCATTTCGAGCCGGCGGCGACGCAGATAGGCCATCGGCGGCAGCGCGGCGACTTTGTTGAACGACCGCGTCAGATAATCCGGCAGCACATGCACGCGGGCGGCCAAACTCTCCAAAGACCAGGCGTCTTCCGGGTGATCGTCAATGAGCTTCAAGGCGGCGATGACCGATGGGTTGGGCTTTGGGGGTTCGCGCTTGGATTCGACGGGCAAATGCTGGGCGACGGTGGCGAGCAGTTGGATCAAGAGCCCGAGTCGAACGGGGTGGTTGACTTTGTCCGGAGTGCTCAAGCCGACAAGTTCATCGAGGGTTTTCCGACATTTCCTCAAAGCGGATTCGGGCAGGCGCAACAACACCGTTCCATGCTGGGCGGGGGATAGCGGAATACTCCACAGCAGGCGACCCAGTAGAGGCTCATCAATCATCCAGCCCAGTTCCCGGCCCAGGATTCCTGGAAAAAAACAGCAATCGTAGAGTGCCAAATCCTTGCACTGGCTGTAGGCATGCCACGCGCCCGGCCGAAAGACAAAGACGTCGCCCCGGGTGATCGTCTTCTTTCCGAGGGCGGTTTCATGAAGACAGGATCCCCCGACCACAACGACCACCTCGACAAATTCGTGATCGTGCGGTGGATAATCCTCATGATCCTCCACCAAGGCCGCCACAATCTGAAGCACGTTGTCAAAGTAACGACTCCAAGACACGTGTATGTTTGGATCCCGAATCATGTTGTGAATCACACCGTACCAATAACCTGGTTTGAGGCAAGGCAATAAGAGGGATCAAGGGGAAAAATCAGGGTGGTTTCAAGAAATCGTAGCCGCCGACGGCAGTCGGCGCTAACACTCCGATAATCGAGGAAAAGTGCGCCGACTGCCGTCGGCGGCTACGATTTTGCAGGTTCTTGAATCCGCCCTGGGGAAAAACACCCCTGCTTCGCGTCATTGATGGCGCACTGGCGTGCTAATAATAAACCGATGGGAGGCTAACGGATGGAGCGGCGGTTGTGCTAAAAGTTCCAAGCCTGAACATTTAACCGGAAATACAACATGACCAACCACAGCCGCCGCCTCGCTTTCACCCTTCTCGGACTGACTCTCGCCACCGGGACACTCGCCGGCGAATTAACCAGCCGGATGGAACTATCGCTCGACCGCGTGCGGCAGGGCGGGCCGCCCGTGTATTCGGATGACTTTGTCCTGGCCGATGCCGTGCCGCAACATGTGCGGCGATTCACGGAGTTCAGCGGCGATGTGTCGGGCCGTTATATTGGCGCGCTGGCCACGGTGTCTCAATTCACCGGACAGGCGATTCCTGAACTCGACCGGGTTGCGGCCAAGCTCCTGCCGTTGCAGAAGGCGGACGGGCATTTTGGCGATCCGTTCACCACGAATGGTGTTGCCAACAGCGACATGGCGCTGCTCTGGGGCAACGGACGACTGTTGATCGGGCTGCTGGAATATCACCGCCTCCAGCCTAAACCGGAAGTGCTCGCCTGCGCCCGACGCCTCGGCGATTGCTTTGTCAAACTCGGGCCGCGGTTCAACGACCCGGCCATCTTGGAGAAATTCAGCGGCGACCAGGTGGCGGTGGGTTATATCTGCTGGACGCAAATCATCGAAGGTTTGGTGGCCTTGAACCGCGCCACGCAGGACGAACAATATCTGCGGCTGGCCGAGCGGATCGCAGGCAACACGCATCGCTATCCCAAGGAACACAGCCACGGTTTCGTCAGCGCACTGCGTGGCGTCCTCGAGATCCACCGGACCACACACGACGCCCAATGGTTGAAAAAAGTTGAAGCCGAATGGGAGGGCATCATCGCCTCGGGGAATCTGCTGCCGCAGGGGGCGTTGCCGGAGATTTTCAAACCGATGATTGCCAACGACGAGGGCTGTTCGGAAGCCGACTGGCTGCGGTTGAATCTGGATCTTTGGGCCGAAACGCGCAACCCGCGCTATTTGGACAACGCTGAGTTGACCCTTTTCAACGAGTTCTTCTTTAATCAGTTTCACACCGGCGATTTTGGTCATCACGTTTTGACCGACGAGGGCATCGGCGCATGGAGCGCGCGCGCCTGGTGGTGCTGCACTTTGCATGGCCTGCGCGCTTTTCCGGAAATATCTCGGGCCGCCTTTCGCTCCGAGCCCGCGCGGCTTTGCTATGATCTGCCCGTGGATGGCCAAGGTAACATCCCCGGCCTGACGCTACAGGCGGACTCCACTCTGGCGCAGGATGCGAGCGCGACGCTGCGCGTGACGAAAGCGGACGGGGCCGGGCACCCTCTCCGCCTGCGCCAGCCCGTCTGGGCTTCCGCTCTTGAACTCACGCTCAACGGCCAACCGCTGGCGAGCGTCGCACAAACCGGAGCGGTGGAAGTCCGTCGCAGGTGGCAGGTCGGAGAGAAGTTGACCGTTCATTATGTGCTGCGCACTCGGCTGCTGCCGCACCCAGAGGACGCCAGCCGCGTCGCCATTCTGCGCGGCCCGTGGTTTTTGGGGGTCAACGTGCAAGATGCGCCGACCTACTTCGATGAGCCGCCGGAAAACGCCCGCGTCCTCTTGCCAGCTCCTGATGTTGCCGGTGATTTGCCGCTCAAGTCAGTTGTGGCAGTGGTTCCCAAACCGATTCGGTTCACCGCGCCGGCCGCTTACCTCGCGCTGCCCTACCGTCCGGGTGGCTATCCGATCCAGCCCCAAACCGTCGTACTGCGGCCCATCGCCGAACACACAGCGGTGGCCGATGCCACGCGATGGGCGCTGTGGTTCCGACCCGGGAAGTGAACCGCCAAACCCAAAGCACTTGTCCGGCACCGGCGCGCACTCGCGTGCTAATCATAAACCTGTGGGATGCTAACACCTGTCGGACAATTTGAGGTATTGTGGACTGTAATTACAAGAAAAACCAAACAACTTGTGAAAGAACTTGTGAAAGCGGGCTTCCAAAACAGAATCCCTAACTTGAACACAATCGGCGGTATCAACGTAAGAAACTAAAAACAAACAAACATAACATGAAGGCAAAAATACAAAGCACCATGCATAAACTCAAATCCCTCGCCATCGTCGGCGTCCTGGCTGCAGTCGGGGCGGTGAGCGCGCACGCCGCGAGCGTGCTCGTCAACGGCGATTTCACGGCGAACGCTTCGTTATTCAATGCGCAGACAGGTTTCGGGGCCATTGGTTATATCAATGAGCCCAATGTTGCGAACAGCAATCCGTCAACGATCCCGGGTTGGGACCTCCAATACGCAGTGCAGGGGTGGTATTATTATGGTCTTAACGGCGCAGCAACAGGTTTGCCGGAGAATGGCATCAATTCTTGGGGTCCAAGCAACCCGGGCGGGCGCACCTACATGTTCCTTTATCCGGCAGCCGCAAATGCGAGCCAGGTTCTGTCGCTGGCCCCCTTAACGGAATACCAGTTGGATTTTGATGTTGCCCAGACCGCAACGTCTGCGGCGTTCAGTTGGGGTCTTAGTATTGTTGACGGCGCGACGACGTATTATAACGGCACTGCTGTGGCCAACAATCTCGCGTTCGACCACGTTACCTTTACATTCACCACGACGGCGTCGGCCCTCAGTCCCACGATCACGTTGATGAACGTTAACTCTGATTATCAGCATGCCATTGATTTCGCCAACGTCACCCTCCAACTGGCGCCAGTGCCCGAGCCGACGACCATAACCCTGGCTGGTCTCGGAATTCTGTTGGTGGGTGTGGGCCGTTGGGCGCGCCGTCGCCCCGCGTAATGGCTCCGATCGTCAACCGCGTTGAGTATTAACCGGTTCGCGTGGGTGGTGGCAACAACGCCACCCACGCTCCCAAAAATAAAACCCTCGAATTCAGAGGCAATTTCAAAATCCCGTAGCGGCGTCTCGGCAGAGCGCCGCTAAACTGCTTTTCTTGGCCACAAGCGCGGGGCTCTGCCGAGACGCCAAGACGCCGGAAATGTTTTGCACGCCACGCCCGCAATTGGGTATAGGCGAAAGTCGCGCACTCGTGTGCTAAAGATAAACCAGTGTGAGGCTAACACCTGTCTGACCACTTGAGGTATTGTGCCACTCGTAATGCTAGCGGAACAATGAAACAACAAACAGACTTGCGAAAGCGGGTCTCCAAAATAGAAACCTCAAACACAAAGGTACAATATATGAACACACACATGAAATCCATTGTCGCTCTGGCGGCCGCGCTGTGCGTCCTGCCGCTTGGCTCCGCTCATGCCGAGGACAACACCACCAACATCATCAGCGGCACGACCATTGACTACGCCGCCGGCATTTATGTTTTCGGCGATACCGGCACGAACAACTATCTACAGATTGACAGCGGCGGCAAGCTGATCAACTGCGCGAGGACATTCATCGGTAACGGTGCTGGTGCCAGCAACAACACCGCGCTGGTCACCGGTAGCGGTTCGGCATGGGACGTCGGTGCATTAACCTTTGGCTGGAGTGGAAACAACAACCTCTTGAAGATCGCCAATGGCGGCGCTGTCAACGGTATCGGCGCTGGCAACCCCATCCTCGAAGGCGTCGGCACTATCATGGGCTTTTCATGGGCTCCCAGCAGCGGCAACATTCTGGTTACCGACAGTGGTTCCTCTTTCAATGTCGGCGGAGGAATCCTAATGGAAGGCAACAGCAGTCTGACGGTCAGCAATGGCGCCACCGTCGGCGGCATTGGCGGCTATGGGACTTATCTAATAGGGGCTGATATCGGTTACGCCGGTAACAACAAGGTTCTGGTCACAGGTGCCGGCTCCACCTTCATCGCCGGCGGGAATTTATTTCTATTGGGAGATGGCGCTGGAAACAACACGCTGACCATTGCTGATGGCGGGTTGTTTGACTCCCCATCAACGGCAGTGGCAATTGACTTTTTCAGCGGCAACAATCAAGCGTTGGTCACCGGTGCCGGTTCTGCCATAAACGTCGGCACTCAGCCTTTCTATGTGGGCTATGGCCTTTCAGGCAGCAGCTTGGTGGTTTCCAACGGCGGCGCGGTCATCACCACCGGCTCCATTTTTCAAGGGGTTACCGCCGGTGCCAGTACCAACACCATCACCATAACGGGGCCGGGTTCGATTTTGGATAACCAGTTGGGATACAATCCGGTCTGGCTCGGATATGATGCTGCTGCGACCGGCAATATCTTGAACGTGGGCAACGGCGGTCTGCTCAAGACTTTTGTGGTTGTGGCGACCGGGACCAACGGCATGTTCAATCTCGGCGACGGCACGACGCCGGCGACGGCGAATCTGTATTATGTGGAATTGCGTCACGCTACCGCGCGGATGAACATCAACGCTGGCGTGTTACAGCCTGTTTTGGCTATGGCGAATATGATTTGGGGACCTGGCGCTGCCAACAACGTTTATATCCAGAGCGGCGGGTTGGTGGCTGATTGCTCGTTCTTTAACGCCGGGATCCAGATTCCGTTGCGGGAGGATCCCTCCAGCACCGGTGGCGGGCTGACCAAGATCGGCGCCAATACCTTCACCCTCGGCGGCGCGAACACCTACACCGGTGCCACCACTGTAAGCAACGGCACCTTGCAGGTGCATGGCTCACTCCCCAGCAGCACGGTGACGCTGGCCAGCGGCACCACATTGGGTGGCAGCGGTTTCATCGGCACGCCGGTGACGGTTCCGTCGGGCACGACCCTGCAGCCGGGAGGGAGTGGTGACATCACCAACTTGACTGCCACTTTGACCATCAGCAACACCCTCACCCTCGCCGGCACCACGGTGATGGTGCTGAACCGGACCAATGCCCAAACCTCGAGCATGATTTCCGGCATTACCACGCTGACCCAGGGCGGCACGCTGACGGTGACGAATGTGGGCGATGCCTTGCAAGCCGGTGATGCCTTCTCGCTCTTCAGCGCCTCCAGCGTGAGCGCTGCGTTCACCGCCACGAACCTCCCGAGTTTGGATGCGGGTTTGACGTGGAATTTCAATGGCCGTATTTTGAAGGTGATGGGAAATGTGGACCCAACGCCGACGAACATCGTGTATGGCGTGAGCGGAAGCATCCTGACGCTCACTTGGCCGGGCTCACATCTGGGCTGGTATGCGCAGTCCAACTCGGTGAACGTGGCCAGCCCGAGCTCCTGGTTTGATATCGCTGGGTCACAAACCGTCACGAATCTGAGCATCACCATTAGTCCGGCATTACCGCAGGTATTCTACCGGCTGCGCTACCCGTAATCGGTTTGGGGCCTGGGTTTGGGCCGCGGCGGCGTTTTGGGACGCTCCGCGGCCCAGAAATTGAAAAGAGTTGGTTGACGATTGTGAAACGATTATGAAGATCATGAAGAAAGGTCGGCACGCCCACCGTGCGGCTGGCTTGGCGGCATTCACTCTGATTGAGTTGCTGGTGGTAATTGCCATCATCGCCATTCTGGCCGCCATGCTCCTGCCGGCGCTCAGCAAGGCCAAGGAGAAAGCCAAAACCATCAACTGCGTCAGCAACATGCGTCAGATCAGCCTGGCATCCGCCATGTATGTAGATGACAATCAAGGCGTCTTAATGCCTCTCTATTTTGTGGTCGGCAGCCCGTTTATGCCAAACGACTTCAAATGGGACACCAACTATCTCGATGGAAACAATGGCCTCTTTATGTGGAATGATCGCCTGCGGGTGAGTTACGTCAAGAATGCCGGCGTTTTTAGTTGCTCTTCCATGTCAGGAAAATCGACACTAAACAACAGCAAGTACCCTCTCGGCATCGGCATTAACTGGACAGAGCTGTGTTGCTCGGCGCTACCGGTCAGCCTGTCGCCGAGCGGCCTTGACAGACCATGGGTCAAGGTCAGCAGCGTCTCCCGTCCCAGTGCGTGCATCATTTTCGCCGATTCCGGAACATTGATATCCCAAGCCAATGCGAGCGACGCGAATCCAGATAATTGGGTGCAAAAACCAGCCAGTGGCGAGAAAAGTTACGGAACCGAATACTTCCGGACTCCCAACGACACGATGTACCAGGCGGGGGACGCTCGCGCCGTGTCACGCCATGGCGGGCGCTGCAACTTTGGCTTCGTTGACGGCCATGCCGAGACTCTGAAAAACAGCAAGGCCGGCTGGCCATTTTGTCTGCCATCAAATCTGAATTCAGGCCTGTCGGTGCCACAACCTGAAGCGTGCCTGTGGGCGAGGTACCACTAACGGATGTCCAGCAAAATAAATCCCACGGCTCGGCATCGGTATGGGCTTGGCCATATACGAGAGTCGCCGTAACCGCTGCGCGCGAAAATCTGACCACTCAATGTTCTTGCGAGTCGGCTCAAACGCCGAAAGCATGCAAGCCGCGTCGGTGTTCAGCACGTCGAATGCACCTCTGGGCACACCTGCGAGATTATCCACCCGCACGCTGCCCACCTTGCAACATGTGCAGGGCTGCGTTTTCCGGTCGCACTCGAAGTTTCACCAGTGTGTGGCCGAGGGCCGAAACCGAAACGCGTATGGACACTTTGCCGCCCTGTTGCTCCACATCGCCACCTTCAACGATCGCAAAGCCGCCGGGCAGTCCGATCTCGGATAGCGTGAAAGTAAGCGTTCGGATTTGCGGCTGCTCGGTAAAGTTGAAAACGTCCAGAACACTACTACGCGCCTGGGGCAACGTGTGCGCATGCACCGTTTCGTTCAGTCCGTAGAACATGCCTTGCGTATAGAAACGCTTCAGAGGAAGGTATGCCCGCATCGCGGCCTTTTGCGCATCCCACACCGCCGGGCTCTGCGGCTTGCCCCCGACGCCCAAGTGCCGGCAGGTGCTGGCATACCACCAAAACACAAGCGCGTTGGTATTGTCTGTCTTCAGCCCCACGTGCAGATAAAGGGGAATACTGTAAGCCAGGTTGTAGTAGTACAGACTCCTCGCGCGACCCGACAGGAGGTCGTCCATCGAGTTCCACATGAATTCGTGCCCCCAAAGAGAGTCAAAGGAATTCTCGCGCGTGTAAAGATAGTAGGTCGGGGTGTAGTGCGCGGAGCTCGGGCCGGTCACAGGATCGTGCAATTCGATGAGCATTGTCGGGCATGCCCGCTTGACCGCGCTGAGGCTAACTGCTTTCGACGGAATATCTTCTTTGTTTCTTACTTGGTTTCCGGCGGCCATTTATACGTTTTGAATGGCTTCTCTGGGGGCCACTGGTCCGTTCTAAAAGGCGACATCGGCAGGCCAGCCCGGTTTGATACATTTGCTATCGGATAGTTTGCCCAGCCGTATCGTACCGCCGCCGGCTGAGCGACCTGATCACTCCAGACTTCCATCTTCTCTCCCTGCACGATTCTGGCCTGAGCCGGATAGAATTTCTTGTCCGATCCGGCAATGGCGAAACCGGTGGCGGTCTCTCCCTGAACCATCAATCCGCCGTCCGCGTCTAAAAAGCTCAGCATGGCCTTGGAACCTTTGACTTGCATCGACTTATAGGCCGGCCCTTTGTAGGCTACGTGCTGGCCATAAGCCACGGCTTGTGCGGCCAGGGCTAACCTGTGTCCGACCGGCTCCTTCCGTCGGGGGTGAATCCTATCCGCATCACCCGCGTCGGTGATGACGGCCATCGCGGTATTTGTTACGGTCCGGCTGGTGATCAGTTGCGCCTCCCTTACAACGGCCCAACCGGTGCCTTCGGGGTCAACCGAAACATGAAAGACCGCATCTCTGGCCCACGGGGCAAGCTGGACGAAGAGGAACGGGAAGTCGCCCTGTCCCCAGTCCTCGCGCCAATTGCGTATCAATACGGGAAAGGAGGTCCGGTAATGGTCGGCCTCGGTGGAAACCGTGTTCCCCTCGCCCTGATACCAGATGGCACCGCGGATACCATAGGGAATAATGGGAGCAATCATTCCGTTGTATAACAGACAGAACCCGTTCTGAGGCCCCTCCGCCCAATCCGGCTTGTTGTTAATGTAGGGGCGTGACTCGGGATCGGACATAATGCAGCGCTCACTCGTCCAGGCTTGCACAATCGAGCCTCCATACGAATCGTTAATCAGTCCGACCGGAACTCGTAGAACCTTTCGCAGCTCGCGGCCAAAGTGATAGGCCACCGCAGAGAAGTTTCGCACGGTATCCGGACCGCAGAGATCCCATTTTCCCGAGGGCAGATCTTTGGCAGGCTCCCGCGCCGTAACCAACGGCACAGTAAAGAGCCGTAGCTTGTCGTCCATCGACTGAGCAATCAAATCTTCGGCATTGTCGGTCTCAGCCAGCGGCCACTGCATGTTGGACTGGCCGCCGCACAGCCACACTTCGCCTATGAGTATGTTCTTAAACTCAATCGTGTTTTCGCCCGAAATCGTCATGGTGAATGGCCCGCCTGCATCCATCGGTTTGAGTCTGACCATCCACCCCCCCTCCGAGGTGGTGGTGGCAGCTTCCTGCCCGTTGAATCTTACCGTCACGGTCTCGCCGTCTTTCGCCGCACCCCAGACTGGCACATTGACGCCTCGCTGAAAGAGGGCGTTGTCAGCGAATATTGCCGCCGGCTTGACGGCTGCTTGCAACGATGAGCCGGTCAAAAAGGCGCCTGTCAAAAGCCAAAAAGCCGAAACAACGAATCTTTCTATCGCGAACTTCCTAATGCTGCGTTGGGATTGCATTGAAAACTTCATCCTAACCATTGACCGCAAAGGACGCCAACTTCGCCTTGAAACCATCTCGCTCCAGAACTTCCGGGTTGACGACATTCTCCGGCACCAGACCCCGCGCGGCCCGCAGGATCCCTTCCGACATGGCGACACTCACCAGACGCACCGCGCGATGTGTTGTCGGCAGCCAGTGAGGCGTGAGGATGACATTGTCGAGGCTGGTCAGCGGATCCGCGGTGGCCAGTGGTTCGTGGGCGAACACATCCAGACCGGCCCCGGCGATGCGCCGCTCCTGCAGCACGTGCGCCAACACATCCTGCTTCACGAGTTCACCGCGCCCGGTGTTGATGAAGTAGGCCGTGGACTTCATCAGCCCGAACTCGCGCGCCCCCATGAAACCGCGGTTCAAATCAGTAAGCGCGCAGTGCAGGCTGACGTAATCCGCTTCGCGAAGCAGCGTGTCCAGATCCACCAACTCGACCTTGCGCGCCGCCGCTTCCTCGGCACGGCAATGTCGCGAGCACGCCAGAACCCTCATGCCGAAAGGCTCCAGCAGGCGAATGAGCTCCCATGAGATGCGCCCCAAGCCAACGATGCCGAGAGTTCGGCCGACCAGGTCGTCCCCGGTGATGGCGGCTTGGGTGCGCCAATCTCCAGAGCGGGCCATCTGCTCCTGCGCGGTCAGGCGTTTCGCCAGCGCGAGAATGAACAGCATCGCCGCCGATGCCGTGGAATGCGTGAGCGATTCGGGGGCGTTAAACACCGCGACGTCATTGTCCGTGCAAGCGGCCATGTCAATCTTGTCCGTGCCCACACCGGCGCGGCCGATCACGACGAGTCGTTTCGCGCCCTGCGCGAAGGTCGAGGCTCGCACGTAAGGACGAATGAGCACGATCCCGTCAGCCGCCGCCACGTGGTGCGGCTCCATCTGCATGCGGTAGAGCATCTCGCCATAGGCCGCACCGAGCGTGACGGGTGACTGGTCCAGGAAGAATCCCTGGCGGACGTGCGGCGCAGCCTGCAACAGGTCTTCACCGCAGTAGCCAGTGGCGACTTTGCCAGTGGCGTCCAGAAAATCGCCCGAATAAAAGGCTTCGAATAAACGCATACGATCTGCCAGCAGTGACGGGGTGTTACTTCACCTGTTTGTAGGTCAGGACCACCGCGCCAGGTTGACTGGGAATGCTGATGAGCAGGCCACGTTTCATGAGTTCCTCGCCAGTGAAGGTTTGGGCCTCACTGAGACGATCAAGATCGGTCACAATGTAACGGGCGCTGGCATCCAGTCCGCGGAGCTTGAATCGTCCAGCCTCGAAATTGGAGTCCGGACGACGGAATGCCTGCACGGCTCCTTCCTTCGACTCGGGACGATCATATTGCCAGCCCAGCCAGACATCATTTGCGAGGCTGTAAGACGTCAATGGATAGAAATCGCCCAGATAATTCGGGCTGACCTGTTTGAGCTGATCGAACAGGCGGCGTGCCAACTTGTAATCCAAATCTTTCTTCCGCATATCGAAGCAAAGGGTCAAACTCGGCGACATGTTGGCGCGGAATCCGTAAACATCAATATCGGGTTGGCCATGTTGTCCAATCGCCGATTGCCCGGTTACATAGCCGGCGCCGTGATACGGGATCCACGAGGCGAAGGAGAAGTGGTGGTTCTGTTGGCTGGTCGGCTCGAACAGGTAATCACTTCGGATCAGGGGCACTGCGCGACGCAAGGTTTCGAGATCATCGCGACGACCGCCGGAGGCGCAGGAGTCCATCCGCAGGTTGGGGTGCCGCTGGCGGAGGGCGTCCCAGTAGGCCAAATAGCCTTGAACGTAATGGTTTTCAGTCGTCCCCTGGCGATCCGGAGCATCGGCACCGCGCCAAAATGTGAGGGGATCCATGTTGAAATCCTGACGATAGAAATCGATGCCCTGCTCGGTCAACGTCCGATCAACATGGTTTATAAGCCAGTTCAGGGCCTCAGGATGGCCGAGATTCAGCAAGCTGCCGGGGCCACTGCCAAAGCCTCCACCCTGAGGTGGGGGTGGAACCTCCCCCTTTTTCGAAAGCAACCATTCGGGATGATTCTTTGCGATCCATGAGTTGGGATCACCCACTCGCTCGGGTTCAAACCAGACGATGGTCTTAATGCCTTTGGCCCGGGCGTGGTCGCTGACCGCGCGCAACCCTTTGGGGAAACGAGTCGCATCCGGCTCCCAAGTGCCGGTATTGACCCATTCCCCACCGCAGGGATACCAGCCGGCATCCATCCACCAATAATCCAGTTTCATGCCCTCCTCGAGATAGCGATCTACGAACAGTTTCTGGTTGTCCTCGTTTGCCTGGGTCATCTCCTTGAACTGATGCGAACTGCACGCCACGATCTGGGTCGGCGGCAGCTTCCCATCGGCCGTGCGCGGGAGATTGTGTGCGACCATCCAGCGCCGCCAGAGGTTTTGAGCCGTCACGATGTCCGCTCCCTTCCAGAACACCATTGCGATCAGGGGAGAGCGGATTTCCTCGCCCGGTTTCAAGAATGAGTGCAGGAGTCCCTGGCCAGCCGTCACGTGCAGACTTCGGTCCGAGTCGCGGACGAACGCGCTCGCCCACTCTCCCGGCCAGCCGATGGCTAGGAATACCCCCCCACCGGGCATTTGCAGGTTGTAGTAGGGAAAGGCGGCGTTGGTTGGACGTCCGCCAAAGGGAGCGAAACGTTTGCTGGCTTTGGGCTCAAGCGTTTGATGAAACGGCTCGAAGCTATCGGCCGTACACCAATCACCTTTGGTGCTATGAAGCACGAATTCGCTGCCCT
>Ga0194044_10000572_pt1 | contig 18386 bp, 15 predicted proteins | sample JunL4417m_MetaG_FD_155460 | JGI IMG/M metagenome (GOLD analysis project Ga0194044, IMG submission 155460) | Anoxic zone freshwater microbial communities from boreal shield lake in IISD Experimental Lakes Area, Ontario, Canada - Jun2016-L442-17m | ecosystem: Environmental > Aquatic > Freshwater...
GGTATCGTTGGAAGTACCGCCAACGGAATACGGTCGCACAGCGCCTATGCCGGGGGCGGCGACCACGGCCTTCCGCGGCTGCGCCTCACGGAAGATCATGCCGCGGCTGCCGGAGCCGCGGCGCCTGAAGCGCACGACGAGGCGTGCGGGCAATCGAGCCGCGGCCGGTGAAGGTGGCGACGGGAGGACTGTGTTCCCCGCGGATGCGGCGGAGGGCAGAGAGTGGTGCGTTGGTGCGCCTGCACCAGGAGCCAGTGCGGTCGGTGTCGTCGGCGCACCACAACGCCGAATCGCCTATCTACCCTCTACGTACGCTCGGGGCGCCGGGGCGCGCCGCCGGGCGCGGTCGGCTCTCACGGGCGCACCGCGACCCGCGGCCGGTGCATACGAGCTCTTCTCCCATCAACCGCGGCCCGGGAAAGCGAACTGGCGCTGTCATCAGGAATAGGGTGTTCACCCTATTGCGATGGGTTGATAACCTCATATGTACTTGCTGCAAATCTGGGGCTATGACCTGGTCCGTCAAATTTTGAGCCGCGGAGGCATCTATGAGGACCGGCGTGTATCTCTGTCAGACGGGCACGGGCGACCTGGACGCCGTCGACCTTCACTCGGTCGTCAACTATGCCGGCAACCTCCCAAATGTGGAGATGGTCAAGGATCTGGGCACCATGCCGGCCCTCGACATCGAGGCGCTGGTCGCCGAGATTCGCGCCCACGACCTGCAGCGAGTGGTCATCGCCGGCGACTCCCCGGGCTTTTTCAAGCCGGCGTTCACGACCGCGATGAACAACGCCGGCGGCGACCCCTCGGAGGTCCGGCTCGCCTCGTTTCGCCAGCACGGCGCCTCATTCGGCATCGGCACCGTGCGCGCCAAATCGGTGCTCGCCTGCGCGACCTTCGGCGTGCCGTATGGGCTGGCCGCCGTCCCCGACACGACCGCCACACATCCCGGCACGGTCGTCATCGGCGCCGGCATCGCCGGCATCCAGGCCGCCCTCGAGATCGCCGACGCCGGCAAGCAGGTCTTTCTGGTCGAGCGCACCGGCACCATCGGCGGCCACATGGCGATGTTCGACAAGACCTTCCCGACCCTCGACTGCGCCGCCTGCATCCTCACCCCGAAGATGGTGGCGGTGGGGCAGCACGAGATGATCGACCTGATGACCTACGCGGAGGTCGAGGAGGTGTCGGGCTCGCCGGGAGACTACATCGTCAAGGTGCGCAAGAAGGCGCGCCGCGTGGACGTGCGCGCCTGCGTGGCCTGCAACGTCTGTACGGAGGTCTGCCCTCAGCGCGCGCCCAGCGAGTTCGACAGTGGCATCGCCGAGCGCAAAGCGATCTATATACCTTTCCCACAGGCGGTGCCCAACGCCTACCTTGTGGATGGGCCGAGCTGCACCTACGTGCAGAGCGACGGCGCCAAGTGCGGCGTGTGCGCCAAGAAGTGCCCCAAGGGCTGCATCGACCTCGATCAGGTCGATGAGATCGTCGAGCTCGAGGTCGGCAACGTCGTCCTCGCCCTGGGCTACGACGTCTACGACGCCAGGAAGATCGAGCGCTACGGGTACGGCGTCCTGCCCAACGTGCTCACGGCGCTCGAGTTCGAACGCCTGACAAACGCCTCCGGGCCCACGAGCGGCAAGATCGTCACCAAGACCAAGCGCTTCGACAAGCGCAGAAAGCTCGAAGAGTGGGTGTTTGACGCCGAGGATGGCGCGCCTCCCACGAGCGTCGCGATCATCCACTGCGTGGGCTCGCGCGACGCCAACCACAACGCCTACTGCTCGCGGGTGTGCTGCATGTACTCGCTCAAGTTCGCCCACCTCGTCAAGGAGAAGCTGCCCGACGCGGATTGCTATGAGTTCTACATCGACATGCGCGCCTTCGGCAAAGGCTACGAGGAGTTCGCCGACCGCATCAAAGCCGAGGGGACCTTCGTCGTGCGCGGCCGCACGGCCAAGGTCACCGCGCAGGACGGCCGCATGGTCATCAGGGGCGAAGACATCGTCAGCGACCGCATGGTCGATTTTCCCGTGGACATGGTGATCCTGGCCGTCGGCCTGGTGCCCGCCGCCGGGGCCGCCGAGCTCGCCCTTCGGTTGGGTATCCAGACAGACACGGACGGCTGGTTCAGCGAGCTGGACTACAACTCCGACCCCACCGACACGGAGCGTGGCGGCATCGCCGTGGCGGGCGTCTGTCAGGGGCCCAAGGACATCCCCGACACCGTCGCCCAGGCGGCGGCCGTGGCCGCCGGCGCCCTCAAGAGCATGGCCCTCGGCCGCGGCCTCGACAGCCGCGCCAGCGTGTCGCTCAGCGACATCGAGGCGCGGGCCGCCGAGCTCACCCGGGTCTAAGGAGGATCGAGCATGGCCATACGCGCCAATCCCAAGCTGATCACCGAGCTCGAGATCTACGGGGCGCAGGACGTCTCCAAGTGCTACCACTGCGGCAACTGCTCGGCGATCTGCCCCTTCTCGAAGGAGCCCTACATCTTCCCGCGGCGCTCGATGCGCTCGTTGCAGATGGGGCTCGAAGCCAAGCTGGAGAGCGACCTCGAGCCCTGGCTCTGCTACTACTGCGGCGAGTGCTCGGCGGAGTGCCCCCGCGACGCCGAGCCCGGCGAGACCATGATGAGCCTGCGCCGGTGGCTCACGGCGCGCTACGATTTCACGGGCATCGCGCGCCTGTTCTACCTGTCGGCGAAGGCCGAGATACTGGCGGTGATCCTCGTCGCGCTGATCACCGGCGCCGGCTTCCTGCTCTACGGCTTCTCGCAGGGAAGCATCACCCAGTACAACGGCCCCGACGCCTTTCTCCCGGCCTCGAGCATCCACATCTTCGACTGGATCCTGGCGGCGGTGCTGCTCGCTCTGCTGCTCACCAACTGCGCGCGGATGTGGTGGTTCACGGTGGGGCGTGACACGAAGGTCCACGTGCCCCTCAGCGCGTACATCACGAAGATCTACCTGCTGCCCATGCACTTCTTCACCCAGATGCGCTACGCCAGATGTGAGCAGAAGCGGCCCTGGGTCATCCACCTGGTGCTCATGCTGAGCTACGTGACGATGCTGGTCCTCATCATGTTCTTCCTCGCGCCCATGTGGTCGGGGCCGGCCATCGACTGGCGCGTGCACGTCTTCGGCCTGGCGGCCACCGCGGGCCTCCTCGTGACGACGATCGTCTTTCTGCGTAAACGCCTCAAGAAGACGGAGGTCCAGTACCAGCACTCCCACGAGACAGACTGGATGTTCCTCGTCCTGCTCATCGTCGTGGCCGCCACCGGCCTGATGCAGTTCACGCTGCACCGGGTGGGACTCGAGACCGCCGCCAACATCAACTACGTGATCCACATGATGGCGGTCGTGCCGATGCTGCTGCTCGAAGTGCCCTTCAGCAAGTGGTCCCACATGGCCTACCGTCCGCTGGCGATGTACTTCGCCGATCTGAAGACCGAGGCCATGGTCAGCAAAGAACGCGAGGCCGTCCGCGCCCCGCAGGCGGCCTGAGAGGAGAGCGGGATGGAAGACCTCAAGATCGGCGTCTTTGTCTGCAACTGCGGCACGAACATCGCCAAGGTCATCGACTGCGACGCCGTCATCGATTCCGTCGAGCGCCTGCCCTACGTGGCCGTCGCGCGCACCTACAAGTACATGTGCTCCGACCCGGGGCAGGACATGATCCAGGCCGACATCCAGGAGTACGGTTTGGACCGGGTCGTCGTGGCCGCCTGCAGCCCGCGCATGCACGAGCCGACGTTTCGCAAGGCCCTGCAGAAAGCCGGCCTCAACCCCTACTTTCTGGAGATGGCCAACATCCGCGAGCAGTGCAGCTGGGTACACGACGACCCGCTCGCCGCCACCGAGAAAGCCGCGGCGCTCACGGCGGCCGCGGTGATGCGCGTGGCGCATCATGAGGCGCTCGAACGCCGCTCCGTGGACATGTGCCCCAACACCCTGGTCATAGGCGGCGGCATCGCCGGCATGAGCGCCGCCCTCGACCTCGCCGACGCGGGCAACCGCGTCTACCTGGTCGAGCGCAGCGACCACCTCGGCGGCAACGTGGCGCGCGCCGACCTTACGGCGCCGTACCTCGACTCCGCGCGAGACATGCTCACCGAGCGGGTCACGCGCGTCGTCCGGCACCCCAATATCGACGTGCTCCTGGAGTCGCAGGTCCGCAAGGTCGACGGCTTCGTCGGCAACTTCCAGACGACCATCCGCGGCAAGGCGGACGACGGCGCGCCCAGCGACCGCGTCTACGACATCGGCAGCGTCATCGTCTGCACTGGCTACAAGGAGTTCGACGCGTCCCGCATCACGCACTACGGGTACGGCAAGCTGCCCAACGTCGTGACCTCGTTCGAGCTCGAGAAGATGCTGCGCGCCGGCCGCGTGACGACCAAGGACGGCAAGATCCCACAGTACGTGGCCATCATCCACTGCGTGGGCAGCCGCAACCTCGAGTTCCACGCCTACTGCTCGCGGGTGTGCTGCATGACGGCGCTCAAGTACGCCCACGAGATCAAGTCCGCCGTCCCCGGCGCCTACGTCAGCGACATCTACATCGATATGCACGCCTTCGGCAAGGGGATGGAGGACTTCTATCGGCGCAGCTCGGAGATCAAGACCCTCTTCCTGATGTACGAGAAGAACGACTACCCGGTGATCCGCAAAGCCGACGCCACGGACGACTGCGACATGCTCATCGAGGTCAACGAGATCCTTTCCGGCGAGACCATCGAGCTGCCCGCCGACCTCGTCGTGCTGATGGTCGGCATGGAGGCGCGCGAGGACTCCGCGGAGGTCGCGCACCTCGTGAACATCAGCCGCGACAAGGACGGCTGGTTCATCGAGAGTCATCCCAAGCTCGACCCTGTGGCCACCACCACCGACGGCGTCTACATCGCCGGCGCCTGCCAGGCGCCCAAGGACATCCCCGACTCGGTGGCCCAGGCGCGCGCCGCGGCGGCCAGGATCCTGGCCCGCACGGCGCGCGGCAGGATCGAGATCGACGCCGTGTTCGCCGAGGTCGACGAGGAAAGGTGCTCGGGCTGCCGCATGTGCAACGAGCTCTGCCCGTACGTGGCCATCGAGTTCGACGCGGAGACGCGGCGCAGCCATGTGATCAGCGCCCTCTGCAAGGCGTGCGGCGCCTGCGCCGCGGCGTGCCCTTCCGGAGCCATCTCGGCGCGCCACTTCACCGACAGGCAGATCTTCGCCGAGATCGAGGGGGTGCTGGCATGACGTTCGAGCCCAGGATCGTCGGCTTTCTCTGCAACTGGTGCTCGTACACCGGCGCCGACCTGGCCGGCACCAGCCGCATCCACTACGCGCCCAACGTGCGCATCATCCGCGTGATGTGCTCGGCGCGCATCGACCCCACCTTCGTGCTCAAGGCGCTCCACGACGGCGCCGACGGGGTGCTGATCTGCGGCTGCCACCCCGGCGACTGTCACTACTCCGAGGGCAACTACAAGATGATGCGCCGCTACCCGCTGCTCAAGAGCCTGCTCGCCGACTACGGCATCGAGGACGAACGTGTGCGCCTCGAGTGGATCAGCGCCAGCGAGGGGCAGCGCTTCGCCGACATCGTCAACGACATGACGGAGCGCGTGCGCGCCCTCGGGCCCAGCCCGGTGAAAGCGGCGCTCGAAGCAGACCTGGCGGAGAGGTGAGACGTGCCTGACGACAAGCTGCAGATCGCGATCTACTGGGGCGCCGCCTGCGGCGGCTGCGACGTCTCCATCCTCGACACCGACGCGTTCATCCTCGACATCGACAAGGCCGCCGACATCCTCCTGTGGCCCATCGCCACGGACGGCAAGTACAAGGACATCGAGGCGCTGGCCGACGGCCACCTCGACGTGACCATCATGAGCGGCGCCGTGCGCAACTCCGAGAACGAGCACATGGCCCACCTGCTGCGCCAGAAGAGCAAGCTGTTCGTGGCCTACGGCTCCTGCGCCTACATGGGCGGCATCCCGGCGCTCGCCAACCTGGCGCCCCGCGAGGAGATCATCGCGCGCGCCTACCTCAACAACGCGTCCCTTGAGCCGGGCAATACGACGGTGCCGCGGCCGCGCACGTCGCTGAACGGCTACGACCTCGAGCTGCCCGAGTTCTACCCGCGCGTCTACAAGCTGGACCAGGTCGTGGACGTGGACTACTACGTCCCCGGCTGCCCGCCGCAGCCCGGCCAGGCTCAGGCCGCCATCACCGCCCTCGTCATGGCGCTCACCGGGCAGGCAGAGGCGCCTCCCAAGGGCAGCGTGGTCGGCGCCTACGAGCGCGCCCTCTGCGACGACTGTACGCGCACCAAGTCCGAGGAGAAGAAGGTCAAGCGCTTCTACCGGCCGTGGCAGATCATGCAGGACCCGGCGGTGTGCCTCATGGAGCAGGGCATCCTGTGCGCCGGCTCCGCGACGCGTTCGGGCTGCGGCGTGCGCTGCCCCAACAGCGGCATCCCCTGCCGCGGCTGCTACGGTCCGGCGCCCGGGGTCGTCGACCAGGGGGCCAAGCTGCTCTCCGCGGTCGCGTCGATCATCGACAGCAAGGAGCCGGACGAGATCGACAAGATCCTGCTCACGCTGCCCGACTTCACGAGCTTCGCCAACCGCTACAGTGTCGCGGCCTCTCCCCTGCAAAGGAGCCACCGGCGATGACGACTCAGATCAGCATCGATCCCATCACCCGTCTCGAGGGCCACGGCAAGATCGACATCTACCTCGACGACGACGGAGCCGTCGCAGACACCTTCTTCCAGATCCCCGAGCTGCGCGGCTTCGAACGCTTCGTGGTCGGGCGGCCCATCGAAGAACTGCCGCGCATCGTCACGCGCATCTGTGGGGTCTGCCCGGCAAGCCACCACATGGCCAGCGCCAAGGCCGTGGACGGGTGCTTCGGCGGCGAGGTCGCGCCGCTCGCCCACAAGTTGCGCGACATGTACTACCAGGCCCATTTCATCCACAGCCATATCGCCCATTTCTACGCCTTGGCAGCGCCCGATTTCGTGCTCGGACCCGACGCCGACCCGGCGACGCGCAACATCCTCGGCGTGGTCCACAAGGTGGGCCTCGAGGTCGGGGGCGCAGTCATCGGCGCGCGCAGCAAGGCGCAGGAGATCCAGCGCATCATCGGCGGCCGCAACACGCAGGACATCTGGTGCCTGCCGGGCGGCGTGGCCAAGGGCCTCAAGCCCGAGGAGCTCGAACAGATCCGCCCGTGGGTCGACGAGCTCTACGACTTCACCCAGTTCTCGCTGCAGCTCTTCCGCGACGTCGTGCTCGGCAACGCCGGCTACGTGGACCTCATCGTCAACGGGCCGTACACGCTCGACGTGCACAATATGGGGCTGGTCGACCAGAACAACGCCCCCAACTTCTACGACGGCCAGGTGCGCGTCGTCGATTTCGAGGGCGCCGAGATCTGCCGGTACAAGGCGGAGGAGTACGCGGACTATGTGGCCGAGCATGTGGAGTCGTGGACCTACCTCAAGTTCCCGTACCTGAAGAAGCGCGGCTGGAAGGGCTTCGTGGAGGGCCTCGACACGAGCCTCTACTGCGCCACGCCGCTGGCGCGGCTCAACGTCGCCGACCGCATGGCCACGCCGAAGGCCCAGGAAGCGTTCGACGAGATGTTCACCACGCTGGGCGGTCATCCCACGCGCGCCCTGCTCGCCAACCACTGGGCGCGTCTCGTGGAGATGGTGCAGAACGCCGAGACGCTCAAACGGTACTGCGACGACCCGGAGATCACGGGCACGGAGTTTCGCGTGATCCCGCAGCAGGTCACCGGCGAGGGCGTCGGCATCGTCGAGGCGATGCGCGGCACGCTCACCCACCACTACACCTGCGACGAGCGCGCCATGTGCACCAGCGCCAATCTCATCGTGGGGACGACCAACAACAACGCCCCCATCCAGATGGTGACCAAAAAGGTCGCCGCCAGCCTGATCAAGCCGGGCACGGAGCCCGATCAGGGCATCCTCAACATGATCGAGATGGCCTTTCGCGCCTTCGACCCCTGCTACAGCTGTGCGACGCACAGTCTGCCGGGGCAGATGCCGCTGCAGGTCGATGTGTACAAGGGCGGCGAGCTCTACCGCGAGTTCCGCCGCTGCTGCTGAGCGCGGTCGAGGTCCGCAGAGATGTCCGCACAGCACTCATACCAGGCGATACGCTCGCGGAATAGCGGGGCGCCGGCCCGCGGCCGGCGCCCCGCGCGCACCGTGATCCTCGGGATGGGCAACCCCATCCTCAGCGACGACGCCGTCGGCATCGTGCTCGCCTCTGCCCTCAAACCGCAGTTCGAGGACATCCCCGGCGTGGACGTCGTCGAGGAGTGCTGCGTCGGTGGTCTCAATCTGCTCGACGCGATCGAGGGGTACGACCGCCTCATCGCTCTCGACTCGATCAAGACCATCGGCGGCGTGCCCGGCGCCTGGTACGCCTTCGACGCCACCGCCCTGCGCGAGACCATGAACCTGCGCAACGTCCACGACGCCAACTTCGCGACTGCTCTCGCCCTGGGCCGTCACCTGGGCATGCACCTGCCCGAAGACAGGCGCTGTCACGTGGTGGCCGTCGAGATCGCCGACAACACGACCTTCTCCGAGAGCCTCAGCCCTGCGCTTGAGGCCGCGCTCCCGAGGATCGTCGCGGACGTGAGGACGCACATCCTCATGACGCTGGCGGCCTGAGGCGGCCGCGCCGGCGCCGCGGGAACGTCCGGGTGGCGCTCAGGGCCTATCCCGCCAGGGATGTGCGTGCGGGGCGTTCGTGGACCGAGCGGGGCGGTCGCGAGACGGTTCCCTCGTAGCCCAGCTACGTGGGGATCCGGGGAGGGGCCGCATCCGCGATGTGTCCACGGGCGCATCCGTGCGTGCAGACCTGGCGGGATAGGCCCTCAGCAGCCGCCCGGACGCGACGTGGCCTGTGCCCCATTCTCGACGCGCAGCGCCGTCCGGGACATGCGCCAGTCGGCGGTGAGCTCGTGGCGAGAAGCCGGCGCCGACGCGCCTGACGTAGCGGCTCCACGCGTATCGCAGCCGCACGGCCCGTAGTACACGAGCCCGCATGAGCGGCAACGGTACTCCTCGATCCCCTCCACGGCGCTGAGCGGCTGGTTTTCGCCCGCGCACTGCGGGCAATCGAGCGTTCGCATCTCGGCCATCGGCGTGTGAGCCCTCCCAAATAGACCCGCGGACGCGAGCGTCGCATCCACCATCCGTCTATTGTGCACGGATCGGCGTGAATGTCCACTATCTGTATACACTTTATCTACATTGTGAATGCGCGCACGTTCACAAATGGGACGGATGAGAGCACGGAGCCGGACGACCTGGCTCACTCCAGGCCGGTGAGCCCCTCGCGGATGGCGTACTTCACGAGGTCGGTGACCTTGTGCAGGTCAAGCTTCTCCATGATGTTGCCGCGGTGCGTCTCCACGGTCTTGCGGCTGAGGCAGAGCAACTCGGCGATGTCCTGGTTGGTGTTGCCCTCGGCGATGAGCTTGAGCACCTCGCGCTCGCGCGCCGTGAGCGCGTCGGCGGGTCTGTGCGCGGTGGGGTCGTGTACGCGCTGCAGGTAGTCGTGCAGCACCGCTTCGAGGGCGGCGGGCTGGAGCACCTGCCTGCCGCCGACGACGGCGCGCACCGCGGAGACCAGCTCGTCGACGGTCACCGTCTTCAGCAGGTAGCCGGTGGCCCCCGCCTGCACGAGCCGCAGCAGGCAGTCCTTGCGGTCGTTGCGGGTGAGGGCGAGGACCTTGATCTGCGGGTAGCGCCGCAGCACCTGGGCGGTGAGCTCGAGCCCGTTCATGCGCGGCATGATCGTCTCGGTGACGATGACATCGGGAGACGTGGAGCCGACCAGCGGGAGCGCCTCGAGGCCGTCGGACGCTTCGCCCACGACGGTCATGTCCGGCTGGGCGTCGAGCAGGGCGCGCACGCCCTGGCGCTCGATGGCGTGGTCGTCGACCAGCAGAATGCGGATAACGGCTCCCGGGGCGTGCACGCTTCCCCTCCCCGTGGCGCCGCGGCCGGCGTGGTCACCTTACGCGGCGCTGGTGTTCCTGACACCGCGATTGTAGGGGTTTTGCCCCAGACAGGCCAACGCCGCGCCCCGTTCGCGTGGCCGAGGCCGAGCGCGGGACAGGACAAAACGGCGTCGCCGCGGACGAGTGCGCAAGAGCGACGGGCCGGGGCGCCTTTCGGCGCCCCGGCCCGTCGCGGGATCAGCGTTGCGTGGCGGCGCCGTCAGGCTACTTCACCACGACGGTCTTCGCGGCGGACGTGTTCGACGCCGACGCATGGGTGACGCGGACGCGGATCTTGTACTTCCCCGTCTTGGCGGGCGCCGTCCAGTTCAGCGAGAAGCTGCCGCCTGAGAGGCTGGCGGAAGCTCCGTTGACCCATTTCTTCGATGTGGAGAGCCGGCTCTGGAGCGTCGCCTGCACGTCGTGCTGGGGCGTCTGCGCCTCAGAGCCGGTGACCGTGACGGTCGCGCCGGCGGTCGCGGACGCGGGTGCGGCGATCGACAGCTTCGTGGTATGGCACAGGCCGGACGTGGCGTTTGTCCGCGGCGCGGTGACGCCCGCGAACAGCATGGCGGCGCCCGCGATGGCGACGGCGGCCAGTGTCGAGATGGTGATCGTCCTCTTCATACTCCCCCTTCGGGAACCGGTGTCGGGCAGGGCCGGCTGCGGCGCGTCGGCGCGCTGCTCGGCTGCCCCTGTTGATGTGAGAGTCTAGACGCTCAATACGTAGACCGCGTTGCGCAGTGTTAACCGCGGTCGGTGAAATGCGGGGTCCCGCGCGGCCGATGAGACCGGAGCCAGGCGAGGCGGCGGCGCCCACGTCCGGCCGCCGGAGGGTTCCGGCTTTGCGCGCGCGGCCTGCTTGCCCTAGAATCCCAAAGCTTCCTCAGAGCCGACGTAGCTCAGCTGGCAGAGCACATCACTCGTAATGATGGGGTCCTCGGTTCGATTCCGAGCGTCGGCTCCACAAAAGCCCAGCAAACCGCCGCTTTCCTCTGCCGCCCCACCCTTGCCAATGATGCCGCTTTGCCAACACCGGTCGGCAATCGGCCTCAGATGGCCCTGTTCTTGCCCCCTCCCCGGATCCAGGCGGGCAGACGTCGATGGGTCTGGCTTCGAGGCGTTGGCCTCTGCGCGTACCCGCCCACGATCTCGGGCCGCCGCGGGCGGAGGGTGGTCCGCGGGCGAGGATCGGCCGAAGGTGAGCTCCTCGCTGCGCCCGCGCCGTTCGTACACGGTGAGCAAGCCCTCGCGGAGCGCCTGCTCGAGCGCCCCGTACGAGCTTCTCACAGTCTTGAGCAGGAACTTGAAGTCGCGCGCCAACCGCTCGACGTTCGAGCGCGGCTGATGGGGTGCATCAGCCCTCCACGTCAGTCAAGTGCGCGCAGGCGCGTCCGCAGGGCTCGTTGCCGCGAAGGGCAAGGGTTACCACGGAGCGCGGTGGGTGACAACGACGACGGCATCATGGGGCGGGTGTAGGGTGTGGGCGCCGATTCAAGTCTGCCACCGTGGGCGCCGAATAGGATTGGAGGAACAGGGTTCCTGCCCGCAGACGAGGGGCTGTGCGCTTCCGCGGCACATGCCTTCAACCTGCGCGGCTCGCTCAAGCGGCGTGACGCCCGACGTCGCGCCTTCACAGTGGAGGTACGACATGCGGCAGTGCGCAACGCTCACCGACAGGCCAGACTCTCGGCGCGGCGCCTTCAGGCTCTTCGGCCTGGTGCTCGTCCTGCTCACCGTCGCCCTGGCGCTGCCCGCCGGCGCCGCGGCCGCCTCCCCGGGCGCTGCCGCCGCCGCGCCGAGGATCACGAGCTTCACCCCGGAAGAGGGTCCGGTGGGCTCCCGCGTCCTCCTGACGGGCATCGGCTTCAGCGACACCACCCGCGTCTGGCTGGGGCAGGCCGAGGCCAGGTTCGCCGTCTACAGCGACGAAGAGATCGTGCTCACTGTGCCGGCCGGCGCCCGCAGCGGCCCGATCAGCGTGTCGACCCCGCGCGGTCGCGCCGTCAGCGCGAGATCGTTCAGCGTGACCTCGTGGCCGTTCATCAGAGTCACCCTTCCCGACGGCAATAAAAGCTACCCGCAGGGCTCCCCCCTCATGGTGCAATGGACGGTCAGCAGCAACGTCGGCTACGGCGAGTTCGCCCTCGGGGTGCGCAGCCCCGACGGCACCTGGTACATCGGCATGCTCGTGCCCGCCAGCGGCGCCATGAGCTACCTCGCCGGCCTCAGCCTCAACGTGCCTTGGGGCAGCGGCTATAAGGCGATCGTCGCCTGGCGGGCCACCGCCGGAAGCGGCGCCTGGACCTCCTTCAGCACCAGCCCCGGCTCCTTCACCGTCACCGCGAACCCGACGGCCAAGGCGATCATCGCCTTCAGCTTCCAGGGGCTGACCCCGCCGGTGACCGGCGTCATCAATGAAGCGGCGCATACGATCGCCCTCACCGTTCCCCATGCCACGGACGTCCACGCTCTGGTCGCGACCTTCACTACGACCGGGGAGTCAGTGGCGGTCGACACCTGGACCCAGGTCAGCGGGACGACGGCCAACGACTTCACCAGCCCCGTCACCTACGAGGTCACCGCCATCAACGGCTCGACCCTGAACTACACGGTCACGGTCACGGTGGCGCCCCTCGCCATCGGCGAAGCCTACGGCGGCGGCGTGGTCGCCTACATCCTTGAGCCCGGCGACCGCGGCTACGTCGCCGGAGATCAGCACGGCTTGATCGCCGCCGCAGCCGACCAAAGCACCGGGATCATGTGGGCACTCGAAGCCAACTGGGGAGTCGACGTCACGGGGACGTCTACCGCGCTCGGCACCGGCTCAGCGAACACGGACAAGATCATCGCCCAGAACGGCGCCGGCAGCACCTACGCAGCAGGCCTGGCACGGGCCTACAAAGGCGGCGGCTACGGCGACTGGTACCTGCCCAGCCAAGATGAGCTCAACAAGCTGTACCTCAACCGAGTCGCGATCGGTGGTTTCGCCACTTTGCGGTCGGCCTACCCCTACTACTGGAGCTCCTCCGAGCGCGCGTACAAGGTGTGGGTCCAGTACTTCGCCACTGGCAGCCAGGGATACTACCTCAAGGACGACACGTGGAAAGTGCGTGCTGTCCGGGCTTTCTGACCACTTCATCCATTGAACTATTCATCAGGGGGGGCGCGGGGGGCTTTTGCCCTCTGCTGAACACCGTCCATGGCTCTGCACTACGATCTGCCGGTGTACAAGGACGTCTACCGCCTCATCCTCACGATCTTCGGGCACGCACACGAGGGACTTCCCCCGGGAGCACAAGTACGCCCCGGGGCAGGACCTCAAGCGCCTCGGCACCTTGCTGGCGGGCATGACGACCACGGGCGCTTTGCGTAGCGCCTTGAGCTTCACGATGAAGCGCCAGGCCCCCCAGCGGCGGACAAGACGCAGGGGAGCCCGCCGAGCGCTCCGGCGGGCTCCCTGTGGCTCCTGTGGCCGGTCTGCGGGTGCTACCGCACGTCCGGCACTGCCCCCTCCCTTGCCAACAATCTTGCCAACATGCCCATGCGAAACAGTGGAGATTGTGGCACTGTGTGGGTCCGTGTGGAGGCTGGGGCGACATTGCAGGCACGGTCTGGGGCGACTCGCAATGATGGAATCCTCGGTTCGATTCCGAGCGTCGGCTCCACAAAAGACCAGCAACCGCCGCTGTCGTATTGAGGACGCCCGCGATTCTGTACTCCCTTTGTACTCGGTGCCTTTCAGGCGGCGGCAGGAGCAGACACAGAGGAGACCGAGGCGGCCTGAGCACGTTCCTGAACGTTGGGTGTCGACTACCCCGACCCAAGCCGCTTCGTCGTCTTGATCTGGAGAGACGACCGCTCAGCCTTCCCGCGGCCACCGGAGTCGACGTACGACGGCACGCAGAGCCGCGTGCTGAGAGAGGTGACCGAGTACGACGGGCATGCGCAGATCGTGGTCGCATCGCCTGAGGCCATTCAAGTCACGGAGTAGCGCTCCTCTTCACCATTCTTCCCAGCGCATCTGGCGGAAGGCGTGGAAGCCAGGACGCCTGCGGGCACTGAAAGGTGCTTGAGGAAGCCCCCCCCCACTCTCGGCAGACGTTGCCACGCCCTCCAAGTGGCCCCGGTAGCCATGTTTCCGGATTTGCCGCGAGCCAACGCAGTAGGCGAGGGCTGGCCATCCCGCACCTCGTCCGTGTGAGCGCCGCTCAGGATGCTCGCAAGGGTGACAAGGCTGGAGTCCTTGAACCGCGCCTTCCTTCACGGATCCCGAAGGCCAAAGGCCGAGGGATCAAGGGCACGTGAGGTAGTGCGTGTCACTCTATCTCGCCATGGTACGGGGAGCTGTAGCCGCTGCCGATCGTGCAGCCGGGCAGGAGATCATCGTCCAACCCTCCTCCAACCGCTCCGCCCAGCTCGGCTTCGCCCAGCTCCTGCAGGGCGCCGATCTCCTCCGCGCTGCAGTCGAAGCCCTCTGCGCCGATCAGCGCCATCCTCGCCTCCACGTCCTCCTCCGCCATGACCTTGGCGCGGAAGGCATCGTCGCTCCTCATCTTCTCGACGAACGCTTTGGCTTGTTCTTCCGACATCAGGTTCTCCCCTCGCCTTGCGTTGGGTGGTGGTCGTCACTCGCTCGTAGCATACCCCCCGCGAACGCCGTTCGGGCGTTTCCGGCCCCGCGGGGTGACGACGCAAGAGAGCCCGCCAAGCGCTCTGACGGGCTCCCTGTGGCTGCTGTGGTCTGTCTGACTTCGACGGGTCTGGCTACGAGGCGTTGGCCTCCTGCGTGCACCCGCCCACGATCTCGGGGCGCCGCGGGCGGAGGGTTGTCCGCAGGCGAGGAGCGGCCGAAGGTGAGCTCCTCGCTGCGCCCGTGCCGTTCGTACACGGTCGGCAAGCCCTCGCAGAGTGCCGGCTCGAGCTCCCCGTACGATCTTGTCACGGTCTTGAGCAGGAACTTGAAATCGCGCGCCCACCGCTCGACGTTCGAGCGCCGATGGGGCGCCTCAACCCTCGAGGTCGGTCAAGTGCGTGCAGGCGCGTCCGAACGGGACGGTTGCGGCGTGGGGCAGGGGTGAAGATGCGGCGGGTGACAACGCCGCCGGCCTCATGGGGCGGGTGTAGAGTCTGGGCGCCGATTCAAGTCTGCCACCGTCGGCGCCGACTGGGATTGGAGGAACAGGGTTCCTGCCCGCAGACGAGGGGCTGTGCGCTTCCGATGCACCTGCCTTCGGCCTGCGCGGCTGGCTCAAGCGGCGCGACGCCCGGCGTCCGCGCCTTTACAGTGGAGGTACCACATGCCGCAGCCCGCGACACCCAACGACAAGCCCGCCGCCCGGCGGCGCGCCTCCAAGCTCCTCGGCCTGGCGCTCGTCCTCCTCGCCCTCGCCCTGGCGCTGCCCGCCGCCGCGGCCTTCGCCTCCCCGGGCGCCACCGTCGTCCCCCCGCCCACGATCACGAGCTTCACCCCCACCGCGGGCCCGGTGGGTACCGTCGTGATCCTGACCGGCAGCGGCTTCAGCGGCGCCACCGTCGTCGAGCTCGTCCACGCCGAGGCCGCTTTCACCGTGGTCAACGACGCGCTGATCAGGCTCACCGTGCCGGCCGGCGCCCGCAGCGGCCGGATCAGCGTGACCACCCCGGCAGGCACTGCCACGAGCGCCGCCTGGTTCACCGTCGGGCCTACGGTCAAGAGCTTCACCCCGGCCTCAGGCCCGGTGGGCACGCTCGTCACCCTCACCGGCATCAACTTCACGAACGCCACAAGGGTCGCCTTCAACGGCGTCCGGGCGACGAGCTTCAGGGTGGTGAGCCCCGCGCAGATCACGGCCGTCGTGCCCGCCGCCGCGACCACGGGCCCGATCAGCGTCACCACATGGGGCGGCACCGGCCTCAGCGCGACGAGCTTCATCGTGACCGCGGCGGCGCCCCTCATCACGGTCACCGCCCCCACGGGCACGGGCAGCTACGAGCAGGGCGGCAGCCTCACGGTGAGCTGGACGACCGCCCCGGCCACCGCCGCCGGCGAATTCGGCGTCTGGGCGCGCAGCGCCGGCGGCGGCCTGTACATCGGCAAGCTCGTGCCCGCGAGCGGCGCCGCGAGCTACGCCACCAGCCTCACCCTCGACCTGCCTGCGGGCAGCGGCTATCAGGCGATCGTCGCCTGGCGGCCCGCCGCCGGCAGCGGCGCCTGGACCTCGTTCGGTACCAGCCCGGGCTCCTTCACCGTCATCGCGGACCCGGCGGCCAAGGCGATCACCGCCTTCAGCTTCGAGGGCCTGACCCCGCCGGTCACCGGCGCCATCGACGAGAGCAATCACACCATCGCCCTGACCGTCCCGGCTGACACCGACCTCAGCGCCCTGGTGGCGACCTTCACCACCACCGGGGCAGCGGTCGAGGTCACCAGCACTCCTCAAGTCAGCGGCGTGACGCCCAACGACTTCACCAGCCCCGTCGCCTACACGGTCACGGCCGCCGACGCTTCCACCCAGGACTACCTCGTCACGGTGACGGGCGCCCCCGGCCTCGCGATCGGCGATCATTACCAGGGCGGCATCGTCGCCTACATCCTTCTACCCGGCGACCCCGGCTACGTCGCCGGACAAACGCACGGCTTGATTGCCGCCACAGCGGACCAGACAGGCGAACAACTGGGAATCTCATGGGCGACCGAACGATACTGGCGATACTCCGTACCCGGTGGCACAGGTACCGCGCTCGGCACCGGCTTGGCCAACACGAACGCCATCATCGCCCAGAACGGCGCCGGCAGCGCCTATGCGGCAGGTCTGGCACGAGCCTACAACGGCGGCGGCTATGGCGACTGGTACCTGCCCAGCAGGGATGAGCTCAACTACCTGTACCTCAACCGAGCTGCGATCGGTGGTTTCGACACTACGGTGAACCCCTACTACTGGAGCTCCTCCGAGTACAGCGCGAACAGGGCGATAGCCGCGTGGGCACAGGGCTTCGACGACGGCTTCCAGCAACCCGGCTACAAACACGGCACGGCCAGGGTGCGTGCTGTCCGAGCCTTCTGACCATCTATACAAGTACGCCCCAGTACAAGACCTCAAGCGCGACGCCTCGTGCTGGTGCGCGTGACCACCGCCGCGGGCGCGGGCAGCGCTTTGGGCTTCATGGTGAAGCGGTAGCGCCCGCCCGTCGGTGGCGTACACACAGGGGAGCCCGCCAAACGCTCCAGCGGGCTCCCCTGTGTTCCTCGTGGCATCGCCGCGGGTGCCACCGCACGTCCGGCACTGCTCTCTCCCTTGCCAACAACCTTGCCAACATGCCCATGTGAAACAGTGGAGACAGTGGCACTGTAGGGGTCTGTGCGGAGGCTACAGCGGCGCCGCAGGCACGGTCTGGTACGACTCGCAAGGTGGGGTCCTCGGTTCGATTCCGAGCGTCGGCTCCAGGAACTTCCGCTGCAAGTCGCCACTGTCGTGGTGGGGAGGCCCGCGATTTGTACTCCTCTTGCACTCGGCGCCTTTCAGGCGAGCCCGTCAACGAGCGCGGGCACCTTCTGGGCAGGAGGTGCTGTAGGACGAGCAGATCGCGTGGTCACCGCTCGGACTGGCTGCCAGTACATGGGGCTCGGGGTACAGTCCGGTCACCGCCAAGGTGCAAACGGAGGGGCGCAAATGGGCGAAGAGAAGACCCAGGAACCAGTCGGCGTCAGGATTGTCCCTCCGCCTCGTGATGCATTTCCGCTCGCCCACTACGCCAATTACGTTCTCACGAGCAACTCTGAATACGAGGTCCTCTTGGACTTCGCACAGATCAATCCCCCACTCACTGAATCCGAGGTTGCCTCACTCGGAGAGAACCCGCAGATCGAGTTCCGTCCAGTCGTAAGAGTGGCAATCCCCTTCGTACTGCTCGAGCCCCTGATTGGCGCGTTGCAGGAGCGCAACCGCATGATCGGCGAGCAAGCGAGCGCCGGCAGCGCAGAGGCCGAGGAATGACACCCGCCAGCGGCACGGCAATCCGCATCCGGGCGCCTGGAAGCATGACTACCGGCACGCGAAGTGCACGTTCCTCAGGGCTGACCGCCGGTATTCCGATTGCTCCAGGGATGAGCACCATGCCTTCTTCTACGGCTAGGCTGGCATCCATAGCTACCTCGGTGGAACGACGTGACATCTGGTCAGGCGCCAGGCGCTTTGCCCTGCGGCGACCGCTCAAGATTGACGTGCGGTTCGACGATGGCACGTGGTGCTACGACTGCTCGGAGCTGCATCTCGCTGGGTGTGCATCGTCGTACGAGGCTGCGCTGTCGCGTCTCGGCCAGGAGCTCGCTTTCCTGTGGGATGACATCGCAACAGAGGATGACGT
>Ga0194044_10000576_pt1 | contig 18279 bp, 12 predicted proteins | sample JunL4417m_MetaG_FD_155460 | JGI IMG/M metagenome (GOLD analysis project Ga0194044, IMG submission 155460) | Anoxic zone freshwater microbial communities from boreal shield lake in IISD Experimental Lakes Area, Ontario, Canada - Jun2016-L442-17m | ecosystem: Environmental > Aquatic > Freshwater...
TTGTTGATACTTCAAAATATAAAAGAAATAATCTTGATAAAAATAAATTAGGAATAATCGGTAAAAATGAATCAGGGATAATACATATTTCCAATTTCAGGCCTGTTAAAAACATAAGAAATATAATTGAAATATTTTGCAGAATAAGAAAAGAAATTGACGCAAAATTAATGCTTGTAGGCGACGGTCCCGACCTTGCATTTATCAAAGAAGCTGTATCCAGGCTAAACTTAAATGATAAGGTGGTTTTTTTAGGCCGGCAGGACAATATCGTGCCATTACTTGGTAGTGCAGATCTGTATCTTCTTCCCTCAAAAAGTGAAAGTTTTGGTGTATCCGCGCTTGAAGCACTAAGTTGCGGTGTGCCTGTCATAGGTACCAGTACAGGCGGATTGAAAGAGGTTGTAAAAGACGGTGAATGCGGCTATCTTTTTGACCCTGAAGATGTGGAAGAGATGTCAATAGCCTCCATTGGCATTTTAGGCAGCAAAAGCAAGTTAGAAAAAATGTCGATGGAGGCAAGAAAAACAGCTTTAAAATTTGATTCAAAAGTAATTATTCCCAAATATATTGAATATTATAAAAAAATAAAAAATTCATGACATCAACACATAAGAAATATTTTTTTTACAAATAGGCTCTTTAGAAAATAATTAAATTTTGTAAATATCAAGCATATGCCTTGGTGAACTACCCAGTTAATGGCAGGAAACCCGGTTATTAATAAATTGTCTGTTTAGTCTAAATATTTAAAAATTATATTATGAATATATCTGTTTAAATTAAAATATTGACATAAAAATTGATATTTATTTTAGTCGATAGTATCTTTTGATATAATAGTTTTATTGTATTTAATTTGACAGTGACAAAAAAGAATTTATAATTAAAAGTAATTCATATAATTAATTATTTTATTTATATTAATCAAATACACTTAGGAGAAAAGCATGCGGAAAAACTTTTTTAAAGCCCTGATTTTTGTAGTTGTATTTACCCTGATTTCTGCTTTTGGGACAATGCTTTTTGCAGAAGATACAGCCTCAAGCCAGCTGCCAGCTGATGTCGCAAATTATGAGCTTACAGCGGCTGATAAAGTATTAATTGTAGAACCTTCGGTTTGTTTTATAACTTCAATTTTTTATGGATATATTCTCGATCCCTGGACAAATATCTGGAGTGATTATTATTACGAAGCATTTAACGGGACAGGGTTTGTCATTAATCCTGAAACAGGGACTATAGTAACTGCTGGTCATGTAGTTGATATTGATGCTGCACAATTTAAATATGATCTGATAGATGCATATCTTCAGGATACATATGGTGTCAACGGGGAACTTGATGCCTGGACAGATGCGGACTGGAACTGGGCTTATGAAAACATAAAAGTTGAAGGAGCAGGCCACCAGACGACCACACCTTACGATCTTGAAGTATATGTTCAGTTTAATACAGCAACTGCTTCTCAGCCGGAAGGCCCCGGGAACAGTTCATATCTTAGAGCAGAAGTTATTTCAAAAAGTCCTTTTGATCAGAGAGATATCGCAATCTTAAGAATAACTCCCCAGACAGGAAGAGCATTGTCAAGTTCTATTATCGGTGATTCATCAATGATAGAAATACAGGATCCTGTTACAGTAATAGGATACCCCTGGACATCTGACATTGGTCAGGACAATACATTAAATCCAACAGTAACAAATGGCAACGTAAGCGGCAAGCAAATGGTAAGCGGAACTGAATGGATTCAGATTCAAAGCAGTGCCAGAGGCGGAAACAGCGGTGGTCCTGTACTTGATAAAAACGGAAACGTAATAGGTATTTTATCGGCCGGGACAGATGATACAAATAATTATATAAGGCCCAGCAACGATATTAAATCGTTATTAAATGTTGAGAACAAACTTGGTATGGTAGACAGCGAATGGAAGACCGGTATTGTAATGTTCAGGCTGCAGCATTTCAGTGAAGCAATAAAACATTTTGATGCAGTGCTAAATTTAAGCGCAGGTCACTTGCTTGCACAGGAATATAAGGCAAAAGCTCAGACCAACATGGGACAGGACAAGCCTCTTGTTATGGAAACAACTACGATTTCAACGCCTGAAACCAAAACAACAGTTGCAGATAATACTTCTGCACCAGCTACTACAAAAGTCAGCTCAAAACTTACGACGACTGTACTGGTATTAATAATCGTAATACCTTTGGTTCTTATAATTGCAATTGTAGTCATTATTGTACTTGTTGTAACCAGAAAAAAAGGTCAGGTTCCTGTTCAGCAGGCTCCGGTATACCAGCAGCCGGCACCTCAGCAGGTCACAGCAAGAGCAGCAAAAGAACAGGCAATTGAAGAAAAACCTCAGGAAGAAACAGTTGAAGAAAATCCTGATGAAGACAAAAAAGAGGATATCAATTTTTGTCCGACCTGCGGTAATGAAGTTGATCCAACTCAGGTATTTTGCGCAAAGTGCGGAAATAAACTGAAATAAATAATTCAGTAAAAAGAGTAAAGTAATAATCAGCATAGTCTGATAATAAAATGAAACAGGGGAGTTTGGAAATAATAAAAACTCCCCTGTTTTTTGTTGTTTTTATATCATATATATGTTAAAGTTTTTTTTAAATTAAAGCCAAAAACCAGAAATTAAGAGCTTTCATGAATATTTTGAATTTATCTTCTAAGAAAACAATGAGAAAGTATTTTCCGGCTGCACAAACCGGAATTATTTCTATTTGCATTCTCTTACTCGTCTGTCTCATTTTACCTGGTATATTATCCTGATTAACGGATATATTTATACAGGAAAATGATAATTTTCACTTATTTTATCCGTTTATATTTAATAATATCATTTTCCTTTATTAAGCTTTATTACTAAAAGTTTTTCAAAATAAATTAAAGAAATAAATTATAATTAAAAGACAGATTATGAAAAATATTTATGTGAAATTTTAATAATGATAAAAATTGTGTACCTAAGGGGGAATATTGAGAAGCGATCTAATGAAAGAAGGAGTGGCAAGACTTCCGCACCGTTCGATATTAAAATCACTGGGACTGACTGATGAAGAAATAAAAAGGCCGATAATTGGCATAGCAAATTCATTTAATGAACTTATTCCGGGGCATATTCACTTAAACAGCATTGTTGAAGCGGTAAAAGCCGGAATCAGAATTGCAGGAGGGACACCGCAGGTATTTTCCACAATAGGAGTTTGCGACGGTGTTGCCATGAACCATCCCGGTATGAAATATTCGCTTGCTTCCAGGGAACTGATTGCAGACAGTATTGAAACAGTATGCATGGCACACCCTTTTGACGGACTTGTTCTGGTTCCTAACTGCGACAAAATAATTCCAGGGATGATTATGGCTGCTCTTAGACTAAATATTCCGTCTATTGTTGTAAGCGGCGGCCCAATGCTCACAGGTAAATTTAACGAAAAAGATATAGATTACAGTACCTGCTACGAAGCTATTGGCAAATTCAGCAAAGGCTTGTACTCTCAGGATGATCTTGATCGTATTGAAGATGAGGCCTGCCCTTCATGCGGCAGCTGCTCAGGAATGTTTACTGCAAATACAATGAACTGCCTGACAGAGGCTTTGGGACTGGGCCTGCCAGGAAACGGAACCATCCCTGCAGTATATTCAAAAAGAATCAGGCTGGCAAAAACAGCCGGAATGAAAGTTATGGATCTTGTTAAAAATGATTTAAAACCAAGAGATATTGTTAATGCTGAGGCAATAAATAATGCTCTTGCAGTTGATATGGCACTTGGTGGATCAACCAACACCATACTTCATCTCCCTGCCATTGCCAGCGAAGCCAAAATTGATTTTACACTAAAATCAATAAATATTATAAGCGCCAAAACGCCTAATTTATGCAGGCTTAGCCCGGCCGGGGATTATCATATTTTTGATTTGTATATGGCTGGTGGAATAGAAGCATTAATGAATGAGCTGTTAAAAAATAAATTAATAAATGGCGGGCTTCTTACTGTTACCGGCAAAACCGTTGAGGAAAATATAAAAAACAAGGAAATTTTAAACAAAGACGTTATAAGAACTGTTGATAATGCTTATCTTGCAGACGGAGGGCTTAAAATACTATATGGCAATATAGCGCCAGAGGGAAGCGTTGTAAAGAAATCAGCTGTTGATCCAGCAATGTATATGCATAAAGGGAAAGCAAGGGTATTTAACAGTGAAGAAGAAACAGTATCAGCAATAATGAATGGAAAAATAAATTCAGGAGACGTTATCGTAATTAAGTATGAAGGTCCTAAAGGCGGACCAGGTATGAGGGAAATGCTCGCACCTACTTCCGCAATTGCCGGAATTGGTCTCGATAAAGAAGTTGCACTAATCACTGACGGAAGATTTTCCGGTGCCACAAAAGGTGCTTCGATAGGACATATTTCTCCGGAGGCAATGGCCGGAGGTCCGCTCGCTGTGGTCAATGAAGGAGATTATATAGAAATAGACATTAACAATAATTCAATAAATCTTCTTGTTTCGGAAAATGAAATAAAAGAGAGGCTTAAAAATTGGACAGCACCTGAATGCAGGATTAAGGAAGGCTATTTAAGCCGCTATGCAAAACTTGTAACATCGGCAGCTAAGGGTGCCGTGCTTGAGTGATAAACATGTTTTTAAAAGATTTTAAAAAAATAGTTATAAATTAACTGACATTTTTTTGAAGTCTATTTATATTTAAAGTATATTTATTAATCTAAACAGGATTTAAAAAATAATAAGAAGTTATAATAAACAGGAGACATAATGGGCAAAATTAATGGCTCAAAGATGCTGCTAAAGTGTCTGGCGGGTGAAGGAGTAGAATATATTTTTGGCTACCCCGGAGGAAAAGTAATACCCATATACGATGCAATTTATGACGATAAAAAAATAAAGCATATACTGGTGAGACATGAGCAGTGTGCTGCTCATGCTGCTGACGGTTATGCACGTGCAACAGGAAAAACAGGAGTATGCCTTGCAACCTCAGGGCCTGGTGCTACAAACCTGATTACCGGAATAGCCAATGCATATATGGATTCAATTCCTATTGTAGCTATCACTGGACAGGTTTCAACAGGTGAAATAGGATCGGATGCCTTTCAGGAAGCTGATATTACTGGTATAACTGCACCTATAACAAAGCATAACTATCTGGTTAAACACGTAAAAGACCTTCCTGGGATTATCAGGGAAGCTTTTTATATCGCTTCCACAGGAAGACCAGGCCCGGTTCTTATAGATATCCCAACAGATGTTCAAAATGCATTGATAGATGAACAGGCAAAAGGTGAAATTAATCTTCCGGGATACAAGCCAACTATCAGGGGCAATTTAAAACAGATAAAAGAAGTTGCCAAAAAAATACACCAGAGTAAAAAACCTTTGATATTCTCAGGCGGAGGTGTTATTTCATCAAATGCAAGCGGTCTGCTTAGGGAATTTGCAGAATATACAAAAATACCGGTTATCACAACTTTACTTGGCAAAGGTGCATATCCTGAAAATAAAGAATTATCGCTTGGAATGGCCGGCATGCATGGCTCGAGATACGCAAATATGGCATTTTTAAATACCGACCTTATTATTGCCATAGGAGTGCGATTTGATGACAGAATTACAGGAAAATTAAGTGAATTTGCAAAAAATGCTGAAATAATACATATGGATATTGATCCGGCAGAAATAGGTAAAAATGTAAAAGTTACCATACCTGTTGTAGGAGATGCCAGTTCAATTCTTTCTGATCTGATAACAGAGTACAGGAAAACAGTTGAAGAGAAAGGGGAGGCAGACTTTAGCGAGTGGACAGATGTTATTGCGGACTGGAAGAAAAAATTTCCAATTTACTATGATAAAAGTTCTAATTTGCTTAAGCCTGGCTTCATACTTGAAACTTTACAGGAAATTACAAAAGGTGATGCAATTATCTGTACCGAAGTCGGCCAGAATCAGATGTGGGCTGCACAATATTGCAAAATACTTGAACCAAGAAGATTTATTTCGTCGGGGGGTCTGGGGACAATGGGTTTTGGTCTGCCGGCTTCAATAGGTGCTCAGTTTGGAAAACCTGATAAAATGGTTTTTGATATTGCGGGGGACGGAAGCATACAAATGATTTCGCAGGAATTCGCAACAGCTGTTTCAAATAATCTTCCTATTAAAATTATTTTACTAAATAATGGCAATCTGGGACTTGTGAAGCAGTGGCAGGAATTGTTTTTTAAGGAAAGATATTCTGCGGTATTTGTAAAAGGCTGTGTAGATTTTGTAAAACTTGTTGAAGCATATGGTGGAGTTGGAATAAGGGTAAAAGAAAAAAATGAAGTTGAAAAAGCAATAAGGGAAGCAATAAAAATTAAAAATCTGGTGCTCATTGACTTCTGGATTGATCCTGAAGAAAATGTATTTCCTTTTGTTGCTCCCGGTTCTTCTATTGGTGAAATGATAGATCATAAGCAGGTGAAAAAATGAATCACATAATATCAGTTTTAGTTGAAAACAAATCAGGTGTTTTGGCAAAAGTGTCTGGGCTTTTTAGCAGAAGAGGATTTAATATTGAAAGCCTTGCAGTCGGACCAACTGAAGACGCAAAGATTTCAAGGATTACTATTGTTGTAAATACCGATGCTGACAGCGTGGAGCAGGTAACAAAACAACTGCATAAATTGATTAATGTATTAAAAATACAAAAACTTGACCCAGACTATTCTGTTCAAAGAGAGCTGGTCCTTGTCAGAGTTAATACTGAAAATAAAAACCGGGCGGAAGTACTTGAAATCGCAAATATTTTCAGGGCAAATGTATTAGATGTTACAAAAAGTTCAATAATGCTTGAGCTTACTGGTGAGAGCACCAAAATAAATGCTTTTGAAGAGTTGCTTAAACCATATGGCATTATGGAATTTGTAAGCACAGGAACGATAGCCTGTGGCAGAGGCAAAAAAAATTGATAATTTTTGATTTATAGTGTTTTAATATTTTGTTTTTTAGTTTAAAACTGAGCCTTGCCTGTGGCGGCTTTAAAAATAATTTATTTTATATAAGGAAATTAAGATGGATCAAAAACAAAGGGTGTTGATAGTCGACGATTTTTCAGAAGAAGCGATAAAATTGCTTGAGGAGTACTGTGAAGTCGTAATAAACAGTGGAATTTCTGAAGAAGCCCTAAAAGACGAAATAAAAAACTATCATGGCCTGATTATCAAAAAATCAGGCTGGCTGACAGGCGATGTTATCAGCAATGCGATAAATCTTAAGGCTATAGGCAAGTCCGGCACAGGACTTGACAGTATTGACTTGAAATTTGCCACAAGAAAGGGAATAGTGGTCGTTAATGCCCCTGTAAGTAATGTAACTTCAGCTGCAGAATACACAATAGCCCTTATATTTGTAATTGCAAAAAAGATTTTTCAGGCAAATATTGATACCAGATCAGGCGGGTGGAAAAGAAGCAAATTTAAGGGGATTGAGCTTGAGGGCAAAACGCTTGGAATAATAGGTTTTGGCAAAATAGGACATGCTGTTGCAAAAAAGGCAGTTTGTCTTGGTTTTAACGTTATTGCTTTCGATCCTTATGTTTCCGAAGATAAATACTGGCAGTCAGGTGTCAAAAAAGCTGACAGCATTGAAGATATTTACAAAAATGCTGATATTATCAGTATTCACCTCCCTAAAACCAGGGAAACAACAGGCTTGTTTGATAAAACAGAGATTTATAAAATGAAAAAAGGTGTGATCCTTATAAATGTGTCAAGGGGTGGAATTGTCGTTGAAAATGATTTGTATGAAGCTGTAGAAAAAAGGCAGGTAAGTGCTGCAGGTATAGATGTTTTTGAAAATGAACACAGCAGGGAATCTGTCCTTTTTAAATCCGAAAATATAATATGCACGCCTCATCTTGGTTCTTCCACTGCGGAAGCTCAGGAAAAAGCAGACAATATTCTGGCTTTGCAAATAATCAAAGTTTTAAAAGACGAAATTGCTGATTTTGCCGTTAATCTGCCACTATTCAGCGAAGATATTTTTAATTCTGTAAGCCCCTTTATCGGATTGTGTGAGAATCTTGGTTCATTATTTTCTCAATTATCGCAGTCCTGTCCGGAAGATATTGAGATAAGTTTCAATGGACTTATAGCAGGCTTTAAGACATCTTTGCTTGTTTCGATAATGCTGACAAAAATTCTGCAGAAGTATACTTCTGAGAGAATAAACCTTGTAAATGTGAATTTAATTGCGGAGGAAAAAGGATTAAAAACCAGGATTATAAATAATCCGGAAACTAAAGATTATGTAAACCTTATAAAGCTTAAAGGAAGAGGTATAGGTATTGACCTTTCTGTATCAGGGACAATTACAGGAATAAAAAATATTCCAAGATTTATTTCTATTGATAAATTTGAAATTGACATGGTTCCATCAAAATATATGTCTTTTGTCATCTACGAAGATATACCAGGACAAATTGGAAAAATAGGCACAGCTTTTGGAAAGCTGGGCGTTAACATTGCGGCGATGCATGTCGGAAGAAAGGTAGTGAGCGGAGAAGCCCTTATGGGCTTAAACCTCGACTGTGAAGTTGATAATAATATGCTTGAGGAATTTAAAAAAATATCAGGATTTAATAAAATAAAAATAATCAGACTCTGATTGTAATTCCTTCGAGCAATTTTTGTAAATGAATAATACCTGAGGTAATTTCAAGGCAATAACATTTAAGCGAAAAACTAAATATAAAAGTTAAATAAATAAAAAAATATTAAACAGGTTTTAAGGAAAGTTGAGATAAAAATGGCAAATAAAATTTTTATATTTGATACTACTTTAAGAGATGGCGAACAGGCTCCGGGGATGCATTTAAACGTAAAGGAAAAACTGGAAATTGCCCTGCAGCTTCAAAGACTTAATGTGGATATTATTGAAGCAGGTTTTCCTATTTCTTCAAAAAGCGATTTTGAGGCAGTAAAGGAAATCTCAAAATCAATAAAAGACAAATCGATAGCTGCTTTGGCAAGGGCAAATTTTAAAGATATCGATGCAGCAGGGGAAGCACTAAAAGGTGCCGCCAACCCGGTAATTCACACCTTTATTTCTTCTTCTGATATTCATTTAAAATATCAGCTGAACAAATCCAGAGAAGAAGTACTTGAAATTGCAGCCGAAGCAGTAAAAAGATGCAAAAAATATACTGATAATATTGAGTTTTCTGCAATGGATGCAACAAGAAGCGATAAAGAATATCTTGCAAAAATGTATGAAATAGCTATTCAGAATGGAGCTACTATTTTGAATGTCCCTGATACTGTTGGGTATGCTCTGCCTTTGGAATATTCAAACCTTATTAAATATCTTTTAAATAATGTTAAAGGCATTGAAAATGTAATAATAAGTGTTCACTGCCATAACGATTTAGGTCTTGCAGTTGCGAATTCACTTCTTGCAGCAGGCATGGGGGCGAGACAAATTGAGTGCTCTGTGAACGGAATAGGCGAACGAGCAGGCAATGCAGCTATTGAAGAAATTGCACTTATAATAGACACAAGAAAAAAAGATCTTGATTTTTACACAGATTTGAATATAAAAGAGATTACAAGGACATCAAATCTTGTTGCTTCAATGACAGGATATTTAATTGCGCCAAATAAAGCAATCATTGGCAAAAATGCATTTTCCCATGAAGCAGGAATACATCAGGATGGCATGCTTAAAGACAGGTCAACCTATGAGATCATAAAACCTGAAGATATCGGACTTCTGTCATCCAAACTTATTTTAGGAAAGCATTCAGGCAGACACGCTTTCGTAAAAAGACTTGAAGAGTCAGGCTATAAATTAAGTGAAGCTGAACTGGAAAAGGCATTCGAAAGATTCAAATCTCTTGCCGAAAAAAAAGGTGTAATAAATGATAATGATTTAATAGCGATAATACAGAACGAAATACGGGAAGTATCCGAATACTTTAAATTAAATTATTATCATATTTTAAGCGGCACCAATATAAAGGCTACTTCAACCGTAGGAATAGAGATAAATAACAAACTTTTTGAAGCTGTTTTTTTCGGCGATGGTCCGGTAGATGCTTCTTTTAAAGCAATTGACCAGATAACAAAAATAAATACCACGCTTGCCGACTATAGCATTGAAGCTGTTTCTGAAGGAAAAGATGCAATTGGAGCAGTAAAAGTAGTGGTCAGCTGCAATGGTGTAAATGTTCTTGGAAGAGGGATAAGCACTGATATAATCGAAGCCAGCATTAAAGCATATATTGATGCCATGAACAGAATTGTCGAAAATCAGGATTTATAAAAAATGAATTTTTAAAATTAAATCATCATTTATTAATAGAATTAAAGTATTGGAGAAATAAATGAACGCATATCAAAATAAGCCGCAGACCATGGCGCAAAAAATAATTGCAGTCCACTGTGCAAAAGAGTTTGTAGAAGAAGGGGAAATTGTTAATGCAAATGTAGATCTGGTACTTGGCAATGACATTACAATGCCACTGGCAATATCAGAATTTAAAAAAACTGGATTTGGTAAAGTTTTTGATGTAAATAAAATAGCTATTGTGCCGGATCATTTTACCCCTAATAAAGATATTAAATCAGCTGAGCAGGCAAAACTTATAAGGATTTTTGCCCGTGAATACAATATTAAAAATTATTTTGAAATAGGATGCATGGGTATTGAACATGCATTGATTCCTGAAGCCGGTCTTGCAGTGCCTGGTAATCTTATCATAGGCGCTGATTCCCATACCTGCACATATGGTGCGTTAGGTGCATTATCTACCGGGATGGGAAGCACTGATATAGGTATGGCTATGGCTACAGGCAAAACATGGTTTATGGTGCCCAAATCAATTAAGTTTAAATTTAACGGCAAACTTAATCCCTGGGTAAGCGGAAAGGATTTGATTTTGTATCTTATTGGCAAGACAGGCGTTGATGGAGCTCTTTATAAATCAATGGAATTTGAAGGTTCTGCCATAAACGATTTGTCTATGGACAGCCGATTTACAATGGCGAATATGGCTATAGAAGCCGGAGCAAAATTTGGCATATTTAATGTAGATCAAAAAACAAAAGATTTTTTAAAAAGTGTTGGGAAAAATGAAAGCGATTATAATATATTTAAGAGCGATGAAGATGCTCAATTTGAAAAAATTTATGATTTTAATGCGCAAGACATAGATCTGATGGTAGCAGCACCACATCTTCCTTCTAATGTAAAAAAAGCCACAGAATTGAAGGATGTTGAAATAGACCAGGTAGTAATTGGTTCGTGCACCAATGGACGTCTGGAAGATTTAAAAACAGCCAGTGATATTCTGGCGGGTAAAAAAGTAAATAAAAATTTAAGGGTAATTATTATACCGGCAACTCAAAAAATATATCTTGATGCGATTAAAGAAGGATATGTGGAAAATTTTATAAAAGCAGGATGTGTCGTTAGTACTCCTACATGTGGTCCCTGTCTTGGCGGGCACATGGGTGTTCTTGCCCAGGGAGAGAAAGCACTGTCAACAACAAACAGAAATTTTGTAGGCAGGATGGGGCATCCCAAAAGTGAAGTTTATCTGGCAGGTCCGGCAGTTGCTGCTGCATCTGCAATAACAGGCAGAATAAGTATTCCTTAATAAACAGTGCCACAAAAAAACAGGCGGATTTTTAAAAATAAAGGAGGAAAGTTGATAATAAATGAGAAGGCCATAAAGTATGGCAATAATGTTGATACAGATGTAATTATTCCGGCAAGATATTTAAATACAAGCGATGAAAATGAGCTTGCCCTTCATTGTTTTGAGGATCTTGACAAAGATTTTATAGAAAAATCAAAAAACAGTAAAATAATAATTGCAGGGGAAAATTTTGGATGTGGCTCTTCAAGAGAACATGCGCCCATTTCCATAAAGGCAAGTGGAATAAAATTAATAATAGCCGAGTCTTTTGCAAGGATTTTTTTCAGGAATGCCATAAATATAGGGCTTCCCGTGATTGCAAATCCCCAGGCTGCAAAAAGCATAAAAGATGGGGATATTATTGAGATTGATTTCGACAAAGGTGTCATAAAAGATATTTCGTTAAATATGGAATTTAAAACAAATCCTTTTCCGGATTTTATTCAGAAACTCATTTCCAGCGGAGGATATGTAAATTATGTTAAATCAGAAGCTTTAAAGGGGAATAAATGAAAAAATTAATGGTTTTGCCTGGCGACGGAATTGGACCTGAAATAGTTACCGAAACGATAAAAATTTTAGATTATATGAATTCAGGATATGAGCTTGGAATATCGTATGAATATGGAGATATTGGCGGTATTGCAATCGATAAATACGGGATTCCATTAAAAGATGACGTAATTGAAAAATGTAAAAACTCGTGTGCTGTTTTATTGGGAGCAGTCGGCGGACCAAAATGGGACACAACTGTTCCAGGCATGCCCAGGCCAGAAGATGCATTACTTAGAATAAGGAAAGAGCTTGGACTTTTTGCTAATTTAAGACCTGTTAAAATTTTTAAAACACTTATGGCATCATCAACTCTTAAAGAGGAAGTGCTCGAAGGTGTAGATATACTGGTTATAAGAGAGCTTACAGGTGGAATTTATTTTGGTGAAAAAAACCGTTTGTCTGACAGTAAGGGCGAATACGCATTTGATACCGAAAAATACTATAAATATGAAATTGAAAGAATTGCAAGAGTTGGATTTAAGGCAGCTCTGTTAAGAGGTAAAAAAATAACTTCAGTTGATAAGGCAAATGTATTGGAAAGCTCAAGATTTTGGAGAGAAACAGTAATAAATATACATAAAGAGTTTAAAGAAGTTGAGCTGAACCACATGTATGTAGATAATACCTCCATGCAGCTTATCAGAAACCCTCGACAGTTTGATGTAATTGTTACATCAAATATGTTTGGTGATATATTGAGTGATGAAACAGCAATGATTTCCGGCTCCATCGGCCTGCTTCCAAGTGCATCTTTAAGAGAAGACAGCTTTGGAATGTATGAGCCAATTCATGGAAGTGCTCCCGATATATCCGGGCAGGGAAAAGCAAACCCAATAGCACAGATATTATCGTTAGCACTGCTTTTCAGATACAGCCTTAATTTATCGGCCAAGGCAGACCTGATTGAGAAAGCTGTAAACACGGTTCTTGAGAAGGGCTTTAGAACAGCAGATATTTATTTTGGTGAAACCAGCCTTGTTTCAACAGCTGAAATGGGTGCCCTGATATTAAAAGAGATTAAAGAACTTAAATAATTAAATTAGGAGCTTACATGACTGAAAAAATATTTATTTTTGATACCACCCTTAGAGACGGGACTCAGGGAGAAAGCATTTCTTTATCAGTAAGAGACAAACTACAGATAATAGAAAAGCTTGATGAATCAGGGGTGGATTATATTGAAGTAGGGTTTCCTGCATCTAATCCCAAAGATGAAGAACTGTTTGGAATTTTAAAAAATAAAAAATACAGCTATTCAAAGGTAGTTGCTTTTGGCAGAACTCAATACAAAAATGTATCTGCCAAAGATGATGAAAATATAAAAATGCTGATAGCTGCTCAGGCAGATGCAGTATGTATATTTGGCAAGTCCTCGTCTTTTCATGTTGGAAAAGTTATTGAGACAACGCTTGAAAATAATATTGAAATGATTTTTGATTCAGTCAGGTATTTAAAAAATAATGTAGCAGAAGTAATATTTGACGGTGAGCATTTTTTTGACGGCTACAGGGAAAATCCGCAGTATGCTATTAAGACTTTAAAAGCCGCACAGGATGCAGGTGCTGATTTTGTTGTTTTATGTGATACAAACGGCGGGATACTTCCTATGGAAATATACGCGGTTCTTGAAAATGTTTTAAAGGAAATAAATATTCCAGTTGGTGTTCATTATCATAATGACAGCGGCTGTGCCGTTGCTAACTCTATCATATCTGTTTCTCTTGGATCAAAAATGGTGCAGGGGACCATTAATGGATATGGGGAGAGAGCCGGCAACGCAGATTTATGCCAGATAATCCCAAATATTGAAATAAAGCTGGGAAAACAATGCCTAAGAAAAGACAGCATAATGCATCTGACAAGCCTTTCTAGATTTGTAGCAGAAGTAGCAAATCAGGTTCCTTCAAACCACCAGCCCTTTGTCGGTAACAGTGCTTTTGCCCATAAAGCAGGGATGCATGTAAGCGGAGTAAGCAAGTTTCCAAAAGCTTTTGAGCATATTTCGCCAGAATCGGTAGGCAATAAAAGAAGAATTCTGATAAGTGAACTTTCAGGAAAAAAATCAATCCTGATTAAGGCGCATGAATTTGGAGTAGATCTTGAAAATAATCCAAAGATAGTAAGCGATATTCTTGATAAAGTTCAAAAAATGGAGCATGAAGGATATCAGTTCGAGGCTGCAGATGCAAGTTTTGAACTTATGGTAAAGTCACTGGCAGGAGTAAAAAAAGAATATTTTACTTTGGAAAGCTTCAGAGTTCTTAATGAGAAAAGAGAAAGTGGGGAGATGCTTTCGGAGGCAACGGTAAAAATTCTCATAAATAATGAAAGATTTATTGAGACCGGAGAAGGTGATGGTCCTGTAAATGCACTCGATATGGCTTTGAGAAAAGCATTGTCAAGATACTATCCCATGCAGGACAGAATAAAACTAACTGATTTTAAGGTAAGAGTACTTAATGAAAAAAAAGGAACAGGAGCAGTTGTAAGAGTTTTAATAGAATCATCAGATGGTGAAAACAGCTGGGGAACTATCGGGGTGTCCGAAAACATAATTGAGGCAAGCTGGCAGGCTTTGCAGGACAGCATAATATATGGTCTGGATAATCTGAGCAAATAAATGGAAAATAACCTGAACACAATAATCGAAGGACTTCTTGAAAATTTTAAGAATGACAGGCTGTCCAAAGAAGATTTTAAAACAAAAATAAAAGAAATCTATTTTGAAGATATAGGATTTGCAAAAATTGATCACCACAGAAAGCTAAGAAGAGGATTTACTGAGGTGATTTATGGTGCTAATAAAACTTCTTTTCAGATTCTTGAAATTGCCAAAAAAATGTTAAAGTATTCAGATACATTGCTTATTACAAGAACAAACAGAGAAGTATTTAATTTGCTAAATGAAGAAATAGACAATCTTAACTATCTTGAAGATGCTCAGATAATTTATATGAAAAGCAAAAATCATGATCTTTCGCTCAAGGAAGGTATTGTAATTGTGGCTGCAGGAACTTCAGATATACCTGTTGCCGAAGAAGCGTACATGACGAGTTATTTAATGGAAAATAATGTAAAAAAAATTTATGATGTAGGAATTGCCGGTATCCACAGGCTTATCAGTTACAAGGATGAACTTTTAAAAGCAAATGTTATTGTTGCTGTTGCCGGTATGGAAGGTGCACTGCCAGGGCTTGTAAGCTCACTTGTCGAGTGTCCGGTGATAGGTGTTCCGACGAGTGTCGGTTATGGTGCCGGATTTAACGGGATATCGCCTTTGCTAACGATGCTTAATTCCTGCAGCCCCGGATTATCTGTGGTTAATATTGATAATGGCTTTGGAGCAGGATATATTGCCGCATTAATTAACAGAAAAATATTCCCCAAAGAGCAGTAAATTAAATAAATCTTTTTACTGTTTTTAGTACTTATCTAAACTGAAATTATCAGTAATATATTAATATTTAATATTATGTTTATAATAATTTCTCAATTTAATAATTTATAACTTTAATTAGCAGGTTATTTTCTCTATAATGAAATATCAGATTTGAATAATATAATTAAAACAAAATAAAATTTTAAAAAATGGTAGAAGAAATTAAGGAAGCAGTATTACTTAAAATTGGTGATTTGCTTGTAAAGAGCAATATTATAAGCAATGCTCAGCTCGTAGAAGTGCTTGAAATCCAGAAGACGAGCAATAAAAAGATAGGAGAAATATTAATAGAAAACAGCTATATTTCAGAACAGGAATTCAAAGAGTTTCTTGCTATACAAAAAGGGTATAAACAAATAAATCTGGTAAAGATCTCCAGCGATATAGATATAAGCGCTTCAAACCTGTTAACAAAAGAATATGCTATGAAAGCCAAGGTATTTCCTTTTAAATTTGAATCGGACAGACTGGCAATCGCAACGATTGATCCTCTTGACATATATTTAAATGATGAGATAAGAATGCTTACGAGCTATGAAGTTGAGCCATATATTTCCACAAAAAAAGATATCGAAGCAGCAATAAAAACATATATGTCTGATGAATACAGCCTTCAGGAAGTTGAAGAAATAACAAAAGACATTGATTTTTCGATAGATGAAGATATTGACGAAGAAATAGGAGTTCAAAAAAATCCACTGGTCAGACTTGCAAATCAAATTGTTTTAAAAGCTATTACAATGCGTGCAAGTGATATTCACGTGGAACCTCAGGAAAAATTTTGTTCAATCAGATTCAGAATAGACGGAATTTTGCAGGAAATAAAAAAAGTTCCTAAAACTGTTCAAAGACTATTAATTTCAAGATATAAAATTATGGGGGGTATGGATATCACCGAAACCAGACTTCCTCAGGATGGAAGAAGTTCCTTTAGCTATCACAACAGAACTATAGACTTAAGATTTGCAAGTCTTCCCACAGTTTATGGTGAAAATATTTCAATAAGAATTTTAAACCGCGAAGAAAGCATATTTGATATTGAGAAACTCGGAATAAAAAAAGAGGAACTCGATTCATATCTAAAAGTAATAAGCCAGCCTTACGGATCAGTAATAATTACAGGGCCTACCGGTTCTGGCAAGACATCAACACTTTACGCAAGCCTGAATTATATATCTTCCCCAGAGCGTAAGATATACACTATTGAAGACCCTGTAGAATATAAGTTTTCTCAAATAATGCAAATTCAGGTGAATCAAAAAATAGGAATGAGTTTTGCCGCCGGCTTGCGGGCAATGATGAGAAGCGATCCGGATATAATTATGCTTGGAGAAATAAGGGATTTTGAATCAGCAAAGATCGCTGTAGAAGCTTCCATTACGGGCCACCTTGTTTTAACAACTCTCCATACAAATGACGCTCCTTCTACTATAGCCAGATTATTTGAAATGGGAGTTGAGCCTTATATGATATCATCAGCTCTAAAGTGTGTTGTTGCTCAAAGACTCTTAAGAAGGCTTTGCCCTTTTTGCAAGGAGAAGGCTGATACTTCCAATACAGTTTTACCTGAAGGCGTAGACAGAATGATAGCCGGTAAAACAGTTTTTACAAAAAAAGGGTGCCAAAGATGTAATAAATCGGGTTATATGGGAAGAATAGGAATTTTTTCGATTATGGTTGTAACTGCAGAGATTAGAAAAATGATTCTTGGTAAAGCTGGTTCAGACGAAATAGAAGCTATAGCCAAAAAAGACGGGATGAGAACTCTTATTGAAGTAGCAGCCGAAAAAGTTTCAGAAGGCATTACTTCTTTTGAAGAAATGTACAGGGTGGTTTTTTAAAAAATGAGTAGTAAAAATTTCGTTCATCTTCATGTTCATAGTGAATATTCTTTGCTCGATGGTGCTGTCCGCATAAAAGATCTTGTAAAAAAAGCTGCCGAATTGGAAATGCCTGCTGTAGCACTTACAGATCATGGTGCAATGTATGGAATAATAGAGTTCTATAATTGTGCAAAAAAAGCTGGAATAAAACCTTTGCTTGGGTGCGAAGTTTACATTGCTCCTAATGGCAGATTTGAAAAACAGGCAAGGAAAAATAATGATCAGGATTATTTTTATCATCTGACTCTGCTTGCAGAAAACGAAAAAGGTTACAAGAATTTAATGAAACTTGCAAGTCTGGGGTTTCTTGAAGGTTTTTATTACAAACCCAGAGTCGACAAGGAGTTGTTAAGAGAGTATAGGGAAGGTCTTATAGCACTGAGCGGCTGCATAAAGGGAGAGGTAGCAAGAATGTTTCAGAGTGGCAAGGCCGAAAAAGCCATGAGCTCTCTGGATGAATATGTCGATATTTTCGGTAAAGACAATTTTTTTCTTGAAATTCAGGATTCAGGTATCCCTGAGCAGGTTTCTGTAAACAAAAATCTGCTTGAGCTTTCTTTATCCAAAAAAATCCCAATGGTTGGCACAAATGATGTTCACTATTTAAATAAAGAGGACAGTCATTTTCATGATATTCTTCTTTGCATCCAGACAGGTTCAACCATAAATGAAGTAAAAAGATTAAAAT
>Ga0194044_10000578_pt1 | contig 18262 bp, 30 predicted proteins | sample JunL4417m_MetaG_FD_155460 | JGI IMG/M metagenome (GOLD analysis project Ga0194044, IMG submission 155460) | Anoxic zone freshwater microbial communities from boreal shield lake in IISD Experimental Lakes Area, Ontario, Canada - Jun2016-L442-17m | ecosystem: Environmental > Aquatic > Freshwater...
CTTATTTAGATTGCCACGTCGTCAAAACTCCTCGCGATGACCATGGTCTTTTTATCTTATAATGTATAGTTGCTATCAAAAATATAATTTATTTTTAAAGGATAATATACATCTTTTTTTCGTCCAAGAATTCCTTAGCTAATCTGATTTTGCTTTCATCGTTTGCATACATCGTATAGATTACTTCACCTTTTTTGACGGTATCACCAAGTTTCTTGTGAAGATATAATCCTGCCTGCAGATCCAATGGAGATCATAAAGTCCTCGCAGTCACATTTACTATTTTCATATCTATCTCTTTCACTTTTCAAGATTTCTCTGCTATAACATCCCTCTGGATTTTTGCTAACGGTAATTTTTCTGACACTACATTAGGTTCACCATGCTGTGCTGAGATTATCTTTTGCATCATCGCCCATGCTTTACCACTAATGAGCTGCCCATATGCTAATTTTAATGCATCTTTACCTTTTGCCATACCAACGAGCTCGATTATTTTGGAAGCTAGATAGAGCGCTTTCTTTTCTAAATCTCCAGGTCTTTTGGGATGTTGCTGCAATACTCTCAATACTTCCCTCACCTGCAATACTGCACCGACACCTGCACCTATAGGCTCCAATGCTGAAGTGAGCTCTACATGTACTTTCATACCGAGTTTTTTGCCTACATATTCGTATTTTTTCTTGAGCCATCTGGCTGTCTTCATGTCAGGCACTTTGGCTGTAGGTCCTACTGGGATATCGATCAGTGAATGATTTATCCCCATAGCATATTTCTTGGCCATGATACTTACAATGGTCCTTGAGTATGATTGCATAGATAAGGGATATGCCACTTTGATGAGTTTTTCATCGGCTGGAGCGAGATCTAATCATCCGCCTCGGACCAAACAGCAGTTATTTTTCTTGACCAAATCTTCAATCTCTTTTTTGCTGAATGAGATATCCATGAGTACACTTACGCATTCTCCTGTAGCTGCTGGTGTAGTGATTGCTTTGGAAAATGTCTTGGGCATTTTGATCCCTAATGAAGTCAGTAATGGTATCATAATCATCGTCGTCTCATTTCCTGGAACTCCTCCCATACAATGTTTATCTGCAACAACACCAGGAAATTTAAGCATTTCACCTGTCTCTGCCATAGCTTTTGCCATTCGATAGAGATCCTCATCTTTGGATGGATAGAAGAATCCCATTGCAGAGAAATATGTCGTCAGAATATCAGAGAAACGGTTATTGGAAATATCTTTCATAATAGCGAAAATTTCTTTCTGATTGAGTCTTTTACCATTCAATCATTTTTTGAGTGCATCCAATGCTTCCGAGCTATTCTTGGTGTATGACACCGTGACCAGCTGGCCGCCTTTCAAACCATATTTTTCTTTGATCTCTTCAAAGATTCCTATCTCTCAACGCTGTACGAAGGTATCGCTGAGATCTACATCAAACACAAATTCCTTGTCATCATAGATGAGCGAAATTTTGTCCATGCTTGTAATCCCATGATGCCATGCATCCTGCTCGTTGATCAATACCACTAAGCTCTCTCCTTCATGGATATCCATCATTTTGGTCCTTGCGGTAAAGAGATTCTTGTCGAGGTGTTTTTTTGTTTTTTTCATGATAGCTTGCTTGTGTTATAATAATAAAAGAATATTTTTTTAATTACTCTCTGTACGTTCTGCATGTCTGATAGGTTTATTGTCCTTTTTTTCAAAGAACTCTATCGCCTGAGCCAATTCTTCATGATCTTTTGCATATTCATGGATATCTATCCCTTTCTTATATGCCTCACATGATTGTACCAAGGCGGTCGCTCATTTCTTTGTTCCGCCAGGATGTGCATGACAGCCTGCTCACATCGTAGTGATGAAATCTACATTTTCCATAACATCGATAAATGGTTTCAATAATGTAGGGTTGAGTCATCCTGAAATTATCGGGCAGCATTTTTTGATTCATCTCCGTGAATCATCTTGTAAGGTTACGTGCTGATGATGATCTTCTTGGACATTTTTGATCCAGTCTTCATCATGTTCGGGTATTGTCCCTCGTGATTGCTCGAAGATATGTCCTGGTGCTTGTAATCCATAGATATTGTGTGCTGCTGTCACATCTTCTTCTGGCGATCATGCCATCTTCCCTACGCCAGCGGTTCCCGTATGTATGCCTGATGCTCCTGCTAATCTTGCAAATTTGGATAATACCAAAACCGTATATCCGATAGGATTCTCAGGTCTGGTGAATGCTCCATGACCAGCTCTATGGAAATGAATAAATATATCTGGATATTTTCTTCTCAATGTCTGTACTGCCATCCATCCTGCTGTCGTTCCATCGATGAGGAATGCGTACGATCACTTTTCCATTCATGAATTGACGACCATCTCACATCTCGCAAGCATAGTATCATAGTCAGATGCAGAAACATTGAATGAATGTACTTTTTTGTGGCCTGTCTCTTTGACTGCCTTGGCCATAGCTTCTTTGATATGCACTACCATCTTGTCATAGGGACAGAAATCCTGATTTGCTTGCGGTTCATCGTTTTTTACGAAGTCGCCGCCTCCTACTCGAAAATCATATGCCACTTCAGCGTATTCTGCTGAAGTCAGTCCCATCTTTGGTTTTACTATCGTTCATAGAATAGGTCTCTCGTATACATTAAGATATTTTCTCATATCATCCAACGTATAGCTTGGGCCATCATATTGTTCTATCATTGCAGGAGGAAATCGTACATCCAAGAGTTTGAGTGCTTGAATTTCCTTCATTCAGAAAACATTTCCCGCGATATAGGTAAGGATATTTTGGACATTACCTCCTCTATCAAATAGTCTCCGAGGATATGCAATCCACACAAGATTTTTATCCAGATCAATTTTATATACTAATGCATTGAGCATCTTGGAATATGCTGTTTCCGTCTGCACCAAGAAATTCGTCCCTGTGCTAGATTCCGCTGAGACCTCACATGCGGCTTGTAGGATATTGAGTTTTCCTCAAGGAATGAGGTGAAAACAGGAGAGCATATAGTCTCCATTTTGTGGATTGGAGAGCTCCATATTGATATACGCTGCTTGGTGAGAATTGAGTGTAGCGATCAATTGATTGATATCCATTTTTGTTTGGGTTTTTATAGAGATAAAAATTTATTTTTCAGATGATATTGCATCGGTGGATTCTTCAGATCCATGTTCATCTTCCCCTGATGATAGGACTCCTGCCAATTCCTTCTGTTTTTCTCTTTTCTCTTTCAGAAGCGTATATACTATAAAGAATTGGTGTCTTGGTAAAAAATTCAGGATATCTACCATTTCTCTAATCGTTCATTCTTTCTTTTTATCATCTAGATTGATATTAACACTAGATCCATCTTCCAATCTAAACTCAGCGACTTCTTCCATTCTTTGCTGATCATCCGCATCCAACCTATCGAATTCTTTCCAGAATCGTTTGAGGTCTTTTTCCATCTGATTCTTGCTGTCTCTTTTTTCCTTCTTTGACTTGAGATAGCTTGCTCAGTCTTTCAGAATTTCTTTAACATTTTTCATACTACCCATATTTATAAACTAAAAGCACTTCAATTATAGTGATTTTTTTTCTCCTGGCAAATTTTCGGATGCTTATGCTTTCTGTAATTGACTCTCCAGATTCTTGTCTGCCTGATGTGTTGATATTCTCGTCTCAAGGTCATGTACAAGCTTAGTGAATGCAGCATTCCTTTCCCGTTTTCCGACTTTATTATCAGTCCTATTTGTCCCTTCAGCAGCATCCAGGAAATCGTTCATCTTCTCACTGTCGATGATTCCTCTTCCTCCTTCCTGCATTTCGAAGCATTTGAATAGCGAAGCCAATAATTCTTCAGGTCATTGATCGGAAAAATTAGCTGTCATTTGAGGAATTATTGTACGGTCCGTAATAGTCTGAACTACGAATCTCTCAGGATTTTTATCTTTACTCTCCATAAATTTATCCGATGATAATCTCTTTGATTGATCTTCTCTATAGGTCAGTAACCTCTTCATGGTAGTTTTCCAGAGTAGCATCTGATCTATAGATTTCGTAACATAATATCAGAAACTCCTGGAAAGATAGGTATATAATCCGTGGATAGCAGCATATTCTTTTGTTATCAACGAATCTTGTCAGCTATCTCTTCCTGAACATTTCATAACATCCTGCGTTATCTCATCCTGGATTACTCGCTTCTTGAGCATATCCTGCCCTACGCTGTATCCTATACCTTTTCCTACCATCTGCTGACGATCCATCTTTTGTCTAATATTTTTCCCATATCCTTGGATATTCTCTGATGTTTTGATTAATTCCTGAAATTCCATCTGTTTGGCTCATTCCAAGGTCTGTGAAATACTTGCTAGCGAAGTCAATGGTCTAGGTTCGTGTTCTTTTGTATTTCCTGTTACTATGGGATCTGATTCATTGATTGATCACTTGAATAAAAATGGATGATAATATACATTTCCGCTTATGAGATCGTAGGATAAGGTCATTTTCTTCCCTGCTCTCACTCAGTGGATGGTCAACAGTAATTTTCCTTCTGATCTTGAAATCGCATCCGTATCTGAAAGAACACTCAACTGTTGGAGCAGATTTTCCTTTTCATCAAGATCTATATCCATAAAATATTGCAACGATTCCAAACATGACGCTACTGCGTGTTCCTGGACTATTTCATTCGTTTTCCTTATCATCTTCTTTTCATATCACTTTGCATTCTTCTTGAGATATACTAAAACATCTTTAGTTCCTTTTTTTTCTGATTCGGACATACTGTCTTTGATGGTCATATTATCATTACTATTTGATAGATACTCCGACATAGGTTTCGTCTTTCATGGTATACTATTCATCTCTGGATAGAACTGCAGGAGTTTTAGATAGTAATTTTTGTCCTTATCTTTTTCTGGTCAGAGTTCCTGGATCTTTTGATCTTCATCGTCTAGAAAATCTTTCATATCCTTGTCCGATATAATATTCTCTCTGATCGTATGTGTCAGTTCCTGGGTATCGTTATTGTATTTTTTTGATAGATATTCATGGGCTTTGTCAGCGATTATTTCCAGACCCATCGCTTCAAGATCGATATCCAATTTCTGAGTGACTACATAATACCTCGTAACTTTACTTTCAAATTTTGTCTTCTCTGTATCGCTCAATTTTATATACTTATCGGAGGCAATGATCTGTTTCTGTATCTGTCATAATTTAAACGCTTCCTCTATCTCTTCCTCGCTCTTGTTTCCTTCCTTTATACCCTTAAAGGCAGATGTTTTCTTATACTCCTGATAGCTTGTTTCAATAATTTTATAATCTATCTCAATTTTATTGTCTCTTGCAAATGCTGTAATAGAATCTGTCAGGGTATCCAACTCTTTCATAATCGCAAGCTGGTCAGTCGAATTATCTGCAGCCATACCATATTCCTGACTCATCTTCTGATTCATATCCTTCTTGGTACTCTCTACCTTATCTAATTGCTGGTCAAAAAAAATAATTTTCTGCTGAGTTGTGAGTATATTTAGCCTTTGTCCCTGACTTATACTCATATTCCCCACATACCCTTCGAATTTCTTCTGTTTTTCAGGATTATCTTTGTATGCATTCATAATCTCTTGATAGTCTTTCAATACGGCAGTATTTTCTTCAGCTCCATGGACCGGGATGATATCGTTCTTGAGTATCCTATCTCTAATTATGAGATTATATTTCCCTGTATCGGAATGGTAGATATTGAGTGGTATGTTCGCCATCTTCGCCAGTCGCTCACTGTTATTCTTTGAAAATTTTTTTCGATACTGATACGCAGCGGATTCATCGGTGTAGCCAAAAAGCTTTCCTATCATTACATAGAGTTTATCATCCTTCTTTATCTGTTTATCTGTCGACTCTAACCTAATCTCATTTTTATTTTCCTGTTTATCTGTCGACTCTATCGTATTTTTCTCACTCATAGATTATCTCTCCTACTAAAACCTATTTCATCATCCGAGGACAATGCTTCTTCACTGCTTTTTTGATATCTTTTGGTTTGATAATCCCGTATTCGGTGATAATGCCGGTGATGAATTTGGCAGGGACCATATCGAATGCATAATTGATGATCTTGAGTCATTTCGGAGCATCCGGCCGAATTTCCTGTCAGGATCTCTGTTCGATCTTCACGGTATCTTCCGTATCCACTTTGGTCAAACTTCCTACGATATAGACGGGAATCTTGGAATGCCATGCAGACATTGCCAGACTGAAGCTTCCGACTTTGTTATATACACTTCCATCCATTTTTATAGCATCAGAACCAATAATCAGCATATCGATATGGACATCCGATTCGTAGGTATTATCCAAGAAAAATGGTGCAATATCGTCTGTGATCATAGTATCTGGGACACTAGCTTTCACAAGGTCCTGTGATGTCGTTCTTCCTTGAAATAATGGCCTGGTCTCGGTATTGTAGACATGGATATTCTTTTCCTGCTTATGCGCAGTTACGAGAATTTTGACTACGGATCAAGAATGACAGTGTGTCATGATATTCATACGTTTCCTGATAAGCTTCGCGCCTATCAGTGGTCTCAACGCTTCCTCTCTTTCTATATCTCACAGATAGGTCTTACCTGCCTGGAAAAGTTTGGTTGTCATAGTCTTGAGATCCGCCTTTTGGGCTAGCAATTCCTTATAGGTCGCTAGATAATATCTGAGTCCATTAAACAACATCGGTTCTGTAGCTCTCGCTTGTCTGAGGAGAACGATTGCCTGTTTGAGGAATGTATCGAACTGTTTGACTGAAGAGAATTTCTGATCCCTAATCTCTTTGGCGAGGACATCTATCCCTGCTTTGGCGATATTGGTGGCTCACTGGATGGTGATGGTCTTGATGTCATCAACGACTTTTCTGATAGTGGTAAGATTCATGGAGATATGATTATTGATTAAAAGGTACTGATAGTGTATTCTATTGAATTATTGGTGATGAGGAGGATTCTTTATCTCGAGCATTTTGAGGCAATCATACATTTTATGTGCCAGTAGATCTTCCCTCTCCCATCCCTCTGTATGTTCGTCGGAGCCATCGATATCCTGATTGGCTATATCCTCGAGCATCTTGAATATCTTTTTCTCTTCTTCGCTAGCGTATCTTTGATGAGCAGGGTCAGATTTCTTGAGAAACTCCTTTTGGGAGTATCCTTGCAGACTATGAAGATCCCTGATAAATTTCTCTCTGCGGATATCATGATCTCATCTGAGCTGTTTATGGATGATAGCATCTTGGAGCGCCAGCATAGCGTCTCTTGATTTAATAATACCGTTACTCATCCCAAAATCTATGGCTAATATTCACGGTTTCCCTATATCACGCCACTGCGCTTGTCATCACTTCGGTGCATAGATGATTGCATGTTCATCCAGAAATTTCCTTACGACCTTGTGCCTATATGTATTCTCCTTTTGCTCTCGTTCATATTGTTTTTTTGCTCATATCGGTATGACGAAGAGTGGCAATGGACTATGCGAAAACCCCTCGAACTGGGGAATATCTTTTCTTGTAAATACCTCTGGGGTGAATTCCCCCGTACCTATGTGCAACAAGATATCTTTCCCTTCATCTTGGATTAAGGTGTAGAGATATTCCAGATGTTTTGCTGGTATATCATCTTCTTCTCTATGATCTTTTTCTCCATATTTCCCGTAATCTATCACCTTATCGGTTTCATAATAATACATCGCTAGCTTTGTCATAAACTCTATCATATGTTTGGTAGTATACGACAAAATCTCAGCAATCACTTCCTGTGTCTCGCTGTTATTGATGTCTGCGTATATGTGCTGTTTCTCAATGTATTCCTTCATTGTCGGAAAACCAGCTAAAACTCTCTATTCTTATTATATCCGCTGAACTGTATTTTTGCAAAAATAACGAAAAAAAGACGCATTTTTGCGTCTTTTCGACTATACAATTTGGTAAAATGTGATTTAATTTGAGCTCCTATACATACTCGGTCTGTTTTGGACCCTATTTTACGATATCTGCGATATAGTAAATCTTTTTCGCTGAGGTAGCATAGAGTTCGGTAATAGGGACAGAAGTATATCATTTGGCTTTCATATACTCCTTCAATAGAGGATAGACTTTTATCACGCCTGCCATGATTGAAATGCTGTTTTTGAAAGGGAACTCGATAATCATCCTCTGTGCGGTATCTATAGTCTTGATACTAAGTCCCTGTGTCAGTTTGGCTGCATCAGCAGTAGTTACGATGGCTCCTATATCGCTTCTCAGGTCACTGCCAGAAACGACAGATGGATCATCATAGTAGATTCCGATACCGGTATATGAGACAATACCTGCTCAAGAAAGCATGGTATATACCTCGTCCATAGTCGGTCATACTTTTGCATACTCTCCCGTGAAATTCATATAAGCTAGGGTATATGGACCTACAGCCTGTTCTTTTACTTCAAGCTGAGAAAAACCGCCAAGATACCATCGATTGAGTACTGAGAGTACCAAAATAACGAGTATAATTCGCAGCACGGTTTTGAGAAATTTCATGATAGTATGACTAAAAAATAAAAGGGACAAGGGAATAGGGACAAGGGAATTTTTTCCTTCGTGCCTGTGTCCTCATCCCTAGGTATTTTAGATCTTGATTACTGCTACTTTACCATCTGGATCGATACCTTTAATCTTTACTTTGATGACTTGACCGAGTTTGAAATGCGCGGTAAGCGGAGTTGTCAATCTTTCTCCGAGATTGGAGATATGACAGAGCCCCATCTTCTTTTTTGGTAACTCTACGAATATTCCATAATCCTCTATCCTCTTGATCTTGGCATCGAATTCTTGTCCGACTTCAAGGTCAGCTGCTATTTCCAAGATAATAGCTTCTACGGTGTCTATGACTGATTGATCTCTATGACCGATGTAGCATGTTCCATCATCCTCGAAATCGATCTTGACTCCAGGATTCCTTTCGATGATACCATTGATGACATCACCTCATTTTCCGATAACTTCTCTGACTTTTTCAGGTTTGATATGGATAATTTTGATCTTTGGTGCATATTCTCTGAGTGTAGGATTCGGTTCTCCGATAGTCTGGAGCATGAGATCCATGATTTCGTTGTATCCCGCGATTGCTCTATCGAGAGTTTCATAAATAATATCCATAGTAATCCCTTTTAATTTCGTATCCAATTGGATAGCCGTGACTCCATCTCTTGTTCCTGCTACTTTGAAATCCATGTCTCCGGTAAAATCTTCTGTACCCATGAGATCATCGAGCACCATATGTTTACTTATATTCCCTGCATCATCATGGTCAGTCATCAATCCCATAGCGATACCTGCGACTGGTTTCTTTATCTTTACTCATGCATCCATAAGCGCTAGTGTAGAACCACAGACAGATCCCATAGATGTCGATCCTCCTGATCCCAAACATTCAGAAACAAGTCTGATAGTATAAGGGAATTCCGCCATTGAAGGTATCATCTTTTCCAATGCCTTTTCTGCCAATCTTCCATGTCCTATCTCTCTTCTTCCTGTTCCTCTCATACCTTTTGCTTCTCCCACAGAAAACGGAGGGAAATTGTAATGATGGATATATCTCTGATGTACATTATAATTTTCCATATCATCGAGGATGAGGTATTCTTTTGGTCCTCCTAAGGTAACGGTGGTCAATACCTGTGTATCTCCTCTCCGGAAAAGTCCGCTTCCATGTACTCTTGGCAACACACCTACTTCACAATAAATAGGTCTAATATCTTCTTGATTTCTATCGTCGATCCTTTTCCCTGTCTCAAGAGTACGATGACGGATAAAATATTTAATCACGGTGAATACTCACATTTTTACCTTTGTCTCTGTGAAATCTGATTTCTCATTGTCTGTAATATTTTCTTTTGCAAGTTGCAATACTTCTTTTTCGTATGCAGCAGATAAGACATTGAAAGGAACTTTTGTATTGCCGGTGAGTGCTTGTAATTTGTCTTTGGTCAGGATATTGCTGATATAGGCAATCAATTCTTCTGATGGCTTATTGTACGCAATCTCTTTTGGCTCTATAGTAAGCTCTTTGAGAAACTTTATCTGGAAGTCGCATGATGCGTCGATAGCTTTTTGTCCTATTTCAAATGCCTGTTTCAACAGATCTTTGGGAACTTCATTAGCTTCCGCTTCTATCATATTTATTGATCATTTTTTTCCTGCAACCAATAATAAGAATAGACTTTTTTCTGAATCCGCTTTGCTTGGATTGATGACAAAATTTCCGTCGATATATCCTATCTGCGCTGCACCTACTGGCCCGTCAAATGGTATGCCGGCAGCCATAATAGACAATGATGATCCGATAATAGTCGCAACGCCAAGATCCATTTCATGGTCGATAGCAAGTGGTGTGATAGTGATTACGACATCATTGATCATTCCTTTGGGAAACATAGGCCTCAATGCTCTATCGGTAAGTCTACAATAGAGAACTGATTGATCAGAAGGTCTCCCTTCTCTTCTTCTATATGCAGCTCATCCAAGTCTGCCTGCTGCAGAGAAACTCTCTCTGAAATCGATCATCAAAGGCAAGAAATCAGAATCTGATCTTGGACTTTTTTCCATTACCGTAGAACACAAAAGCACATTGTCTGCAAATTGAATTTTGAGTGAACAGTCTGCTTGGACTGCCATTTTTCCCGTTTCAAACGAGAGATGTTTCCCTTCTCGATCGAAGGATTGCGTGTGGAGTTCAAACTCCTTTTTTTTGATAGCCATAAGAAAAAATACATAGAATAAAAAAGGAACAAGGGACAAGGGACAAGGGATAAGCAATGTCTCATAATCACAGGGAAAGAAAGTATGCGCAATTAGACAGATTAAAATAATGGATAATGCATAGTGGATAATGAATAATGATGGTTCTCGTCTTTTCATGACCTAGAGCCATATTACATTTATCGCTTTTCACTTATACAATCTACACTATCGACTATCAGCTATTTTAATCTGCCTCGCTAATCATTCACCTTTTCTTTCGCAGGAACTATAGTGATTATCTTCTGAATTGCAAAATAAAAAAAACTGATACGGGAAACCGTATCAGCGAAATTGTTCTTTTGAGATTAGTACACGGCAAATGCTGGCTTGCCTTCCTTGAAGATAATAAGCACCCTGTTAGATGTCCATATCTTGTACCAATGATCTGTTTTTACCATCGTATTTATCTCACCAGGAACGATATCCTGAAGCGTTGATGCAACAGTCTCATGAGTTCCATCCAAGACATTAAAGTCATCTATGAGCACGACTACTAAACCTCGCAGGTTATAGTTCGTATGATCAAGATATTTGATTGCTTGATCTACCGTCAATCTGGCCAGTCCAATAATGGATTTGAGATTCATACTCTGTTTTAGTGTTTTTTCCATTTTCTTGATTTTTTTCTGTTTTGATTTCTATTGATTACTTGGCGTATACCGCATATTCCGGTTTCCCGTTTCTGAAGATGATGAGGATGGTATTTTTGTTCACACTTTTGCGGATTTCTATTCCTTGTGATAAAAACACTATCGCTCCTCCCTTGTTTATGCTAATTAACTTTCCTCTATCGAGGTATGCGCTGTAAGTCAGCCGTTCCAGTAGATTTACGTTATCAATCATCATTATTTTGGATCCTTTGATTGCTAATTTTGTGTCATCAAAGGCTTTCTTTGCCTGACTCAGTGATAATCGTTTCACTCCTATCAGCATCTTAATGTCTAATTTTTTCTCTTTTTTCATTTTCATTGTTTTTTGTTTTTGAGAAAACTTATATATATTTCATATATAAAGTCAACATTTATGATAGTAATCTATATCGTCGATATGTTTAATAATGATATGATTTTCCTTGCTCTATGGTCCCGATCCTGTAAAGCTGTTCCAATAAGGTTACTTTGGCCAGACCATGTGGCAAAGTTACAGCGCCGAAAGCAATCTTAGTATCTATATATTTGGCCAATGCCGCTTCATCGAGTCCATAGGGTCAGCCGATAATGAAAAGTGTGTCTTGATTTCTACATAATGTAACAAGTTGCATGGTATCTATCGATTTGCCCTCCTTACTTAGGAGTATTTTTTGTGTGTCTGAAATCTTCTGGATATGTGCGATAATATTTTCTGTATCTTTGGCAACGATCTGATCATGGGTACCATTTTTGCTGGGCTTGAGATTAATGATCTTCACGGATTTGCCCAAACGTTTGGTATATTCTTCGATGACAGCATTCCAGTGCTTATCACTATCGGAGATATTGAGAATGGTGAACATAGACGGAATTTTAAATTTTAAATTTCTAAACAATATTTCGTTTCTAAATTCTACATCTTAATACTGTATATATTTAGGATGTTGTCCGGCATAGGGACTCAGCACCTTGAGGATAGCAATTATTGGATAAGAAATACACAATATTTATTCTGCTTTCGTGCCTCCCCATTCAACAACCGTAAAACTTTTCCTTTCAAAAGTTTTTAATTTCTGCTCTTCAATGTTTATCATATCTTCAAGCGGCTTATATACCATAAAAACCCTTAAGATAGCATCAGGTTGAGGGCTTATCGTAAGTGGAGCAATATCTGTATATTGTTTGTCAGCAAAGTGAATAAGGTTATATGCATTATGTTGCAACACTGGATACCAGTACACAATAAACTCATTATACTCTTTTGGGGTGAGTCCAATTTGAGATAATTTTTGTTGCAAAAACTGTTTTGTATCCTCACCCTTGACAATAAATCCTTTCGAAAGATCCCAATCAATCTTTTGTTTTGGTTCCCCTTCCCAAAAAAGATAATTATATTCTTGATTGTCTAGATGGTTGATGATTTTCCCATCAGGATATGCGGTAACTTCCCAGCCATTTAATTTGCTATCATAGTCTGGATAATCTGCCATAATTTTTCCTTGATAATTAAGTTGAACCAAAATATTTTGTTTTTGTTTGGGATAGAGATATATTACTGGTTTTCACATACTTTCTCCTTGGGGATAATAAGGATCTTCTTTAATTTCAGGACATAAAATCCCAATATTTAAAAAATTTGGTATGTATCATATCTTTGTAAACCTTGCCCATGATATAATAGCAATAGCTGTAAGAAATATAATTATTGCAATTCTTTTCCAACCACTCTTTCTAGGGATAGTGTTTGATGGCTTGATTTCCATAATCATCCAATAAAATTTTAAAGACAATGATTCTATAAGACATGTATCACTATTTCATTACATAAATACTCTATACCATTATCCATTGATTTCTCTAATACTGTATATATTTAGGATGTTGTCCGGCATAGGGAGGTATTACTTTGAGGATATCTCACTTTTGGATTCCTCTGTCCTCAAATTCCTGGAGTATTCATTTTTGCGTTATCTGTTTTCGGAACCACCCTTCCGCTTCATCATTTCACCGTTGGAGTTGTCGGACAATCTTTGCGAATGCTGGATCATAGATCTCTCGGACATTTACGTATTGCGCATCCGTCGCTGAGATATAATGTTCGTTGACCAATAGCTCTTTTTCGTGATTACTGATATTTCTGATGGAATTTTTTATTTGTTTCACTTCATGATGAGGGATATTTTCTATATGGTAGACTTCTTGGACATCAGTCTTTTTGAGCATTTCTACTATTTTTTTTAATCGTCCATCTATGCCGGAATGTGTCGCAGCGGAGATGGTAAAGGTATGTTCGTCCAGAAGTTTTTTCGTGATTTTGGTTCAGATTTTATTGTTTTTGAAAAAACCAAGAATCTGTTTTCGAAATTGGGCTTTGTACTCTTTGAGGATTTCAGGATCGTCGACAAGATCGTATTTATTGATCAGGAAGAGCATCCTTTTTTCTATGACCATTTTCCCTTCTTCGTAGATACAGAGTGTAATCATGCCTTTATCTTCTCTGATTTGGATCTCTACTGCATTAGGATCTTTGCTTAATTTCGTGCGGGTATAAGTACAAATCTCCTCTAGCAATTCTGGTATCTCACTAATTCCTTTGTCGTATCTCGAAATATCGCCAATCAGACAAAACACCCTTGCTTTGAGAACATGACGCAAAAATGCATTCCCTAGTCATCTTCATTCAGCAGCGCCTTTTATGAGTCCTGGAATATCTATAACATTGAAATGTGTCTCCTGAAATGTCACCGATCAGAGGTTCGGTATCAGGGTCGTGAAGGGATAGTCTGCCACTTTGGCCTTGGTGTTTGAGATACTATTTATGATACTGGTCTTGCCGACACTCGGCGTCCCAATCAACGCGATATCTGCCAAGAGTTGTAATTCTAATATAATGTCTTTTTGGTTTCCCGGCTCTCCGAGTAGGCAAAATGTCGGATACTGATGGACTGCATCCTTGAAATGAATATTTCCGACTCCCCCTTCTCCCCCAAAGACTGCTATCCACTCTTCTTTATCCTGGGTAAAGGCATGAAGTATCTCGTCGCTGTTTTTATCTCTTACCACAGTTCATACGGGTACCATGAGTGTAAGATTTTCTGCATTTGATCCATACTGGTCCCTAGACTTTCCTGCCTCTCCTGGATCAGCCTTGAATTTTGATCTGTATCTATAGGTCTGTAGGGTATTTTCGTCTTTGCAGGCCTGTAAAATGACGGATCATCATTTCCCACCATTTCCTCCTGATGGTCCACCAAAAGCGACTCCTGCTTCTCTTCTTCCGGTGACCGTTCCATCGCCTCACTTTCCTGATTGGACACTTATGGTCACTATATCATAAAAACGCATATTTTCCTAGAAATTGATAAAAATGAATGAATATTGCCTAATGTCCGCCTATGCGGACGACAAAAATTGATAAAAAATTGCCTAATAGCTTCTTATGTGGATGACAAAAATTGACTCTATATTTCATGTCTTATGATTTACGTTTTCTCCTGCATCTAGTGTAGTAAAGTGGAGCGGAAATGAAAGAGGAAATGCATTAACATCAATTCGCCGACTAGTTTCTGTCGGCACACATCCTCCTTCAAAATCTTATTTCATCTCGGATTTTCATTGGGTCTCAATTAGAAAAACTTCACGGACGATACTCCGTGAAGCGATGGTTTGTATGCTACATAAGCGCAAGAAAGAGCTTCTGCGAACACTCAATCTGTCTCTGAGCATTATTCAGTTTTTCTTTTGCATCAGCATATGCTCCGATTGCCTTGTATTTAATCCGATCACGGATTAATTTCTCCCAGTTCTCCGGAGAGGACCAGTCGATGACTTTCTGAGTTTCCTTCTCGTCTCCGGCATAGGTTCCCCAGCTTGGAAAATTCATAATCTCTGGCCAATCGAATAGAGAACGATGTGCTGCATTGTCGACTCTGGAATCATGTGATATCCCCAATATCACTTCATTATTGAGAGAAATCTGGCTCCATACCCTTTTTGGCAGACGGAAACATCCATTTTTCACATCTACTTCCATAGAGACTTTTACCTGAAATGACCCGATGTGCCGTAATGCATTGAATGCATCCTTATATATCTTAGCAACAATAGGATCAATCTCCTTATCCTGACTATTGCGTATCGGCCAGGTTGCTATCATCTCCCACGTCACTGCTACACCTCCCTGATCAAAATCATGATGGGATGGTACGAATTTTAAACTTACATATTCTTCCATACTTTTTGTTTTTTTTAGTGTGATTATTTATGTTTACTTGTCTCTATATATATGTATAGCATCAAAAGTCAAGCAGCATCTTTTGATTCATCTTTAAAAAAAACTTGCTCTGAATACCAGAGCAAGCATTATGTATTATGTGCATTATTACATTCTTTGAGCAGCTAGGCTCGCTAAATAGCTTCTTTCCCCTTTGATCAAAGGGATAAATGCTACTACATCATCTCCTCCCATTTTGTATCGGGTATAACTGAACCCATTTGACCTGTCCGTCAAATAATGAGAGTCAATCTGCTCTATGTCACCACAGAGGATAACCTTGGTATTGTTTCCTGCACGGGTAATAATGGTTTTTGCTTCATGTGGAGTCATATTTTGAGATTCGTCCACGATAATGACTGCATTATTAAATGTCCCACCTCTTACATATGATAAGGGTTGAATCTGTATTTTACCCTCTTGTTCCAATGCCGTGACATAATTGACTTTCTCATGGATTTTTACCATCGGTTCAACAACTCTCTTCTGTGTTTTATCAGATTTTCTCCTTGATTGTTTTCTCCAATGATAGTCTTCTTCCTCTTCTTCTTCTATTGATTCCTTTTCCATGACAAATTCACCATTCAATGAACTCTTGATAAAGTTCAGATTCTGATGTAACCCGAGCATATAGGGCCTAGTCTTTTCGATGGCATCGCCAGGCAAAGCTCCCCTATCCTGATCCCCTACGGTCACCATAGGAGTAGTCATAACAATCTGATGAAACTTTCCTTCTTTGAGTAAATAAATAGCTGCTGCCATTGCTAGCAAGGTTTTTCCTGTCCCCGCTATACCGGAAGCCAACACCAAAGAGACACTAGGATCAAGAATAGCATCCACGAGAAATGCTTGTTCTGCATTACGTGGAGCTATAGAAGAAACAGTCTGTTTCTCTACCTTATACATTCTTTGCATAGCACCATCCAGACGAACAAGACAATTTGCTTTCCCATTTCCCTTGAGCAGTAAGCCCATATTGGGAGTAAGTATACTTTTGTCTATGACAGCCGAATAGTCTTCACCATCAATCGGTGCTACTCCAGATTTCTCCAGCAAAGTAATTGCTTTGGACAATAATGGATCTGACAGTAGATTCCTTACGGGTTTCTGATGTATCGTTATGGGTATTTGGTCATTACGATAATCTTCCACCTGGATACCCAATGATCGTGCTTTCTGCCTAAGATTGATGTCCTTGGTTACCAATATCACCCGTTTTTTTCCGCTTGCATGATCTCTGATTTTCAATACCCCGCTCAAAATGTGATGATCAGGAATCTCAGAGTAATAATTTTTCAGTTTTGGATGCAATTTTAGCTCCATGGTTTTGATTTCAATCTTACCTAAACCATCTCCCAAAGAAACTCCGCCATTATGTAATGCAGATACTTTCTCTACGATGTGGATTGGATTAACAGTTTTGGGCTTCTTGTTCCCATTTTTTGGAGGCTCCGGAATCATAATCTCACCGAATTCGTCTAACTTGCGATGTAATTCTCTCACGATTGCTGCTTTTTCATCATGTCCCTTTTTTAGGTTATCCAATTCTTCAAGCACTATGGAAAGTATAGTCACATCATGCTCGGCAAACTTAAATATAGAACCTGGTTCATGCACCAATACGCTGGTATCAAGGATGTATTCCGTTTTTTCCGAATCTTGTTTTGTTGTTGTTTGTGTCATTTTTTCAGATTTTAGTGAACACTTTTTGTTTTATCTCCATCACCATATATATTACTAGCAAAAAAACAACATCATTATCTATCAAATTCTCGTTTTGGTAAATTTATACTTCAAACAGTCTTTTCTATACAAAAAAACCTCCGGGGAAACCCGAAGGAATAGTGGTATCAACTAAAGAACGCAGGCCAGTCATCTGGTAAGATTACCGTATCAGTCTTGAGCCTGTGTATCTCTATCTCTTGGAGTGCTTCAGAATTGTCTTTGAAATACTCCCGCAAGAGAGCCATTGAGTTAGTAGATTGTCCTCTGTACTCCGCTATCCGATTCTGCAATTCAGGATCGTCTTTGAAATGCTCCCGCAAGAGAAGATACGCTTTGTATCCTTGCTCGAATACCCATACCGGATAGGATATGAGGATAAGCAAATTGCTTTGTGATGGCTTCTTAATGAACCGCATATGGACGGTTGAGAGTTCGTCAGCCAAGGCTTTATCTACTTTCACCAGTAGGTAATAATTTCTTGCTATCGAAGGATCCTCCAGACAGAAGTTAAGGAAGAAGTTGTTATAGCAGTCCAAGAACTCTCCAAAGGTCAGTGGTTTTTGGTCGAAATTTCTGCCTCTGATTTTATCTTTTTTTCTGTTCATAAAGTATGAGGTTTATTTCTTTTTTTTATACCTTTGTTATATATATTCCCCTGTTAAAGTCAATGTTTTGTGCTATTGCAGAGTTACTGTCGCTTTTTAGACATAAATTGTAGGTACTTAGCGTGCGGACTCAATTTTTCCATCCCAATACCCGTATGCGGTCTGCAATAGTTATAATAGGATAGCCAATTTCG
>Ga0194044_10000579_pt1 | contig 18252 bp, 2 predicted proteins | sample JunL4417m_MetaG_FD_155460 | JGI IMG/M metagenome (GOLD analysis project Ga0194044, IMG submission 155460) | Anoxic zone freshwater microbial communities from boreal shield lake in IISD Experimental Lakes Area, Ontario, Canada - Jun2016-L442-17m | ecosystem: Environmental > Aquatic > Freshwater >...
ACATTGCCTGCAGCATCTACTTTGCTGTATAGCAATGTATAAGTTCAGAGTACTCACGTATTCACTGTTCAGCTTATCTGTGTCACCACTCCACTTCCATCATGTGTATCTCTCCAGCTCGCTCATAATTCACTATAAGTAGTTTTGTATTCCACATACACGATTCATGTACCGCCATTCAAGGTAATTACTGGCGCTGTAGTATCTACTACATTTACTATCCTTATAGTATATGTCTCATTCCCTACATTATCAGTCACCATATATTCTACAATATAATTTCCTGGTATATTCGTATCTACGGTTCCGCTCGTGATGATGCCAGTGGTGATGTTTCCATCTACACTATCATACGCAGTCGCTCAAGCATCCGTATATTCACTTCCCCACTCGATCTCAAGCGTTCCGCTATCAATCATCGTAATCACTGGACTCTCTTTATCGATCCAACCTACTCTGGCTATTACACTTCCATCGAGACCAGAGAGACTCGTGAAGGTGAATATGAATTCTCCATTTCCCGTAAAGGTATGCTGGTAAGCATTCACTCATGTTATCGCTTCATTCCATCATGTCAGCGTAGCTACCACATCTTGATTGGTTGGTAATCCTATAGAATATTCTACTGTAGCTGTAGGAGCTATCGGATCGGAGCGTTGGCAGGCGTCTCATATGCCGTTGCTATCTGTATCGGTTTGATCAGCGTTGGATACATGAGGACAATTGTCCGTAGTATCCGGCACGCCATCGCCGTCTGCATCAGGAGGCAATACCTCTGTACAGGTAAGATTGCAGTATGATTGGTTTCCGTTATCTATTCCATCATCACATATTTCATTTCATTCAATCACTCCATTTCCGCAGAAAATCTGGGTACTTCTCCATCCACTATTCACTGACTTTGCATCGATAAATCACAATGTCGAAAGAGAAAATGGAGTATAATTAATGTAATTATTTGAGATATCAAGTCATGTCCCATCCGATAACGATGCGAGTCCAGTCAGTCCTTCTGGCAATGAGGTCAGTGCATTATCGTTTATCTTAAGCAGGGTGAGATTAGCGAATCAGGAAAGATCCACACTGGTGATAGTATTGTAGCTGAGATCGAGATATTGCAATTGGGGTATACCATCAAATGTGGCACTTGCAAGAAATCAGCTCATCTGATTGTTGCTAAGATTCAATCGCGTCAGCATGGTATGGTTGATGAATGCATTTGGTGCTATGGTCGCTATCTCCATATTTGAAAGATCGCATCATGTTGCATCGGTTGTACAGAGATATTGAGTCACAAGATTCTCGCTATTGAGTTCTCCGGTTCCTCAAGCATTTTGGGTATAGGTAACGAATGTCGTAAAATGTTTTGTCCAAACGACTAGGTCAGCTCCTACATCTATTTTACAATCACTATTTGAAGCTAGATCATCACCTATGGTTTGGCTATCACTAGCACATATTGCGGTAATCTCAGTAAGCGGTGATCCTCCATGTGTATATCCTACCTTTTTGCCTGCTTGCCCAGGAATGAGTATCCTTACTCATTGGTCGAATAAGAGGCTTCATGACGCATATCCAAGTTCTATGACGGATTGTACCGTCTGGTCTGTACCTGCTGTGACGCTAGAATTCTCTTTGACGGTCGGTGTGAAGATATTATAATCGAAATTAAGATCTGAGGTAATACGTGTGAATTGAGGTATCTGTACGCTCACTGGTGAATCAGAAAGATCTGTCATCACCGTCACATCTATTTCCGGTATCGTGATAATCTTGGTATCTCCTGAGTATTCAATATCACATGAATCGACCTTCACTTTCGCCCCTGATGTATGTAATGGGATATCTATGCTGATAGAAGTGTTGTCTACAGTACAGGCATTTCCGGACCCAGCCAAAGGGTCTTCACTATCCGTCTCTACGGACGTCATGATCACTACTTGATTGTATGAAGTATTTCATTGTGCATCAGTAAGATTTCCTGCTATCGGTCTCGTCCATCTCATATCTTCTTCCGTCTCATTGCTTATCGTCAATATATAGTCCCCTTCTGACCAGTTGAATGTAGGAGCACTATCTGATCATGAAGCGATAAGCTGCTTTATATGCTCTATATTTGCAATAGGCTTATTGAATGTTATCGTAGCACTTGATAATCATGCTATGGTAAATACTCCTTCATGATCTCCAAGACCTTGCGTAACTATAGGATAAACATTTTGACAAGCGTCACCTGTTCCATCTCCATATTTTGTTCTTGTATAGGAGAATCCTCATCCATCATCACTTGTCCGAGAATCAAATACCATATCGATATATTTGTTGTCTGAAAGTGTATGGAGACATACAGGATTTCCTAAATTATAGTAAATATAATATACTCGAGAATCTCGATTAAGATTATCTTTATCAACACATTCACCATATGCCCATTCTGTATCGGTAGGAGCTGTGCTATTGTCTTCGACATCTCCGAAATTTTGATACTTTATATTATATAAGGGATAATAATCTCCTCTCGTAAGCCAGACATTTGACGTGATATGATCTTGGTTTGCTGGGTCAGTAGGGTCAGCTCGATCTTCTTTGGTGAATGAAATCTGAGAAACTTCCGTATCTGCTTGGTCTGGATTCGGCACAGAGATACAGTTATCTCTATTGTCATGTACACCATCTTCATCGGTATCGGGATAACATGCGTCTTCTCATAATTTACATACCGGTGCTCCGCTGATATCATTTCCTGTATTCCCTGCATAACATGCATTATCACTACAATCACAGACATCACCTTTGTTGTTTATAAATTCAGTTCTTGTATACGAGAATCCTCACCCACCTTCTTCTTCACCTGAGGTCCGGTTGTTGAAAGTGATATCGTAATATTTATCCTCTGAAATAAGATGCAGACACAGAGCATCACCTATCAAATGGGAAGGAGAATATCCATAATCAAACAAATTATCAAAACTCAATGACCCCATATCACTACATTGTCCCATTGCCCACTGTGTATCCTTAGGGCTATTATTGTCCCGATCAAAATATTCTTCTGACACTGCATTGAAAATACCTCTATCATCTTGTCTGGTGATACAGACATTTGATGTGATGCAATCCTGATTTTCCGGAAGCGTCCAATCTGCATAATTAGCCTTGGTAAAGGTAACAGGCGTTCCTCATCATTCTATTTTATTCCGATCTGCTTGATCGGTATTTGCTACAAGAGGACAGTTGTCTCCTGGATCCATAACCCCATCATTATCACTATCGCAGGCACCTTTATCCTGGACATTCCTCCAATCACCCTTATCCTGTTCATTATATTGATCCAAGAAATCCCTTAGATTGCCACTCAATGCATAGGGACAGATAGCATTATTATTGATATTGATATAATTTAGATTACTCAATTGTGTCAGGCTTTCCGGTAAGGATGCTAATGCATTGCTATTGAGATACAGATATGCCAATGACGTGAGATTACCGAAAGATTCTGGTAATACTACTAATGCGTTGTTATAGAGATTGAGTTCTCCTAATGAGGTGAGATTACCCAAGGATTCTGGTAATGACGTAATATGATTCCCATCCAGATAGAGATTTCCCAATCAAGTAAGATTACCTATCGTTTCTGGCAAAGCCCCAGAGAGATTATTCTCAGATAAAGAAAGATAAGAGACATAAAGAGAACCATTATCATCATAACAACTTACCCCATACCGATTATCACATACGGTTTCTGGAGTTATATCACCAGACCCAAACCGGTTATTGCTCCAATTCCAATGATCACCATCCGTACTGATATAAAGATCGATGAGTGCGTCACATTGGGCGCGAGGAAGATCACTTACCATCTCACAATAGTTATCCATACTTGATATATATCAGATTTTTTTTGTGAATATTCTTTGTTTCTCTCCTGTGCTATAGCTTACGGAAATATTTTTGATACCGTATCATGCAGTCAAGCTTACGGTTGCCCTAGCTGCACTTTGTATGGTGCCCGAAACAGGCGATCATACAAAATCACCGGAGAGTACATATATGGAAGGTTCTGCTGTCGTCAAATGAATCTGAAGAGTATTTTCTAGCACATAGGATTGTCCTGATGCCAAGAGAAGCGATCCGTTGAGAAGTGGATTACTTTCTGCTATATATTTTGTCGGAACATATGGTATCCCTCACCAAGTATATACAGGCGTTCATTCTCCACTATCCTGTGCAGCTTTCGTCTGTCTGAGAATATTTGCTCCGTAAAGATATTTTATATCGTATGTTGGTATCCAACCATTATTATATCATCTACTGTCACAAGCAGGAGTGGTTACCAGAAATGCCTCACTACTGTCCATAGGATTAGTTATTCGATCACAAGATATGGTTCATACCGTATCCAATATTCATCATGAGAAATCTTCTGAATCAGATCATGTCATAAGCGTAGACCATCAATATAGATTAGCATCATTTCCAAATACCTTTAATGTCCCATAATAGGTATTATTGTCTCATCCGTCTTCTATTCCATATACATTATTGTAACTCTGGATATTGTTGAGGATATTATTATTGGAATTATTCATCTCTATTCCACGATAAGCATTATTGTAGGCTTGTACATTATTGAGCGTATTGTTGTGCGTATCTCCGTTGACCATAAAAATTCAATTCTGGTTATTATATACCTGTGTATTGTTGATGGTGTTGTTTGCAGAATTGTAGAGATATATCCCACCACCGTTATTGTTATATGTCTGTGTGTTGTTGATAGTGTTGTTGTTTGTAGTATCCAATAATATTCAGTATCCATTATTGAATGCTTGCATATTGTCAATGATTGTATTGTCTGAATTTGCTTGTATACGGATTCACTGCCCTCAGTTATTATAGATTTGACTATTGCTAATCGTATTGTTGGTGGCATAATTATGGAGATGTATTCCATATGTTTGGTTATCATGTGCTTTTACTTCATTGATAGTGCTATCCGAAGTAGCCAGAAACATTATTCAGTTGCTATTTGCATAGTGATTGCCTCAGATACCATCCTGTATTCCATCTATATTGATAGCATCAATGATGATGTTTTTTTGGTTAAGTGCATACAATATATTATCACGTTGCGTAGTAGAATAAAGTTTTACCTCTCCACTCCCTATAATGGCTGAGCATGTTGCAAGATTTATCTGATATCGTGATGTGATATGTGCTCATGGGAGCAGGACATAGATAGTATTTGCTGATAGATATTCTGGGATCTTATCATATCCGCTCGTCGCATAATTATTGATATATTTTACGGTCATATCTGCTAGATTACAAGTATTGCTGGTTCGATTGGTGGTATATGCTGATCATGATCCATAATATGTATTTATTATAGCTGTGCTCTCTTCGGACACAGTACATGCAGCTCCATGGATATTCTCCCTCGTATAGGAGAATCAGGTACTGCTCCGGAATGTAAGCATAATGTCCAAATACCTATCATCGGTGATCAGGTGCACGCAAGCGGGGACATCCACTTTTGCAGCAGGAGCATTATTTATCCATGTGTCCCATTTCATAAAGGTGCCACTAGCATCACATCCTCCATTTTTCCATTCTGTGTCTAATGGACTTGTACCTGTATAACTGCTTTCTGTTTTTGCATTGAATAAACTTTTGGTAGCTCATCTGGTGAGTCGTACATTATCCGTGATACGATCCTGATTTCCTGATAAGGCCCGATTGGCAGCATTCGCTTTCGCAAAACTTACCTGTGTATTTCCTTGGTCTGGATTCGCTTCGAAAGGACAATTATCATAAGCATCTGCGATACCATCAGCATCAGCATCCGGTGGAAGTATAGCAGTACAGGTAGCATTACAATATTCTGGCGTACCATTATTGTCGCCGTCATCGCATATATCATTCCCGTTTATGATCCCATCTCCACATACCGGACAGCCGGTGTTGATATGATCCTGTCGATAGCTTTGACTCGCATTCGTATTCATAAATTCTATGACATAGCTGTCCATAGATCCGGTATCTCGGCAATTATATTCAGGGACTAACCGACCAAGCAGCAGATTTGCAAGCCCCGTGATGGATGCCGGCATCGTGCTAAGGAAATTATAATCAAACTGGAATTGACGCAAGTGCGTAAGTCATAGGAAGACATCATTATCGAAAGAAGTTATTTTGTTATTGTTTAGGAATAATCATTCTAGATCTGATGGTCAACGTAGCATTGATGCGGTTATCGATCAAGAAATCTGGTTATTGCCCAGTTTCAATTGATTGAGCTTACTAAGCTCAGAAAACGTTCAGCTCTCGATAGTGCTAATCTGATTGTTGGAAATATTCAAACTTGTTAAATTTGTGTGATGCATGAAAGCATCTGGCGCAATAGTTACGATACCTGTATTTGATAAATCACATGTTAACGCATCTGTTGCACAGCCATATTTAGTCACTATATTTCAACTATCAACCATATTTGGAGCATAGAAAAGTCTTATTTTTGCTCGTCATGATGGCCAATCGTTTATATAGTTTCATTCTGCATAAAAGGATTTTCAACTTGGATATTCTTGTATTCACATAAGATTGTAATGATACCCATATCATCAATCATTGGTATATGTGGGGTCACTTACCCGTTCATTCCGATTTCCTATATCATATAATCATCATTCTCATCCAGTAACTTCAGATTCAATGACCCGTGTCGATGTATGATTACCCATTGTCAGCATATCTTTTAATGCTGTGGTCGGTAGCATATAATTATGTGGAGCTATATATGATTTCATGTCCGTATACGTATACCCATTATCAGATGGATATTGAGCTGCAATGACCATGTACTTAGGATTGGCAGTATCATCCACTATCTTTACATACCCTACTGGAATGGTGAATTTAGCGTCATAGGGATATACCCCTTCAGGCATTTCACCAATAGGAACTAAAGCTGCAATTGCATTATTGATTGCGTTCGCTTTTGTATTTCTACTATCCACGCTTCATTCTCGTCATCATGCTAATGCACCTGTGAGGACTGCCCAGCTTCCTGCCGTATAGTCAGCTTGAACCTTTGTCGCCGCTGACACTTTTGCAGCATCCAAATTTGTCACTAATCATGCATATGCAGCATTAAGTGCGTTTGTTTTTGTGATCTTTTCTGCATCATTGGTTTCTGGTAATGCAAATCCTGATGTCACTGCTCCTACGCTTGTTGCTATATAATCGTCTGGGTAATCTGATCCTAGCATTCATAGATAATCTTTTGCTACCTGTAAGTTCGCATTAGCTTCTGCTGTGGCGTTTGTTATACAGGTAGTATCAGTTATATTCCAAAAACAACTAGACGATTCACATGTTGGCTGATCTACGAAAGTTTCACATCACTCAGATGCAAATGTCCAGCTATGCTGGATAATCCCAAAAAATCCTGCAAACAGGAGCAGCATCTTGACGAGTGCAAATGATCAGAACGCCCCGAAAAGATACTTCTTGTGATGTTTTTTGAGGTGGGAACCGATACGATGATGGAGTTTCATCTGTATATCAGAAAGGAGTAAAATGACGATGGAATACTATCCTTCCAAGTATATACCGGAAAAGGGTTCTCGTCAAGTTTAGCAATGTTTCCTTCTCTTATATAATTGACATTTATTCTTTTTTTTATATTTTGTATTGTTCTCTCTAGCTACATTTTTTTGCTCTATAAAAAATAAGGGAATGTATCTTTCCCGAAAGATATTTCTTCTTTCTTATTCTTTCACCTGAAATCCCACCTCACTGGTTTTTATCTCATCATTTCACGAGAAAAGCGTGACCGTAAGGGTATGCACACCGATTTGAGGAATTCGCATAGGTGAGGAAATCTTTTTTCCATCCACCAGCAATTGATATGTCGTATATGGGATATTCGTTGAAAAGTCGAATTTCATTCATTGCAGATTCTGAGAAATTTTTGGATCTAAGGAAAATACACTCTGTGGCAATGGTTTGGTAATATGGAGATATGGCCCTACCTGCATGGGCGATTGTGCTTGATATGTGGGAGATTGTTCGGATTTTTCCAGCATATATACGATATTATTGAATATATCACCTGCGCCAGAGACGCCACTTACGCCCTTCATATTCGATCCATCTTTATTTCCTATCCGTATTCCGATGATATAATTATCCGTAAATCCTATGACCCGATTATCGCTAAATTTCCTGGATGTTCAGCTTTTGAGAAACACATTCCTATCAGGGAAATCGAGATTAGAAAACAAAGGGAACGACGGCATCTTATTGTATCTATTGGACAATATATCGACTACCATGTCCGTATATTTCGCATCGATGACCTGCTTGCACGTCACTTGCTGTCAGGAAAACATAGCGATATCACAGAGTTCTCATTGGTGAGCGAAAATACCGTACGCTCTGGTCAACTCCCACAGGCTCACTTCCCCTACTCATAAGGTAAGGGCTAATCCATAATACTCTGATGATTGTTTGAGTGATTCTAATCAGACTTTATGGTAAAAATCCAAGAGTTTATCCGCTCATAGCCTATTAGCGATCTTCACTGCAGGGATATTGAGACTTTGTGCAAGCGCTTGCGCTAGCGTCACCGGTCATTGGTATTCCATACTGAAATTTTGGGGCGTATAGGCAAATCATAGGAGCGACTGAAATTGGACCGGCTCATCAATGATACTATCGGAAGGAAGCACTCCTAGTTGTTGGAATGCTAAGGCATAGGTAAATGGTTTGACTGCTGATCACGGCTGATTTACGCTCATCGTCGCATTTACTTGTCCCGCTTTACCATCATATGCCATACCTCAAAGCATCACACGAAGCTGGTTGGTCTTCTTATCTAGTACGAGCACACCATAGTCCGAGACATCTTTCCACAATAATTTATAGATAGTCTGATCTGCTATATCCTTTATCTCACGTGACATATTCTCATCAACGGTCGTATATATGCTTGTTGCTAATCCCTTCTGTTGTTTCTCTGCAAACTGACTTATATAATCCCTCAGATATGGCTGTTTCGCTTCCGTATCCTTTCTTCGATCCAAACTATCTCACTCTTCAGCGAGCGCTATCGCATCTCCAGAAGAGAGATAGTTTTCATTCCTTAAAACATCAATAAGATTTTTATATCTTGCATTGAAGTTTCATGATTTTTTGAAAGGATCATAACGAACCGGATTTTTCATCATGGTGATCAATGCAAGCTGTTGAGACTGAGACAACTGGAATACCGATTTTCCAAAATATCGCTGAGCTGCGGTCTCAAAGCCATAATTCATATATCATAAGGGCAAGGAATTGAGATAATACCCAAGTAACTGTTGTTTTGAATATCTTGCACCTAGCATATACGCATAGATAAATTCTATTATCTTTCTTCGTCGTGTCCTCGGTGCATTAAGCCATAACTGATTTCTGGCAATCTGACTGGGGATGGTCGATGCTCACTGCACAATGGATGATGACTTTATATTTTTTATCGCTGCTCTCGCCAATGCAATGGTATCTATCCCATTATGCTGCCAAAAACGTTTGTCCTCTATAGCAATGATAGCATTTACCATAAATTTGGGATACAGCTCTAGATCTATGGTCTGATGCCTGTGTATAGTGTCTGGCACTATTTCACCGATTACGATGCCATTCCTATCATACACTACCGTAGAGATAGGAATCTCTTTGAGATGTATAGGAAAAAGATAGGGCATCACTATCAGCAAAAGTGCTATGCTCGCCAAGATATAGCACATAGAAAATCGTGAGTATTTTTTGTTGGGTTTGGATGCTTTAGCCATTTTTTATTCTGTTACCGTAAACTGTTGGCCGAAGGTCCTTCCAAAATTTTCCGGATGATAGAATTCGAAAATCATGGTAGGTCTGACGGCAAATGTACCTGCATGCGTTACTCTCAATAAGGACATAAGCGTATATGCTCATGGACTCAGATTCTCTACATAGCAGAAGTGTCTTTCTGTCCTAAACTCTTCTTGATCACAGGCAAATGTCTGGATATTTACACTTTGCGTCTGTGTCTCCGGAGCTGAATCTCACTGGTATCCATAGCCATAACCGTCAGCACCCATCTGTGGTGTGCTTGTATTTTGTAGTTTATTGGTATAGGTGCTTTCCGTAGAAAGATTAGGGTTGATGAGTTCCGTACCTGCAGGAATATAATTGTCTATAGCTACCTGCTGTCTCGGTTCGCTTGTTACAAAACGTATATTGGCTACCAACACTTCGCCGATCTTGGGAGATTTCTCTTCTTGGAGATATTCTGTAATGGCTTTAGGATATTTCAATGCCGAATACGTGATTTTATTTTGTGTGTACTGACTTCGTTCAGCTGACTTCTTGCGAGCTATATCCATATAGGATTCATAGCTATAATATTTTTTCTGAATAACGAATCATTCATCCCTGGATGCGACATCTTTTGCGGGAACAAAGTAATTCATCGTCACATCATAATATGATCTCTCCTTGGCGTCTGATTTCATTGTTATCTCTGATTGATGAGCTATGCCTGCAATATCTGCTTGCCTTGTAATAGTTGCGAAAGGATCATCTTTAAATAATTTCACCTCAGGGAACAACACAGACCCTATCGATGCAGCAATCGTCATCGTCTTTGCAGGAATAGGATTTACCCTAATGAAACGTGTCAATGATCTGATCACCTTGATGGTATCCTGAGTAGATCCCCATTGTCCATTCTTTTTCTGCTCAGCGATCCATCTCTGCAATGCATCGTAGATTACCGTATTTTCTGCTATCACTCCTGGTACATAACTACTCGCTTCCAGGAAATATGCTGTATCCAATATATTTCCGTAACTGCTGTATCTGCCGATATGCGCAGTCTTTGGTTCCATCACCAATTGATCATTCAGTATCTTTTTGATAATACTTGCCGCTTCATCCGTGTATCATAATTTGCTCAATACCATAGATTTTTTGAGAGAAGCAGTGACAGAAATATTGTCTTTCACATATGGTTTGATAAGCTCCCACATCTTGGTACCCATAGCATCTGAGGGAGAGAAATCAAGGATTGCAGCGATGGTATCGATACCTTCCTCTTGCGCTCGCCACTCGCAGTTTCTCTTCTTCTCAACGCACATCTTTTGATTTGTATAGAACTGATCTTTAAGATAATTGATGGCATTGGTAGCTATCTTGTCCGCTACAGGGAATCCGACATCACGCAGTGCAGCCAAAGAGTCTACGATATAATTTGTCAACCGAACGGAAGAGTTCTGTGACCGTTTGGTATCGTATCGGAACATGAAACCGCCATCAGTATTTTGGTATTTTTCTAAACTTGCAAGCTGAGATCTGATATATGAAGATACAGAAATCTTCTGATTCCCATCGAACTGATCCACCCATTCAGAGAAAAATATCTTATCCAAATTATAGGCATCGCCTTGTTTTGCCGAGACGAACAATTGCTTGCTATAAATATGCGACATGAATGATGAAAACCTCTGTTCCAGACAACCATATACAGATTGTGCAGCTCATGATATTCATTCCAGAAGAGATCCGAAGAGTGATTTACTATAGGTCAAGGAAAGATATCCTTGAAGGTCTTTGGGAATATCCAATTTTTCAACTGCTATTCCTCCGCTAATCTGTCACACTGTAGTGACGGTTTCTCTGGTTACATTCTGGACTACAGGAACGTAGAGCTGTACCTCATCACGGATATCTGCATCTGATGTGATAGCTAACATCTCTATCTTGCTTGCTCACTGCTGCATATATGAGATATCGTTTCCACTCACGATAGCGGTGATATTGAGTGGAGCTTGTCATTGCGCAGGGATAGTTATCTTTTGTACCGGAGTTGAAATATATAGATATGTCCCTGACATACTGAATGCAACCACTTGTTCTTTGTCGGTCTTATTGAAAATCACCGGATGGAATACTACCGTATCTCCTAGAGAAAGAAGATTAGGAAGATTCGGATTAATCATCAATGGCAGCGCGGTCTGTATCGTATCGGTGGCGATACCTACTTTGGTATCTTTGGTATTTACCAATGATTCGATCACCCGAGTCGTCAGATTATCAGGCAATGCATCAGCAGTTATCTGTACCTGTCCTTTGGCATCAGTAGTACTGTCTGCATTCCGATATGCAGTATCTTTGAATACTCATCTTTTTTTTCTGCTATTCCCTCATTTCATCGATCCTCCATCACCTCATTTGGATCCATCTGAGGTATCTTTTATCTCAAGCTTTTCGACTAAGGTATTGAGCGATAGCCAGGTATTGGTTCCAAGATATCTTTTCATGTCATAGAAATATGCGAAGGGATTCTTGATAGGATTTCCTTTGAGTGCCAAGAGGCTTTGATCTACGATACCGATACTGAGATCGGCTCATACGACAGGGACATTATCTGCATCTGTCACTTTGACCGTAATCTTAGGCTGGTCTCCGGGAAGATACAATTCTTTATTGGTCGTTATCTCTACCTTGAGTTTTTGGGGTAAGGTATTTACTTTACTTATCGCTAATCATCTCTTGTAGATTGGTAACGGATTATTTTTTTGTTGTCACACAAGAAACACTCTCAGATAGATATTCGGATAATATTCTTTGTTTATCTTGAGTGAAAATTTTGTAGCATACTCCTGTAATGGCATCGTGAAATAGCTCAGTATCCCATCATCTTTTTCCACTGCGACAAAAATCGTTCCGGTGTTTATGGGAGATTGTATGGTATAGCTTGCGGTATCTCAGACATTTACCATCGTTTTCTCTGCTATCACTTTGGTGACGGAATTATTTTCCGTTCTTCGCAAGAGTGGATCTTTACCTGAGACATAGACGGTCTGACTTGAAACAAATGGGACACCTCATTTTCATTGATAGGATACTTTCACGAGATATTCTCCGTCAGATTTGGGTTGTAGTGTCTTTTCTATTATTCATTTTCCATCACTCGTCACTTTTTCTGTAGACTCTGTCACCTGCTCCAATGAATAATCATAATAGAAGACGCCATCTATCCCCTGTTTCTTTATCGCTTTCCGATCCTGCTTGATCAGTTGTATCGTCACCGGCGTAGTGGCTTTTGGCTCTGCATTTCGATCCAATGTCACCGCATGAAGAAGGATTCATTGTTCTTTGACGTTTCGATACGGCAGTTGTATCCCTACATATCCATCCGTAGCATGGATTACTTTAGTGACAGTCGTACTGACTGGCTTCTTGGTGGTAGGATCCTCTACCTGGAATATAAATGAATATAATTTTTCTGCGGCATCTTTGTCGGTAGCATATTTGAGCGTATATGTACCTGCAGCATTTATCATAAAGCTTGAATCCTGTCCAAAAAGCGGCGTATCCATATATCTGCATTCATTCCGGTAGATACAATCGACATAATCATTTCATTCTCCGAATTGGAAATCGCTGTAGTCCTTTGCATTGAAAAAATATTTCTGGGTCAATATCTGATAATTCCCTTGGGTATTGGTTATCTTGCCTCAGAAATAATAGACGGGATTCAATGAGATATTTGCTTGCTCCCCCGCGATGAGATCATTGATTCATGAATCGATACTTATCTTGAATACCGGTTTGTGATATTCTTCCACGAAAAATGTTGCATTGGTATAGATCTCTTCCTGGTCACTTGATCTAAACTTCATAACATATCATCCCAGACTCATATCCTTGGGTAGCGTGAATGATCCATTGAAATTACTATTCTTATCCATCTTGACGGTGACTTTCATTACTTCTTCTGATAGCTCGTTGCTGATGATGATATCTCCCGTCTTCTTTTTGCTTGCGGTAAATCCATCGAAATTAAATGTCCTCAGGATTCCTTTGTAGTATACCGTATCACCAGGTTTATACATCGGTCTCTCCGTATAGAGATACAAAAAATCTTTCTGCGCACTGCCTTGTCCTGCGATATAACCGAAATCATAATTGTCCGTCATATCGGACGTGCTCTCCAACATACCTCGATACGTCTTGTTGGATGCGACAATCACATCTGCAGTATCGCTCAATTCATAGACTCATTGTGTACTATTATATGTAGCCGACAATGACACGGGTATGTATTTTTCATTTTCAAAACGATATCACTTAAATGATAATCCAGTTACCGGAGCACCATTGAATGTCGTAGCAAGCAACACCTTTTTGTTGGTCGCCTGTTCCAACATAAGCGAAAGATTTGACCTTATGAAGAGTGTTGAAAATCATCTCTCCTTGGCGATGGGGTCATTACTCCCTAAAGATCCTACTGCACGTATGATATGAGATTTTATCGCTTTTCATCAGATATCTTTTTCTAGATCGATGTGCGTATTGCTCAGTAGCCGATTATTGTTCTTGACCGTGATATCCTTAGTGAAAGATTGATCACACCCCCCTGGTGATACTAGCTGATTATCCGTGGAAACAGTATGTTTGCTCTTGAGATACATCTCTACATCCATAGCACAGACGGCAATACTAACTTTGGACGTATTTATGCTCTGGATATTCACTATCAGAGGAACATCACTCGGTATGGTATTTTTTTCAGGATATCCTATGTACAGGAATTTGTCCTTGTCTTTTATCTTGCCGGTTGTGAATGTCTTGGTTATGGGAGCTACTACATTACCATACATATCCTTGACGGTAAATTTCAAGGTATATGCCGTAGAAGGATTGAGCCTGGTATTTATTACATAGACCATCTCATCCGGTTTCGGCTGAGGACACATTCCATTGTCGGCAAGGAATTTTGTGATGGTGGATGTTGTCACTTTTGAAAATGCATCCTGAAGATCATCAGGCATGTATTCTTCTGTAGCAATTGATTGTATACGCGCCTTTGGTGTCGTTGTAATCAAGGTCTGAGTTTCTGTATCCCCTACAGCAGAAGCATCAAGGATATTGTTGGTATAGAGACATACTTTTGAATAATCCACCATCTCGATTCTGGTGACTTTCAATGGCGTCGGTGTCTTATAGGTACGCGATGCTACCACGATTGTACCATCTGGAGTGTATTCCAATTGATAGGTCGAATCCCCATTAAGTTTTCCCGTCACGATCAATCTCACCTTTCTTTTTGTTGTCTGCTCTTTTTCCGTCCTCGTCTGTTCATCATAGATTAGCTCAGGTATATACGAAAGCGTCGCAGGAACAGTTACTCCATCTTTGACCAAACGGATTGTCTTTGACGAAAGATCTTGTATGATTTCCTGAAAGCTCATATCAAATGCAATATCTTTGAGGGGAAGCAAAGAAGCAGAACTTGCAGGAGTAAAATAGATATCATACAGACTTTGATATCCGTATCATTTCACCGCTCCATAATTTGTGCTTCATTCATTATATCGATAATTTTGGAATCATTGCTTAGCGGTATCGTTTATCACCAACTGCAGCATAACATCCGTCAATGCATCCAAAGTCGTGTACGAGAGCTGACTTAATGTGCTTGGTAGATTACCCTCTTGGGCATCCAGCGGCGAACTGAGAGAAAACTTATATGTCGTCAGATATTTCCGTATTCATGATTTCGGTTGGATGATATAAGTTCCTGAGGTGATATCTTGTACGACATTTACGGACACCTTTTCATTTGACTGTGTATCCGTCACGAGAAGATATTGTTGCAGCTCATCATCTTTTATAGGGAAATTAAACACCAATTGCATTCCTTCATGGAGAGATTCCTTTTGAGAGACTCCTCGTTGCAATAAGGGCGTAGAAAATCTTCCCGTATAGAGTTCATTATCTCATGATATACTCACGGTATATTGCGTAGCTGGTTTCCATTTCTCTGGAGTGAATTCGAGGGTCTGGGTAGATATCCGTCTACATTTTCCGTTGGCTGATGGACTGATAGCGATTGGACATGGAGTTTGCTTATCTAAGGTTGTCAATGCCACCATAGGCTTTGCGAAAGAGACCAGAATTGTTTGATCAAGAGTATCTATCGCGCCTGATGGGAAAAATAAGGTCACTGCTTTTTTTCCAGAAAAAGATTCCTGAATTATTCCCTTTGAGATATCCGGAGTAATTCTTGATAAGAACCCCGATTTCCATGCTGCAAATGTTCCAATCCCAAGTACTACTACACCAATTACCGCAGCAAAGATTATCAATTTCTTTTTGTATTCCATGACCATGAAAAAAAAGATATAAAAAACGCTCTCCTACTATCTATGTATATACATAAAAAAAACAATGATATTTCATCTAAGCAGCACACTATATCCTCTAGTATGACATTGTCTGTTGTTTGCCACAAACATTTTTTGTCATAAGAAATTATTGTGACTTTCAGAATCCAGTATTCTCTCTTTCTCCAGTATCTTTCTGTAACATATTTTTTTTGGTTGAAATACAGGACAAATAGACTAAACAAGGGAAGTATATTTTTTCCCTTTCATCGGAATATGTTTATCCTGATATAGCATCTCTATGAAAAATCTCGTGATTGTTGAGTCGCCTGCCAAATCCGCTACCATCAAAAAATTCCTCGGCGAAGGATTCGAGGTCAAAGCATCATTTGGACATGTAGTTGATCTACCTCAGAAAGAGATCGGTGTCGATGTCGCTAATGATTTCAAGCCTAACTACCAGATATCCCCTGACAAGACCAGAGTCGTAAGCGAGCTCAAATCGTTAGCGAAAAATGCTGACAAAGTCTGGATCGCTACCGATGAGGACCGCGAAGGAGAAGCAATAGGTCGGCATGTGGCCAATGCATTGGGACTCGATATCAAAAAGACTGCAAGGATCGTCTTCCATGAAATCACCAAAGAAGCGATTGATGCAGCAGTAAAGAATCCAAGAACCATAGATATGAATCTCGTAGATGCTCAACAGGCAAGAAGAATCTTGGATAGGCTCGTAGGTTTCGAGCTTTCACCTGTGTTGTGGAAAAAAATTAAAATGTGATTGAGTGCAGGAAGAGTCCAATCCGTCGCAGTGAGATTGATCGTCGAAAGAGAAAGAGAAATCCAAAAATTTGAATCAGCATCTTTTTTTAAGGTCATCTGAAGTTTTGTTGGTGATGCGAAAAAAGAATTTAAAGCTGAACTTTCCAAGGATCTGCCTACTGCCGACGAAGCAAGAAAATTTTTGGAATCCTGCAAGGATGCGACCTATACGATAGAAAGTGTCGAGGTGAAACCTGGCAAGAAATCGCCTTCTGCGCCATTCACCACCTCTACGCTCCAACAGGAAGCGAGCAGAAAATTAGGATTCTCCGTAGCAAGAACGATGCAGGTAGCTCAGAAACTTTATGAATGAGGATTCATCACCTATATGAGAACTGATTCCGTAAATATCTCAGAATTTGCTGTCAAAGCGGCCCAAGAAGAAATCACCAAAAGATACGGTAAAGACTACTCCAAACCTACGCAGTATGTCACCAAAAGCAAAGGATCTCAGGAAGCACATGAATGTATCAGACCAGCACATATGGAACATAATATGGCAGGAAACGACGCTTCAGAAAAGAAGCTCTATGAGCTTATCTGGAAGAGAACGATTGCTTCGCAGATGGCGCCAGCGGAGATAGAAAAAACCAAAGCGACTATAAGCATTTCAACAAATACCAAATTCAATTTCATCGCAAGCGGCGAGGTCATCAAATTTGAGGGGTTTCTCAAAGTCTATCTCGAATCCAAAGACGAAGACGATCAGGAACCAGGGACCAGGGACGAGGATGAAGGCATGTTGCCTAAACTTACGAAGTGAGAAATTCTTGCTATGCATCAGATTATCGCTGGCGAAAGATTCAAAAATCATCCACCAAGATATACAGAAGCATCGTTGGTTAAAAAGCTTGAAGAACTGGGTATCGGACGTCCATCAACGTATGCGCCGACCATCTCTACGGTCCAGAAAAGATGATATGTCGTGAAGGAAGATAGAAACGGTAACGAAAGAAGTTATCAGGAAATGATATTGAGACCTGCCACGGCAGGCGGGCTCGGGGTCATTAAATCTGAAACAAAAAAACAAAATACCGGAGCTGAGAAACAGAAACTTTTTCCAACCGATATCGGTATGGTCGTCAATGATTTTCTATGCGCTAATTTTCAAGAAATCCTGGACTATAATTTCACCGCAAGCGTAGAAGAAGAATTCGATGAAATCGCTGAAGGGAAAGTACAATGGGTCCAGATGATCAGAGAATTTTATTGACCATTCCACAAAGAGGTAGCC
>Ga0194044_10000580_pt1 | contig 18239 bp, 20 predicted proteins | sample JunL4417m_MetaG_FD_155460 | JGI IMG/M metagenome (GOLD analysis project Ga0194044, IMG submission 155460) | Anoxic zone freshwater microbial communities from boreal shield lake in IISD Experimental Lakes Area, Ontario, Canada - Jun2016-L442-17m | ecosystem: Environmental > Aquatic > Freshwater...
GTCTAATCTTAGAAAATATATATTTATATTTTTTTCTTGTTTGTTTCTATTTCCTTAATCCACTTTCTTGTTTGTTTTTTGGTTTTAAAACGAATTATTTTGTTTTCAAATCCGATTATCGCATCTTCTATTTCTTGCCTCTCTTCGCGTGTCCGCATTACTTTCAAATATTTCAGATCTAATTTTTCAATACATCCTTCTGCCATTTCTGCTCTAGTTGATCCACGGTGTTGTCGTCGTCTTTTTATTCCACCCAAGATTGCATTATATCATGAATAATCTAGATAAAGTATTTTATCTGCTTTTTCTAATCTACTTTTTGCTGCGGGATGTATATATCATTCCATAATCCATTTTTTTTGCTTCATTGCGTGTTCTAGTTTTTCCTCTACAATTTTTTCATCCACTTCTGTTCGGTTTTTTTCTCGTACAAACTTGTCATAGTGAATAATTGGAATCTCTAATATATTGGATAATATTCTTGCTATTGTAGTTTTTCCTGTACCACTAATTCCTATAATTACTATTTTATTGATATCCATTGTTTGTTTATTTTATAAAATTTTCTTCTTTCTTTTTGTATATTATATCTGATTGAAAAGTAAGATAAGTCATTAGAAAAAATGCGATAATAACTAGTGGTATTGTTATGTAGCTGAGGTTATACTGTAAACTGATATTATAGATGCTGTGGAGTCAGAAGCCTCCAATGATACCTAGGATTACCGGTATAATTATGCTGTTGGTTCTCTTGGTCTTTATCATAATGAATGCTATTAGACCTGTAGAGACGATATGGATCAATGTACTCACTAATCCTCTACCGATGAGTAAATTGCTAATGTTTACGGTTTCGCTATTGATCATACTGTTTCCTATATAGAGGATATTCTCTACTGCACTAAATCATAATCCTATCAAGATACAAAAGAATATCAGATTATTTTCATTGGGTTCTTTCTCTGCTAATTGCATATTATTGCCTGCACTATATTTCATATACTCCTCTGCATATGCGGAAACCAGATAATAGAGAATCAATGCGTTCATTCCGATTATCAATCAGCCGTATGCGAGTGTTATAAAAAATAGTGATCAGATAAGAAGTATTTGGGCAATCCTTTTGTATCGATTTCTGAATAGTATGGTTATGAGTAGAGCAAATATCGTACAATATCCCACAAAAATCGATAGGCTTCTCGTATCTATGTTATTGGTTAATGCGAAATCTATTTGTCCGATATATCCTAATAGGTAGGTATATGCGAAGAGTGATCCTACGATGATGATAGCGAGTCCGAATACTTTTAAGGTCATTCAGATTCTGATTTTCTTTTGCGAAAAAATTGTATTTATGATCCGGATTCGTACATATACCAAGAGTATGCTGGTGATGATTGGCCGTACTAAAGACACGATGAATGACTAAGTGATAAAATCATTATACGATGAATTGACTGAGATATTCTTTGATAGTTTCGGAGGATTGTTCGTTACAGATGATAAACAGCTCTTGTGCGGTTGCACCTTTGCTCATGATACATTTGATGCCGCTTGGAGTGGTATATGAAACTTTGAAATGAAATTCCGAAGATCATTTCTGCTGTCTGGATATCCTTCCAGGTATTATTCTAGAAATCAGCGGCTGTTTTTCAATCTCTAAAAGCAGTTTATGAAATTCCGGTAGGATATGATGTACGGTTTTTGTTTTGGAAAATTTGCTCTGCATATATACCTATTGATATAAAATTTTCTGTGATTTGCCTGCGGCGTAATTGATCATTTACTCGCTTTGCTCCTGTAATTATTTATTACTATGAATGACAAACTAAGTTTGCATTATAGATAAAATCCCAATTGCTCTTTATTCTATTAGTTTTGTTCGTATGAAACTTTGAGACTTGTTATGACGTGCTGATCTTAGGGAAAAGTTCGTCCTTCAGAAATTCCTTTGCACGTTTTTGCACTGTTCGAGAGAAGCTTTGCGGATGGATATGGATAAAGAGATTTCTGAGGAGATTATACAAAAAACGCTTATCGCTTACAAGTCCTATGTGGAAGATAAAAGACCGCTGGAATATATTTTGGGGCATGTTGATTTTTTTGGCAGGGAATTTTTTGTCAATGAAGCGACGTTGATTCCTAGGCCTGAGACGGAATATATGATTACTGCAGTGACGGAATATATACAGGGACCAGAGAATAGGGACCAGGGACCAGAGAATAGGGACCAGGGAAGAGGAACCGGGGACCAGGGAAGAGGAACCAGGGACCAGGGAATAGGGAATAGGAATGAGGAGAAAGGAATGAATACTATCCTTTTGGATATTTGAACGGGGTGTGGGGTGTTGTGAATATCAGTTCTGTTGCAGAATCCTCATTATTTTGCTCAAGCTATTTTGACCGATTATTTTGCTAATGCGCTGGAAGTTGCTAAAAAAAACTATGAAACCTATAAATGAGCAATCCTTCCTACTACCTTACCGGTTTCTTTTTTGCAATCAGACTTGTTGCAATTTATGGAGAATTGAGCGTTGAACTTGGAAAATTCTCATGTAGTTCTTGTAGCTAATTTGCCCTATATCCCTGAAGCGACTTTTGAAGCGAATGTTTCTGATAATGTGAAAAAATGGGAGCCAAAACCGGCTTTTGTGGGTGGAGAGGATGGGTTGGTGTATTATAAGAAAATGTTGGATCAGATACTCCAACTTCAAGGGACAAGGGACCAGGGACCAGAGAATGGGGATAATAAGATATTCCCAAAGATTCATGGTTCTATTACGTGTTTTTTGGAGATGATGACGTGGCAAGTAGATATTTTGCGTCAATTATATGGTCAATCTTTCGTCTTCGAGGAAGTGAAGACATTTCATTTCAATATTAGAATCGTCAAAACATCTCTTCTCTAGTTTTTTCTCTCTTTTTTTCCATATCTTGACTTTTCTTATAAAAAATGTATATATACTATCACACATAAACAAAAAATCATCTATATGAATACAAAAGAAAAGACTTGGGTTGAGCTCTTGAGTGGAGTTCCCCTGTTTGTAAAAGTATTGGAGGTACTGAAATCTCAAGTTTTCCTGGACTCTGATGAACTGCTCTCTGAAGGTGATACTATTGTCGGAATCATGTCTCCTTTGGAAAGAGCTTGTTTTACGGTCTTGAAATCCTCGGGAAATGATGCATTATCTGCATTAGACAGCTGTCCTCACGATAAGCCAGGATCGAGATGTGTTGATTTCGATGAAGGAGATCCTCTCTTTTGTCCGTATATCAATCAACCTCATTGTCCCCATTTCGCGGAGCTCAAAGTAATCAAGGCAGACGCTGCTCGAAATGAAAAGCTTTTTGCATTTCTGTCTTCATTGATTCAGTCTCGTTTACAGACAAGAAGTCGTAATATCTCTGTCCTTCATCTGAATAAAGACTTCAGGATTTCTACTCCCGAAGAGATAGATGCTCCTGATACGATTGAAATGTTCGAAAGTTTCTCTCTCTATTCATCTGAGGATTTGCTCGATATCTCGTTGAAGGGGACATTCCTGGAATCTATTCTGAGCATCGTGCTTGCTAAAAAATTTACCTATGAAAAACAGCGCATCACGAAAAATGATATCGCTATCCGTGATATGAGTATTTTCGAAAAGGCTTTGCAGACTCTTCTTACTACTGTCAGAGAAGATCTGAAAACAAAACAATCGGAATTTCTTAAACTCATGGATGGTATCGATATCGCTGAAGCACTTTTTGATCTCGTATTGACTGGCAATGATCCTTTGGAACGTATTTCATCGCAATTAGAAGTCTTCTCCCAGAAAATTCCGCTTCTGGAAGCACAGGAAGAATATTTGAATACTTTCTTCTGGATGGTCGTCAAATCCAATATGTCTCAGGAACAGATTAAAACACACACTTGTACTGGATTTCGTGGATCAAAAATCGTGGTATCCGACCTACCATCAGTTACTGTTATGATGATATCAATCGGTTTGTAATTGATATCACCTTGGATTCTTTGTATGTGAAATTATGCTTATTACTGCCATGTTTTTCGTGGCGGTTTTTTTTTATGAACAAAATATTAGTTTCCTTCTATCTTTCTGGTAAAATAGCTTTCTTTATTTTCGAAGGTGACATATAATGCTACTGGTTTTTCCATAACTTCTGTCATTTTTTCTTCGATATATCTCATATGTTCTTGATTATTGAAAATAAGCTGCGCCACCTTGCTAATGGTGATGAGATATACGCCGTCGCTTGTAATCTTATTTATGATGAGTGAGTCTCTGAGCGTATTTTTTATCGATGCTTTATCTATTTTTTGCATCAGTTGGGAGAGGATATCTTCGAATGTCTTTTCTTGTATTTCCATACCTCTTTAGGGAATAGCTAAATCTTTGCTGTCTCTCTTTGCAGATGTTTATGAATCGCCACTTTGTAGATGATGGTAGGGTATGGGTAATACCTTATATTTCCTATGATATCGGTGAATGTCTCGGAAGCTTTGCTTGCGAATGCAATATCCTCAAGAAAGATCTGATCGATATACATCAGTGTCTGTTTTGCAAAACTATTGAGATCTATCCCTTGATTGTGGATATCATCTACTTTCTCAAACAGTGTTTTAGGGTCTCCCGTTTGCAACAGTACAAGAAAATCCTTGATTAAGGTTTCGGAGGCTACACCCAAGAATTTGGTGATATGTTCTTCGTCGATATTTCCCAAAACACTCACTTGGTCTATATATTTCACTGCATCGCGTACACATCATTCTGATATCTTTGAGATTAATGTTATCGCTTCATCACTAGAATTCAGTTCTTCTTTTTCACAAATCCATTTGAGAAACTGAGCGATCTCTTTCTTGTCCACTTTTTTGAAATTGAATACCTGACAACGGGAGATGATGGTTTCCGGCACCTTCTGAATTTCCGTAGTCGCCAATATAAAACACACATTATCTCTTGGTTCTTCTATGGTTTTGAGGAGTGCATTAAATGCTCATTTGCTCAGCATATGTACCTCATCTATTACGTAGATTTTCTTTTTCAGATTTGTTGGGGGATATGCTGCTCTGTCTAGAATTTCTTCTCTGATGTTATCCACTCCTGTATGTGATGCAGCATCAATCTCTACGTAATCCAGGGTCTTGCCTTCATTGATGGTTTGGCAATTGAAACATTTGTTGCAGGGATTCCCGTCCTGCAGATCTAGACAATTGATTGCTTTTGCTAAGATTCTCGCTGCAGTTGTTTTTCCTGTTCCTCTCGGTCAGAACAAAAGATAGTTATGATGCATCTGTTTGTGTGTGCTCATCTGTGCCTTGAGTATCTCTGTGATATGTGTCTGTCCTATAATGGTATCGAAGGTCTGGGGGCGATATTTGTTGGCTAATGACATGTGCGGATCAAATAATTAAAGTGTATTATTTACTATATTTTTTTTCTACTTCTTGATAAATGATATCGGAGAGTCCTTGTATTGTTTCTTTTAATTTTTCCCGATCTTCTCATCTAGTCATTATGTTAAGGATATATGGATGGTCTTTGAAATATACTATACCTCAATCATGTAATTGTTTCTGTTCTTTGCCATCTTTTCATATGATTCATCTTTCACCGAATTTATGAGAAATCATTATATTTGTAGGTATATTAGCTCTTAAGCCAGAATTGAATTCTGTAAAGCTCATCAATTCTAGTGCTCGCTCAGAATGTGCTTTGTTTAGATATGAAGCATTGAATAATACCCTGAAAAATGTCGCACCATCTTTTATCCTAATATTATTATCAAATGATCATTCGATAAGTTCTGGATATCCCATTCATAGATCGTAAAATGTAGCTTTGATATTTTCTATGCTTATATTGTCTCGTAGCATATAGGCTGCAGTATTGCTTGAATACCTTATCATATATTCCAATAATTCCTTGATGGTGTATTCTTTTCCATCTTCTAACTCTTTCAATGAGGCAATATTTTGGTTATAGAGCGTGTCTCTTTCGTTTTTTTGATAGAGCAATTTTTCGCTCAATAATCCTTTTTCGGATTCTGCTTTTTTGAGGTATGCTATCAAAACCGGAATTTTCATCTGACTTGCTGGAGAAAAATATTCTTTTTCATTTATACCTATCCAATCACCATTATTTAGGGCTCTGTAGTATACAGAGATATTTTCTGCGTCTCATTTGGATATTCTTTGATTTATATATTTCTCGATGATGGATTTCATATCAATCTCTTTCTCTTCCATCAACTCTGTTCATTCACTGTATTTGATGATAGGATTGAGCAGGGAATATTTTCATCAAAGACTATCAATGATCATGTTTTCATGAAAAATACCTCACAATATCACTATTGTCATGATGCATCATAGTATAATGCCTTTATATACACTTTTATTTTTTGCATATGATTTCATCTTGGTATCTGGAACTAAGTAAAATGTATACACTATCTTGATGATAGTCTATATCTATTTCTCAAAATTTTTCAATCACAAAAAATAACTATTATCTTTTTATCTTTATAATATTATTTATTAATCTTTTTTGTATGATTTCTTTCCTCAAAAATCTTTTTTTGCTCCAAAATCCTTTTTTCAGAACTGTTTTTTTTCTCCATAAGTTCCTTTCCCTGTGTATCATTTTTTCTCTCAAAAGCTTTTTTCCGTAGCAAATTCCCTTTTAGGGTATGATCATCATTCTCTTTTTGGATATGATGGTCTAGAGGCAGAAGCCCCTGTTCCTCATCTTGGAGAAAACTCTCTTCTTGGTCATCTCTCTCCCTCTCTTGAAGGTGTGTATGGTCTTCCGTTACCTCCAGATTCTTTGTAGTCTCTCCTTGGTCATCTCTCCCCTCAACCATCGCTTTCTTTTGCTCTATTGATGATTGCCTTTTTGCCGTTGATGGTTTTGTTGGCGAATCATTTGGTGATGATCTCTGCGTTGGTTGGTGATACGGTGATGAAAGAAAAATCATCCATCATCTTTAAATCATCGATATCTCTTCCTTGGACTCCAGATTCTTTGGTAATCATTTCCAGGAGTGAACGTCCGGTATATCCTTCTTTTCTTCCAAGTGCTACAAATAATCTTGTTTGTCCTTTTTGTCCTCATCCGCTAGCAAATCTCGTCTCTCTTCCTTGTTCTGCGATAGTGCGATATTTGGATTGATCGAAGTCGCTTTCGTAATGCATCTTCAATAATGCTGCTACAACATCGCGAGGATCAGTGTTTTCCACTAGACGATCCGCTATCTCTACATAATTTTTGTGGCTTTCTTTCTCGAGGACTCCTTTGATACTTTCATATAATCTGTCCTTTTTCTTTTCTATCACGCCTTTGATATCTGGTATGACACCTTTTTTGATGTCCACCTTATTTACCTTTTTGATATACGACATCTTGCTGTATTCTTTGGGTGTGATGAAGGTGATCGCTGCTCCTGTTTTGCCTGCTCTTCCTGTCCTCCCTATCCTGTGCGTATATCTTTCGGCATTTTGCGGTATCGCATAATTTATCACATGTGAGACATCATTTACATCAATTCCTCTCGCTGCGATATCGGTTGCCACTAGTATATTCACTTTTTTGTCTTTGAAACGTTGAAGAAAATGCTCTCTCTGTTTTTGTGCTAAATCGCCGTGAAGGCCTTCTGCGCTATATCCTTCATCATTTAATCTCGCAACCAATTCATCGACATCAGCTTTGGTGTGGCAAAATATGATTCCATAAAAATTTTGTTCGGTATCCATAATTCTACGAAGCAATTCGAATTTGTCTCTTTCCTGCACTTCAAAATATGCTTGTTCGGTGTTTTCTCCTGTGGTATCTGTATTTTCTGTTTCGATTAATTCATACTCACCGATATATTTTTTTGCTATCTTTAGAATGTCTTTGGACATCGTCGCTGAAAATAATAATACTTTCTTTTCCGGATTTGTCCCTTTGAATATTGTTTCGATATCTTCGATAAATCCCATATCTAGCATTTCATCCGCTTCGTCGAGGATAAAATATGAGATATTTGTCAGATCCAATGTCTTCCTATTTAAATGATCCATGATCCTTCCTGGTGTCCCTACGAGAATGTCTATCCCTCTTTTGAGCGCTCTGTGTTGGATTTCATACGATTGCTTTCCATAAATAGCCATCACTTTGAGTCCTTTATTGCCTTGGAGAGAATCGATCTCCTCTGCAATCTGTGTCGCGAGCTCTCTGGTTGGTGCGAGAATAAGCGCTTGTACTTTGTTGCCTGGAGTAAGTTTCTCTATCAAAGGAATACCGAATGCTGCAGTCTTTCCTGTACCGGTTGCTGCTTGTCCTATGACGTTTTTTTCTCCTTTGAGCAAGAGTGGAATCACTTTTGCTTGGATTGGAGATGGGGTGACAAATCATTTTTTTGTCAATGCCGCTAATGTCTTTTCTCAGATTCAAAGGTCTTGGAATGTAGTCATTTGTTTTTTAAAAAATATAGTAAAAAGATTACTTACATTGCGAATTGCGAATTTGCACTATCGCTGTTTTTATATAATAAAAAAAGCTCTCATGTTACTTCATGTCCTACTCACGGAACGTGAGCATGTATATCTATCAATACACTCTTGAATTATCCTAGAGTGTACGCTAGTAGGACAGATGAAGAGTGAGAACGCTTTCGTTCTTTGCGCTGAAGTTTGAAATAACTGTCTATAGAGTAAGGATATCCTTTGAAATTACAATGGAGACTTTAATTTCTTTGTTATTGCAAATTCTATCTGATTTGTTATTATGTTTTCTGAATACATAAAAAGAGATAAATATTTCGTGATAAAAGGCTTTTGGCCCATAAAAGTTCGCATATACGAACGATAAAATATGTAGTAATTCACCGTTTTATCATTTAAGCGTTAAGATTATGGATTTGACATCACATCGCCAACACATGGACAAGGCTATCCAATTCTTCATCGGAGAGCTCAAAGCATTACATGTCGGAAGAGCTTCTGCCGGTCTTGTAGAGAATATCACTGTGGAGACATCGTATGGTGCCATGAAGATCCCTCAAGTCGCTCATGTGACTATCATGGATGCTCAGACCATCAAAATTGAACCTCGGGATAAAAATCAATTGAAGCACGTCGAAAAAGCTATCTATGATGCGAATTCTTGATTGGCTCCACAAAATGAAGGGACCTATGTATTGGTCAGAGTCCCTGCATTGACACAAGAGAGAAGACACGATATCACTAAGCAGGTCAAGGCTATGGGAGAGGAGGTCAAAGGCCGCATAAGATTGGCTAGGCAAGAAGCAATGAAGGCAACCAAGGCTATTTTTGATGCCAAAGAGATTGGCGAAGACGAACATCAGAGAAATGAGAAAGAGATTGATGCTATGGTCAAGTCTATGAATGAAAAAGTAGATGATCTCGTCAAAAATAAATCTGATGAGGTAATGACTATATAACCTATATTAATTTAGAATTTAGGATAATGGAATTTAGAAGTAAGAAATATTTTATCATATAAAGTTTTTGTTATGCTGTGAATGTTGTTTACTGAGATCTTGTATCGTCCGATTTTCAATATCTTGACTATATTTCTCACTATCTTTGGTGGTAATCTCGGTATTGCCGTAATTCTCCTTACTATCACTATCAGGGCTCTGATGATCAAACAGACGCTTGCGTGAAATGATATGCAGAAAGGTATGGGAGCACTTCAACCTAAACTCAATGAAATCCAAGAAAAATATAAAGATGATCCCAAAAAATTGTCTGAAGAGACCATGAAAGTCTTCAAAACCGATGGAAAAGGCGCGTTCAAATGATGTCTCATGATGCTTATCCAGATACCTGTCTTTATCGGACTCTATCGGGTGATCAAAGATATGGCAGCTGCTTCTATACCACAAGGGTGGCTCTATAGTTTTTTTACCGGTTTCGGTGCTCGTTTCATTCAATCTGATGCGCTTACTAGCTGAGTCATCAATACTCATTTCCTCGGTATGGATCTTTTGTCTACCAAAAATATCGTTCTTGCTATCATCGCTGCGATTTTCACCTATCTGCAAACTAAGCTCACTACCATAGCTAAGCCAGCAACCCCTAATGTTCCAGGTCAGAATGTTCCTGATATGGGCAAGATGATGTGAGGTATGAATATCTTTCTCGTCCTCATGATGTGATCGTTTGTTTATAGTATGCAGGCATGAGTCGGTATCTATATCGTTACTACTACTATCTTCAGTGTTGCACAGATGGGACGACAATATAAGGCATTACTCAGGGCCGAATGGTTGGCTTGGATTAGTAAAGGAAAAGGTGTCGTTGTCCACAATCCACATCATAAATAAATGAATAAATAATGAATAATTACTAATTACTAATGAAAGATTTGTTTTGTTTATGAATTATGGTAAATCATCATAGTTCATCATTATGCAATTCATGTATTTTTCATTTTATATTATTAGTTGGATTCATGATATTCAAACAGATCGTACTTTTTCTTCTCTTGTTGTTCGTGATTTTTTTTGCTGTCTGAATAGTCTATGAATTAGTCTTGTTTATGTTTACGAAGCCGACCTCAGCTATGTATGTCCCCTCGTTTGATAGGCATATTAAGCTTATGCAAAATCATCTGCATCTTATTCGCTGAAAAAAGCTTGTAGATTTATGATGCGGTGATGGGAAGGCTATGAGATTTTTTGCTAAAGAATTCGGCTTGCAATGTGATGGATATGAACTCCAATTCTATCCTTATCGATATGGAAAACTGATTAATTGGATTTTATGATATCCTCACGTACATCTTTATCGTAAAGATTTTTCTCAGGCTAATATCAAACATTATGATTATATCTATGTCTACCTTCTTCCTCAACAGATGGCTGAGATTGAACCATGGATTTTCCAACATATGAACGCTCATACAATTATCATTTCCAATTCATTCCAATTCAAAATCCATCAGCCCTATGAGGTTATTAAGGATGCAAAGGGCAAGCCTAGTATTTTTTTATATAAAAAATAATATCCTATGAAGGTATCACAAAAACATTGGTTCTTGATAGGAAAAATATGTGTCATTATAGCTATGCTCCTTCTTTGATGGCGGATGTATGATAAGCTCCCGCTTCAGGTGCCTAGTCATCGGAATGCTACCTGAGAGGTTAATGGCTATAGTTCTAGACTTGCGAGCATCCTTATACTTCCTTGTATATCTCTCTTCCTTTTGGTCTTATTTTTCTTTATTCCCCAATTGGATCCCAAGAAGGCTAGATATAAAGAATTTTCTACTCCATGGGAATGGATGCAGATGATTATCCTTTTGTTTTTTGCTTATTTTTATGCAATTATTTTCTATATCATCCTGCATCCAGGCATATCTATTATCCCCTTTATGTCTTGAGGAATCGGTGTATTATTCCTCGTGCTTTGAATAACTATGAGACATATCAAGAGCAATTATTTCGTAGGCATTAGGACGCCTTGGACTTTGGCTAATGAGGAGGTTTGGAATAAAACTCATATACTCTGAGGATGGACTTTTGGTGGTGCATGACTTCTGTGTATCGTCGCTGCTTTTCTGTGAGTAGCTATATTCCCGATATTCTTGTCGGCAATTATGATATGAGCTATCGTTCCCGTGGTTTATTCGTATGTCATCTATAGAAATATCGGGAAATAGTGCTAAGTATCTTTTTTTTTACGAAAACATAGCCCTTCTTTCGAAAGACTATGTTTTTTTGGTTATTTTGGTTTCTTATATTTTTTCTTCTTGAGCGAATTCCTTTCCGTTGAGTGTCTTTGTAAAGACTATCCCATGATTGACTAGGTCTCCTTTTTTCTGATCAGGATATTCTACGAGCTTTGCCGTTACTTTTGCGGTAAGTGGTTTGGTCACTGTCGGTTCGAAGACTAGATAGAGTATGATATTTCCTTCTATCTCCTTATTTCCCATACTTAGCATCTTTCCGAGTCTTACATCTTCAAACGCAAGTGCAGGTCCTACGGCTTTCACCCATCACTTCTCTGTTGTTTTTGGCTTTCTATGGAGTTCAAGCGATACAGTCTTATGTTCTTTCAATTCTTTCCGCATCATCTCTATCGGCATTTTCGATTCGTTCTTTATCATCCGTTCTACAAGTTCTGCCTCTGTCTTATCTTCGACAAGGAATTCATTGTCTTTGAGTTCGATGGTCTCTGCATCGACGAATCTCTCGTGTGGGATATCCAAATTCTTTACAAGCTCTTCTTGAGTCTCTTCAATGCCTGTGTTCTCTTTTTTTTGATCAGGTTGCGTTGCTTGTTTATTGATGTCGGTCATTTTTTAGGGATATGAAATAAATATTCATATTTTTATTATACATAATTTATGTATAATGTCAACTAAAAAAATCATCTATTTTTTTTCATATTATTTTAAACTCTACTTACACAGATTCTGATGATTATCGCTCATATATTCCTTATTACGAGATGATAAAACATACTATTTTTACTATGGTGTTTTTGGGGGTATTTCTTTTGCTTATTGTAGATTTATGCTAGTTCTAGGAAAATTACTGAAGCTATACCCAGACCTATTCCTATGAGCTGCATTGGCGTCAATGCCTCCTTGAAATAGAGCCAGCTGACTATCGCTAAGGTGATGATATTGAAGATTACTAGCATGGTCGAAGCGACTGCAATGTTTTTATATCTATAACTTAATGATAAAAATACCATTGCTACCAGATAGATTGCAAGTCAGATTGCAAATATTATCTTTTCATTAGTGATTACCCATTTCTTCATAAAGATATCTCAGACGGTGAGGATACATCCCCCGATGATCAAGAGAATGATAGGGATATGCTGCTTCATGGTCATTTCTCTCAAATTAAATTATAGGATTTATCTATACCCCTATCGTCACTCTCTGAGTTCTGAAACTATACATAGTGACATTACCGGTGATACCGTATTTTTGTTTGATGAGTGAAAGTGCGGTTTTGATGTCGTTGACGCCTTTGGTATTTGGTAGGATTGCTCAAGATTTTTTCGTTTCATTGTTTACGAGGAAGATGCCGTAGTCTTTTGTCGGGAGTGTCAGCGCTTTATTGATATCCTGCTCTTGGAAATAGGAATCTATGATATCTATCACTATGGTCTTTGTTGTATGGTCGTGGGTAGCGAGCAGACCGTTGTAGATGAGGTCAGTGAGTTGGTTGATTGTCTTATCTGTCTCTACGGTTCCATGAGAAGCGAGAATTTTCCCGTTTACGTCGAAGAGTGAAAAGAATAATCCTTTTTTTTCTTCTGGTTTGCAATGCTTGGCAAGCTCCGCTTTGATCTGTTCTAACATACGTAATGACTACTGATAAAACGATGAAATGCTACCTTTCGATGAAGGGGTAGTTATCTCTATAAAAGTACTCAAACAAGGTGGAAATGCAAGCGTTTGCTTGTTGGCACTCGATGGAATCACCTTGACAAGCCTTGCTTTTATGCTTGTCACTTTATTCTGTTTCGGTGTGTTCTTGTTGCTCTTTTTCTCTTTTATTGACACTTTTATACTATTCTCTATTAGTATTGACTTATTGTTTCTTATATTTATAACTTTTTCATATAAAAACAAAAGATTTAGCTTATGCTATTTTTTATTTTATCATCATCATATGAATCATTTAGGAAAAAAGATTATCGTTCTCGGTATGACGATTATCTCTTCTGTTGCTATTGTGTTCGGATTCTTACAGGAGTGAGAAGTGTCATCAGACCAACATACCTTGCTTCATGATCTGAGAGTTCAAGCAATCCAGCAATTGATTGATAAAAACTTCACTCACTTTGTGACTATGCCATTTGGTCCATGAAATGATAGCATGCATCTTAGCGGATCGCATACCTATCCTGATTTCCCGTCTTTCATGGTAATGACATGAATCACGTTTAAGGATGATTTGGATATCCTTTTGGAGAAAAAAATCCAAAGTATGGATGCTCAACGTCCTTTCTATGCTAGCTTAGCGAAATATTCCCAAGAGACCTTGGCACTTGATACTAGTGATATCAAACAGCTCAAGAATGTTTATCTTTTCAAGGATACTCAGGACCTCAAAGACTTGGGATATATTGTGAGTTCTTACAGGACTAGAACAAATACTGATGCTGCTCGGAGAAGAGATAATATGTCCATCTCATTCCGGAATATCTGAAATGTAAGAGTATTCAATGCTCAGCAGCAGATGTCGTTTATGGATGAAATTCATTATGATCCTGCAGTAAACAATCGAAAGCGTGATACGGTTTCATGACTTGCTATCATGTGAGGTGTGACGAGTGTCAAAGGATGAGGTATCTGTGGTGCTTCCCGAGCTATCAATACTGTCCTCCTTCCGAATAGGGCGTTTGAGATTATCACAAGATACAACCATACTAGGACCTACAAAAACATGTATCAGAATGAAATTAATGGAAAAGAATTTTGGATTCCATGATTGGATGTGGCGGTCTATAGGATGGGCGGTAGCCAGAAAGATTTTGTCTTTAAAAATAGTCGTGCATATCCTGTTGTGTTGGTCATGAATTATGACGGTTCTATCGGTGGAGAAGAAGAGCTTTTTGTCCTCAGTCATGAGGAAGATCGTTGAACTTTAGCATATATCGGTAAGAAGGGGAATTGTTATAGTTGGGAAGCAAATGGCGTTTCTTTCAGAAGCTGTTATAATTCTGTAGCTTGGTAAAAAAATATTTTATTGTAAACAATTAGTCCCGCAGTGATGCGGGATTTTTCTTTGTAAAAAAATCTTATCGAATATTTGACAAAATTTCTTCGGTGGGGTACTATTGTGGTAAGAGAATTTTCTGATTTTCTTTACCGTTTTTTTATCTTTGATGCGCTGATTCCGATTATCTCTCGCTTTATCATCCCTCCTTATGTGAGGAGGTATTTTTGGTGGTGTTTCAGCAAAAACTGATTTTTTGGGCATTTCTCCTGCCATTTCTGATGTCTATCGAGTGGATTCTACACTTCGTCAGCTTCCTCTTATTGTCTGGGCAAATGATTCGCTGCTAGGCACTGTTTCCTCTAGCCATGCTGCTGCAGACGAGAAATCTTCAATTGTATTTGATATGCGTATGCTGCGTGATTTTCTTGTTTCTAGCCAAGGGTTCGATGATTTCGTCCATCAGGTGAGGAGCTATGCTATGCAAGCTCTCGTAGCTTCATGATATACAGATTTTAACGATAAACCTTATACACAAGGAAATTTTGCCATCACCGTACAATCCTGAGATTTTAAAGTTCAGAACCCCGTTACAGGAACTGATACTCTAGACATACTGCTTGTGTCCCTTCTTTCCGGATTTTCGGGCGATTTCGATAATCTCAAGACGTATACTGATTTTCTTGATTTCCTCCCTATATCCATTACGGAGAATGATGTTGCAAATTTATGAACACTCTATTTCTTCAAAGATGAACAGGATCTCAGGGATTTGTGATATGAACTTATTTCCTGGAAAACTAGGACCAATACCGATCCTGATTATAGGAGACATAATATCACAGCAGCATTTAGCAATATCGGCAATGTCAGGCTGATTATGCCTGGTGAAGCATTTAGTCTTGCTCATGAGTTTCATTATGGTTGAGAAGAAGGGAAAATTCCTTACGTTTCTGGATATGCGACTTTTGGGAGCGATGTTAGATTGACCTATGGCGGTGGACTCTGCGGTGTGGCGACTGCCACGTATCAGTGAACGCTTACCAATCTTTGATTGGATCTCCTTGCATATAGAGCCCATACCATCTATTATAGGAATCTTTACGAAGCTGAAATAAATGGGATTACTATCAATGATCCCTGACTTGATGCTACTATCTTTTCTCCGAATATTGATTTCAGGATCCAAAATATTCGTGACTATCCTATTGTGGTCGCTTTCAATTATGATGGTACAAGCTGAAGTATAGAACAGATACTTACCCTTTCTAAGCCCCAGGATAGAGGGTCGTTTTCCTATGTAGGTATAAAGAGGAGATGATGACTCACCTGTTATACATGGAAGATAAATTGAGAAAATAGAACTAATTGTTACAGCAAAGTGACGGATTTCTAATGTCTTTTTCATTAGATCTTTTCTGTGAAATATTGTATTTGATTGTTATATTCATATAGAAAGAGAACATTTATTTTTCTCTTTTTTTTGATGTCTAAACTTAATTTCAAAATCCTCAAACAAAAATGAGCTGCAAGGGTCTGAGAGATAACGCTCAACTGAGTCACGTTGACGACCCCGGTCTTTATGCCTGTAGGCACCAAAGCCACTATCAAGTGAATGATTTTGGATATGCTCAAAGATAAAAAATATATCTGAGATTTACCTGAGATTCAATTGATCTTGGCCAATACTTTCCATCTTTATCTCCGTCCTGGCGATGAGTTGGTCAAAGCTGCATGAGGGCTTCATACCTTTGAAAATCGAGATAAACTTATCCTGACTGATAGCTGATGATTCCAGGTTTTTTCTTTGTGACTCGGTAAGACCGATACTAGAGAATGAACTGAGCAAGGACATGAAATCAATATGAAACTGACTGAAGAAGGCGTTAATTTTCGTTCGCCGTATGATGGTTCCAAACATATGTTTACTCCTGAAGGTGTTGTCGATATTCAGTGTAATTTATGATCAGATATTATGATGGTGCTTGATGTTTGCTCACCTAGTGGTGCCGATAAAACGACTATTGAGCAGCAGATGCAGATGACGCACCGTCGAGCGAAGAGAGCATTCGATCATCTCAAACCTAAGTATGATACTGTTCGTGGTGTCTTGTTTCCTATCGTGCAATGAGGGACCTATTTGGATCTCAGACAGCAATCTGTGGATTTTCTCAGTCAATATGCTTGGGATGGTATCGCAGTATGATGAGTCAGTGTCGGAGAGAGTAAGGACCTTATCCGTGAAGTAGTGGCATTTACCGCATCTAAGTTGCCTCCCAACACACCAAGATATCTTATGGGCGTATGAACTCCTGAGGATATCAGACATGCCATCCAAGAAGGATTTGATATGTTCGATTGTGTCCTACCTACAAGGTTGGGCAGACATGGCGAATGATTTTCTGCCAACGGAAATATCAAAGTAACCAATGCTAAATATAGCAAGGATTTCACTCCGCTCACGGATGATTGTGGATGTTATACCTGCAAAAATTTCACCAAAGCATATCTCAATCACCTCTTAAAAGAAAAAGAGATGCTGGGCGGCATCCTTCTTTCATTACATAATATCGTCTATCTCCACAAGATTGTCGAAGATTGGAAAGCTGATATGCTTGCTTCCTAATTATTCCATATTTTCTATAAATATCTCTGGTTTGTGGATGTGTTTGACCTGGGCGACGAATCATTCCTGCCGTTCTTGTTCGGTATTGTCATTTTTTAATTTTGCTTTGATGATATCCAATGTCTTGGGATTGAAGAATCTAAACTGGATAAGTTTTTTGTCCATGAGGCTGGATATGGTATCATCAGTTTCTATATTGTCGGCATCGATACGTATCGTATTTACCATATGTTCTCATTTTTCTTCGTATTTGCTGCTGAAGCTGTCTTTTCCTAAATATACATCATTCTTACTTCTATAATCTATGTAGTATTTTTCTCCATCATGTATGATTTCTATCCCGAAGTGCAATTTATACCAATTACCTGGGCAATGCAATTCATTGACTACGAAATAAATATCCTTGATCCCTATCCTCTTGAGTGCTTCTATGGTGACCAAGACATAATCAAGACATGGATTCATGTATAGTGTTTTGCCTGCCGAGAGAATCTCTCTTGCTGAAACATTTCCCATCTTGTTGTCGATATATTCGTTATCCATTTTTTCTTTTCTGACTATATCATGGATATGGTGTACTACTTTTTGGAGGAATATAAAAAAATCCTCTTGGTCTACTTCCTTAGTTTTTAAGGACGTGAAAAGCTTTTCGATCTGTTGATTACTGAGTTGTTTGGTATTTTTTTCTTCATTTTTGGTTTGGATGTCTTCTTCTATCTCTTTGCTTGTATTCATACATTCATGGATATCATAAAACCATCCACTATTTTATACACAAATTTGTGTAAAAGTCAAAAATTGTTATAATTGCTGCAATTAGGGTTACACTTTACAAAAGCATAAAATATGATAAAACAATAGGGACGGTAGTCCCTACCTGTATTTATCTTTAAGTATTTACTATGTATATCTG
>Ga0194044_10000585_pt1 | contig 18218 bp, 16 predicted proteins | sample JunL4417m_MetaG_FD_155460 | JGI IMG/M metagenome (GOLD analysis project Ga0194044, IMG submission 155460) | Anoxic zone freshwater microbial communities from boreal shield lake in IISD Experimental Lakes Area, Ontario, Canada - Jun2016-L442-17m | ecosystem: Environmental > Aquatic > Freshwater...
ACTTTACCGAACCGGTTGATCCGACCCCGCAGGGAATGTTCTGGTACAAAGCATTTACCAGCGCTTCAAGTTTGGGACGAACCTCCGATTCCGTAAGAAAAGTGCCGGCCAGGCGCACCCCGCAGTTGATGTCGTAACCAACGCCTCCCGGAGATATTATGCCGGATTCCCAGTCAAAAGCCGCAACCCCGCCGATGGGAAATCCATAGCCCCAGTGCATATCCGGCATGGCCATAGATGCCTTGATGATTCCGGGAAGGGTCGCCACATTGGCCACCTGCGTAAAAGCTTCCTGACTGTCCTCGGCCGTCAGCAGGGAAGAGCTGGCATACACAATACCAGGAACCCGCATGTCCCCGGTTTGGGGAATCTCCCACCGGTAGTCGTCAATCTGTTTCAGTACGATCGTCATAGCTGTCCTTGTTGTCAAAACCCCAGTGATTGCTGTTTGGATTTGGTATTATTGTGATCAAACATCAAAAATGACAATGGCTTCACACCCGGTTGGAGTGTTGGTCACCTGAATGCGATGATAGGTGACGGCCTTGATTTCATGGTTCAGCCGATGTTTTGCGGCATCAAATGTGTCAACGCTAATTCTTGCGCTCAACTGGTATTCAGAAATTTCCATCACCTTGATTTCCTTTACTATCAGTTCCTTTCCCGACCAGAAGTGAAGGAGTTCCCGTAGCCAGTTGACCATGAGATCCGCCCAGTCCGATCCGGCTACCTGAACCGGATATTCGAAAGCAGGGTTTACGAGACTGACATCGGCAATCAGATCGAAAAGAGCCAACCCGGCGTTTTCAAAAAGCCCTTTTAAATCCTTCCCAAATACCTGAATACCGCAGTCTGCTGTCGGATCGATGCGTCTGTAAATCATTTTTGGTCCTAATATACTGTCAACGGTCATAATCTTAACTTTTGAGCCCCCACCCCAACCCTCCCCCGCTGGGAGAGGGAGCATAAGGAAAGTACGGATTATGCCCTTTCGCAGTATATGTCAAATCGTTTCGATCTCGGCAAGTTGTTGATCAAACAGTTTTTTACCTGCCTCATGAGAAGTGGTGAGGGTTTCCAGTTCGCCAAACAGGCATTCAATCAGTTGCTGGGAATGATGGATTTCCTGGGAAAGCTTGACGATTCTGGGACCGTCATTTTCCTGGGTTGCGGCCATCATGGCATCGCTGAAATTCGCGATTTGAGTTTCATGGTGTTCTATTTCGGTTTCAATGGCGGAAAGACGGGTTTCCATTGGCTTCAGACTTTTGGATCTGCGGGTAATGATTTCAGAGCGAAGTTTGCGCATTGTTTTTGAAGACGGCCGATCCATGGAAGGTGCTTCCAAAAGCTTCACTGTTTCCGGAGCTTCATCCTCCCACCCGTTTTTATCCAGAAACCGCTGATATCCGCCATCAAACATGGATACCCCGTTGTGGTGAAAGACAATGAGGCGTTCAGCCAAGGCATGCAGGAACAATTCATTGTGCGTAACCATGATTACCGTCCCGTCAAAACTGTCGATGGCTTCCAGAAGCGCATCGCAGGACTCCATATCCAGATGATTGGTGGGTTCATCCAGTAGCAGCAGATTTACCGGCGTAACCAGAATCTTTCCCAGCATAACCCGGCTTTTTTCGCCGCCGGAAAGAACGGCGATTTTCTTTAGAGCAGCTTCGCCGCCGAACATCATGGCTCCACAGATGTTTCGGGCAAGTTGACGGTCAACATGGGGATGGGAATAGAGGATTTCTTCCTCAACGGTCCGGCTGTCCACCAGCGACTGAATATTGGTTTGTTCAAAAATACCGGAAACGATTGCCGGATGAAAAACAATATCGCCTTTCTGGGGAGTCAGGGAGCCAGCCAGAAGCTTGAGCAGAGTTGTTTTGCCTTTGCCGTTTTTTCCGATCACGCAAATCCGCTCTCCGGATTGTATCGAAAAATCAAGGTTTTGGATCAATGGCGTATTGGGGTCGAAGCCAAAGTCGAGATCATGGACCGTCAACACATGCTTGGCGGAAAAGGGTTGGGTTTGAAATGAAAATTCCAGGTTTTTGGCCTTGTCTAATTTTTCCTGCCGGGTCATCCTGGAAAGCGTCTTGATGCGGGACTGAACCATGTTGGCCAGCCTGGCCTTGGCCCTGAACCGTGAGATGAACAGCTCAATGTCCTTGCGACGCTTTTCATCGTTTAGCCGGGTTTTTTCATACACTTCCTCATCCAGGGCAATCTGGGCATAGTATTTTCCGGTGTCTCCTGCGATCTTTCGGACTTTCTGGCGATGAATTCCCAGTGTATGGGTCACCAGCTTGTCCATGAAACTGCGGTCGTGGGTGATAAGCATCAGCTCGTGGGGCCAGTTGAGCAGAAACCGCTCAATCCATCGAATGGAGGTGATGTCCAGATAATTGGTGGGTTCATCCAGAAGCAGCATGTCCGGCTCCGAGACCAATGCCTTTGCCAAATTCAGGCGGACCTGAAAGCCGCCGGAAAAAGTTTCCGGAGGCTGCTGCATGTCGGCAAGGGAAAATCCCAGGCCAGCCAGAATTTTTTCGGCTTTCCAGGAATGATCCTTTTCGCTGTCCGTCAGGCCGGTCATGGCCTCTTTCAGAACCGTCCGCATCGAAAAATCGATGTGCTGCTGAACATAGCCGATGCGGTAATTCTTCGGTGTCAGAATGGTTCCGGAATCCGCCTGATCCATACCGGCAACCAGCCTGAACAATGTGGTTTTCCCATGACCGTTTCGACCAACCAAGCCGATCCGCTCGCGAGAATTGAGTTTAAAGCTGATGCCGTCAAAAAGAAGATATTTTCCAAAACTTTTAGTAAGATTTTCAACACTGATCATGGATAAACTTTCTGTAAATATTCACAAGGTTAGGCCATCAGCCAAAAAATAATTTGCATGGATAGCCAGTATAAACGCTCATGGCATGGTCTATGCGGCCCCCCATGAATGAAAATTGGCCGACACAAGAGCGTTTCTCACGCAAAGGCGCAAAGGCGCAAAGACACAAAGAACATTTTTTTCGTGTCTTTCGTGTGTTTCGTGGTTTAAAAGTATTTTCACGGTAAAAAAGTCAAGAAGGGATGCATCGCGCTGTGGTAGAGATTGCCCCATTCATTTTTTCTGCTTATAACAAACGCGTGAAAAACAATCAAGATTATCGGCATAAGCACAGATCAGATCAGTAGCGCATGGCAAGGCAATCTGTTTTTTGGCAAAATGGGTTTGGTTGTATTGGAGTGATTGGGTCTGAGCGGCGCGATCAATTTATTAATTAATGATCTTGGTTCCATCCAGAGCCATATTGGCTCTGGCAAATTTATTCACTATGCTTTTCAAATAGTTCTTGATAATGATCAGTGGGTTATTGACTTTATGAACAATATTCTCAGCCATTGATGATGCAGCGATCAGTTGCTTCGCTTGTGCTTGTTGCAACTGAGACTGCCCGATATGATGAACACGAATAGCGACAGCAGCTTGATCCGCCAGCATTTGAAGGAGTTTGAATTGAGATCCGAGGCTTGAAAATTCCACGATATCCAGACCAAGTACAATCACACCTACTTTTTCGTTATATGCGACCATGGGGATACAGATGATTCCATCCTTGCCTGAAAGTCGAATGATTTGTTTATCCAATACGCCGGGTGCAGTGTCCGTGGACCGGCTGAATGAGTCGGTGATCATTCGAGTTTGAAGACATTCAATCAACAGACTTTCTTCCATCTTCATGGGAACAATCAGTTCTTTGATTACAGAGGATTTCGTTACATCCGGAAGTGTAACCCCCCGAAGACCGTTGTTCCCAGGATCGTAGGCAAAGAAATGAATCGAGGTGAGTCCAAAAAGGATATGGAGACCTTGAGAGGTTTCCCTCCATATTGCCGTTTCATCGGTTGCACCCACCAGATTCTGGACGGTACTCAGCAATAGCGACCGATCCCGCACTTCTTTGGTAAGGAGTATTTCACTTGCGCGATCATCTTCCGAATACTCAAAACCATTGGCCTTGAATGGCTCTATCTCAATGCCTAAAGATTCGGCCATTGTTCTGAGTTCTTCATCTGCTCGGCACAGGAATTCTTCAGCAGCAGATTGAGTAAATCCAAATATCTTTTGAGACGCGGTTAAGCCTTCTTTGATTTTCTGATCGGAATTATTGCTCAATAAATTCGCCACATATACAAATTGGGCTAAAGGAGGCGCGTTTAGCATACTGTACTGAGAATGGTGGTGACAAAGAACCGCGTCGGCGATATCGTGTTGAAAATTCCATTCTTTCAGCAGCCAGGCTCCGATTTCAGCGTGATTGGCGCCCAACTGGGTTTCCCCTGCCAGAATTAAGTCGGGTTGGTCCTTTCTTTTTTCCAGTAGATCCGCATATTGCGCCGGAAAATTTATCCAAAGAATGATCTTGCCGAGATCATGGAGCATTCCGAATAAGAAAGCTTCATCCGGATCATGGAATTTCAGTTTCTGTGCGATCAATTTTGCCAGGATCGCGCACTTTAATGAATGCCACCAGAAGTGTTTTAAATTAAAGCCTGCTCGCGATTTGACTTTATGGAAAACTTCGTGAACGGAACTGCAGATGGCGATATTCTTGATGGCATTCGTACCCATAAAGGTGACGGCTCCATCAACGCTGCTGATCTTGTTATTTTTTGAATAATACGCAGAGTTTACCAGTCTCAGAAGCTGGCTGGTAAGCGCAGTATCTTTTTCGACGATCCTGGATATTTCTTTTAGGCTGCCACTGTCCGCATTGCAGGCTTTTATCAGTTGCAGAAGAATATGGGGAAGCGTCGGAATGTGCTTTAATTTGGTCAGTTTGTCTGATAAAGATTTGTCGAAATGCATAAGGCGAAAATCCTCGTATTAAAGGGGGGACAGCAATTGGTGTTTTGCCGAAAGAGAAATCCAGCACCAAATAAGGTCAGTTTACAGATAGAAGTGTACAAGCAATTGGCATACCGAATATTTAATAAAAACAATTTTATCAGCAATACACTGGAAAGTAACTATCTGCATATTTGAAAAATCAATTCGAATAATCATACCGAGTGGGTATTTATCTGCTGATTGCGTGTCATGTATCATCGTCTGGTTAAAGAAGAGATTTCACCTAAAACACCGAAGCAAAACGAGAGTCATCAGCAAAAATTGTAAAATTTCAACGATATTTCGCCAAAACGGTTTTCCTGGAAATAAGAACTGTGAACCCTTGGAAAAAGTCAACCGGAACATAAAGGCCGCTCCTTTTTCTTTCCTTCCCAGATATACTGCGAACGGGCATAATCTTAACTTTTGAACCCCCACCCCAACCCTGGGCTGATGAAAATTGCCATATATTTTAGTGAAAAACTGATCCTATTTTTGTTCCGCTTATATAATAAACGGTAAAAATGGGATCAATTTAAAACCAGTTTTTGGATGATTTTCATCACCCCAGGATGGCCCCAGGTGTTTAAATTGAACCACTGAATTACCTGTAATGAGGGAAGATGTTCATGCGCAGATTTCGTTCTTATTTTCACTTATTGTAAGACGTAGCGAACTCCTGTATAATCATCACATTGCAACATCTGAGTAGTTACTGAACCAGATGATAATTTCGGGCCTGTCTCCAGGATGCGTTGGCGTACGACGACATCGATCTGGTAGTTCTAAACGATGTATCGCCCATATTGCGTTTTGAGGCGATTTCCGGTCGCCCTGTGTATGTGGCCGATATGGAACAACGCGCAACCTTTAGCTCGTTGACGGCACGCGAGTATGAAGATGAAATGGCGCAATGGCGCCTGGCCTTGATAACTTTAGCGAACAATACGTCCGACTCAGATAGTCAAGCAGCATAACAATTTGGTTTTGTTATATTTATTGCTATTATGTTGAATATAAGAAAATGATAAAACAGGAGGGCTTGGAATTATGACGATAAATCCGGACTTTATTGCTCCTTGCGGGCTTTATTGCGGGGTGTGTGCGATTTATATCGCACACCGTGATAATAATCTCAACTTCAAGGAGCGGTTAGCAAATCTTTACCAGGGAAAAGTTGAAGGCAAAGGCATACTCCCAAATAGTGAAAATCTTTCAATGGGAGATATCAAGTGCTGCGGCTGCCTGTCTGGTGAGCTTTTTATGCATTGCCAGCAGTGTGAGATCAGGGAATGCACCCAGAAAAAGGGCTACACAGGTTGTCATCAGTGCAATGAATTTCCTTGCAGATACATCGACAATTTTCCAATGGCCGTCGGCAAAAAGGTTATGTTGAGGGCTATTCCGTATTGGCGGGAGTTTGGTACTGAAAAATGGATTGAAGATGAAGAAGCCCGCTATGTTTGTCCTGAATGCGGCAATAAAGTTTTCCGTGGTGTTGTAAAATGTAATCAATGTAAAGTGAAGTTGGCTCTGGACTAAGGCGCACAACATGGCAGTTGAAGCTTATCTAAAGATATGACCAAAGGAGGCACCATGAACGAGAGTACCATTAAAATCAGACTCATGAAGACTGACGATTTTGACGCTGTGGTTGGGATTGACGAGAAAGTACTCAAGGTTTCCCGGCCGGAGTATTATGAAATGAAGTTTGAAAGGCTTTTTAAATCCAGAGAATATTTGCCCACGTCACTTGTTGCAGAGGCAAAAGATGGAACTTTGGTGGGGTTTGTAATGGGAGAACTCTATATGGGAGAATTTGGTATTTTCCAGGAACAAGCAACCCTTGATACCATCGGCGTTGATCCCTATTGCCAATTGAAGGGTATCGGCGCACAGTTGATTAGTGAATTTATGGCTCATTTGAGAAGTCTCGGCGTTAAAAAAGTAAACACCCTTGTTGATATGAAAGATTCCAAACTTACACATTTCTTTAGCGCAAACCAATTTAGCCCCTCCAAAACCATTAACCTGGAACGAAACCTTTGATGTCTTTGGGGTCAAACGCCCCTGAAAACAGGGAGATAAAATGCCTGAAAAGCTGAAACCAAATTATATCGACCATATCAGCATCGCCGTCAAGGATATCAAGGAGGCTGAAGAAGATTTCAGGCTGACTTTCGGATGGGAAGCCGATGGACGTTATTCTGACGATGACGAGAAGATCAACGTAGTGTATTACATGATAGGCCAAACGGCTCTGGAAATTATGGAAGACATGGATGGAACAGGCGAGGTCGCCAAGTTTATTGATAAACACGGCGAAGGGATTATGGTGTTCTCGATCAATGTGGATAACACCATTGATTCGCTCGAACTGCTTAAAAGAAATGGAGCAAGGCTACTTGATCAGAAACCACGGTTTGCCAAAGAGTTGAAAAGACACTTTGCTTTCTTGCATCCGAAACAATGTCATGGAGTGCTTGCGGAGGTGATCGACGGCAAATACTGATTCAGTTGAAAACATTACCGTGTTTACTAATAAGATAGCCTCAAACCGCTTGCTGAAATAAATCAAGGAAGGAAATCATGCTACGACTCATGCTCATATTCTTCGCATTTCTACTTGCAGGTTGTGCTTCCGTAACACCACCCGATACTGAATCCGGCAATCCGGAGATCATACTTACGAATATCAAATTCGGCTGCGTTCGGTCCATGTTTATGAACAGTTTCATAAATCAGGGCTATACTATTCGGAACGTGTCGAATACGCAAATCGTAGCCGGCAAGACAGCAACTAATGCTTCGCTCTGGTATCACACTTTTTACGGCGGTGCGCCTGAAGAGCGCGTCACAATTCTTTTTTTCCCGATGGACACTCCAGATTCACTGCAAGTTATCAGCACTGCCGCATATATCTCAGATCCTGCCACTGCTTCTGAAAAGGTATTTGCTGTTCAAGGAACACAGGAGGATCAGATTCAGTTGACGGCCATGAAAAATATAATTGAAAATCGTTGCAGCAAATAACCGTACTGTTGAGGACATGAAGCAAGAAAAGGGGGAAAAGGTACTGGAACTATCAGGCGTACACTGCACGCGGGCATAAACTGAACTTCTCAATTCACCGCAAAGGCGCAAAGGACGCAAAGAAGACAATAGTTCATTGTATATTTTCTTTGCGATCTTTGCGCCTTTGCGGTGAATAAAAACTAAGTCAATGACCGCTCAAAGTTTATCTCATTTCTCTGATGCAACAAATAGCGCCCTGGTTAAAACAAAAGCTGCTTGCAGCGCCTCTGTAGGGCATAGCGGAAAACATTCTTTGCAGTTCCAACACTCCGTGGAGGCTATTTCCGGAACAAAACTTATCTCTTTCCTTATTCCTCTGTCAACAAATCCAATTGCGTTCTTCTTCTTGACCTCGGCGCAGTACCTTACACATAGACCACAATGAATGCAAAATGAAGCCTCTTTTTCAAAACGGTTTTTGTCTGCTCCATACTCTTTAGCCAATTTCTGCAATTCGAAAGCATCCGGAGCATGAGCCAGCAATAGTTCCAGGATCATTTTGCGAATTCTATCAACCTTTTCAGATCTGGTCCTTACAACCAGATTTTTTGCTACCGGATAAATACAGGCGGCAACCAGGTTTGTCCATCCGCGAACTTCTACTTCCACTGTGCAAAGTCGGCAACCCCCAAATGGTTCCAATTTTTCGTGGTGACAGAGCGTTGGGATGGATATCCCCGCAATTTGGGCCGCCTCCAGGATGGTCATCCCTTCCCTTGCTCCAACTTCTTGTCCGTCAATCTGTAAAAGGATTTCACTCATTTTTCTTTGCTCTTTCTGATTATGATTCTATCTTCTTCAGGGATAGGAGACGGAACAGGCTCACCGGAAATCTTTTTCACCGCACCAAAACGAGGGGGGCAAGCTTCAAAGCAAGTTCCGCACTTTGTGCATTTCTCTTGGTCAACTACATGTATCTTGTTCTTGCCGCCTACAATCGCCTCAGCGGGGCACTTCTTAAGGCAAATCATACAGGCCTGGCACGCAGCCGGGTCAATATGGTACGAGATCAGCTCTTTGCAGGACAAAGCCGGGCACTGCTTCTTACTGATATGCGCCTCATACTCATCCCTGAAGTAGCGTAAAGTGCTTAGAAACGGGTTAGGGGCGCTCTTGCCCAGGGCGCAAAGGGCGGCTTCCTTGGCTGTCTCGGATAACTCCTCCAACAACTTGATGTCGCCCTCTTTTCCCTTTCCTTCGGTGATATTCGTAAGAATCTTAAGCATCTGCCGCAGACCCTCACGGCATGGGACACATTTGCCGCACGATTCATCCGTGAGGAAGTTAATAAAGTACCTCGCTACATCAACCATACAGGTATCTTCATCCATTACAATCATCCCACCAGAGCCCATCATTGAACCAGCATCGGTGAGTTCATCAAAACCAACTTCCAAATTTAGCAGATCCTCAGGGATACATCCTCCAGACGGTCCCCCAGTCTGCACTGCCTTGAACTTCTTGCCTCCAGGGATTCCGCCGCCTATCTTGTAGATGATATCTTTCAGGGACGTGCCCATGGGTACTTCCACAAGGCCGGTATTGGTTATCTTGCCGACCAGGGAGAAAATCTTCGTACCCTTGCTCCCCGCCGTGCCAAGTTGAGTAAACCAGTCAGCGCCTTTGTTGATAATAAGCGGAACATTCGCCCATGTCTCAACATTGTTAAGTACGCTGGGCCTATCCCAAAGGCCCTTGATGTTGGAGCGGATATACTTGGGTCTGGGCTCTCCGGCCCTGCCTTCCAACGCCGTCATCAGAGCAGTCGATTCACCACATACGAAAGCACCAGCCCCTTGATGCACTTTTACGATGAAATCAAAGCCTGAGCCAAGAATGTTTTTCCCAAGAAAACCATAATCCTCAGCCTGCTTGATAGCAATGTTTATATTCTCTACCGCCAGTGGATATTCCTGCCGGACGTAAATATAGCCCTCATGAGAGCCGATGGCATACGCTCCGATGGTCAACCCCTCAAGTATTGCGTGAGGGTTTCCTTCAAGGAGAGCTCTATCCATGTAAGCGCCTGGATCCCCCTCGTCGGCATTGACAATCACATATTTTATTTTTTCCGGGGCATCGCGAGAGCCTTCCCACTTTCTCCCAGCGGGAAATCCACCGCCTCCCCTTCCTCTCAGGTTGGATTTTTTGACTTCTTCCAGTACTTGCTCGGCGCTCATTCCGGAAAGAGACTTGGCCAACGCGGCATAACCACCGATTGCCAGATAGTCATCAATGCTCTTGGGATCAATACTGCCGTTGGAACCAAAAACAAGTCGCTCCTGGTGCTTGTAGAAAGGGATATCAGATTCATGAATGATCTTTTCATGCGTCTCAGGATCGGTATAGAGCAGCCGCTCTATGATCTTCTTCTCTTTTATCGTCTGTGAGATAATTTCCGGAACATCTTTAGGCTCAATTTGGAAATAGCATATTTCCTCGGGGTGAATAACTATAATCGGACCCCTCTCACAAAAACCATGGCAACCCGTCCGCCGGATGTCCACCTCGGCGCTTAATCCTTGTTTTTTAATCTCCTCTTCAAGACTTGCAGCAACGTCTCCACTGCCGGAAGCGTGACAGGCAGATCCGGAACAGAGTGTAATACATGGCTTATTCGGGTCTCTTTTCGACAAGATACCCTTCCTGAATTCTTCCAATTCAGCGGGTGAATTTATTCGCGACATAATTTTATCCTACTCATAGTTTTTTAACACGTCTGCAGTCTTGACTGGCGCCATCTTGCCGTGAGTCTTCCCATCTATTTCCATCACCGGTCCCAAAGCACAGCAGCCGAGGCAGTTAACAGTTTCCAGACTGAACTTCAAATCCAGATCCGTTTCGCCAGGTCTGATTCCGGTCAGGTCTTGCACCGTGTCGAGGACACGCGTCGCACCGCGAACATGACAGGCGGTACCCACACAAATGTGGATTTCATGACGTCCTTTGGGAACTAAACTAAAGGCTTTATAAAAGGTGGCGATATGCCGTATCCGGGTTAAAGGAACCTGTAATTTTTCGCTGACCCTCTCTAATGCGTACTTGGGAAGCCAATGATTTTCGCTTTGAATCTCCAGTAATACCTGAATGAGGGAACTGGATTCGCCATGATGTTTATCAATAATCTGATCAATTCTACCGTTATCCATAGTCGCTTTCCTAATATTCTTCCTTCTCCTGATCCACAGACTGCTCTTTCACATCAGGCAAGAGCATAGCACTTCTGGCTTTCATCGTACCTGACAAATCCATGCCTTGATGAACTATTCATGTGTTTTGATACTTCAGACGGGTTCAGCCCTAACATTTCAGAGATTTTGCCAGTCGAAAGGGGACTTTCCCGCAAGAGCAGCAAAATCTGGCTGATTGACAATTTATCACCAATCAATTCATCAAATAACCTGTTGGCCTCATCGCCGTTGAAAAATTGATGATACGCTTCTTTCGATTTAACGGGCACTCTCAGCCTCTCCCTTTCCACCAGCTTAATGTAGGGGACTAATTTGTTAACGGCTTCAAGTTTGGACTTCAAGCTTTTTTCGTCCAAGCCTTCGCTTTTACCGAGCGGCCCCAACGCCTTCACCTGCTTGACAAAATCATTAGTGACTTCGGCCAGAAGGTTTCCATCGGCGCCAGACATGAATTCGATCCTTAACCTTTCCGGGTTCAGCCCAATGCGTTCCATTATTTTTTTAAATAGATACGTATTGCCTAAGGCATCGTAATTTCCATGCGTCACATAATTACATTCATTTAACTTGCACGCACCAATCAACACACCGTCCAGTCCATTCAAGAAGGCTCTGAGTATAAATTTCAAGTCAACTCTACCTGAACACATGACGCGAATAAGCCTGATTTCATCTGTATATTGTAGTCTGGAGACTCCAGCCAGGTCAGCAGCGCCATAAGCTCACCAATGGCATACAAAACCCAGTATTCTTGGTTTGAATTCAAAACCTGTACTCATTCGTTCTCACCTCTTGTGTAAGTAATCGCACATTTTACAAAATAAAAATTAATTAAAGCTTGGCATAGCCGCATCAATTTGACCCATGAGCGCATCATCGGTAAAGTGCTTCAGTACAATGGCATTTGTTGGACATTTTGCATTGCAGACACCATCTCCCTTGCAGAGAATAGGATTCACCCAGGCCTTTCTGCCGTTTGGCGTATCCCGAAACGCTATTGCATCATAAGTGCAAGCTGTAATACATGCTCCGCACGACACACAATCATCGTCAGTCACCTCGCAAACAGAACCCGAGGCAATTACAGTATCTTTTGAAAGGAGCGTCAAGACGCGGCCGGCAGCGCCATAAGCCTGGCTGATCGTTTCCGTTATATGTTTGGGATAGTGCGCCATTCCACAAAGATAAACGCCATCCGCGGCAAACTCGACAGGTTTTAATTTGACATGAGCTTCTTTGAAAAAATCATCCAGACTCAATGTCACCTTAAATAATCCGGCTACTTCCATGGTTGATGCTGAGGGAATAACAGCGGCAGCCAACGAAAGGACATCGGCATCTATAGCAAGCTTAACACCCAATATTGGATCGGTAGCGGTGACTCTTAAAACAGGCTTGCCTTCCGCTACGGCAGCTTCCACCAGGGGTTTATCATCTGACTCATAACGGATGAACTTTACATTTTTCTCCGACGCTTCCCGGTAAAAATCCTCTCTTAGCCCGTAAGTTCTCATATCACGAAAGAGGACATGGATATCCATAGCGGGATTTTTCTCTTTAAGCTTCAGGGCGTTTTTTACAGCATGACTGCAACAGACCCGGCTGCAATAATTTCTGTCCTTATTTCTGCAGCCAACACACTGGATCATCACCAAACTTTCGGCGTTGATTACATTTTCTTCTCCCTTGGCGATTCTCTCCTCAAGCTCCAGGTGAGTCATTACCCTGTCATCTTCCCCGTAAAGGTATTCGGCAGGTTTATGGACATCGGCGCCTATTGCAATTACAGATGCGCCATGTTTTATCTCCTTGACCCTTCCCTCAGTGACCACAGTGGTGACAAAATTCCCCACATAACCGGAAACATCCGTGATGGCGGCTTCGTGAAATACATGTATCAGGGGATTTTTATAAACCGCGCGGATCATATCCTTCAAATAGGCCTGAACATCCATACCTTCGAGGGTAGAGTGAATTCTTCGCGCCGTTCCCCCCAGATATTTATCCTTTTCCACCAGGTAAACCTCATGTCCCTGGTTAGCTATGGAGAGCGCACAGGTCAAGCCTGCTATACCGCCGCCAACCACCAATGCAGCTTTGTTTACCGGCAGATCAAATTCCTGTAATGGCGCCAGATAGCAAGCTCGCGCCACCGACATCCTGATTATATCCTTTGCCTTCGCCGTGGCCTCATCCTTTTGCTTGGAGTGGACCCATGAGCAATGTTCCCTGATATTGGCCATTTCACAATAATATTGATTCAGTCCAGCCTCTCGGAGGGTGTCCCGGAATAGCGGTTCAAGTGTTCTGGGAGAGCACGCTGCAATCACCACTCGATTGAGCCCTTTTTCCTTGGCAAGGTCTGTTATTTCCTTGGCGGAATTAGTCGCACAAGAAAACAACTGCTGCTGAGCATAAACAACATTGGGCAGGGTCAAAGCATATTCAACTGCTGAAGGCACATTTACCACACTTGAGATATTGGCTCCGCAATGACACACAAAAACGCCTATTCTGGGATTCTCTTCGGAGACATCTCTTTCCGGCGGATATATCCTTTCCCTGGCCAGATTTCCTCGCCTGTAGTCAAGAAGCTCACCACACTGGACACCGGCCCCGCTTGCGGTAAAAACCGACTCCGGGATATCTGTGGGGCCCTGAAAGGCTCCGCTTACAAAAACTCCGTGCCGGGTGGTCTCCATGGGATTGGAATGCTTTGTTTTACAGAATCCGTGTGAATCAAGCTCAATTCCGAACTTGTCCGCCAGCTTCTTATTATCAGCAGGAGGATTCAATCCAACGGACAACACGACCATATCGAATTCTTTTTCTTTTACACCGTCATCGGCCGTGGCATACCTTACGACTACATTCCTGCTTTCCGGTATCTCTCTTGCAATTGATGCGTAGCTTCTAATGAACTCAACACCGGGAAGTTGTTCTGCTCTTTGGAAGTATCGCTCAAAATCCTTGCCATGAGAGCGAATATCGTTATGGAATATCGTACACTCCGCCCCTGCTTCGTGATCTTTTGTCAAAATCACCTGTTTCTGCGTATATGTACAGCACACGCCAGAACAATAGCTGTTATCGCCTGGGGTAACCCGCCTGGAGCCGACGCATTGAATCCATGCTATTCTTTTTGGGTGCTTCTTGTCGGAACCACGCAGCACCACGCCACTGTATGGCCCGGTGGAAGATAGCAGTCGCTCATAATCCATACTGGTTACTACATTTTGCATCGTCCCATAGCCATACTCATCTTTCACCTTAGGATCATACGGCTCAATACCGGAAGATAGAATTACTGCAGCAACATTTATTTCTATCTTCTTTTTCGTTTGCTTTAAATCAATAGCGCCAGCCTGACATACGCTCTCACAAATAAGACATTTCTTCTCTTTAAGGTAAAGACAGCTCTCGTCAATATAAGCTACCAAGGGAATCGCCTGGGAAAAATATACATGAACAGCTTTATTCTTCGATATTTCCTGATTAAATTGATCCGGATATTCCACCGGGCAGTATTTCAGACAGGTCGTACAACCAGTACACTTGTCCTCAATAATGTATCTTGGCTTCTTGGTCAGGGTTACCTTGAAATCTCCCGCCTCGCCTTCTACACCATCAACTTCAGTAAATGTCAAAACCTCTATGTTTGGATGCCGGCCGACCTCGACCAGTTTAGGTGAAAGTATTCACATGGAGCAATCATTGGTCGGGAAGGTCTTGTCGAGCTGAGCCATGTGCCCGCCGATGCTCGGCCCTTTTTCAACCAGGTAAACCTTGAAACCCGCAGTGGCAAGATCAAGAGAGGCTTGAATACCGCTGACCCCTCCACCCACAACCATTACGTCTCCAAAATTACTGTCTCCAGGAATTCCAGAAAATTGCTGAATTATTTCTTTTGGCAATACTTCGTTTTCCACTTTCTATCACCTCATCCGTATGTGTAATAAGTCCCAAGTGTCAAGTTTCTATACCAGACTTGAACACTTAAAACTTAACGCTCAAAACTATTTTAAATCACTTCCTGGATAATTTCCGTGATATCTTTAATCTCCAGGACGTCACCATATTCCAGGTTTAATCTGCTTTCCTCGAAATTGGTGATGCAGTATGGACAGGAAGTAACCAGCACTTGCGCCCCAACCTCATGAGCTTGTTCCAGTCTGATATCTGAGAATCTTTCGCCCTTTGGCGTGTCCATCCATATCCTGCCGCCTCCCCCGCCGCAACAGAGACTATCCTTGCGCGAATCAGACATCTCAACAAGTTCCAGGCCGGGTATCTTCTTTAAGACATCGCGCGGCTCTTCATATATATCGTTATGCCGTCCCAGGTAACAGGGATCATGGTATGTAACTTTCCTGGCATACTCCCTGGTGATTTCAAGCCTTCCCGCATTAATAAGCTCAGATAAATATTGGGAGATATAAACCACCTCAAAGTTCACCATGAACTCGGGATACTCGTTTTTAAAGGTGTGGTAGCAATGGGGGGAGGAAACAATGATTTTCTTTACACCATTATCGATAAATGTTTTGATGTTTTCCTTGGCCAGGCTTTTGAATACTTCCTCACTGCCCGTCTTTCGGATGCTTTCTCCACAGCAGCTTTCACTGGAGCCAAGTATTCCAAAATCCACCCCTGCTTTTTTAAGGATATTGGCAGTGGCGATTGCGACCTTTTTCATTCTTGGGTCATAGCTAAGGTAACAGCCGACAAAGTATAGTGCTTCCATACCCTCGGTGAACGTTTTGACAGACAGGTCGTTTGCCCAATCAGCCCGCTTTTTTCGGTCAAACTGCAGGGGATTGCCTTCGGAAATCAGGCTGGCTCTTGCAGTACGGGCGGGACGGACAGAAGGAGGGAAAACCTCATAATTTGAGGCGACCCTTCGCAAGGAAACCCCGACTTCTATTTGCTTTACACCTCTGGGGCAACGCTGAGGGCATCTTCCGCAGGTCGTGCAACGCCAGATATCTTCACTTTCTATCTCGGTCAAACCGAACGTGGCTTGGCGGATTATCTTGCGAATGCTGAATTGTCTGACCCTGTTCCAAGGACAAACCGTATCGCACAATCCGCACTGAAAGCAATACCTGAAGGCTTCTCCACCAGCCTCTTTTATCTCTTCTATTACCTCTTTGAAGGGGGCGACTGTTTCCACTGCCTTTATTAATCCTCTTCTTTTGACTTAATGATTCAGGCCTTCTTGGACATTCTGGCAACGGTGTCCATTACCTTCTCTAATCCATATCTGTCCACCATTGAGGCCAATCCGATCTCAATGTCCTCCATCTTCACATCTTCCTCTACTTCCTCTTCCCTTTCCTCGTAAGTAAGGACATCATTGAGGCACCACTCAACACATTTAGGCATTTCCGCGCCTTCACACATATCGCACTTGAGAGGGAGACCGGAATCAGGTTCCTTGAATAAGCCTCTGGACGGGCAGATAGCCCTGCAGAAATCACACTCGTCGTATTCCTTTCCGTCTATCACATATTTGTCTCTGCCCATGCATTCGGCCGGAGCATACTCACCCGAGAATACTGGAAGCCATTTGTTTTCCAGCCGATTTGTAATTATCTGAATACGAGATCTGGCCGGATTGTTGCTGCTGTATTTCGGCGTTGCGTGATAGGCGGAGCAAATTATCTCACATCCCCGACAGCCATTGCACTTATCGGCATCAATCCTGATTGTTTTGATTTTTTTCTTAATCTTGGGCATTTTTTAATATCCCCCTCTTCTCCAAGTCGTCGGCAACATAACCCAGATCCAGTTCCTCCAGTTTTTCTCTCGTAGGAACACCGTCCATATTCCATCCCTTGAATTTGTAATACGTGGACAATATCTGTTCTTCGAGTTCGGGAAATCTCTTTTTCCAATGATCCGCAGGCGGCTTCTCGTCAGCCCGCGTCATGCCTCTATTGTTATTAAACGCTCTGTGTAAGTTCCGGTTCCTGTTTACTATTTTCTTCAAACCGGCTTCATCCAGGTCTAACCCGGAAGCTGCCGAGATTATTTTCGGGTAATTGTGTATATGATAGGGAGGCTTCAAGCAAAACGATGACATACCGCAGCAAATACAGACAGCATCGTCAATGTTGTGCAGCATCTCCATCCAGTCCACGATTTCAGCGGCCATCTCAGGAGTCGGGTAATGTGGATTCGAGTTTTCCCCGCGCAGCTCCCAGTCCAGTAAGTATTGCTTAAAATGATCATCCGGAAGCTGAGGCCAATCCTTTACGAATTCCTCTCTTTGCGCCATCGTTGGGAAAGGCGTTTGGGGCCATTGTCCTTCGATTTGGGTAATGCTTATTTTCTCGTTGGTGGAATACATGAGATAATAGAGGGGATCCATCATTCCCAGCTTCAGAGGAAGTTGCTCATGTTTCTTGATTGTATTGTGATCAAATACTTCCGCGCCATTGCCGATCCTTCGGGCCGCATAATAAACGCCGTCAGCCAGGATATCTCCGATTCCTTCCCGCCGAACCACTCTGTCAAGCAGCCAGAAGAATCTTCCCTCTTTATCGAGCGGGCATGCTTCATAGGTGGATGTCCCTGCAAAGTCTTTGTCGGTCAAAATACCGGCCTCATAGAGTTCAACAGCGAATGCCAAAATTTGCGGAGTTGAAAATGAGTCCACTCCGTACTCCGTAGCCTTTTGAAGGATTCTGAAATTGAAACCCAGATCATCTACATAGGCAGCCATTGAATATGTCAGTTTCCCGAAGCATTTCATCATGTAGGGTGGACCGCCCTGGTGGGAAACCAAGGCTCCGCAATGTTGCGGACAGTTCATGCAGCTAATTAGCCTATGTATCGCACCCTTTTGCGTTGTTGTCCAATTCTCTTCGTTTTCCTTGGTCCAGAAATCTCTTCTCCGGGTGCGCGCATTTCCCCATGCAAAATTTTCCGTGTGCCACTTCTCATCGGTGTGTACCATCTCCTGGGGTGAGCCAATCCCCGATAGAATGGTCATCACATCCTTGATGGGATTGGCGTTTCGGAAATTTATGTATTCCGTTACACCCTTCATG
>Ga0194044_10000586_pt1 | contig 18217 bp, 13 predicted proteins | sample JunL4417m_MetaG_FD_155460 | JGI IMG/M metagenome (GOLD analysis project Ga0194044, IMG submission 155460) | Anoxic zone freshwater microbial communities from boreal shield lake in IISD Experimental Lakes Area, Ontario, Canada - Jun2016-L442-17m | ecosystem: Environmental > Aquatic > Freshwater...
GGATGCACCAGGCAATCACAGGCGGTGTAGAGGCCGGGCAGCGCATCGGGCGGCAATTCTTCGTTGAGATAAAGAATCTCCGGCGCATCGGGCCGCGACCGTGCGGCGAGTATCTGCGCCTCGAAAGTTTGGCCGGCATAAAAACTCTGACCGCCAAAATCCTTGATGACGAGACACACGTCATCCGCGGCGGTAAAGGTTTTAAGGTAGGCCTTGAGCAGCAAATCCGGGCCTTTTCGGTGAATCGTGCCGCCAACGAACAGAAACTTGAATGATTTTTGGGTTGCCAGCGTCCGCGGGGTTGCGTCCGGATGGAATTTTGCGGGGTCTATTCCATTGGGCACAACCTTCACTTTTTCCGCCGGCACGCCCGACTCAATATACACGCGGCGAACGTATTCGGATGGGATCCAGAACTCGTCCACTCCGCGCGACTGACGCACCCATTCCTGCGGCAGGATGCCAAACTCCCACGGTTGAATGATCACCAACGCGCCCTGTTCGGGCCGGTACCAGTCGGGCGGCCACTGATGGCGAACGGTGATCCTTGTTTTCTGCGGAACCTTGGAGCAAAGTTTGCGGGCCAACGCCTGTAATTCAGTGTTGTTGGCCACCGCACCAGTCATTGCAGGATTGCCAATCCGCGAGACAGTGATTTGCGATGTTTCCTCCAAGGCGTCGGTCAACGCCCGGTTAACGCAGGCCAAACTGCCGTAGTCGAGAAACGAACCTTCCCAACTGACAGGCAGGCTCGGACGGAGGTGGGAGAACTTGTCCGCCCAGGCCTTGTCCATGGCATGGAGGAATGCAGGAGTCACGGCGGCTGGACTGTAAGCGTGCTCCATGAACTCGTACGCCAACCGGCCCATTTCCTGGCGTTGCGACTCGGGCAGTTCAAATGCGGCCCGCAACGCCCGGCGCACGTCCTCGACGCGCAGCAAAGACAGATCACGCCCCCGATGGTGCGGCTGGTATTGCAGCATCTCTTCGGTCATCGGACGGGTAAGCTTCGGATCGACCGGGATAACCAGGGCGCTTTGCCAGTATGGCAGGACCGCGCCATATCCATCCGGAATCACCGCGATCTTGCCGCGCACGAAGGCTTCCCCCACCGGCGCGGTGATCGTCGTGTCGGTGGACACGTAGGCGTCGCAACTGTCAATCAGGCGGCAGATGCCAACCCGAGTGCCCAACTCCTCGTCGAGAATGACCGGCGCAGCCGACCCTGTTTTTTCCCGCAGAGTCTCGATCAGCCGGCGAAGATCCTTGGCGGGCTGGTCGGGCACCGGATGCCACGAGGGATAGTTAACCTTGAGATAGAGTTCCGCGCCAGCCGTGGCTTTGAACTCCGTGAGATATGCCTCGATCAGTGTGTCCCAGCGGCGGCGCGGCTGGAACATCGCGATGCTCACAAAGCGGAAGTTTGCGCGCGCCTGCTTCGGCGATGGAACGGGCAGCGCCGGGTTTTCAATCCACGGATGCGGACATTTCAACACATGGATTTTGCCGCGGGCAACCCCGGCTGAAATGAAAACGTCGGCTTCCTTCTCCGTCATAAGCCAGAGCCGGTCCATCTGGTTGCAAATTTGGACCCATGTCGCCGGCGGCTTCAAGCCCTGCGCGGTGCCGTCAAAAGTCGTGAACAAGATGCGAACACTGTTGGGCGGAAGTGAAACCGTTAGCCAGACCGGCGACGCCACGTGGAAGAAGACCGCGATGACCAAGCCGGTCATCGGCGTCTTCTCCAGCGAGTGTAGCCACTCCATGTCACAGTCGTCCACCCCCTCCTCGACGTTGTCCACAGGCATGATCCGGATCTTAACCCCGGCCGCGCTCCAGGCTGCAGCCAGGCTGCGGGCGGCCACGCCATAGCCGCTGCGATTGTAGAACGGGGCATAAATGACAATGGTTAAACTAACGTTCGTGACCACAGGCGCAACGCTCACATTCGCTCTACCAACCGGCACGACCCTCGTCCGCGTGTCATCAGCCGCCAGAACAGCCTGCATCCGTTCGATCACCAAATCAGCGGCGTTCTTCCACGTAAACCGGCTCCGCACATGTTCGCTGGCGCGCGCGCCCAGAGCGCGCGCTTCGGCCACATGGTCGAAGACATGACGCATTCGCTCGGCCACGACGCGCGCCTGCACGTCCGCGTGCAATTGGTCGCCCTTCACTCGCCAGTGGCCAATCGTTGCCGGACGTTGATGCACAACTTTCGCGGGAATCAGGTAGGCGTTCTTGCTGGAAGCAAATTCCCTGACGCCGCCGAAGTCGGTGGTGACAACGGGCAGACCGCAGGCCATCGCCTCCATCGCCGCCAGGTTGATCGAAGCCGTGCGATGCGGCTGTACGAAACAGTCGCAGGCGGCATACAGTCCGGCCAGTTCGGAATCGGACAGCATGTTCGGAATGTATTCGATCTCCGGGGAGAGCGGATTGGCCATGTACTCCGTGATCAGCTTCCGGCCCAAAAGACGCGCGTAATAATCCTCGCAATCCATGTCCTTGATCACGAGACAGACGTCGTCCCGCCGCTTAAAGGCCTGAACGTAAGCCGCCAGCAACACATCCAGCCCCCGCCGCTGCGAGGTTTCGCCAATAAAGAGAAATTTGAAGCTCTTGCTGGTTTTCAACTCATAGGGCGAGACGCCAGGTTTGAATACCGCGGGATCCACGCCCATGGGAATGACTCGCAGGCGCGCGGCATCGACGCCGCCAGCAATGAAGTTGTGGCGCACAAAATCGCTGGGCACCCAGACTTCGTTCACGTTCTCCGCTATGAGGCGAACCCAGTCCACCGGAATCGCACCCCACCCCCAGGTATTGCCTAAAATCTGGCGCCCAGCCGGGTATTCGTTCTTTATCGGGTGCCAGCGGTAGCATACATTAATATCGGCCGGACCGGGCAGCGGGCAATAGAAGTGGCGGGCCAGTTCGAGGAACTTTTCCGAGCCGGCGAGATCCAGTTCCTCAATCTGATACGGACCATGGGCGGGCGACAGCGTGACATTCTGTCCGCGGCTGATCAATTCGTGTGTGATTTCCCGATTGAACCTTGGGATTTTGCCATAAAAAAGCTGAAGACCACCCCAATGGAGGTTAAGCAGCTTGGCAGGCCTGGCTGCCGGTTCCGACTTCGACACCACGTCAATCACAGTCCGACGCTTCTCGTCCCAAGCTTGCCGGATCAGACCCACGGCTACGGGAGCCGTCGCAGCGCAGGAATAGTGTTCCTGCATGTACTGCGCCGCCGCGGCGCCCAGTTCACACCGCTCGTCGGCGCTCAAGGCGAATGTCCGGCGCAAGGCCTGCCGCATCGGCCCCACATCCAATGCCAGAAAACTCGCGCCACGCTGGTGCGGCATGTATTCGGCCATCTCCAGCGTCATGGGAATACGCTCGGTGCTGTTAGGCACGACTAGCGCTTGCGGCGGCAGATCGAAGCCCCAGCCGTCCGTAATGATCGCGGGCAGGTGTCGAATCATCGCTTCCGCAACAGGCGCGGTGAAAGTCGTGTCGGACGACACGTAAGCATGGCAACTGTCGATTAACTTTACCAGGTCCAAGCGAGTCCCCATTGTTTCGTCTAGGATCAACGATGCTTGCGAGCGGGTCTGAGCGCGCAGGCGTTGGATCATTTCCCGCAGATCGCGCTGCGGCTTTCCATTGACCGGATGCCACGTCGGATAGTTGATTTTCAGGACCAACTCCGCTTCGTTTGCATTGGGAAACTCTTCGAAGAAGGCGCGGATCAAGACGTCTAGTCGGCGGCGCGGGAGGAAGCACGAAATGTGCAGAAAGCGGAACGGCCCGGTGCTTGGCTCCTTCGTCCTCGCCGGCGGCACCGTGGAATAGTCCAGCCAGTTGTGCGGCCATTTGAAAGAGTGGATTCGGTTGGGATGGATTCCGCCGCGCAGCCAGGCTTGTTCTTCCGCGCCGTTGGCAACCCACACTTGGTCCATTTGATTGCAAATGAAAATCTGCCGCGCCGGTGGCGTGGCGGCGGTGGCATTGCTATCGAAGGTTGTCAGCATGATCCGCACGTGCGGTTCGGGAAGCCGCATCTTCGGCCAGACGTAAGTCGGCTGGTATGCAAAAATAGCCGTCACCGAACCGGATATCGGTGTGTGCTGCAGTGAGCGCAGCAGGTGGAGATCCCAATCGTCCAAACCCTCGGGGGGAGTAGGATTGATGAAATCCTCCTGCACAATCCGCACCTTGAGTCCGGCAAAATGCAACGCCGTTGCCCAAGTGCGAGCTAGTAAACCAAAACCTGAGCGCGCGTAGTGCGGCCCGTATATTACGACGGTGCCAGGGATGGGGGAGTTATTCATGGGATCAGTTCCGAGGCGTAGTGAGCTTATAAAGCGTGATGACTTCGTGCTTCAATTTTAAACCGTTGACAATCTGATTTCGGATTTCGTTCTGGTAAATGCGTGTCGAAATCAGGATAGCGCCTGGCAATTCCGTGAGAGCCGCGGGTTTGAGGATGGGGATGCCGTTGACTGTTTTCCCCTGATAGAGAGGATTCGAATCCACGATGGCTTTGAGATTCGCGCGGCCAAGCGCGCTTGTGGCCAGCAACCGAAGCGTATGAGCACCAGCGCCCCAAACAGTCACTGCGCGTCCGCTGGATGCCAATTCTTCCAAGCGAGGTTGAATGACCTCATTTTCCGACCGAGAGCGCTCAACGTAAAGTTTGAGCCCGCTAACGGTTTCCTCATCGAATAGCAAAGCGGGATTGGTGGAAACGATCTCCAGCTTTTCAAAGCATCCATGAAGAACCGGTGTCATCGTGCTGAGGCTGGGTCGAATTTCGGCTTGCTCGCAATGAATCGTCTTGAACCCATGCGCAGCCATGAGGTTTGAGAGCGATTGCGGACCGAAGAAATTAATATGTTCGGGACTGAACTCTTGAAATGGCGCATCGTCGCCCGAGCTGTAGCGGTTGGCATCTGGCACGGTGATGAAAATCCGGCCACGCGGCGCGAGCAACGTGCGGAGTTTTTCCATCGCAGGTGCGAGATCACGCAAGTGTTCCAACACGCCGACCAAAATCAGGAAATCAACCGATCTCTCCGGGAGCAGATTGTCCGACAGCGTGCCGCAGCGAGCAGTAACGCCGTACGCTTCACCGGCGATTCGGCAGCAAGCCGGTGAGGGATCGAGTCCCATGACTTGCTGCTGGCCGGCTTTCTTCAGGAGCGCCAGCAAGGCTCCAGTGGCGCAGCCGATTTCCACAATGTGCGGGTTGTCTTTTTGAAGATTAGGCAGGATTCTATCGGCCACGTCCTGGAACCGTTTGAGATCGTATTCATTGATTTTCCCCGCCATGGCGGGCTGTTCGTACTTGGACATATTACGGTAGTAGCCATCGAAAACCTCCTGGCCCGGAATGGCATCCGCGTAGCAACATCCACACCGACGGCAGGCAACAACGTCATAGCCATCATGAAGACTGTCCTCGGACATCCGGGCAAACTGTTGCGGGTATAACAGCTCCGTTTCGCCACTATTACATATCGGGCAGACCCGCTTTGGAAAATGCCGTTCAGGACTACTTTGGTTCACAGTTTGGTTTTGGAATAGATTCTCACCAGTAGCCGAAAAGAGAATCGTCGGCTTTTCTTCCTCTTCCGACGGTGAGTTCGCCAAAAGTCTCAAGCTGCCGAACGCACGTTCTGACTGGCACTTCGTTCAACCGGGTGCTCCGCCGCTCTTCAAAGGTTCCACGCATGGGGAAGGCTAAGCTTGCAGGGAGATCTGATTAAGCAGTCCCACAACCGATTTGGACTCGTTATTCCATGGCCGGGGGAAGAGGATGCCGCGAAGCCCCAAGTCTGCCGCCCCAGTCAGGTTGACCGAACTGTCATCCACCAGAATATCCCCTTGGCGCAGCCAACGAAGGAACTCGCCCTTGAATTGATCGTAGTGGAAGGGAGGGTCGTCCTGGCGTGGTGAAGGGACAAAATGGAACGAGCGAATCCATTTCCCAAAATAGCACATGACCCATCCGGCCGAGATATGGGCTGCCCGTAGCGGGACGGCCGTGAGGGCGACATGGCGAAACTGGTGCCCACGCGCCTCGAACCACTCCCGCACCTCGGTTGCTGGAGCGAGGCCAGCCATCCGAGTGAGCCGAAATTCATCTAGCGAATCCAAGTAGGCCTCGCGGCTTACGCCCAAAACGCGGTGAGGAGGGTTCTCCGTCAGTTCAGAGTAGCCAACCTGACATTCCGGATGCCGGGGAAGCCATTGTTGTTTGAACCAACTCTCCATGAGGTTATTCAGCACATCGTCCACATCCCAGACGATGGTTTTCACACGACCACCTCGTAATTGGGCATTGGCGGCACGATCATATTTTCGAGGAATTCCCTCCGGCTGAGGAACGGAGCCATGTCCTCCACCGGCTTGGAAATCATCCGGCCGTCAGAGCCAAGCACGCTCTTTACCTTGGGAGCGGTCTGTTCGTCGGGGTCCACCATGACCTCGCTAAGGAATGGGCCGTCCGTCGCGAGGGATTCTGCTACGCGAACCTCCAACTCAGCTTGGTTTGCAATACGGTTGTTACGAATCCCATAGGCATCGGCGATCCGCCGCATGTCCGGCAAGGTCAATCCGCTCGACGGATCACTGGCCACCAACCGTCCGCTAAAATAGTCCCGGTGCGTGGCACGCATGGAGCCGTAACCACGATTGTTAAGGATGAAATATTTGATGGGCAGGTTGAGGCGGCGTACCGTCTCCAAGTCCTGAATATTGAGTTGGAAGCCGCCGTCGCCGTTAACGCATACTGTCCGGCGACGACCGCTAGCGAGGCAAGCTCCAATGGTGTGGGGCAGACCAAAGCCCATTGCGCCAATGCCGGGACTGTTGAGCACACGTTGGCCGCGCTTTACCTTGAAGCTTTGGAGACAGACATCGGAACAAGCGCCGGAACTACCGGGCACCAGCAGATCGTCCGACAGCATCAACTTTGATAGAGCCTCCACCAAAACATAGCTGTTCACATACTCGGTCTGAGCTCGGTGCTCCGCACTGACCATGGGATAGGTTTGCTTCCACACCTCGCAACGTTGCCGCCAAGCTGAGCAGTCGGGCGGACGGAAGTTGATTGTTTGCCGCTCCAACTCCTGCAAGAAAATGGCCGCGTTGGCCGGAACCGCCAAGTCCACCGGGAAGCGAAACTTGCCGAGCTCGATCGGGTCAATGTCCACGATGACCTTCTTAGCCGCGCGGGCGAAGGACTCGCTTGCGTAGCCAATCTGTCCAAAATCCAGTCGCGCCCCCAGAGCGAGAATGAAATCCGAATTCTGTTGGATAAAATTTGCGCCTCGTTGCGCCAGCACCCCCGGCCGGCCGAAGAAGCTAGGATGGTCGTCCGGCAGGAGATCACAGGCCTTCCACGTGGTCAGCACAGGGATGCCTAACCTCTCCACCAATCGGAGGAAGGCTGGCTCGCTCTGTGAGAGCTTAATTCCGCAGCCGGCCAGGAGCACCGGACGTTGGGAGCGGCCTAGAAGTTCCAGAGCGCGGCTGACGGCGCAAACCAGTGTTTCGTCGTGCTGCTCTGGTCCCGCTTCAATCTGAGCGGCAGAGAAGCCCTGCAACTGCGCCGGGTCGATTGTCTGGGCCTGGATATCCAAGGGAACATTAATCCAGACGGGGCCAGGCCGCGCGTGACGGGCCAGGAAAACTGCTTTTTCCAGATGGTAGCGGATGGTCGAGGGATCGCGGACAGTGACCGCATACTTTGTGATGGGCTTGACGATGGCGGTGATGTCCACTTCCTGGAAGCCGAGCATCCGCATATCCGGAGAGGGCTTGATGTCGGCAGTCTTCACCTGTCCCGAGAGAATCAGGACGGGCACGGACTCCACCCAGGAACCCGCAACGCCCGTGATGGCGTTGGTGCTGCCCGGACCGGTGGTGACGAGGGCGACCCCCAAATTGTGAGTGTACTGAGCATAAGCGTCGGCAGCTACGGCTGCCGCCTGCTCGTGGAGGCATGCCACGTACTGGAGGCGGGGTTCTTTGCCAACCGAGTCCGTCAGATGCATGCACCCGCCGCCGGGCAGCAGGAAGACGTGGCGCACACCCTGCTCGGCGATGAAGGAACTGATGTAATCGGAAAGTTTCATAGGTCCATGATTCTCTGCGCCTTACGCCGCATACTGTGGCCAGAAAGTCAATTGGATCTTGCGATGGGGATCACGGTTGATGGCATCATCCTCGTACACTGAGTCTCCCGTCAGGTAGGTTGTGGCAATCTCCTCGATGATCACGCCACTCTTGGTTCGGAAACTGTGCCGCATGCCCCGGTTGATCGACAGTAAGTCACCCGTCTTCAACTCGTGCGTCTCCCCTTCCAACTCGACCGACAGATCCCCAAACAGGATGTGATAGCTCTCCTCCTTTTGCAGATGGTGATGCCGAGGATAAGACTGACCAGGAAACATGACGACCAACATCTTGGAGTACGCGCGGTTAATGATCTTGACTAAAACTGCGCCCCATTGGTCGAATCGCTCTATCCCATGGTGGTGCGAAATCTCCAAATCTACATACGGGGGCAAAGCGACCCGGCTCTCCTTGAGCATCGCGCGTAGCCGTTCCACGATCTGGGTTACTTGCTTGCAGAGTTCGCGGCCGATCAACCCGTCCAGCAGCAACGCCTCGTTCTTCTTGAAATCGCGCTCGGCGCAGTATTCGGTGTATTTGGACAACTCACGTGCCACCAATTGCCCGGGCGCATTGGGCATCGCCAAGAAAACACTCTCCTTGGTAATCTGCTCGCCCTTGCGAAGATCTCGAGCCGCAAACACCCCGCGGAACAGCGGACGCAAATCGGCCATTTCCTGTTCAGAAATGTCCCTGCGCCGTCCACTGACACCGCACATTCCGCGAGCGTCCGCTGCGGCTTCCAGCCAGCGGCGGGCTTGGGCTGGAGTGGCTGAATAGGCATTCAGTGCATACTTCTCAGTCGGCATGCCAATGTGCTTTTCGAATACCGTTGCGCCCTTGCCGATGGCGATGCGGACGCTGTCGCAATTGTCCGGATCCTCATGGGTCGAGAATCCGATCGGCAGGCCCGGATAGCGCTCTCGGAAAAGGTCAATCTGGTTGAGGGCTAGATGCTCTCGTAGGCAGGGATATTCGCCCACACAATGCATAAGTGTAAACTGCTTGTCGCGGTGGGTGAAGAATGCCACCACGCGGTCAATCTCCTCCAGCGTGGCCCCGGCGGTGGAGGTGATGATTGGGCGGCTTGTTTGCGCGATGCGCTCCAGCAGCGGCCAGTCGGTGAATGAACAACTGGCGATCTTGATGATGTCGAAATCCAGTTCCTCCATCAAATCCACGCTGGGTTCATCCCACGGCGTGCACATGGAGACGAATCCGTGGTCCTGGATCGACTCCTTGAGTCGCTTGAAATCAGCTTTGACCAGCTTCGTCTCTGTGAAACGCTTGATGTATTTGTAGTCCATGCGATTCACGTAGGCCGGGTGGAAGAACGAGTCGTGCCGGTGCTGAAGTTTGACGCTGAAGTGGAAGTCCAGCCCTTGAGTGATTTCCTTGAACGCTCGGACAATGCGCAGTCCATGTTCGATATCACCCATGTGGTTGTTTGCCATTTCAAAGATGAACAGCGGTGTCGGGATTCTTGTTAGCATATCAGTTTTTCAGTTTCAGTATGTGGTGGGTTTTACTCAGTTCTTGCATGATGTGCCGGTTCGCCGGTGTCTCTGCCAAATGATGGTCCGGCTTACCGCCTCCGTCAAGCCGATTTGCTGGCGAAGTCCCAGTTCTTCACGCGCTCGGATTGTGCTGGGCACGTAGCGCTCAGGCGGCTTTTGCCTGTCAGACTGCTTGGCGACGATGACTTCCACCTTCGAAGCCACTGCGTCGGCCACGAGTCGGGCCAGTTCGGCAATGCATAGGCCGATGTCGGAACCCACGTTGTAAGCGCGGCCGGAGGGGCCTTTCAGCAGAATCGTCCAGAGCCAAACGGCGAGATCGGCGGCGTAGAGGTAGCTGCGATGCGGCGTGCCGTCTCCCGCTACACGGATCGGACCACCCCCGAGAGCGTCGCGAATGAAGTTGCCGATGGCAAAATGGGCGTCTAGCGGAAGGTAAGGCCCCGCGAAAGCGAAGCAACGGGCGATCTTGGCTTCAAAACCAGGCTTGCGGCTCGCGAGGGCGCACATGAGCTCCGCCGCGCGCTTCCCCTCACCATAGGCCGAAGCTGGGGCGAGCGGGTCAGGCGCACCTGGATAATCCTCCCGGATGTGCGTCAGGTCGGATGGTTGGCGCCCATAGACCGCGCCGGAACTAACCAAAAGTAGTTTGCCTGTCCCGTGGCCGGCCGCGAATTCCAGCACTCGGCGGGTGCCATCTACAATCGTTGCAAACATCTCTCCCGGCTCAACTGGGGCGCTGGAGGTGGTTCCCGCGTGAATAACATGCGCAAACGGTCCATCGGGAAAGGAGAAGGTCCGCACATCACCGGCGAGAAACTCGATGTCGGATCGTTTGGCTAGGTGCGGAGCCTTGGCAGCAAAGCCGGCCGGATCGCGCGTCAATACCACAGCGTGAGCCTGCAGGCCGAGTTGGGCGTTCGCATGAGCAAAGCTTTCCAGGAGCCAGCAGCCGAAAAAGCCGGTGCCGCCAGTGATGAAAATCCGCTGACCGCGCAGTTCATCCCACAAGCCTTCGGTGTGGGTAAGGACATGATCGAGATCGTTGGCCAGAGAATTGAGATTATTCATCGGGAGAACTCTTTGCGGTCGTTTGAAGAGGACGGTTGCCGATACTCAAATACAAACACCTTAGGAACTCGGACTTGCTAAAGAGCCGGCGCGCGTCGAAAATGATCTGCCTGTCGAGTTGATCATTGAGTGGTGCGGCGCGCAGCTTGAGATATTCGGACCAGCGCGTGACCACGATGATAATGTCCGCTGACGCAACTTGGGGTTCCCATTCGGCAACATATTGAACTGCGAGGTCCGGCCATGATTGGCGGGCGTTTTCGATGGCCATCGGATCGTGCGCGAGAACGACGGCACCCTCAGTGACCAGATCCTGAATCACCTGCCGTGAAGCGGATTCGCGCACGTCATCGGTATCCGGTTTAAAAGCCAGTCCCAATACCAACACACGCCGGTTCTTCAAGCTGCCGGTGGCGCTTTTCAGGATTCTAACAATCTCATGACGTTGTTCATCGTTGACATGAAGCACGGACGAAAGAATGCGTGGTTCCACGCCCGCATCCCGGGCTGCGGCGCGAAGGGCTTGCACGTCCTTGGGGAAGCAGCTACCGCCGAAGCCGCAGCCGGGCCAAAGAAAATCGAGAATGCCCGGCTTGACTCGCTGGCCGCTGGACGTAATTGGACTCCAGCGCCTGTCCGCGTGGACACCAGCCATCACGTCATAAATGTCAATGCCGCCGATAGCGGCGGCGATGTTGGCCAGTTCATTCACCATAGAGATCTGCGTCGCCAGGATGGAGTTGTTGGCGTACTTGATCATTTCCGCAGTGCGTGAGTTGACCTGCAACTTTTCACACGACCACGGTTGATAAAGCTCTTGGAGAGCTTGCCATGTCTCCTCGGTTTCACACCCTAAGACGAATCGATCCGGTGACATGAAATCAGTGACCGCCTGGCCCTCGCGAAGAAATTCGGGATTCATTCCCAGTCCGAAATCACCCAAGCGTTTCCCCGATTCGGCTTCGAGCCAGCCACGCACCGCCGTATCCGTGGTTCCGGGAATCACCGTGCTTTTGACGATGACTGAACAGGGTGTGGAAGCGCCACGCAGATAAGCGCCGGTGAGGCGCGAGGCGGCCTCCACTTGCCGAAGATCAATTCGCCCCTCCGTGCAGGGTGTGCCCACAGCGAGCATGACGATCCGGCAACCTTTGAGCATTTCCACCGAAGCCAACTTGGCCCGGAACCGGCCTTCGGCAATGGCCGTCGACAAAAGCGCTTTCAGGCCTTCTTCATAGATATGCGGGATGCCTTGGTTGATGCGGTTGATGACGCTGCTGGAAAGATCCAGACACGTGACATCATGGCCCTTGGCAGCTAGGCAGACGCCGCTGACCAGCCCAACATATCCCGTTCCAACGACAGCGATTTTCATGCTCCCTCCGCCTTTTCAACCCGACAGGGACAAACTCGGACACAGCGCCGACAGTGAATCTTGTCATCTCTTGAAGGCACCTTGACGGTCAAGGTTCTGACCCGAGTCGGCACTAGGCGCCGCACACAGATGCCGGCAGGGATGCAAATCATATCACCCGCTTCAAACCAGTGTTCTCGGCCATCAGAAACTGAATGGTATCCCATCCGCCCTTCGATCACAAACTCATATTCAGTCACTTCCGGATGCCAGTGAAAAAGACCACCATCCCCTTTTTTATAAAAACAAAGAATGACTTCCGCCCGTTCGTCGCGAAAGAACGGATGAGGAACAGGACGACGCAGCGAGCCGACCATATAGATGTGTTTCAAGTCTTCCGCCTGAGCCGAATAGGCAGCAACCTTGATGGACTGAACATTAGCGGGCATTTTCAAGAGAGGCGTGTGATGGGAGCGGCGGAATGTTTTCCGCCCATTTGACTGTGGTCGTGCGGTTAGGTTCATCGGTGGTTATTTCCTATCCGCAAAGTGCTCAACTTCGCGCCAGTGGTCGAGGTAATAGTCCCGCGTGCGAAGAAGGCCCTCTTCGAGCGAGACTTTGGGCTGATATCCAAGGCGTTGCCGGGCTTTGGCAATGTTGGGGCAGCGGCGCTGGGGATTATCAGTCAAGTACTGCTGGTCATCGCTGACCTGGTGTACCACCTTTACCTCCCTACCGCACACATGGATAACCTTACGGGCGAGGTCCAACATGGAGACTTCCGGAGTTTCCGTGCCGATGTTGAAGGCTTCACCATCTTCCGTGCTGAGCATGACGCGGAGATAGCCCTCGATGGCATCGCTGGCATAGCAGAAAGTGCGGGTGGCCCGACCGTCCGATAAAAGCACCACGTCCCTGTGGTTTAGAACGTCCCGGAAGAAATCCGGGAGGACGCGGCGGTCGGTGATGCGCAATCCCGGGCCGTAGTTGTTGAACGGACGCACGATTTTCACAGGCACTTGATGGACGTTCCAGAAGGCGACGCAGAGTGTCTCACCAAAACGCTTTGATTCGTCATAGCAAGCGCGGGGACCGGTGCAACTCACGTAGCCGCGATAGTTTTCGTCCGTGGGAATATGCGCGCAGTCTGGGTCACCGTATATCTCACTCGTGGAGAAGAACAACAGGCTTTCGGCTGGGTTCGAGCGCGCGTGTTCGAGCAGACGCCGGAGGCCCCAAACGTTGGCATCCATCGTTTCGATGGGGTATTGGCGGTAATAGATGGGCGATGCCACCGAGGCCGCATGAATGACAAAATCAGCATGCGGATAGCTCTCACACCGGACGACATCGGTGGTGAGCACATCGAGGTAATCTCGAGACTTCAACTGCGCCAGCCATTCCGGCATCCCACGGAGATAATTGTCCATGGCGACAAGACGACAGGGACGGGAAAGAACCTGTTGGTCGTTCAAGGTGACAAAATAATGGACGAATTGGGTGCCTAAAAACCCGGCCGCCCCAGTGAGCAGAATGGTTTTCCCGGCAAATCGCTCGTTCAACTTCCCCGCAGCCTCGATAACGCTACGCGCGTCCTTTAAGTAATGTTTGTCCATGATATGCTTGAGGGATCGATACACATAGTTATTCCCAAGCGTCAACTCGGATGCGCTCAGGTGCCGCTCCGAGCGTCAGCAGGGCATTGGAAAGCACTTTGAGCATTGCCGGTGGCCCGGAGAGATAAAAAATGGTCCCTGAAGCTCGGAATCCATCCTCGACGGGAAAGTCTGCAGACAGGATACCGGAGCGGACTTTGACGCGGCCACTGAATGGCTTGACTGACTCCACGGTGCCGTGTTCGAGGCAATAGGTGGCATGGAAACATGGGGCCTGACCCAGAACGGCATCAAATTCCTCCTGGAAAAGTAGAAGGGTCGGGTTTCGGACACCGTAATACAGATGTACTCTCCCCCCGCGATTGCCGCTGAGTTCACCGATGAAAGCAGAGAATGCGCTGATTCCGGTGCCACCAGCCATGAGCACAACTTCTGGGTGAGCTTCGATAACAAAATCTCCATAGGGTAGCTTCACCCATACCTCGCTGCCCACCTGCATCTCCTGTTCCATCCGTTTCGTGAACACTCCATTAACCGAGTAGCAAATCAGCAGGCGATCCCGTTCCGTTGGATTGCTGGCAACAGAAAAGACGCGCGACTCCGGCCAGAAACCGGATGGAACGTATTCATCCAAGGCGAAGTGCAGAAACTGGCCGGGGCGGAAGGCAGGCACCTGGGTTTCCGGCTTCAGCTCGACCGTATAAACATGTCCTCCGTGGTCAGCAATTCGGGCGACAGCGCAGCGGATTTTGCGAGGTGCAGGCATACGGGCGGCTTTGGCTTCGCGACTTCAGCAGCACTCACTTCTTACGCAGAAAACCATCGAAAGCAGAAGCAACATGCTGCAAATGCGCCTCGGTCAATCCCGGGTAAACGCCAACAAAAAAGCTGTTGGTGGTGATAAGATCCGTGTTTCTCAAGTCGCCGACGACCCGGTGCGCTATGCTCTCGAACGCAGGATGAAGCAGGAGGTTCCCACTGAACAAACTCCGCGTCTCGATTTTGAGGTTCTCCAGGTGCGTCGTAAGCTCGCTTCGGGTAAAACCCGCGCCGGGTTTCACCGTGATTGGATAGGAAAACCACGATGGTTCGCTATTCTCGGTGCCATGCGGAAGAATCAGGCGATCCTGATAGGGAGCCAGCAACTCGGACAGCCTCCGGGCATTGATCCGGCGGGCTTTGACGAAGTGATCGAGTTTCTTGAATTGCGCACAGCCGACCGCCGCCTGCATGTCTGTGACCTTGAGGTTGTAACCAATGTGCCTATAAATGTACTTATGGTCGTACCCGAAGGGCAGTTTTCCGAGTTGCCATGCGAAGCGCTTGCCACATGTGTTGTTCTCGCCTCCGACACAGTAACAGTCGCGACCCCAGTCGCGGAACGAGACAGCAATTCTGGCCAGTTCCTCCTCGTTGGTGATGACACAACCACCTTCGCCCATGGTGATGTGGTGGGCCGGATAGAAAGAAATGGAAGAGAAGTGACCGAACGTGCCGGTCAACTTTCCCCGGTAAGTCGCCCCGAGCGCATCGCAGTTGTCCTCGATAACCCAGAGGTCGTGTTCGCGGGCCAACTTCATGACCACGTCGAGGTTAAACGGCACGCCAAGAGTGTGAGCCATCATAATGGCCCGCGTTTTCGGGCCTATGGCCTCTGCGATTCGTTCCGGGATGGCGGTGTAATCGCCGAGATTCACATCCACAAAGACAGGCACCAGTTGGTTCTGGACCATCGGTGCCACGGTCGTCGGGAAGGCAGCAGCCACGGTTACGACCTCGTCACCGGGCTTCAACCGCCGATGACCAAGCTTGGGAGACGTCAGAGCGCTAAGCGCGATTAGATTTGCTGACGAACCAGAGTTTACCAGCAGGGCACGATTGGCGCCCAGAAAGCCCGCCATTTCAGTCTCAAAGGCTTCCGTGAAACGACCCGCAGTCAGAAAGAAATCTAGCGCGGAATCAACCAGATTGGTTATCTCTTCGTCGTCGAAAACACGGCCTGCGTAATGCACAAGGTCTTTCCCTGGCGTGAAGTTCTTCTTGCCGAATTTGGCCTGATAATACTCCCGGGTCAGCCCGAGAATCTCTTTGCGTAGTTCTGTGGGTGTTTTCATAGATGACTGATCGGATTGTTGTTTGAATTAACTGCCAGACCTGCCAAGGCGCATGGTCGTCTGCCTATAAGCTCTTGAGTGGCCGGACAACCAGACGACTTTGTTGGCAAGGGCACTCTGATACATCACCACACCCTCCAGGGTGCCTGGCCGCTGACGTACATTTTCTCCAGCATCTGCTGCTCGCGGTAAGTGTCCATGCACTGCCAGAATCCCTTATGGGCGAAGGCGTGCACCCGGCCCGCCGCCGACATTCGAATGAAGGGCTGCTGCTCGAGCACCGTGGAATCATCCTCCAGGTACTCGCCGACGCCTTTGCTGAAAACAAAGAAACCTCCACTGATGTATTGGGATGGCGATTCGATTTTCTCTCTGAAAGCGGTGACCAGGGTGTTTTCCAGCGTCAGTTCCCCAAAGCGCGTCGCCTGGCGCACGGCCGTGATCGTTGCCAACCCGCCATGCTGTTTGTGAAACGCGATGGTTTCATTGACGTTGCTGTTGATCACCCCATCGCCGTACGTGGCCAGAAACGTATCGGAATCGATGTGAGTCAACGCCCGCTTCAACCGCCCGCCGGTTTGCGTTTCCTGACCGGTATCAAGCAGGGTTACCGTCCAGTCTTCCTCCGAATGATGGGTGTGGTGCGTTATTTCCGGCCTGGCACCCAGCCGCAGGGTCACATCACTGGTGTTCCAGTGATAGTTCCTAAAATAGTCCTTGATGACTTCACCTTTGTAGCCGAGGCAGAGAATGAATTCCTTGTGTCCATAGTGGGCGTAAAACTTCATGATGTGCCAGAGGATGGGACGTCCGCCGACTGGAACCATGGGCTTGGGCCTGAATTCAGTTTCTTCGCGCAAACGAGTACCGAGACCACCGCACAGAATGACTACTTTCATGGTTAAATGTGTTAGTTGGTAGTTAGCATGCCCTCGCAAGGGAGGAGTTTTGGTGAAGCAGCAGATTCAATTCCAAGCGAAATCTTGGCGGCCAGGATTTGCAGAGCTTCCAACGCGATCGCATTGGAGGGTTCCGCCGCGATGATCCGCTCATAGCACCAGCGAGCCAAGGCCATCTCGCCCAGTTCATACTGACACTTCCCAAGGTGCAACAAGAGGTTCACACCCGTCCGGATTGCTTTCCAGCAGGGCGCAGTAATGCTGGGCGGCGTCGGCATAGCGTTTGGCGGCAAAGTCGAGGTCGCCGAGCATCTGCCGGGCGGGGGGTTGTTGGGACGCAAGCTCAGGGATCGCTGCAAGGCCGCCTTGGCTTCATCCACCTGCTGGAGTTTGATCTGGACCATCGCCAATTGGATGTGCAGGTCCGGGTCGTCCGGGGTCTGGCGCACGACAGCAGAGAAAGTGGCAAGGGCGGCCGGGTATTCCTGTAATTGGAACTGGAGGCTACCGAGCGACCCGAGGAGCCGCGGGTAGTCGGGGTTAATCTGGACGGCTAGGCTAAGAAAATCACGGGCTGCCAGCCAGCCTTCGCGCGCGTGGTGTGCATTAGCAAAGCCGAGGACACGGTCAAACAGGGCCGCTCGGTCCGGGGTTGGCTTGGGAGGGGCGGACATGGCAGGCATAGGGTCAGGTGCTTCAAACTCACATTCTTTCGGCGTCGTTAGGCTTATGGCTGCACGAGATGAACACGGAAGGCGGGAAGACGGGAAGGAGACGAGGCAATGATCCCGTTTGCGCCGACTGCCGTCGGCGGCTACTTTGGAGCAGGTTTACGCTATTCATGCTGTTGGTTGCTTAGCAATGGGTGTGCCGACTCGGCAGCAGGCGGAAAAAAGCTTGGAAACGTGGTAATTATGGCCATCGACATCCTCCGCAGACGGCTTCCGACCGGAAAACGCGCCGGCTGCCAGGCAAGATTTGCCATCGGTGGCAGGCAGGATTTGCCCACCACGCCAGGTTAGCACCACCATGAGGCGACACAACGGGGTACAGTTAGGCAAACTCCGTTCGGCGGGAGCGATGATAGAAAATTGGAAGCCGTTACTTTGGCTTAAACTGCAGAAACAAAATCAGCTCGCGCCAGAATGTTTCCGCACGAGCTTTTGCACGGCGGGCAAAATCACGAGGACGCAAGTATCAAGGACGACTTTCAAGGTAGGGCTTGGCGCGGCGCAGCGCGAGGGAACGGCGCTTCCGCTCCACGCAAGCCACCGCGTAGCAATTATGGACGAGATGGGGACGCCATGTGATCTTTCTTTTCTTTGCGGTTAACCCTGGAAAAAGCAGTTTAACCACGGATGGGCACGGATGGACAGAGTTTCTTGCCGCCGACATGATTCACCCGGACGGTGAGCCTCGCAAAGAGTGTTTTCATCGGGCGCATTCGTGAGTCCCTGGC
>Ga0194044_10000587_pt1 | contig 18209 bp, 14 predicted proteins | sample JunL4417m_MetaG_FD_155460 | JGI IMG/M metagenome (GOLD analysis project Ga0194044, IMG submission 155460) | Anoxic zone freshwater microbial communities from boreal shield lake in IISD Experimental Lakes Area, Ontario, Canada - Jun2016-L442-17m | ecosystem: Environmental > Aquatic > Freshwater...
TCCGAAGTTTTTCATGGTGCTGCTGTCATAAGTAAAACTGAGCTGGTTTTTGAGGATGTCGCCTTTTGCGCCAAACAGATTGGCAAGCTGGGGCTTGGCGGCATTATCTTTTTCAAGCAGCCGCACCTGAATCACTTCGTCCGTGTTGGCGCTGGAAAGGGAAAGGCGGGTGTTGAAGCGGCCCTGAATCTTTGAAAAATCCTGGGCTTTGGAGGCTTTCATATCTCCCAGAATGACATCAATGTCTTCCTGGGAAGTGACAATCACCCATGCCCGGCCTTCGCACAATCGGCCCAAATCTTCCACAAGGGTTTGAAGATTAAGCATCAGATGGGTATCGCCTCCGATAAACTGGCCGATTTCATCCACAAAAAAAATGATTTTGTGGTTTTTGGACTTTGAATCCAGATACGACTTGATCCGGTTGGCGAAATTTTCAACAGATACGATCAGATGTTTTTCTGCATTTTCAAAATGTTCCCTTGCCACTTCTTTACTTTTATCCAGAACGATGGATAATGCCTCGATGATTTCATCCTGAAGAAGGCTGTAGGCATCCCGCTCATTTTCCCATCCTGATCCATATATCTCCGCAAACTTGTTCTTGAATGCCTCGTATTTGCCTTTTTTATCAAGGTAGCGTTCCAGTTCTGCAACGTACAGGGACTGGCTGCAATAGCCGAGGCTTTCGTTAAAAACACGCCAAAACACGGACAGGAGGGAGGCCCTGCCGTCACTGGCATCGGCCCGGCTATCGATATTAAACAGAATAACATCCGTATCCCTATCTTGACCGACCGCCCGCCGGAGATCCGCAAACAGCATGGCATCTTTTATTTTGTCCTTAAAAAAATCGATGGCATTTTTACGGGTCCCGGAAACCGCATCATGGGCCTCCCTGTTCCCCAAAAGATATGACAAAATCTTAATGAAGTGGGATTTACCAGATCCGAAAAAGCCGGACACCCATACCCCCATGCGGTCGGTGAGGGTCGTATCTTTGGCATTATCAATGACGGAAAGATAGGCGGATAAAAATTTTCTGAAATGCTGATCCAGTTCACGGGTGATTACATATTCGTCAAGTTCCTGCCAGATGACGGATTCATTTAGCTGATCTGCTTTGACCACGCCGTTGATGGGGCGGGTAATGTCCTTTTTAAATATGTCCCTGATCTGCATGAAGATGATCCTCAAAAAAGAAAAGTATGAATTACGTCGCCAATTGAAATGCCCGATAATAATTGGCCTCTTTAAGTTTTCCAAATAGTCTGAGCCCCAGGCCGGTATAAATCCCAGGATAAAACATAACCAGAGGTGTATTTTCCATGTGCGAATGAAGATTGTTTAACAGATTATGGCTCCGTAGCAAAGGGTATGCGCTGCCAACGCCTGAAACCAGGATAAGGTCGTGATTTTGGGGATCTGCTTCTTCCATAAACGCTTTTGAAATGTTTTTAGGGTCTAATGGCCCTTTGATTAAAGAGCCGAGCAATTTCTGATCACCATCTTTTTTTTGTATCGCTATGGAGCGATCCAGCAGTTTTCGGGACTTTAAATACGCGAGGATAAGTTCAAACAAATTGATATGTTTGAACTTTAAGTCAGGTTTCTTTTTGGGGAGTTGGCGAATGATGAACTGAATATGTTCTCTTACTTCCATTTCATGTTCAGGCGGATAATCAAAGATATAAAATCCGATTTCATTGCCCAGCCCTTTATTCTGCAGTAGCGCATCGGATGTTAACCGGTCGATAATTTTATCCAGCCGGCGTTTCAAGTTGTCCATGAATCATCCTTATATTTTTCAATGGGTTACTTCCATACAATGCAATATATGATGCTCCGGGTTTTTGAGAAGGTATTGCCGTATTTCCGGAATCACCAATACGGGCAATAACTGGAGATTTTTTGTGCTATCAATATATTTCGATTCGGCAAGGATTCTGAAAATTACTTGCTTGAGTTTCGCTCGTGTTGACGCTGTCCATCGCTCTATACCTGGATCAACCTGGGCGCAAGTTTCAATAAAATCTTTCCAGTCTTTATTATCCAGTTTTTTGATAAATGTCCGCCAGTGCTGCCGAATAACCGTATCCATGAAATCGCCGAGCAGGGGACTGTGTTTGATGGCGGCTGCCAGAAGCGCTTGAACCGTAACATCAGAGGAGCCCCGCACGATGATATCCCATAATTCGGGTTCCATTAGCGACAAACGATTTTTGATGAGTCTGGCCTGGCGTTTGGCCGTCGCCGGGGACCGTTTCTGTAAGATATTGTCAATGACAATGGCCTGATGCCAGGCATCCGCATTGGCATTGTCGAGCAGGAGACGGGCAATCTTTCTGCTCTCCATTGTAAGAAGAGATCCGGCAACGATTTCACCGTTGTATCTTTGGGTATGTGATTTTAACATTAGATAAAAAGGGTTCCTCGCTGTTTGGTATTCAAACAATTCCCAGTGACAACCACATAAGAGATTTGATGGATGAAGTAAATCCCTCTTATATTTTCCCCATATTCATTTATATCTTGATTTTCGTGTATTTCGTGGTTTAAAAGTATTTTCACGGTCAAGAATGCCGGTTTTTTCTATTTCTCTTAGGTGATTTCCAGCAAAAAATACCCCCATTGTCTGATTCGGATTTTTTCTATGCCTTGATCATCGTTTCGGCCAGGCATTTATCCGTGTCTCGCCGCCATCAGGCAATAGTAGGGGCGAATCTTGTATTCGCCTTTCGATAGGGCGAATACAAGATTCGCCCCTACGAAATAAACCCAACTGGCCGAAACGATGGTCAAGGCCGTATATTCTTTATTGGAAATCACCTTATCTCAGGTGGGCATCAACTGTCACTTTCACCCTGATATACTCTCTGTCTGGCATCTGCCGCCGATTTAAGCACCCCGACATGAACATCCACATAATCAAATATCCGGGCCTGGTGTTTACCGGGCGACGGGCGAAGCACCCTGCCGATATATTGTAGCACCCTGCCGCTGAAGCGGATGGGGGTTGTCAGAAAAAGAGACGACAGATTCGGGCAGTCAAATCCTTCACCAAGGAGCTGACCGGTTGCGATCAGAACTTTGATGTTTCCCTCAGCCAGCTCTTTAAGAATTTGTACCCTCTGGCTGGCATCCACATCTCCGGTCAGCACTTCGGCGGTGATCTTATGCCGGAAGGTCAGTATGGCTCTCAGGGTTTCACAGTGATGTTTTCTATCTGATAATACCAGGCAGATACCGTCTGTTTTTTCCGCCTCGATCGCCACGTCCGAGGCGATCAGGCGGTTGCGCAAGTCGTCCGCCGTCAGCTCCGCCAACATTTTGCTGTAAGCTTTTGTCGGGTCATGACGAGCCTTAAACTCTGTCTGGCGCACCACAATTTCTGCATCCAGAATATCACCGGAATCAATCAGTTGATTCTTGTTAATCGAATACTGAACATCTCCCAGGTGCCAGAAGATCAATTGAGACAGATTATCCCTGCGCCAGGGCGTGGCGGATAACCCCATCATATATTTTGAATCAAACAGCGAGACAGCCTCGGTAAATGTCCGGCTGGGGCACCGGTGACATTCATCGACAATCAGAAACCCGATGTGGGGCGCGATTTCCTCAGCGCATTTGTACAGCGATTGAATCAGGGCGACTGTGATGTGTGTTCCTATTTTCTTTTTCCCGCCGCCGATCCGTCCAATTTCTGCTTCTGGAATGTTCAAAAATGTTTCAATGCGATTTACCCATTGATCGGCCAGATCCTGCGTGTGTACGATTATCAGGGTCGGTTGTCGCCGGTCGGCTATCAATGCCAGGGCCATGATGGTTTTACCGCTTCCGGTCGGCGCAGAAAATGTGCCAAAATGTTTTGGCCCCAGGGCCTCGACTGCGGTTTTCTGAAACGGTTTCAGCATTCCGGTAAAGGTAAAATCAAGCAGGGAAAGAGTTCGCCGGTTATCGTGAATCAGGTACTCAATGCCATCTTTTTTACAGCGGCGGATCAACTGCCCCATGTATCCCCGCGGCAAGATCAGACCGCCGTCCGGTGTCCGTGTATAAAAGCAAAGCGTCTTGGGGGTTTCCCGGTTCCACCTTCCCATGCGGTCATTTTCCAGCCATTTGGGATTAGGAATTTCCAATTGATTGCTCAGGAGTTGATCAAGAGTATCTGGAATTTCTTCAAGCCGAATATCCTTGCAGATCGTTATCTGAAGAGGTTTTGCAGTTAGCATGGTTTTATGATGGGCTATAGCCCGGCCCGTTTCTTGACCAGAAGAAGACCGGGGCTGTTATGCAGGTACATGAGGGAAGAAGCATGTCCGGCGTTAATAAAAAATGTTTCCAGATCATCAAAAAGGACTTTTTTATTCGGCCAGGTAAATTGTTTTTCACGGTTTTTCATAACATTCCATGCGGATTCCGCCGTAGAGTTGTCCGAAAAAATACGAATCATTGCTGCATCGCAGAGAAACATCTGGCAGACAATCGGCTTTATCCGCCACAGACAGCCTTGCGGCCCCAAATAAACACATTTGGGGCCGGCATTTGGTTTTTGGAGAACCGTCAACAGAAACTTTCGTTCATCCGAAGTGGAAAACAAGGCGTTTATAACGATATCCGCAAAAAAAGTGATGATGCCTTCCCTGGAACAGCAGGCGCTGAGGTTGTTTTGAAAGCATTTTTGCGTACAGACAGTTGCAAAATAGGCATTAAGAAAGGCATCCACATCATCCCGGAACATCAGATATTCGCAGGATGCTGTTTTCAGGGCTTCGATCTGGCCCGAAAACAGCGTATCTATATGTGTTGATGCCATAAGAATGGCTTCATGCTGCTCCTGCTGATAGGGACTGGTCAGCATTTAGTGGCTGCACTCGCCATCTGGGCCATGTCCGGAACAGGTCAAATCCATACTGAAATCAATTAGTTTACCGGTTTTGATCCGTTCCAGATTTTCCGAAACGCTACCCTCGACACCCCGATACACCTTGATATTGGCAGCCAGCAGTTTTTGAAGCGCGCCTTTGCCGATGCCGCCGACTACAATGGCATCAACGGGTTTTCCGTTCAGCGCCTTCAGGGGCTGACACTGTCCGTGAACATGGTCTCTGTCTGGATTGATCACGGTTTCAAAATTGTCAGACTCCGTATCCGCAACAATAAAAAATGTGGCAGATCCAAAATGGTTGAATAAAGAGCTTTGCAGGCCGAAATTCTGTTGGGTTGGAAAAGCAATTTTCATTTCATATCCTCTTGATCATCAAAAATGTTTTTGTTGTCGGTATGTTGAGAAAAAGCATAAGGAATTATCGTCAGACTTTTCTCTATCAGGTCAAGCAGTCCCGAACTCGTAGGATAAGACGGTTTCACAAAAAATCAATTTTCATCCCTAATTGTATGCCTTTTTTGATAATACTATCATTGTAAAAATGTATCAACACGAATCGTCCCTCCCCACAAGGATACCTGTTGACAAAACATCAATCCCGAATTAGATATTTTCTGAATATTGTTGTTCATTCATGAGACAGGTTAAATGCCACCAGTGTTGTTGAAAAGACGAAACAACTGATTCGAGGATACCATGATCATTGATTTTCATACCCATATTTTTCCAAAAGATATCTGCGAGCATCGTGATAACTATTTTCCGGGCGAACCGGAGTTCAAGCTGCTGTACGACTCCACCAAATCCAGGTTGGTGGGTGCTGCCGAATTGATCTCTACCATGGATGAGCAGGGAATCGACAAATCCGTGGTGTTTGGTTTTCCATGGAACCGCTTTGAGACCGCGCAGTTTCAAAACGATTACATATTGGAAGTGGTTCAAACCCATCCGGATCGTTTGATCGGATTTTGCTGCCTGAATCCATCGCATCCTTATGCGGCAAAAGAGGTTGACCGATGCATTCAGGGGGGGCTGAAGGGCGTTGGAGAGCTTGCGTTCTATCAGTCGGGAATCGACGAGCCGGTTTTAAATGCACTTTCTCCGATCATGTCCCTTTGTGCGAAAAATCGCCTCCCCGTATTGATCCATACCAATGAACCGATCGGTCATGCATATCCTGGCAAAGCACCGATGACGCTCTCCGAGATTTACCGGATGGTGCAGCGCTTTCCACACAATGTGATTATTCTTGCGCACTGGGGGGGAGGGCTGCCTTTTTATCACCTGCTGAAAAAGGAGGTCAAGGAAGCCCTTGAAAATGTCTATGTGGATACCGCTGCCTCACCTTTTCTTTATGATCGTGCAATTTATCAGGTTGCCGCAGCGGCTTTTGGATATGAAAAAATTCTTCTGGGCAGCGATTTTCCATTGCTGAAGCCCTTGCGATATATAGATGAAATGAAAAAAGCCGGACTGCAGGATGGACACATTCGTGCGATCTGCGGGGAAAATGCTGCAAAGCTGCTATAGACTTACGTTTCGCTTATCTGGCGGAGCAGTGCGTAATCGATATAGTGCAGTCCTTTATCTGTTAAGCCATCGCTGCAGCGTGAGACCAGCAGCTCCACATACCCATCAATGCGCCGCAAGGACACCCGCAAATCGTGAGATACTGAGTAGCAAAACGCTTCCAACTCCTTGTTGGCCGACTCCAGTTGCGCCGTGCGGTCGATCACCCGCTGCTCCAGTTCGGCGTTTAGCCTGTGAATTTCCATCTCATTTAGTGGTAAAGTAGGGATCGAATATTTTATCAATCTGCGTTGGATCAATTCCCGTTCCGGTGTCTGACAGGGTGATGCACGCGTATCTGCCAGCCAAAATAGTTAGGGGGATAGATTTGCAGTGTCTTCATCGTGTTTTCCGTTTGCACAGTTCTTTTGTCATCGCTTGATTCAGCGCATCGAACTGCGCTTCCAGCTCGGCCATACAGGTATTTACGGCATTCAAGTCGCCGGCCCTTCCCGCCATTTCCATCTTGTAAGCCACCTCCATCAGGCGTTTTCCTCCCACGTTGGCCGATGCTCCCTTGATGGTGTGGGACTGGCGTTCAGCGCCTGTAGCGTCTTCAGCTTTTAGATAACCCTTTAACGCTTCGATCTGCTGCGGGATGTCTTTCAGAAAGCTTTCGATTATGATCATGGCCAGGTCCTCATCACCCATCAAACGGGCCATCATACCCGCCCTGTCGAAAATCAATGATGAATCAGGAATGACAAATGATGAATTATGGATGGTCAATGATGAATTATCTCCACCTTCAGCATTCTTTTTCCTGCATTCATCATTCTCCTTAGGCAGCCATTTTTCCAGCACTTTAGCTAACTCTTTGGGCGACACCGGCTTAGTGACGTAGTCATTCATGCCCGCTTCCAGACAGCGCTCCCGGTCGCCCTGCATGGCGTGAGCCGTCATGGCGATAATTGGAATTACGAATGATGAATTACGAATAACGAATAATGAGGAAGAAGCGTCTGTTTGAGCTTTATTCGTAATTCCTAATTCGTAATTCCTAATTATTTTTGTGGCCTCGATCCCGTCCATTTCGGGCATCTGCACGTCCATCAGCACCAGATCGTAGGGCAGGGTTTCCAGCGCAATGATCGCTTCCGCACCGTTTGCCACAGCGTCCGCACGCAGACCCATTTTTTTCAGGATGCTCAAAGCCACCTGCTGGAAGGGGTCATTCTCATCCAGCGCCTGGTAGAGGCCCTGGAGCGCTTTGGGGCCATCCTGCGTCTCTGCCGGGCGCATGCCCCAGAGACCATGCGGGTAGTCATGATTTCGCGGTTGGTGGTAATCAGTACACGCACGCCGTGCAGGTCGGCGGACGGGATATTTTCCGAACGCGTCCCCTCGGCCTGTCTGCCAAAACGTGCGGTGAACCAGAACTCCGAGCCTTTGCCTTCTTCGCTGTTCACACCGGCCTCACCGCCCATCAGCTCGGCCAGTTGTCTGGAGATGGCCAGACCCAAACCGGTTCCACCGTATTGCCGCATGGTCGGTGCGTCCACCTGGCTGAACTTATCAGATCGAAGTCCAGTATCTCCAGATCGAGCTTCTTAGCTTCGATCTTGGAGAAGTCGAGGATATCGTTGATCAGGCTGAGCAACGATTCGCCGCTGCTGCGCACAGTCTCGACATAATGCCGCTGCTCATCGTCAAGTTCGGTATCCAGCAATAGCCAGGTCATGCCGATGATGCCATTCATTGGAGTTCTGATTTCATGGCTCATATTCGACAGGAAATCGCTCTTGGCGGCGCTGGCGGTGTTGGCCAACGTCGCCAGGCGATTCGACCGTACTGTGACCTCCACAAGAGAGATGTTGATCTCATTGAGTTCCGCCGCGGTTTTCTGTAGTTCAACAGTCCGCTCGGCAACTAAGCGCTCCAGTTCATCTTGTCGATTGAGGGTCAGGCGGATGACAAAGGCGAATGCTGCGGTAAGCGCCAGTCCAATCAGGAATGCCTGCCCACCAGCCCGCATCGGGTGCATGTTCATGAACTCCGGCCCCGCATGGGCGGTCACGGCGAAAACCTTGCCAAAGGCAAAGATGGGCCTCATCATGGAAGGCCCTGTGGCCGGGGGGATAACCCAGGAGGTGGCGAGCGGGTCGGGCGCTGCGTCCTTGCGCACGAGCGAAAGTCCAAGAAGCGCCATGTTATCCGAAATCCCGCTAATCAGAGTTCCCATTCGCAGCGCGGCCATGGTGAAGCCCAGGAGGCGCTTGGGATCATCGCCCCCAAAGACGGTCCGGTAGATCAACATTCCCTTCTGGCTGCCCGTTTCCTGCACCAGGGTGATGGGATCGGTGGCGGTGGACAGATTGCTGCGCACCGCTTCTTCCAACGCCGCTCGGCGCAGCGGCTCCGAACCAAGGTCATAGCCCAGGGCTCGTTCGTTGCCCGCCAGAGGCGCCACCTGGAAAACGGGATAGTACACTTGACGGCCGGTGGCCGGCGCGCGCATTCCCTGAGCGTCCTTCTCCCAGATTTCGAACCCCGTCAGGCCTGCGGCGCGGGCCACTGCTTCGAAGCTGACTTTGTCCGCTGAGGGCACGGCCGGAATCCACTCCCAGACAAAGATTGACGGGTTTTTGGTCAGATATGTCGTGAACTGCCGGAACTCCTCAGGAGTGATATTCTCACCTTTCTCGTAAAAGTGCGCCAGGCCCTCAAGTTCGGCGCTCCGGAGCGTGCGCAGGGTTGTAGCGATCGATTCTGTCCGGCTTTCCGCCAGTTTTGCGAAAGTTTCGCTGTAGTAGCGAGACTCGAACGTATGGGCCATCCATGCTGCAAACAGGGTCAGCAACAGTCCAACCACGACCATCAGACCCGGTTCGAGATGTAGCATCCAGCGTAACGGTGCATGGGCGAACCGGGCCCGTCGGGCAAACAGCGCCGAGCCTATCAACAACATCGCAGCCAGCACCAACGTGAGCAACGTTGGCGGCAGTGCGGCGCGGGCCAGCATCCAGTTCCAGTCTCGTGCGTCGATATCCATGCCCAGTACGGCGAGAGTACTCCCGGCTCCCTTGTACGCCCCAGCACAGATGATCAGATCGTCCACCAGTTCGATATATGTGGTCTTGGTATCTCGCAGGTTGTTGGCGGGGTTTTCGTATTCGTAATCCACCCAGCCGGCGCCTTTGGACAGAGCGACTTCCTGGATATCCCTGCGGAAATACTTGCCCCCGTTCCAATCCTTCATATTGAGGAGGTTTCTGCCGACCAGTTCCGGTTTTACCGGATGGGCCAGCATGGTCATGCCTCGGTCGTAGGCGAACGCGTATATGTCGCCCTTGCAGAAATCTCCCTGCGGATTGTTGATTTCCTTCAGGATAGACTCCTTATCATTCTTTCGGTAGTAATTTACGGCCTTGCGCACCATCGCCTGGGCATCAGCCGGGATGGCGAGGTTGGACGTAGCCGTCTGCTTATCATAGATTGGTATCAGTCCCGAGACCCAGGTACCCCTACTGTCAGTGGTTGGCCCTTCGACCTTCTCGGTGTAGCGGGCAAAGACACTACGGTAACTTTCAGAAGCGTCCGCATAGACCTGTCCGGGGGGGGAATAGTCCTTCGAGTTGGCCGACTCGCTGTCCACAAAGAAGAATATCGAGCCGTCGGCCTTGCGGCCCACAAGATAGAGGAACCGGCATTGCGGGATGACCGAACGGAGCGTGGCGAGCTGGTCCTTGATCCGCAGGTATTCGGGCTTCTCCAGGTTAGCGTCCGTGCCGTTGAGGTTCTTGATGCGGTCGAAGTTCAGCGCCTGCTCTACCAGCCGTGACTGCTGGAGCAGGTCGACGCGCATCTCACGGTCAGCACGGTCGACCATCCACCATACAAACAGTGCTCCGGCGGCAAAAATGGCCAAGAGCAGCGCCAACGTCAGGCGCGGTTTTTTTATATCGTAAAATCGGGTTATATGTTGATCAGTCATGCTAAAATACCTTCCTTGTTTCTTCGCTGTTCATTGCGAGGTGATCCGCATTTTCCCCTTCAGCTTTATTTGCCGATACGCGGCTGATCGTGTCGCTAAGCCCATTACGCTGATAAGGCTTTCCCAAGAATGCATTGGGACGTTCCGGATGTTCACCTGCCATAACCTGCGCCTCGTCGTAGCCGCAAGACAAGATATTTGTTTGTTCTCCTTGGCTTTTTCCCATCAAAGGCGGGCGGGCACAGACCGCGCCTCTACGAAATTCTCCAACCGGAGCGGTCAAAACTCGATTGATCGTTTCTCTGAGACCCTTAAGCTGATACGGTTTACCCAGAAATGCATTGGGAATTTCTGTATGTTCTTCCGCCATAACCTTAGCCTCGTCATAGCCACTGGACAGGATCACCGTGATATCAGGTGAAAGCTTGCGCAGCGCAGCCAGAGTATCCCAGCCGTCCATACGCGGCATCGTTAAATCGGAGAGAACACAGCATATCTCATCCTGATGCAGTTGGAATATCTCCACCGCCTCAACCCCATCTTTTGCTTCAAGTACCGTATATCCCAGGCGAGTGAGCATCTTTTTAGCTATGTCGCGCACCGGCTCCTCATCTTCGATAAGCAGCACCATGCCGCCGCCTTCAATCTTGGAGACTTTTTCTGCTTTGCCGGTCTGTAATGCTCCAGAAATGGTAGGTAAGTCGTGCCGGCAAGGAGGTTCTTCAGTTGATACCGGTAAAAAAATACGGAAAACACTACCATGGCCCTGTTCACTTTCTACCGTGACTCCACCGCCGTGAGCTTTTATAATTCCCATTACAATGGGCAACCCCAGTCCACGTCCGGTAAACTTTGTGGTGAAAAACGGATCGAAGATATTCTCGATATCCTTGTTTGAGATTCCGCAGCCATTATCCGATACTTCCAGGCAGGCATAGACGATTTCCTTCGGCTGCCAGTCTATGGGCAAACACTTTAAGGCTGGAATATCCGCATGAGAAACCGTTTTGACTGTCATGCCAATGGTGCCCCGATTGTCAGAAATGGACTCCCAGGCATTGGTGATCAGATTGGTAAGAATCTGGCGCATCTGGCCTGAGTCTGCATGGATGATCGGACCGGAAGAGGGGAAATCGGACTTAAGGAGCATTCCTTTCGGAGCTGCCGCATGAAGCAGGGTAAGGGTTGTACGGCAGGCTTCGGACAGATCCACGGGTTCTTTCCTGCCGGACGTTTGCCCAAGATAAGTCAACATCAGTCCGCTAACATCTGCTGCTTTGCGAGCCGCTTGCATGGCTGAGACCAGGCTTTCGTTTGAATTTACACCCAGTGGCAGGTCATCCATGGCTATTTCAAGGTTTCCCATCACTGCATAAAGCTGGTTGTTGAAATGGTGGGCAATGGCCCCAGCCATGCGTCCCAGGCTATCAGCCTTTTGAAGCTGCCGGTTCTGTGCTTCGAGTTCCACCTTTTCCACCTCGGCCCGCTTGCGTTCGGCGAGCTCAATCTGTATCTGGTCATTGGCGAACTGCAAGTCAACTGCATTTTGTTCTATTATGGCGCGTATCTGCTTCATTTCCACGTTGATTTTTACACGCGCCAGCACTTCTTCGGCTTGAAATGGTTTTGCAATATAGTCAACAGCCCCCACAGCAAACCCGCGTAGAATTTCGTCGGTTTCTTTGAGAGCGCTAAGAAATAAAACAGGGATATCTCGTGTGGCTTCGCTACTTTTCAACTGGGCGCAAACTTCGTACCCGCTTATATCAGGCAATCGAATGTCGAGCAGTACCAGATCTGGCAGTGCTGATTGGATGGATGATAAGGCTTCTATCCCTGTTTTTGCAGCTCGGACACTGTATCCGCGTTCGGAAAGTAATTGAGATAGTAACCGCAAATTATCCAACTGGTCATCTACTACTAAAACAACGCCTTTGTTTTCATTGTCTTTCATGTTTTAACACACCTTTGCACAAGCGATTTTTTTACTGTTTCATAATCAAAATGATCAACACAAAAATTCAACTCTTTTGCCAGAACCGGAAATTGGTTACTCAGTTTTTGTGCTATATCTGCAATTTTCATGGCATCGGTATTGTTTGCCGCAAGCAGCAGTTTTGTGCATATATCCTCATCCAAGGAACTCAAATCCAATGTATGGTTTTCCATAACAGTTATTTGCGCCATTTCTTCCACATTTTCATCATACCTGTATTTCAGTTTCAAGTATTTTTCCATCATAGCAAAAATAGCGGTTTCACGATACGGTTTACCCATAAAATCATCACAGCCGGCATCAAAAACTTTCTGGCTTTCTTCCTGTAATACATGTGCTGATAAGGCTATTATTATTGTATTTTTCCCAGCTTCGGTTGCTTTAATAATTCGAGTGGCTTCCATGCCGTCCATAATGGACATACGAATGTCCATCCAGATAAGATTTGGTTTCCATTGCTCAAAAATGTCAACAGCTTCTTTTCCATTTACAGCTTCACGCACCTCAAAACCCGTTAATTTTAATAGTGTTACCAAAAGGGTGCGACTATCGTCAGTATCTTCCGCAACAAGAATTCTCGGAATTTGCTGACCTGTTTCCAAACCAATTATTTGCTGTTTCTGCATTTTTGTTTTATCTTTGAAATCCTGTTTGATCCCTTGCTGTACGGGAATTGAAAACCGGAAAATACTCCCCCTGTTAATCTGGCTTGTAACCGATATTTCGCCCCCCATCATCTTGACACAGTCCTGACTGATTGCAAGTCCTAATCCGGTGCCGCTCTGGCTTTTTCTGCCACTATCGGTTTGCACAAAATACTGAAACAATTTATTGACTTCTTCCGGGGCGATTCCGTGTCCGGTATCTTCCACCTCTACCTGCAAACAGATTTTGTTCTGCGGCTCATCTTGGGTTGAAAAACGAGCTGTTATGCCACCTTTGCGGGTAAATTTAACCGCGTTTCCCAGAAGATTTGTCAGCACGATACGCAGTTTTGTTTCATCGGCAATAATATATCGGGGAATTTGTTCTACACCCAGCAGTTCAAGCGTCAAATCTATTGCATCGGTTCTTAGCCGAAACATTTTTTCCAAATCATAAATCATCTGATGCAGGTCGAAATTGCAAGGTGAAAGGGTCGTGCGTTTTGCTTCTATTTTGGCGATTTCGAGTACTTCGTTAATCAGCGACAGCAAATGTTCGCTGCTGCGATTGATGGTATCCAGATATTCTTTTTGTTTCCGCGAAACCGTGGCATCCCTTTGCATGAGTTGTGAATATCCTAAAATGGCATTCATGGGAGTGCGGATTTCATGGCTCATGTTGGCAAGGAACGCGCTTTTCGCCTGATTCGCATCCTCCGCAATCTTTTTCGCCTGTTCCAGTTTTTCTTCACGCTGCTGTATTTCGGTTATAAAATAATCCACGGAGGCAGCCATATCCGTGATCTCATCCGCACCGCTTATCGGAATTGGAACTGGGTGTCCTTCCACATGATCCCGCATACATTGCCCCAGCGTTACTACCCGACTAATGATTGATTTGCGGATATAGAGATAAATCAGCGCGACGATGAGAACGCCAAACAGGGGAACGGCGATGAGTATCACGGAAATATGCCGGATTTCCTGGTCAAAACGATTGTTTTTTTCGATAATATCCGTCTGTATTTGAGAGAAAATCCGGTTGACTGTTTTTATCAGTTCACCGGACAGAAATTTGTTTTCGATCAGATTTCCTTCCGTGTTCTCTTGCAGTGCAATCTGATTTTGTCTGAGATCGAAAATATTCTGTTCGCCGCTGCCGTATCCCATCACTTCCGACTGAACGGACTTGGCGGCTGATCCAAAATCGAATAAACTGCTGGCGTTTATCTCTGCAAGCAGCAAATCGAATTCTTTTTTGACGATGTTCAAATCTGTGTCATTCAATACGGTGGCGCTGAATAACATATCAATCACCGCCTGATCCATGGTCTCGCGCCATAAGTTGAACATCCGGTTCTGTTCTGATCCTGGGTCGGCTTTGATGGTATCCGGATTCCGGGAAATTCGGTACAGCCGCAGAAAAATCTGTCTGCTTCTGTATTCTGATTCAAATCGGCGGCTTGTGATTTCAATCAGTATTTTCAGGTTTTCAAAAACAAGATCAAACTGTCCTGACAACAGATTGATGTCTTCTGATGAAATACCTGCTTCCCGAAGGGGGAGAAGCAATTTTTCCTTGCGTCTGATTTTATCTTCGACATCCTGAGCCAGACTGCTGTGGATATATTGATTCTTTGCAATAATGATATCAGGCGCATTAGCCATCAGTTGCTCGGTTTCCCGGACGAGTTTCGAGGCATCGATCAGCCCCGGCAGTTTCCGGGTTGAAATCTCTGCAAAACTTTTTTGAAAGTAACTGAAAGTCAGTCTGAGCAGTCCGGCGGAGATTATCGCCACCAGCACCACCAAAACCATACCAGCCAGCACTTTTGAGGCGATGCTGATTTTAAAATTCAACATTTCATTTTTCCTGTGGCTTTTCTTTCCAGTAAACGCCGTCAAGGGGCGAAAGGACTCCCCAGATACTGTCGTTTACCCCTCCAAGATTTTTATTATAGAATGTCATAAAAGGATACCTCATCAGATAATGTATTGGCAGATCATGAACCACTATTTTCTGAAATTCTGCATAAAGCGCTTTACGCTTTTCAAAATTCATTTCAGACCCTGCAGCATCCATCAGTTCGTTGACTTTTGGATTACAATATCCCTGGGTATTGGACCAGATAACCCCTTTACGAATATTGTTGCAATCATAAGTCCTATGAACACCGATCACGGGATCACTCCAGTTGTAAACCGTATCCTGAGTGATCATAAAATTGTCGTTTGAAACGATATCTGACCATTTGGAAAAGTTTTCCGATGCCCTCACGGTTAGTTCAACGCCGATCTTACGAAGCAGATCATCCTTTAAATATTGAATAAGTGCAGGATTCCCAGGGATAAAATCAATAGTCAGGCCGAATCGTTTACCTGTCTGGTTACGCGGGTATCCCGCGGCATCCAGCAGTTGATTGGCTTTTTCCACATCAACTGGATATTTTTCCACATCAGTTGAATAAAAAGGACTATCCGGAATAATAGGGCCCGTTACTTTTTGCGATTTTCCATGAAATATCGTCTTGATTATGAAATCCCGGTCAATGCAATACGCAATAGCTTGACGCACACGCAAATCATCCAGAGGTTTTTTCCGAAGATTGAACGCAAGCCAGTACATCGGACCTACCCCCTCATACCCTTTATCCGTACCAATCAGGTTTTTATCATTTTCAAGTAACTGATATCCCATCGGATTGAAGTAATATGGTAGTAACTGGATTTCACCTCCGCTGAGGGATAACTGATCGAATATTTTGAAAAATTTGTAACTGATTTTGTCGAGAAAAGGACGATCCTTGATGAAAAATTTATCATAACGTTCCAGAATAATGTGCTTTTCAGGAATAAATTCAACAAATTTGAACGGGCCTGAACCAACAGGAGCCATATTTGCCGGATGCGTTTTTATATCCCTGCCGTCTCCGTAAATATGTTTGGGTATAATTGGCAGCAGAACGGAGGACATTGCCAATAAAATTGCAGGGTGTGGTTTGTTCAAACGAATTACAACTGTTTGCGGATCAGGTGTTTCCACTTTTTCCACAGGGGCGAACATGGAATGGAACGGATGGTATTTCTGAACGGTCATGACGGAAAACGCAACATCTTCTGATGTAATCGGTTTGCCGTCATGAAATGTGGCTCCCTTGACCAGATGGAGCATCACTGAAAGCCCGTTTTCAGCGATTTCCCATTTTTCGGCAAGATAGGGCTGAGGATTCCAGTTTTCGTCGTACCGCAGTGGAGCGGCAAACAACTGTGCACCCGGCATACCTGTATATACACCTGAAACTATTGCGGGGTTCAGATGTTTAGGACAATTGAACATTCCGATAACCAGTTCACCGCCTGGTTTGGGTATGTTCGCGTTGCTTTCGTTCCCGGCGGCGAAGTCCGGCAAAATAAAAGCGGACATTCCTGTTACAAAAAGCCAAAAAAACATAATCAGACACGAAATATTTTTATGCATTATTGTCTCCTTTTCAAGATGTATCGAAACCCTTATCCTTGGCAGCGCAATAGCCGGCGAACTCATCCAGCACTTTTCTGACCATTTCGGCAAGATCCCCAGTTGCGACAGGCTTCTTTAGAAACCCTTTTACGCCCAAGTACATGGAGCGCTTCTCGTCGTTTTCATCACAGAAACCAGTGCAGATAATAACAGGAATTTCTGGTCTGATCGATATTAATTCCCCGGCCAACTGATCTCCTGTCATATTCGGCATCCCCCTGTCGCTGATCACCAGATCAAAGTCGGCGGCGGCTGCTTGAGCAATATGCTCCGGTCCAGGCCCAGCAGGGTGGTAGCAGTGAGGTTGGACTCCAGGATCATCTCTTTTTCGCTGTCTGTCGCAGGCCGTGCCGACCTGTAGAGTGTCTGATCCAGCGCTTTTACATGGGTTGTTCATGTCATATTCCATTTCATCCAGTTTCACATGCTTATCCTATGCCCGACGAAGATTTACGCTCGCTCTTGATTTTTTCGAGGGTGTGAAGCATTTACCTCATCCACATCCAGTAATTTTCGGACCATCATTGCAAGATCAGAGGGAGTCACATTGTCAAGCATCCAGCTCTGCAAGAGGTATGTTTGTATCAATATCAATCTCTCCCAGAAAAGCTGAGAACTACAGATACCCACTTGCGTGATTTGAAAGTCAGTATCTTTGGCTCATAGCTGCTTTGTATAGGTGACCTACCCGACTTTGTATAGGTGACCTACCCGAATTAGTGAGGAAACATATTCGAAATGTCAACCACTACAGAATTATTCTTGAGTTCAGCCATCTTTAAGTATGAGAATGGTGTCATTCACTCTCCTGCCCCTCTGGCAGCCGTAACAATCCGCAATCTGTAATCCGTAGGGGCGAATCTTGTATTCGCCCTATCGAAAGGGCGAATACGAGATTCGCCCCTACGAAATAAACCCAACTGGCCGAAACGATGATCAAGGCCGTATATTCTTTACCGTGAAAATACTTTTAAACCACGAAACACACGAAAGACACGAAACAAGTAGGGGCGACCGGCCGGTCGCCCCTACCGCCTTCTCGTGAGAAACGCTCTTGTAGCCGACACAAGAGCGTCGGCCAATTTTCATCCGCCGTACCAGTAATATAGACCATGCCATGAGTGTTTATTGGAAATCACCTTACATGCTTAAGCCGTTATTTTAACATTTATCCAAAGTCACTTTATGATACTGCTGTTATTTCTGTCAAACAAATAAGAAAGATGACAGTTTACTTGTGCGGCATTATGGCATTAAATTACCGAAAAAGATGGGGGCGGTGATGTTGCGTATAAACCGGTAGAATTTGAAATCAAAGTGCGATATAATCGTTCTTTTGATTTGGTCGATGGAAACATAACTTCAGGGTGTCAGACAGTGAACAAAAGCAACGAAACAGCGTATTCTCCGGAAGAAATCCAAAACTGCATTTCTTTTCTGGAAAACCTGGCGAAAAACAGCGGCCAGATCGTCAATCTTTCTGAAGCGCAGAGAATCGCCCTCATGACTGCAGCCGGGCAACTCTCCCGTCCCGATCGACGTGAGCTTAAAAAACGAAACAAGGAAATGAACCGGGTACAGCGCCAGGTGGTTGTTCAGCACGAGCGCAGAGTTCGAGCGGCTACCGGCATTCGTTGTGCCCGGCAGGCCAGTGT